>ERZ772861.1490-NODE-1490-length-19017-cov-3.156207_pt1 | contig 19017 bp, 20 predicted proteins | sample MGYA00512135_ERZ772861 | MGnify/ENA primary metagenome ERZ772861 (study PRJEB29015, sample SAMEA2737700) | human gut metagenome | biome: human gut; feature: human-associated habitat; material: faeces | place: China | collected 2012 ...
TGACATCTTTCTGATAACCGCTTAAAGTCGATACCGGTGCAATTCCCGTCAGCACAGTCATTTCTCCCAACGTTTCCGGTGCCTCAAATTTTCCGAAACGGTTCTGTATATCCGTCATGGCACGTCCCACATTTTCAGAAGGTAATTCGATCCTGAACTCATAATACGGTTCAAGCAGTACGCTTTCTGCTTTTTTCAGTCCCTGCCGCACAGCCCGGTAAGTTGCCTGTCGGAAATCCCCGCCCTCCGTATGCTTCAGATGGGCTTTTCCTGAAGTCAGTGTGATCTTCATATCTGTAATAACCGATCCCGTCAGAACTCCTTTATGTTCCTTTTCCTCCAGATGGGTCAGCACCAGCCGCTGCCAGTTCCGATCCAACACATCCTCACTGCATTCTGAATCAAACTGTATTCCTGATCCGCGTTCTCCCGGTTCTAACCGCAGATGTACCTCTGCATAATGGCGTAACGGTTCAAAATGCCCGACACCTTCCACCGGTGCTGCGATCGTCTCTTTATAGACAATGCTGCCTTCCCCGAACTCAACCAGTACTCCAAAGCGTTCTTTTATGATTCTCTGAAGGATTTCAATCTGCACATCGCCCATCAGTTGCACATGGATCTCCTGACTCTTTTCGATCCATACGACATGCAGTTCCGGCTCTTCTTCCTCCAAAAGCTTCAAATCTCTTAACATCGTATGAACATTACAGTCATCCGGCAAAATGATCCTGTACGTCAGCACCGGCTCAAGGATCGGCAGCTCAGAATCTTTTTCTGCTCCAAGTCCCTGCCCCGGATATGTTTCCGCCAAACCGGTCACTGCACAGACTTTTCCCGCATCTGCCTCCGAAAGAAGCTCATACTTTTCACCGGAATATACACGGATCTGATTTACCTTATCACCATTTTCACCGATCACATCCTTCACCTTCAGCGTGCCACCGGTCACTTTCAGGTAAGTCAGCCTGTTTCCCTGACCGTCTCTCGCAATCTTATAAACCTTCGCTCCGAATACTGCCGGATATTCTTTCTGCATCTGATATGTGCAGATCCCGTTCATCAGTTCTTCCACACCCTGCAAATGTAACGCCGAACCAAAATAGCATGGAAAAATCTTTCTTTCTGCGACCAGCCGGCGGATCGAGGCAGCGGCGACACTGCCTTTCTCAAGATATTCTTCCATCGTCTGTTCATCACACACTGCAATCTCTTCGATCACTTCTTCTGCTCCGGTTTCCACTCTGCCGAAATCAATACATCCTTCTGAAAACCGGGATTTCAGTTCTGCAAGAAGTTTTCCACAGTCCGTCCCTTCCTGATCCATTTTATTCACAAAAAGGAACACCGGTATTCCGTATCTTGTTAAAAGTTTCCACAAAGTCTCCGTATGTCCCTGCACACCGTCTGCCCCGCTGATCACCAGCACCGCACAGTCCAGCACCTGCAGTACCCGCTCCATCTCCGCTGAAAAATCAACGTGTCCCGGTGTATCCAGCAATGTGATCTCCGTATCTTTCCAAGTAAGCACCGCCTGCTTGGAAAAGATCGTAATTCCACGTTCCCGTTCCATTTCATCTGTATCCAGAAAAGCATCCTGATGATCGACCCTGCCTAAATTTCGTATTGCACCACTTTGATAAAGAATACTTTCCGAAAGGGTCGTCTTTCCTGCATCTACATGAGCCAGCAGGCCAACATTGAGTACTCTTTTTCCTGTTTTTCTTTCCTGTCCGCTCATAAATCTTCTCTTTCTCCTTCTCCTTAATTATTCACCTGATGATGCACAACCAGGCTTTCTCTGTCGATTGCTTTAAAAGAATAGCCAAGATTTTTATAATACTCCAGAACGGTCGGCAATGCCTCGATCGTTGTCTCTTTTGTTGCTGCATCATGAAACAGCAGCATTACCTGATGATACTTGTCTGTCTCCGACTGTGCAATGATTTCCTCTGTCGTAGCTGTTCCTCCATCCCCGCTGCTGACATTCCAGTCATAATACTGATATCCCAGCTCAAGTACTTTCGGCACAAGTACACTCATGATTCCCTCCATATAATTCCTTGAAACCGTATTGGACGAGCCACCCGGAAAACGGATAAAACACGGGACGAATCCGATCTGCTCCTTTGCGATCTCTCCCACTTCTTCCAGATCTTTCAGGTACGCTTCTTCTGAAGAATATACGATCTCATAATCATGACAGAAACTGTGCAGACCGATCGTATGCCCTGCATCATATGCTTTTTTTATCATCGGACGGTACTCCGGTTTCTGCCCCGTAATAAAAAAAGTTGCTTTGGCATCATACTGATCCAGTATATCCAGCACTTTCTGCGTATTCTCCGAAGGGCCGTCATCAAATGTCAGATATACGATCTTTTCATCACTCGCTTCCGTTGTCCCCACTGCAACACCCGGCTGCACCGAAAGCTCTTTCTTCCGCTGCTCCTCTGCTTCTTTTTCTTTCTTCTTTTCTTCTTTTTCTGCCTTTTTCTTTTCTGCCTCTACCTCTTTTACAGCCTCAGCTTTTCTGGCCTCCTGTCTTGCTTCTCTCGCATTCACTCCCATGCAGAAAATTGTACCGCAAAGTGCAAGAAATACAAGCCCACATAAAATCCTTCCATACCGGTTCTGACGATTTCTTCTGTGTTCTTCCATCTATTATCTGCTCCTCATTCGTAATAGGGTTTTCCCGGATCATGAATCAATCCATATAGAAAAAACATCAGCCGGGGAAAACTCCTGACTGATGCTTCTTACCCGACTGATGCCTATTATAAGATACAAATTTTAAAAAAGATGAACGCTTTCATTAAGAATTGTTACATTTCTTTCCTGCACTTTACAGAAATGTTCCGGTGCCTCCGCCATAATTACCTCCGCCGCAGCAGAGACCGCTTCCGCCACAGCAAAGATTGCACATCAGATTTGCCACGCATAACTTCACGCAATAGCTGTTATCAAATGTACCCGGAAATCCATACATCGTCTGTCGTGTCTGATACCAGCTTCCACCGCCTTCCAGCCGCTGCAGCAGCATCTGATACTGCATATTCTGAGGATCAAGCCGGACAGCCTCCCTGGCATGCTCCAGTGCCGTCACGTTATTGCCCAGTCCCGAATTTGCAGAAGCACTCAGAAAATACCATAAGGCACTGTGGTTTGCAATTCCGTCAAGGACATTCAGTGCCTCCCTGAAATGTCCGCTTCTGATATAATTGGCTGCCGCCTGCAGATGTGCATCTTCCTCGCTCATACCTGCTGTTCTTCCGGAAGTCCCGTTCCCGTAGCCACCGAAATTCCCGTAACCTCCAAAACCGCCAAAGCCGCCAAACGGACCATAATCACCGTATCCGCTGCCCTGTGAACCGCCTCCTGCTCCTGACGAAGAGTAGCCTTTTTCCCGCTCATCCATGATCTGCTGATATGCCTGCTGGACTTCCTTGAACTTAGCCTCTGCCTCATCTTTATGAGGATTGTTGATATTCGCATCCGGATGATACTGACGGCTCAGTTTTCTGTATGCCTTCTTAATCTCCTCATCCGATGCACTCTGGTCTACTCCTAAAATCTGATATGGATCTGACATCTTTTTCTTAATTTCCTCTCATTCTCTTTTTCCACTGTCCGCTTTCCCACATTCTGCCTGCACTTTCTCTGCTCTTTTAATGAATTTTGTGCCACATAACAGCAGAAGGTAGTGACAAGTAATAACAAATACTTACTCAGCTCTTTTTCATGAACTTTGTGCCACACTTCGGACAACGGATCTCGATCTTTCCTTTGCCTCTTGGAATCCTGATCTTCTGACTGCATCCCGGACATTTATAAATATGATACTGCTTTCTCTGCCGGAACAGATCTTTCTGCTTTGCAAAAAAGCAACGGATCTTGTACGACTTTGCAAGATATGCCTGATTCTCCGCATAACGCTTTGATACATTCTTTGAGAACATCCTGAAATAACAGTAAATGATCAGAAACCATCCGACATAGTAAAAAAATGTCCCTATAAGACTTCCCCTGAAAAACGAAGCCAGCAATACACTGATCAGACCGATCACCAGCAATGCTTTCGATAACTGATCCACACCGTATCTTCCCTGCATAAACCTCATAAACTTTTCTTTCATGATCTGCACTTCCTGTCTTAAATTGATATGGACTCTATTCTGCTCCGTTTTTCAATCAAAGTCAATTAAATAAATCTAAAATTATTCCTGATTCAGAATATTTTTGCATACTTCGTCTGAAATCTGATAGACGATCTTCGATCCATCCAACATCACATAACGGTTTCCGTTTCCATCTTCACTGCCGATATACATTTTCATCGTCTTTTCATCCTCATTCTTTGTATAAGTAGCCTCAACCGTGATCCGACTGGCTTCATCCAGTCCATAGCCTGCCAGGTCTGCATCTTCCACAGAATAATCAGCAACCTTTGTCAGTGACACCGCACCCAGTCCGCCTGCAACCGCAGCGATTTCTTCTTCCTGATCTTCATTTTCTGAATCATAGGTCGTAGTCGTTCCATTTTCCGTGATTACTTCTTTTTTCAGATTGCCGCTTCCGATGCTCGGATATTCATCCAGTTGTGCAAAATCAGACAACTCCGTCTTGAAATCATCCAGCACGCTGGATGCGACCGTATAGACAACACCGGTATCGCCCACCGTTACATAATAATCTGTTCCGGTAGAATCTCCAAAGCTGACCGTTGTCACTGTTCCGTCTTCTTCCGTGATCTCAATGGAATAATTCGGGTCATCCAGTCCATATGCGTCCAGGCTGTCTCCGTCTTCCAGTGTCCGCGGTGATCTGGGCAGCCGCCTTTACGATCGCCTCCGGCTCACTCTGCTTCAACGGGAAATCCTTATCTTCTGAATAATACCAGGTATCTCCTTCTTTTTCAAAAGACATTTCACCTGCTGCCACCTGATACTTGATCGCAGTGATCGTTGACTCATCCAGATCCGTCACTTTGACCGTTTCTTTTTCCTCTTTTTTATCCTGCTTTTTATTCCAGGAGCTTAGTCCAAAATAAACAATCAGAAGGATGACCAGCACTCCTGTTAAAATCAATGGTCCTTTTTTCTTTTTCATACTGACACCTCAGGCCTTTCTTCTTCTGAACCATACGACAAAACCACCGATCAGAACCACTGCCGGAATACCAAATACAACGAGAATACTGAATCCGCCTGCATGCTGAACTGTATTATACTCTGTTGTCAGGCTCTTTGCCTCGATGGAAAGATTTGTCACACCCTCAAAGTTTGCTGTCACTGCATTCATAAATACCTGCGTATTTTCAAGCTGTGAAAATGCATCCGTGATCTGCTGATCGATCAGGCTTCCTGCGGAAATAACCGTCAGTCTGCTCTCTTTGCTCTCAGTACTGTCGTCTGATGAAGTATCTGTGGAAGAATCGCTGTCGGATGAGGTATCATCGGATGAGTCACTGTCGGAACTGATAGTTTCAGTTGCAACCACTCCCAGATCATACGTTCCCTGCTTCTGATCTTCTTCTGTCACTGCATATGCCTGCTCAGAGGTTGTCATAAAGGCACTCGTTGTGATCGTATCTCTTGCCGGATCCGTTGTCGTCAGTCCACGGGAATTCATCAGAAGTACCATCTGGGAACTGATTCCGTCTGCCATATCACCGGATAAATTCATTACCGGGAAGATATAATACGGCTGATTCTGATAGCATCTCTGTGGATCTGCGATATAACCGTCTGCTCCTTCAATTCCATAATCTTTCAGAAGTCCTGCAAGTTTCGGTAAAGAAGCAAGTCCGGTATCTCCCAGCAGACACATCACCTTGCCGCCTTCTCCAAGATATCCGCTTAAGAGGCTGACTTCATCATCAGAAAGATCATTGGTCGGACCATCCATTAACAGAAGGTCACAGTCATCCGGTATAGAATCTTTCATCAGAAGATTCAGTTCCTCGGTTGTATAATTATTCTTTGTCATCAGATCCGTGATCGTTGTAGAAAGAGATCCCTCTCCATGTCCTGTTACAGTATAGATCTTCTTCTGGACATCACTGGTCACATAGTTTACCGCACTGCTGAGCTGTCCCTCACCATCAAAGGAGGTATAACTCGATGAACCTGAATAGTAATAAGAAGAAGAATCTGATACCAGGATCTTATCAAAAGAAATGGTTGTCGACTTTCCTGTTGCCTCGCAGGATACATAGATCGTATTCTGTGAAGTATTGTATTCTGTCAAAGCTGACGGATGCAGAACCGGGTCGATCCATTCCACCTTGATCTTATCCGACAGTGCCGCATATTTACTGATAAATGTTGTGATCCTGTCATCTGTCTCATCTTTGACTGCCAGTACTTTCATATCAATCTTATCATCCAGACCTTTCAGCAGATCTTTCGATGTATCGGAAATGTCATAAATCTTTGTACTGCTGACATCAATATTTCTGTATGCTTCCGGAATCTGACCGACGACCAGATTCAATACGATAATGACTGCTACAACCAGCACCGTCATTCCTACACTGTAGGAACCATGCTTTGTTCCGGAAGTATGGAACATTCTTTTTAAGTTTCCTTTTTTACTTTTTAATTTCTCCATGATCCAAACCTCCTAACTCCAACGTCTTTTCTGAATCGACTGCACTGTAAGAAATACAAAGACTGCGATCAGTGACAGATAAAGTGCGATTCCCGTCACGTCTACAATACTGTTGGATGTGATATCTGTAAATACATCCGACAGTGCCAGTCTCCCAAACATTTTGGAGAGAAGATTCTCAAATAAAGAAGATTTTACAAAATAAGTAATAACTGCCGCAGCAGCTCCGATCACTTCCAGTCCTCCTGCAAGCATCAGGTTCGATGTCATATGGAAAATATAGAAAGCAACGATCGTAAGAATGACCAGGACTCCCACCAGTCCACTGACAGCCGAACTCGGAAGCAGTGTCAGGATTCCGTTCCATAAATACAAGACCAAAAGGATGCCGAATGTACTGATAAATGCAATAATCTGACTTTCTGTCAACGAAGACAGAAACATTCCGATCGCTGCAAATACGCATCCAAGCAGGAAAAATACCAGAATAGAAATATAGTCCACTCCAAGGTATGCTGTTCCCTGAGATTTGATAATCAGCGGATAAATACAGAAGATCACACTCGGGATTCCAATCACTGTGATCATTGCAAGATACTTTCCAAGAACTACCTTCCACAAACTCACCGGTGCGGTCAGCAGAAGCTGATCCGTCTTATTTTTCCGTTCTTCTGAAAAGCTTCGCATCGTGATCAGCGGAATCCCGACAATAAATACGATCAGAGAGCCTGCCAGCGAATAGGAAAAATACGGATATCCCGCAGACAGATTATATGCAACAAAATAAATGCCCGTAAATACCAGAAGGAATGCCACAAATACACATCCCACCATAGACTGGAAATAGGACTTCAATTCTCTTTTATAAATCGCCAGCATTGCTTACTTCCTCCTTTTCTGCCTCTTTTGCCTTTCTGGCAAATTCTTCTGCGGCCTTGTCACTCTGGGTCAGCTCCATAAATACATCCTCCAGGCTGACCTGAACCGGATTCAGCTTCAGCAGCGGCATCTTCTTTTCTGCAAATGTCGTAAAGAGTTCTTCCCGGATATCCTGTCCTCTCTTCTCCCGGATCTGTCCGCTTGTTATGCCACTGGCATCTGTCTTCAACGAAACTTTTTCGATTCCAGGTACATTTTTCAGCACTTCTTTTACTTTGGAAGCTTCTGTCCTGGTCTCAATCTCGATCAGCCCGGACTCACCCAGGTAACGTTCCAGGTTCTCCGGTGTATCACTTGCAACCAGTTTTCCTTTGGAAATGATCATGATATAGTCACACACTTCTCTTACTTCTGCAAGAATATGAGAACTTAAGATAACTGTATGCTTCTTCGCCAGCTTACGGATCAGTTCACGGATCTCAATGATCTGCTTCGGGTCAAGACCTACACTTGGCTCATCCAGAATAATGATCTCCGGGAATCCCAGCACAGCCTGTGCCAGTCCGACTCTCTGCCGGTATCCTTTGGACAGATTCTTGATCAGACGCTTTTCCACGTCTTTGATCTTTACAAGCTTTTCCACATCATCAATCGACTCTGCTCTTTTTGCCTTCGGAATTTTCTTCAGTTCTGCGGCAAATTCCATATATTCCCTGACCGTCATATCCATATACAGCGGTGGAAGCTCCGGCAGATATCCGATCTGCTTTTTCGCCTCCTCAGGCTCTTTTAAAATATCATGCCCGTTGATCAGCACCTCCCCTTCTGTAGCTCCGAGATATCCCGTCATGATATTCATGGTCGTAGACTTTCCGGCTCCGTTAGGACCTAAAAAGCCGTAGATATGCCCTTCTTCAATGGTAAAATTCAGGTGATCTACAGCTAAATGATTTCCGTACTTTTTCACCAGATTCTTTACTTCTATCAAAGTCTCCATCCTCCTATTTCTCTCTGCATAACACAGAGTTTCTTTTTACCTGTCAACGTTATCAGAAGTTTGTGAATCTTTTGTGTATCAAATGTGACGGAAGTTTGCTCTATTTATTTTATTCATCAAATGGAATGGAAGTCTGCTCTATTTAAATTCTACAACTGCATATGGCCTTCCATTCTCCGCACATAGTTCAATAATCGTCCGTTCTTCCTCCCTGCTCCTTTTCGGATAAATGACATCTCCCAGCACCGCCGATTTCTTATACTCCACACGGATCTGTCTGAACTGGCGGTCAGCCGGAAGAAATTCCAGTGCCATCTGCACATACTGGCAGTTATTTACATGCTCATTCGTATCAATATGATAACGACGTACCGGGAATGCCTCCAGGACTTCAGTTTCTTCCGGCAGGGAGATTTTTCTTCCCTCATAAGGCATATCCAGTGCCTCGCCCATGCCGTATGGCTTTATGTCTTTTTCCTCCGGTCTTACCGGCCGTCCGGTCTCTGTATCAAGAAATACCCATACAGAATAAGCCTTTGCGATCATGTGTCCTCTTTCATCTTTTATGTAAAAATTACGATTTCCGAATAACCCCTTAAATTCTGTCGGAAATGTTCCGATCGTGATCCTTTCTCCCAATGCGGGATACCGTTCTGCGATCACCTGCCAGTAGGACAGAATCCAGGCACGCTTTTCTGCCTTCAGTACCTCCGTTCCAAGTCCCACATCTTCTGACTGGAACGTGCTGCAATCCTGAAAATAATTGATCAGTGCAGGAAGGGTCAGTGTTCCATGATGATCGATCTCACTGTAACGTACTCTGCTGTTAAATTCATACATTTTATTTATCCTCCGTTTTTGCTACATAATCATAATCTACCGTAATCACACTCTCGTATCTGGAATCCACTCCCTTTAACCGCTCCATCAACTGTAACGGAAGGTCATTGCGTCTTTTTTCATCATATTCGATCGGGATCACCATATCGAAAATCAGATTGATCCTCTCCGCTCCCCACACGACACGAAAATCGTGGATGCTGCATGCCGGATCCAGCTCTTTCAGAAGATGCTCTGTCTTCTTCCTGATACGGATCACCTTTTCATCTTTCATTTCCACCGGATCCATATGGATCACCAGCATCATCCCAAGTTCTTTTGCCGCATCCCGTTCGACACGGTCTATGATCTCATGCGACTTTTCAAACTCCTGGTCGTTGGGAACTTCTGCGTGGATGGATGCCATACTTCTGCCCGGTCCGTAATTATGCACGATCAGATCATGAACTCCCTCGATCCCATCGTAGCTCTCTACAAATTTTTTAATCTTCTCATAAACCTCCGGACTGACCGGTTCACCAATCAGAGTATTCAATGTATCTTTTGCAATCCCGAAACCGGCCCACATCACAACCAGTGCCACGCCAAGACCGACAAAACCATCCATATTGATCCCTGTTGCCGCAAAAAAGAGAATCGAAAAAATTGTCGCTGAAGTCGTGATCACGTCTCCCATAGAATCAGTAAAGACCGCCTTCATCACCTGAGAATCAATCTTCTCTCCCAGCTTTTTGTTGAACAGTCCCAGCCACAGTTTCACTGCGATCGAAAGGCATAAAATCAACACCGAGACCGGAAGAAATTTCAACTGCTCCGGATGAAGGATCTTTCCCACCGAATCCTTCAGAAAGGTAAATCCAACCTCCAGCACCAGAAAAGAAACAATCAGTGCTGCTATGTACTCGATCCGCCCATGCCCGAACGGATGATCTTTGTCCGCCGGCTTTCCTGCCATACGGACTCCCACAAAACTGATCACCGATGAGCCTGCATCGGACAGGTTATTAAAAGCATCTGCCGTAACAGATACACTGTTCAGTACCAGTCCGACAATCAATTTTGTCAGAAATAATATTACATTACAAAAGATGCCCACAATGCCGGACAGCATACCATATGCCGTCCGCACGGACACCTTTTCCACCTCCTCATAATCTTTTACAAAATGCCTGATAAGAAATTCTGTCATATTTATTTTTCCTTCCAGAAGAACCAGCGGATCTGAAACTTTGAACCTGCCGTCACTTCCGAATATTCTTCCTCCGTCAATACCTTCTTTAACTGTTGTTTTCCCTTTTCAGGAAGTACTGCATTTGTTGTATCCAGAAAACACAGATTCGGATACAGTACGCACCACCAGTTATGTCCTGCCGCTTCTCCCAGTTCGATCCTCAGGGTCTTGTAATTTCCGGCAGGAAATGTGACATCTCCATAGGTCCGATCCGGGAAATAGCATGTCGTCACCGCCACACTGACTGTCTGCTGCATCTGCAGGTCTGTCATTTTCTGCTCAGCCACCCGCCGGATCTCCTCCGTATGCTCCCGCATCCACCGGGTCGTCTCCTTTACATCCATCCCTTCAGGAAGTACTTCTTTTAAATAGGATAACACTGCATCCCGCACCTCCAACTTCACTGCCTGGTCTTTCCTGCTGTCGCTGTTCGCAAGAACATGAAACCGCAGCACTTCCTCCGCCAGATGCTCCTGTACTGCCCGTTCTTTCCTCTGCACATCTCCCATCACTACTGATGTTGTCACCACGGCTGCCACGATCAGTGCAAAAAAGACACTTGCTACCCGGATTTTCCCCGGTACGATCCACACTTTTTTATCTGCCTCTTTCATATGTAATCCCTCCATATATCCATTGTCCGGTCAGGTTCTTCCTGATCTTTCTCATCTTTTTCCGGTCATCCGATCGGCTGATATATGGAGTATTACCTGAAAGCTGCACTCTATTCATTTTTTATATGCTTTCTTCTTTTTCACGGATCGTGTCTACTACTGCCTCTGCCTGATTCTTGATATGCTGTCCTGTGATCTGGGTTGCACGCCCCTTATCCCGGCTTTCGATTGAATCGATAATCGTCTGATGTTCTTCCAGCAACTGCGGATAACACTCTTTCTTTTTCAGATATTCAATCCTGTAGCGATACATCTGCTCCCGCAAATTGTTCAGAAGCTGGATCAGACGGCGGTTATCCGTAGCTGCATAAATGATATCATGAAATGCCACATCCGCCTGTGCGATCCGGGTAATATCATCGCTGTCCAGCGTATTACAAAATTCTGCGGAAGCCTCCTTCATCGCTTTGATCCCTTCTTCATCCATACGGTCGCAGGCAAGCTGGACTGCCAGTTCCTCCAACGCACACCGCACTTCCAGTACATCTCTTAAATTCTTTTCCGTGATTTCTGCAACTTCTGCACCTTTCCTTGGGATCATCAGGACAAGACCTTCCAGCTCAAGCTTACGGATCGCCTCACGGATCGGTGTCCGGCTCACTCCGAGTTTGTTCGCAAGCTGGATCTCCATCAGTCTTTCTCCCGGCTTCAGTTCCCCTCTTAAGATTGCCTGCCGCAGCGTATTAAATACCACATCTCTCAGAGGCAGGTACTCATCCATCGTTACTTCAAAATCTGTTCCCATATTATTTTCTCCTTACGTTATGCACATTCGTCACATAGACCTGCTTCGTCAGTCCGCTCTCACGAATCTTCCTCTGTGCCTCCCTTGCCGCAGCACGGTTTTCAAAAAGTCCGAAAACAGTAGGACCACTGCCACTCATCATCGCACCAATCGCACCATTCTCTCTCATGACCTGCTTCAATTCTTCGATCACCGGATGCATCGGGATCGTAACATCCTCCAGCACGTTCCCCATATTTTCTGAAATCCTGTGAAGATCCTTCTGCCTCAGACCCTCGATCAGAGCATCTATATCAGGATGTTCTATGATCTTCTCTGAGTCCAGTGCCTCATAAACTACTTTGGTTGATACACTGACCGATGGCTTTGCGATCAGGACCGTACATTTCGGCATGGCAGGGAGGACACTTAATTCCTCTCCGATCCCTTCTGCCAGCACCGTCCCTCTCATAATACAGTAAGGCACATCTGCTCCCAGCTTTACCCCACGTTCCATCAGATCTTTTTGCTGCAGGTGGAGTCCGAACATGCGGTTCATCCCGAATAAGACAGCCGCTGCATCTGAACTGCCGCCTGCCAGTCCCGCTGCCACCGGAATATGCTTATTCAACACGATCTTCACACCCTCGCTGATCCCAAATTCCTCGATCAGGAGCTTTGCTGCTTTATAAGCAATATTGGTATCTCCTGTCGGGAGAAATCCCAGGTTGGTCGTAAGTTCGATCCCAGGTTCTTTCTTCTTTGTCAGCTTTACTTCATCATACAGATAAATGGTCTGCATGACCATACGCACATCATGATATCCGTTCTCTCTTCTTCCCAGTACATCCAGTCCCAGGTTTATTTTTGCAAGTGCTTTCAGCTCAATCTGATTCATCCGTATCTTCCATCCTCTCAATCGCAAAACGCATGCTGTATCTTGTATACATTGTACTTACAGTATACTCATATTTTCTTTAAAAATCAATAATTTATCCCCCTCTTTCACATTTTCATTCTGCATTCCGTTTACTTCCATAATGCCCTCTTTTGTCGTCATATACTGCTTTGCAAGCTGCCACAGATCTTCTCCGCTCTGCACGATATGCCCCACGATCGACGGTCTTTTTTCAAGCTGTGCCAGGTCCAGCGGTTCTTCCCTGACATTCTCCATCGTCCACACTTTCACCGGTCTTCTTAAAAATGTATCAAATGTGAGGATTCCTTTGATCTCCACTGATTCACTTCCGACCAGTGTAATCTGCAACTGCTCGATATGCTGTTCCATATTGTAGACTGTTTCCTCCGGCATTTCTTTACACTCGATCTGATGTTCAAATGGGATCATTCCCTGCCAGCTTCCATATGGTTCTGCATCATCTCCACGCAAATAAAGGAACGAGAGGTGTAAAATTCCTTCCACCCGGATTCCCTCTCCGGTCCTATCTGCATGCTCCACCTGGATTGCTCCTCTGGCATGCAGGATCTGCAGAACATCTGTCTTCAGCTCCGGCAGTGACAGTCGTTCCGTCACCTTACATTTTGACTGATTCTGCATTAATAATTCTTCACATACCACCTCAGTCGTATCAAAAAGACACTGTTTCTGAAGTGAATACAGATCTTCCAGCAGTTCCACGCTTTCCTCCCGGTAAAAATTCATATGGAGTGCCAGCGTTCCTTCAATTCCAAGAATCCGCATTTCCCCGTCTTCATCCATTCTGAGATCGGTCAGTGTATCCTCCATCGTATGGCGAATAGAAAAATACATCTCTTCACTGATTCCCTCACACGGAATCCTTCCCTCATAAGGGATCGTCTGTGAGATCCAGTCCGGCTTTTCATCCCCGGACAGATACATACAGAACAGGAACAGTTCTCCCCGCACGATCAATTCATCCTGTCCTGGACGCAGTTCCAGTTTCCGCTCACTGATATCGGTAAATAAGATCTGCCCTATACTTTCTTTCGTTCCCGGAATCGTAATTTCTTCTTTGATTCTGTATGTATCTTTTTTGGTCACTTCCAGTTGCAGGAGCTGCACTTTTTTCATTTTTTTATACAGCGGAACATCCCCTTCTGCATCCGTCACGGTCTCTTCATCTACCAGCTTTTCCCTGCCGACTTCCAGTTCCACCATCGCACGCAGACTCAGTTTTCTTGAATGGATCAGGGACGGAGTAAACTCGATCCGCACATTCTGAACATAAAATTCTTCCCCCTCCTGATTTTCTGCATAAACCATCTCCTCAAACGGAAGTTTTCCTTCCAGCACCCCAGGTTTCGGATCTGAAGAAACATTCAGATAAAGAATCCTGAAATACAGCTTTCCTGTAATCCGGACATAATTTTCTACCGGACGGATCTCTTCGATCTTCAGCTCTGTTCCTGTATCAACAATTCTTCTGACATCCTCTTTTGCCTCCGGTACATTATAATCTTCATCCACATAAAACTGGTCAAAGATCTTCTTTCCTTCTCTGACGTAATGAATCCTCTTTTTTATCAGTTCCATTTTTCTCCTCCTTATTCAAACCGGATATTTTTTTCTGTCTCTTCTAGTTCCACTACTACATAAGGATAAGTTGCAATCTCCTTTTTTTCTTCTCCTTTTTCCGGTCCGAGAAGACCGGTATGGATATAGACCGTTTCCTGTGTTTCACAGAGCCGGTCCACTTCCACACTGTATCCTGTTGTCTTCTGCTCTCCATATCCCTCGGCAAGATACAATTTCCCCTGATCCGCAAAAGTCAGCCGGAACGGGGTTTTCTTATTTTTCTCGATCAGGCTCATTAATTCTTCCGGAATCGCCTCCTCCGTAACTACTTTTATCTCCAGTTCGTGCTGTTCAGAATTCTTTTTTTCCTGCCGCACGCAGCCTCCGGCCTCCAAAGACAGCAGAAGACAGAAAGCCAGTGCAAAAGTTTTCCACATACTCTGCTTTTTTCTCTCCACTTTTCCACCTGTTGCGGCACATTTTCCCTATTATCCTATGACATTCCCCATACAGATATTCCTTTCCGGCCTGTCCTCCCCAGCCTTGTATTTTACGGGATGCTCCTGTATAATGGAAAGATATCAGGGCGTCTGGTTTCCGCACTGCAGGAGCCTGCTCACGAGTGAGTTCAAAGGCTTTTACCACGCTCCGATAGCATAAAATAAAAGAGAGGAATTTCTATGATTCGATTAATATGTATTGTTGTATTTCTGATTTTATACCTGATCCTGTCGATTCCGGTTTTTCTCGTGGAATGGCTGATCGGTAAGTTCAATCCACAGGCACGGGATATCAGTTCCTTAAGGATCGTCCAGTGGGGATTTAAAGTGATCCTGAAAATGACCGGAGTAAAGGTCACTGTGATCGGTGAAGAAAATATTCCTGATGAACCGGTTCTTTACGTGGGAAACCATCGCAGCTTCTTTGATATCCTGCTTACCTACAGCCGCTGCAAAAGACTGACCGGATATATTGCCAAGAAAGAGATGGAAAAAGTTCCCCTGCTTTCGATCTGGATGCGTTTTGTCTATTGTCTTTTCCTTGACCGGGAGAATCCAAAAGAGGGACTTAAGACGATCCTGAAAGCCATCGAATATATCAAAAAGGGGATTTCGATCTGTATCTTCCCTGAGGGTACAAGAAATAGCGGAGAAGAACTTTCTCTTCTCCCTTTTAAAGACGGAGCATTTAAAGTCGCAACCAAAACCGGTTGTGCCATTGTACCGATCTCCATGAATAATACCTGTGAGATTTTTGAAGCTCATTTTCCAAAGATCAGAAAGACCCACGTTATCCTTGAATATGGAAAACCGATCTACCCGGATGAACTGGATAAGGATACGAAAAAGCATATCGGTGAATATGTAAGAAATATCATTGATGAAACGATCCATAAAAATGCTGAACTTATATAGTTTAGCATTTTCAGAGAACTGAAGAAGACGACTGTGAATCATGAATACTCATCTTTCACGGTCGTCTTTTTTATTCTTCCAAACTGTTTCTTAGCTTTTATTCAATTCCTGTTACTGTGTAATCTTTCTCTTCCACAGCTTTTTTCAGCACATCATCACTGATTTTGCTGTTCAGTGTCACTACGGCTGTTCCGGCCTCATGGCTTACTTCCGCTGTCTCTACCTGGTCCAGTGCTTCCAGTGCTTTCTTCACTGCTGCCTCACAATGTCCACACATCATACCTTCAATTTTGATCGTCTTTGTCATTCTTTCTTCCTCCTGCTCTTTCTTGCTTCTATTCGCCCTGACTTTTTTGTCATGACTTCCATCATACATTTTAAACCAGTTCAGTCTCAATGCATTTGTTACCACACAGAAACTGGACAGGCTCATCGCCGCTGCCCCGAACATTGGGTTCAACTGCCATCCAAATAACGGAATCCATACTCCTGCTGCCAGCGGGATTCCGATCACATTATAAAAGAATGCCCAGAATAAATTTTCATGGATATTACGGAGTGTCGCCCGGCTCATCCGGATTGCTGCCGGAACATCGCTCAGTCTGCTCTTCATCAGCACAACATCTGCAGCATCAATAGCAATATCCGTTCCCGCCCCAATCGCGATTCCTATATCTGCTCTCGTCAGAGCCGGAGCATCATTGATACCGTCTCCGACCATTGCCACCTTTCCTTTTTTCTTCAGTAAACGGATCGCTGCCTCTTTTCCTTCCGGCAGCACACCTGCAATGACTTCATCCACTCCTGCCTGTTCCCCGATCGCTTTTGCGGTCCGCTCATTATCTCCGGTCAGCATAACCACCCGGATTCCCATATTCTGCAGTTCTTTTACTGCCTGCGGACTGTCTTCTTTGATGACATCTGCAACCGCAATGATTCCGATCAGTTTCTCATTTCTTACAAAGAACAGCGGAGTCTTTCCCTCCTGTGCGAACTTCTGTGCCTGCTGCTCTGATGCATACGGCACTTCACTCTTTGATCTGATATATTTTAAGTTTCCACCATAAAGCCAGGTTTCTCCCAGTCTTCCTGAAAGTCCGTTTCCTGCAACTGCCCGGAAATCCGCTGCCTCTTCTTTACTTTCTAATCCCTTTTCTTTCGCATATTCCAGTACTGCTCTTGCCAGCGGATGCTCACTTTTCTTTTCCAGTACATAGGCTGTTCTGACCAGTTCTTCCTCTGAAATTTCCTCTGCCGGAAAAAGATCCGTCACTCTCGGTTCTCCGCTTGTGATCGTTCCGGTCTTATCAAGTACCACAATCTGCATCTTTCCTGTCTCTTCCAGTGATACTGCTGTCTTGAACATGATGCCATTTTTCGCACCCATGCCATTTCCTACCATAATCGCTACCGGAGTTGCAAGTCCCAACGCACATGGACAACTGATGACAAGCACTGAAATCCCTCTTGCAAGTGCAAATCCGATACTCTGTCCCGCCAGCAGCCACACAACCATCGTGATCACTGCGATCGTAATGACTGCCGGTACAAATACTCCTGATACCCGGTCTGCGACTTTGGCAATTGGTGCTTTCGTGGCTGCTGCATCACTGACCATCTGAATGATCTGTGACAGGGTTGTATCTTCTCCAACTCTCGTTGCCTCACAGCGGATAAAACCTGACTGGTTCAAAGTCGCTGCAGATACCGTATCTCCACTCTTCTTATCCACCGGAATACTCTCACCGGTCAGTGCCGCTTCATTCACGGCACTTGTACCCTCGATCACCATTCCATCTACCGGGATATTTTCCCCCGGTCTGACCACAAATACATCTCCTTTTTTTACCTGCTCAATAGATACATTCAGTTCTTCTCCATTCCTTATTACCGTTGCTGTCTTCGGAGCAAGCTTCATAAGACTCTTCAGTGCATCCGTCGTCTTTCCTTTCGATCTTGCTTCCAGCATCTTTCCTACAGTGATCAGCGTAAGGATCATCGCTGCTGACTCAAAATAGAATTCATGCATGAATGACATGACACCATCCATATCCCCGCTGACCTGAGCCGCAGTCATCGCATACAATGCATAGACACTGTAGCCATAAGATGCTCCTGCTCCCAGTGCCACCAGTGTATCCATATTGGGGGTGAGATGGATCATGCCTTTAAACCCATTGACAAAGAATTTCTGATTGATCACCATCACTGTCGTTGTCAGAAGTAACTGCGTCAGACCCATCGCAATATGATTTTCTGCCATAAAAGAAGGCAACGGCCATCCCCACATCATATGTCCCATTGATACATACATCAACGGGATAAGAAATACCAGTGAAGCGATCAGTCTCCTTTTCATCTTCGGAGTCTCTGTATCTTTCAGCATCTCATCCGCTGCAGCAGCAGATGCTGTTCCTCCGTTTCCGTTCTCTGCATTTTTCAGCGATGCTCCGTATCCGGATGCCTCCACAGCGGCAATGATCTCGGATGCCGACGCAGTTCCCTCCACTCCCATGGAGTTAGTCAGCAGACTTACCGAGCATGACGTTACCCCCGGGACATTGGATACCGCTTTTTCTACACGGCTGCTGCACGCTGCACAGCTCATCCCTGTCACACGATATTGTTCCATCTTCTCACCTTCCTGTTCTATTTTCCGGTTTCTGTTCTTCCTTCCGGTTTCTGTTCTTCCTTCCGGTTCCTGTTCTTCCTTCCGGTTCCTGTTGTACTTTCCAGACGCTGTGCGGCAATCATTATTTCATCAGTTTCTGCAATGTTGCAACCAGTTCATCCACGGTTGCATCTTTTCCCTCTCTTATATCATCCGCCACGCAGGTACGAATATGGTTTGCAAGAAGTACTTTATTAAAACTGTTCAACGCCGCATTCACAGCTGAGACCTGTACTAAAATATCCGGGCAATAGGCATCATTTTCTACCATTCTTAAAGTATTCATCTAACGCTTTTGCACGGGCTTTCGGAAATGAAATGCCTGTTTTTAAATTTAAGGTAAGTAAATCTTTATATTCTTTTTCCGAACGCTCCTTTGTCTTATGGCAGCAGCCCGGACAGACTTTTTCCTCTTCCATGATCATGCTCCTTTTTGATCGAAATTATGAGAAACACACTTTGCGGGTTTCAATACCC
>ERZ772861.1491-NODE-1491-length-19009-cov-4.664029_pt1 | contig 19009 bp, 15 predicted proteins | sample MGYA00512135_ERZ772861 | MGnify/ENA primary metagenome ERZ772861 (study PRJEB29015, sample SAMEA2737700) | human gut metagenome | biome: human gut; feature: human-associated habitat; material: faeces | place: China | collected 2012 ...
GCCTGACCAAGGCAAAGAAGAAAAAGGCGCTGGAGCGCTGCTTTGAGCAGCCGGTCCCCGCCGAGGTATACGACGCGCTGGCTGTACAGCTGGCCGCAGCCGCAAAGGAGGCAGCAGCCGATGGCAAAAAAGAATAACGCCCCCGCAAAACCCAAGCTGCCCCCGGAGGAGGCGCTGTATCAGGCCGTGAGCCTGTGCCGCAAGGCCGGTGCGCTGACTATGGGCTTTGACGCCGTGGAGGAAGCCTGCGTCAAAAGCAAGGCATGGCTGGTGATGACCGCATCGGACATCAGCCCTAAGACTTTGCAGCGTTTGAACTACGCCGTGGGGGACTTGGTGGACGTGTTCACCATGCCGCTGACACAGGATAAGCTGGCCGATATCAGCCACAAGCCCGTGGCTGTTTACGCGGTGACCGACCGCAACCTCGCAAAGCTCTGCTTCGACCGCCTGTCGGACTGCGGAGCAATCAAAAATGAGGAGGATATGAGCGAATGATCGTAAAATATAAAGTGAGTGACTTTGCAAAGGATCTGAACCTTTCTGCAAAGAAGGTGCTGGACGAACTGGCCGCTATGGGCAGCACCGGCAAGAAGAACAGCTCCAATCTGGAGGAGAACGAGCTGAACTACCTGCTGGAAAAGTTCAGCAAGGACAACAGCGTGGCAAATCTGGACGAGTTTTTGGACAGCGCCAAGGCTCCCAAGGAGGAGCCCAAGGCTGAGAAGAAGGCCGAGAAGAAGGCTGAAAAGAAGCCCGAGGCTCCCAAGGCTGACAAAAAGCCCCAGCAGCCCGCCGCAAAGGCCGAGCAGCCCAAGGCAAACAACAATAATAACAACGGCAAGCACGGCGATAAGAAGCCCGAGCAGCACAAGAAGCGCGAGGAAAAGACCGTTTCCTTCAGCGAACTGGCACGTGAGACCGGCGCAAAGGCTACCGCAGCCCCCGCACAGGCAGTTTCTGTCCGCCGCGAGGACAATCAGGTCACCGTGGATACCCGCACTGTGGATATGAATGTGGATCGTTTCGACGCCCGTTACGATGATCTGGCCTCCACCAAGAACACCGAGAACCGCCGCAAGCCCACCCCGCAGGGCAACAAGCAGAAGTTCACCCAGCGTGGTCAGCGTCAGCGCCAGCAGTTCCAGAAGGGCAAGCGCGAGACTGAGTTCGAGCGTCTGCAGCGCATCCAGCTGGAAAAGGCCCGCAACGCCCAGCTGAAGGTGATGATCCCTGACGAGATCACCGTGGGCGAGCTGGCTGCCCGTCTGAAGCAGCAGGCCGGTAAGGTCATTGCCAAGTTCATGCAGATGGGCGAGATGCACGCCATCAACGACGTGATCGATTTCGACACCGCAGCTCTGCTGGCAGAGGAGTTCCACGCAAAGGTCGAGCACGAGGTGCACGTTACCATCGAGGAGCGCCTGTTCACGCAGGAAGAGGACGCACAGGAGGATCTGGTGGAGCGTCCTCCGGTGGTCTGTGTCATGGGTCACGTTGACCACGGCAAGACCAGTATTCTGGATGCCATCCGCAAGACCAACGTCACCGCAGGCGAGGCCGGCGGCATCACGCAGGCCATCGGTGCATATCAGGTCAAGGTCAACGACAGCCTCATCACCTTCCTGGATACCCCGGGCCACGAGGCATTCACCTCCATGCGTGCCCGCGGTGCCAACATGACCGATATCGCTGTTCTGGTGGTTGCTGCCGATGACGGCATCATGCCCCAGACCATCGAGTCCATCAACCACGCCAAGGCTGCCAACGTCAAGCTGATCGTTGCCATCAACAAGATGGATAAGCCGACCGCTAACCCGGAGCGCGTGAAGGAACAGCTGACCAAGTACGAGATCGTGCCCGAAGACTGGGGCGGCGAAACTGCCTGCATCCCCGTGTCTGCCGCTACTGGCGCAGGCATCCAGGACCTGCTGGAACGCATTGTCCTGGAAGCAGAGGTCATGGAGCTGAAAGCCAACCCCAACCGCCGCGCCAAGGGTGCCGTTGTGGAAGCCCGCCTGGATAAGGGCCAGGGCACCATTGCCACCCTGCTGGTTCAGAACGGCACCCTGCACAAGGGCGACTGTCTGATTGCCGGTACCGCCGTTGGCCGTGTGCGTACCATGCGCAACGATAAGGGCGTTGAGATCGAATCCGCCGGTCCTTCCACCCCTGTGGAGATCACCGGCCTGACTGAAGTGCCCACCGCCGGCGATATCTTCGAGGCTGTTGAGGATGAACGCCTGGCCCGTGAACTGGCTGACAAGCGTACCACCGAAGCCAAGGAAAAGCAGTTTGCTGCTTACACCAAGGTCACCCTGGATAACCTGTTTGACCAGATGGCCCAGAACGATATGAAGGAACTGCCCATTGTTGTCAAGGCTGACGTTCAGGGCAGCGCCGAAGCTGTGAAACAGAGCCTGGAAAAGCTCAGCAACGAGGAAGTGCGCGTGCGCGTCATCCATGCCGGTGTTGGTGCGATTTCCAAGTCCGATGTTTCTCTGGCCGATGCTTCCAACGCCATCATCATCGGCTTTAATGTCCGCCCGGACGCTGTTGCCAAGGCCGAAGCCGAGCAGGCCGGTGTTGAAATGCGTATGTACCGCGTCATTTACGATGCCATCAACGATGTTTCCGACGCTATGAAGGGCATGCTGGCTCCCAAGGTGCGCGAAGTCGCCTTGGGCGAAGCACAGGTTCGCCAGGTCTACAAGATTTCCAGCGTTGGCACTGTTTCCGGCTGCCGTGTTACTTCCGGCAAGATCACCCGCGATGCCCAGCTGCGCCTGGTGCGTGACGGTATCGTCATCTGCGAGGATGCCATTGCATCCCTGAAGCGCTTCAAGGATGACGCCAAGGAAGTGGCCGAAGGCTATGAATGCGGCATCACCCTGCAGAAGTTCTCCGACGTCAAAGAGGGTGACGTATTCGAGTGCTTCAAGCTGGAAGAATACCGCGATTGATCCGGCATTGAGCCGTTCCCGCTTGTTTGACAAGCCCCGCAGGGGGCTTTATGAGGTAAAGTTATGCCAAGCAAAAACCATGGCCGTATGGCACAGGATATGAAACGCGAGCTGATCGCCATTATCGGCGAAATGAAGGACCCCCGCGTTTCGGGTGGTCTGCTGACTGTGACCCGGCTTGATGTTACCCCGGACCTGGATGTCGCCAAGGTGTACATCAGTGTGATGGGGCGCGAAGGCGGCGCCGACCCGGTGGTGAAAGCCCTGAACAAAGCTTCGGGCCATATCCGCACCGAAGTCAGCCGCCGTATGCACATCCGCAAAGCCCCGCGCTTTGTGTTTACCAAGGATGACAGCGCTGCTTACGCAGTGCACATTGACCAGCTGCTGCAGGATATTGAAAAAGCACACCCCGCAGCACAGGCAGAACCGGAAGAGCAGGAATAACCTGCCCAGACTGTATCTGAAAAGTCGAAAAAATCGACCAAAACGCGCAGTTGAAATTTACGCTTGCAGCTGCGCCTTCCCAAAGGCCGGAACCAACGGGGGAGAGGGAATAGCCCCCAATCGCGGCCGAGAAAAGAGGAGCCTTATGACCGAATCTGTGGATCGGCAGACAGCCGTGCTGCGTCTGCGCGGCGCGGACGATATCCTGATCCTTTGCCACAAAAACCCCGATGGCGATACCATCGGCTGCGCCGGTGCACTGTATCTTGCGCTCAAGGCGCTGGGCAAAAACGCCGCGATTTTATGCAGCGACACCATCCCCAAAATGTATGATTATATGGAGCTGCGCTGGTTTGACGGCAGCTTTAACCCTGCATTTGTGGTGGCGGTGGATGTTGCCAGCATCCAGCTTTTTGGCGAAAATAACAATGTGCCGCAGTATGCCGCCCATACCAACCTTTGCATTGACCACCATGCCAGCAACAGCGGCTATGCCTATGAAACCCTGCTGGACCCCGGCGCCGCCGCGGCCTGCGAGTTTTTGCTGGATGTGATCGTGGATATGGGCGTGACCATTACGCCGCAGATCGCCAACTGCCTGTATACCGGCATTGCAACCGATACCGGCTGCTTTAAGTTTGCCAGTACCACGCCCCGCACCCATATGGCGGCGGCCCGCGTGATGGAGGCCGGTGCCGATGTGGAAAAACTGAACGCCCGCCTGTTTGAATCCCGCTCCCATGCCCGCATAACTGCGGAACGCATGGCGATGGAAAGCCTGGAATATTATTTCAACGACCTGTGCGCTGTGATCTGCCTGACCTGGGACCAGATCGAATCTTCCGGCGTGGCGGGTGCCGAGCTGGAGGACCTGACCAGCCTGCCGCGCTCCATTGAAGGCGTGGAGGTTGGCCTGACCTACCGCCAGCAGCGGGATGGCAGCTTCCGCATCAGCGTGCGTACATCGGGCAGCATTGATGCCTGCAACATTGCGCGCCGCCTGGGCGGCGGCGGCCATACCCGCGCAGCCGGGTGCGAGATCAGCGGCAACCTGGATAACGCCAAGCATGCCGTGCTGGAGGAAGTCCGCAAGGAGTTGCAGCGCTGCGGCTTGCTGGATCAGGATGCTGGTTGAAGGCCAGCTGCACCACAACGCGCAGCACACGGGGATGCGGCACACGCCTGTAAACCTGCAAGATGGCACCGTCTGCTTGCCGCCGCAAGGCTGGCACCGCAGCTGGGTGCTGCTGCCGAATGCAGCACAATAAACTGAAAAGGAAAACCCCAATGAATACTTGTGCCATTCTCCCAGTTGATAAACCTGCGGGCTGGACCAGCTTTGATGTGCTGGCCAAGCTGCGCGGTGCGCTGGGAACGCGCAGGCTGGGGCACGCGGGCACACTGGATCCTATGGCGACTGGTGTGCTCGCCGTGTTTATCGGCAATGCCACCGCCGCGGCGGACCGCCAGCCTGACCATGATAAAACCTATGAAGCTACCATTCGCCTTGGCCTGCGCACCGATACCGGCGATGTGACCGGCACTGCGCTGGAAACCGCTCCTGTTACGGTGGGTGAAGCAGAGCTGAAAGCCGTTTTGCCGCAGTTTATGGGCCGGCAGATGCAGCTGCCGCCGATGTATTCGGCGGTCAAGATCAACGGCCAGCCGCTGTACAAGGCGGCCCGCAAAGGCCAGACGGTGGAGCGCACCCCGCGCCCCATCACGATTTATGAGATTACCTACCTGGGCAGCCCGGCACCGGGGGATTATACCATCCGAGTCAGCTGCTCCAAGGGCACCTACATCCGCGTTCTGGCGGAGGATATCGGTACAGCTTTGGGCGTGCCCGCCACATTGGCGGCACTGCGCCGCACCCGCGCCGGGGCGTTCAAGATTGAGGAATGCCACACCCTGCCGGAAATCCTGGCCGCTGCCGAAGCAGGTACCCTGCAGCAAAGTGGATGGCTGCTGCCGGTGGAACACGTGTTTGCCTCGCTGCCTGCCCTGACGGTGGACGATGCAGTGAAAAAGCACCTCTTCAACGGCTGCCCCACCAGCCACTACCGCGCACAGGACGGCAAATACCGCGTGTATGATGCCGCAGGTACCTTTTTGGGGCTTGCCAACGTGACGCAGGGTGTGCTGCAGGTGGAAAAGATCTTCTGCGAGCGGGCGTGAACGCCTGCACCCAAACCGCAACGGGCAGAACCGCTGTCCGCTCAACAACAGGAAGTATGCCAACTACCATGAATATTTTGAATACACTGGCCCCGGTGTGCGCACCCAACGGCAGCGCCGTGGCCTTGGGCTATTTTGACGGTGTTCACCTTGGGCACCGCCGTGTGCTGGGGGCAGCGGTGGAATACGCCGCGGCCCACGGCCTGACCCCTGCGGCTTTTACCTTCAGCCTGCCGGGCGGGCAGTCGCTCAAGGGCGGGCGTATCTTGTCCGCGGGGCAAAAGCATGCCCGCGTTGCCGCTTTGGGCATTACCGCCTATATGGAACCCCCGTTTGAATCCTTCCGCAGCTTAAGCCCGGAAGATTTCGTCAACAAAATTCTGGTGGAATGCTTTGCCGCCAAGGCGGTGTTCTGCGGCGATAACTTTACCTTTGGCGCATATGCCGCCGGGAATGTGGACCGCCTGAAGGAGCTGTGTGCCCCGCTGGGCATCGCCGTGACCATTGTGGACATGGCACAATACGGCGGGCAGACGGTTTCCTCCACTCGCATCCGTGCCGCGCTGGAGGAAGGCCGCATCGAGGATGCCAACGCCATGCTGGGGGCGCCCTACTGCATTGACTGGCCGGTGCGCCACGGCAAGGGCATCGGCACCTCCAAGCTGGGCAAACCCACCATCAACCAGAACTATCCCGCAGACGCTTTGCAGCCCTGCACCGGCGTGTACCTGACCCGCATCTGGCTGGATGGCCGCTGGTGGCCATCCGCAACCGGTATTGGCCGCCGCCCCACCGTGGATGCCGCCAACGCCCCTGTTACCTGCGAAACCTATGTGCCGGGCTACCATGGCGATACCTATGGCCAGACGCCGGTGCTGGAATTCCACCACTACCTGTGCGCTGTGCGCAAGTTTGGTACATTGCAGGAGCTGGCAGATCTGATCGAAACCGCTGCCCAGCAAAGCATTGCCTATTTTGCCGCAAAGGAGGAAGCGTAATGCGCCGTAAGGATCGTGAAGTGGTGGACCTGGAGGGCCAACTTGCCATTTTGGAACAGTGCCCCGTCTGCCGCGTTGCCATCAACGACCCGGCATCCGGCGTGCCGTACCTTGTTCCGCTGAACTTTGGTATGGCCGCCGGGCCGCAAAGCCTGACGCTGTATTTCCACTGTGCCCCCGTTGGCACCAAGCTGGACCTGCTGCGCGCCGACCCCAATGTGAGCTTTGAAGCTGACTGCCCCGGCACCGTAAGCGGCGGGGCAACCTCCTGCACGTATGGCATGAGCTACCAGAGCGTCATTGGCCGCGGGACCGTCCGCTTTGTGGAAGGCGGGGAAAAGCTGACCGCCCTGCAGGCGCTGATGCAGCATTACCACTGCCCGGACCTGCCCTTTGAGCCGGAAATGGTGGAACACACCACGGTTTTGGCCCTGGACGTTGCCGCCATGACCGGCAAACGCCGTACATCGTTTTAAGGGCGGGACCCATCATCCGAGGAATTCGGAAGAAATTCGGAGGATACTGATTTGGAACGTAAAAAACTGGCTCCCGGTGTATTTATCACCACATTGGATGCCGAAAAATTTAACCGCTGCCGCATTACCATCCATCTGCGCTACCCGGCATTGCGCCGCAGCGCAACGGATGCCGCTGTGCTGCCGCTGGTGCTGGAACGCGGCTATGCGGGCTGCCCGGATATGACGGAGCTTTCCCGCAAATTGGCGCGGCTGTACGGTGCCGACCTTGGCGTGGACCAGAGCAGCGCCGGAATTGACCGCGTGCTGACGGTGGACATCTGTGGCATCAAGGATCGCTTTGCCCTTGACGGTGAGAATCTGACCCGTGAATATGCCGATATCGCCTTTGGTACCATCTTTGAGCCGTACCTGATTGATGGTGTGTTTGACCCGGAGGCTGTGCGCATTGAAAAAGAATCCCTGGCCCGCCGCCTGGATGCCGAGTTCAACAATAAGCGCCTGTACTGTGTGCGCCAGGCCCGCCGCAAATTTTACGGCGATTCCCCGGCAGGCATTGAGCTGGGCGGCTACAAAAGTGACCTGCCCAACGTAACGCCCCAGACGCTGAAAGCCGAGTATGACCGCATCCTTTCGCTGGCATCCATTGATGTGATGGTGCAGGGGGCGGATCCCGCCCTGGTGGAAGAGCTGCTGCTGCAAAAGCTGGCTGGCGCTGCCCGCAGCCCCCAGCGCTTTGCCATGCCGCTGGCCATGCCCATTATTGAAACCCAGCACTTCAGCGAGGAAATCCCCGGCCTGACCCAGGCCAAGCTGTGTATGCTGTTTACCCGCGGCACGCCGGAGGACCTGCCCAGCATTACCGTGATGCGGATGGCAATGAGCGTGTTTGGCGGCTCCACCACCAGCCGCCTGTTCCGCAATGTGCGCGAAAAACAGAGCCTTTGCTATTACTGCGGTTCCAGCGCTCTGCGCGCCACCGGTGTGATGATGGTGGATTCCGGCGTGGAGCCGGGCCGCGAAGCCCAAGCCGAAGCTGCGATCCTGAAAGAACTGAACGACTTGTGCACCGGCCCTATCACCGAACAGGAAATGGATGACTGCCGCCGCAGCCTGCTTTCCAGCCTGGATTCGCTGGGGGATTCCCTCGGAGGACTGGAAAGCTGGTACTATGGCCAGATCCTGCGTGACGAAGCGCTGGCCCCGCCGGAGTACGGCAAGGTGCTGACCAACGCCGTTACGGCGGACGAAGTGCGCGAAGTGCTGCAGAGTTACCGTTACTCTGTTGGCTACACGCTGACGGCAAAAGGGGAGGGGGAAAACGCATGATGGAACACGCAGAACACAGCCCGGCTGCCATCCGGGAAAAAGCCGCGGGGGCGGTCAACTGCCAGAGCGTGACCCTGCCCAGCGGCTTGACGGTTTTGTGCCGCACGATGCCGGGCTACAGCTCGGTACACGCCATGTACGCCACCAACTTTGGCTCCGTTGTGCGGGAATTTACCCTTAACGGCAAACGGATCCAGCTGCCCGCCGGTACCGCGCACTTTCTGGAACACAAAATGTTTGAATCCGAGCAGGGCGATGCGTTCGACCTGTATGCCAAAACTGGCGCTGCGGCAAACGCTTTTACCAGCTATGACCGCACCTGCTATATTTTTACCGCAACCGGCATGACGGATGAAAACCTGGATATTCTGCTCAACATGGTCGGTCATCCCTGGTTTACCAAGGAGACCATCGCCAAGGAGCAGGGCATCATCGGGCAGGAAATCAAAATGTATGATGACAGCCCGGATTGGCGGCTGCTGACCGCACTGTTCCGCTGCCTGTATAAAAGCCATCCCATCCGGGACGATATCGCCGGCACCACCCAGAGCATTGCCGAGCTGACGCCCGAACTGCTGTACGCCTGCACCGATGCGTTCTACCGCCCCGGCAACATGGTGCTTTCCGTTGCAGGCAACATCACGCTGGATCAGGCTGTGGAAGCCTGCCGCCGCAACGGTGTGTATGACGCAGTGGAACCCCCGCAGGTGGAAACCATCTTCCCGCAGGAAGCCGATACGGTGCAGCACAAAGAAACCACTTTTACCATGCCGGTCAACAAGCCCTGCTTTGCCCTTGGCTACAAGGAAGCCGCCATCAACCGCGGCGATACCCGCATGGAGGTCATCGCAGACCTGCTGCCGGACCTGATCTGCGGCGGGCTGACGAATCTGTACCGCAAGCTGTATGATGAATCGCTGGTCAACCCGGAGTTCAGCGGCGATTATCTTTCCACCGAGGGAGCCTGCATCATCGCTTTTACCGGTGAAAGTGAGACCCCGCGTGAGGTTGCCCAGATGGTGCGGGATGAAATTGCCCGCCTGCGCCAAAACGGCGTAGACCCGGAGCTGTTTACCCTGGTCAAAAACCAGATGTACGGCGAAATGCTGGCTGATGTGGAGAACGTGGACGATGCCGCCGAGGAGATGGGCATGGCCTTCCTGAAAGGCCGCACCCTGGCAGATGAAATTGAAGCGCTGGCTACTTTGACCGTTGACGATGTGAACAAGGCACTGCAAACCATGCTGCTGGAAGAAAACAGCGCCTATATCCAGATCGACCCGAAGGAATGAGGTGTAATGGCAGATGTCTTTTGATGTTCAGTTTCCCGGCCTTGGGCTGGAATTTACCATCAACCGCGTTGCGCTCAGCATTGGCGGTTTCAACATTTACTGGTACGGTGTGATCATCGCCGCGGGCATGGTGCTTGCCATGCTGTTTGCTTTCCGCAATGCAGATGATTTCGGCATCAACTCCGACCGCCTGATCGATGTGATCCTGGTGGGCGCGGTCATGGCAATCGTCTGCGCGCGCATTTATTATATTGTGTTTGCGCCGTTCAAGTATGAAAGCATCTGGCAGATGATCGATATCCGCCAGGGCGGTATTGCCATTTACGGCGCGGTCATCGGCGCATTTGTGTTTGGCGGCTTGATGGCCAAGATCCGCCGCATTCCCATCCTGCCGCTCTTTGATCTGGTTGGGATATGCTTCCTGATTGGTCAGGGCGTGGGCCGCTGGGGCAACTTTGTCAACCAGGAAGCTTTCGGCAGCAACACCACGCTGCCCTGGGGCATGTACAGCGAGGGTACCTATAACTACCTGCTCAGCGTACAGGCCACCCTGGCCGCTGAGGGCGTTACTGTGGACCCCACCCAGCCGGTACACCCGACCTTCCTGTACGAGAGCATCTGGTGCCTGGTGGGGGTTGTGCTGCTGGCAAGCCATATCAAAAAGCGCCGCTTTAACGGCGAACTGTTTCTGCTCTACATCATCTGGTACGGCCTGGGCCGCTACTGGATCGAGGGTCTGCGCACCGATGCGCTGATGGTCACTTCCACCCTGCGCACCAGCCAGCTGGTGGCACTGGTGTCTGTGGCCACGGCGGTGGTGCTGCTGGTGGCCGGGTTGCAGCGATTTAAGGGCGCGCAGCTGATGGTGCCGCTGCAGGTAAGCAACCTGAAAAAACTGGATGCCGCCGGAACTTATTTTGTGGTGGATGAACTGCCCGCAAGTGCGTCCCATCGCGAATTTGTTCAGGCCACCGCCGCCATGAACCGCCGCCTGGAGGAATTTGACCTTGACGAAGCGGAAAAAGTGGAAGATAATAATGACAATGATGAAGCGATAGAAGAGGGGAATGTGGTAGCCGAACCCCAGCAGCCCGCCGAAGCGCCGGAAACCCCGGCCCCGGAGGACGAAGCAGGGGAGTAACGTTTAGGTGCATCCTGCACCTGAAAACCACAGGAGGGAATGCAAAGATGAGTGCACAGATCATTGACGGAAAGGCCCTTGCGGCCGCAACCAAAGCCGAAGCTGCCGCCGAAGCAGCGGCCCTGAAAGCCAAGGGCATCGAACCCTGCCTGGCTGTGATTCTGGTGGGCGAAAACCCCGCCAGCCAGGTGTATGTGCGCGGCAAGGTAAAGGACTGCGGCGAATGCGGCATCAAGAGCCTGGAACTGCGCATGCCGGAAACCACCACCCAGGAAGAACTGCTGGCCAAAATTGCAGAGCTGGCAGCCGACAAAACCGTAAACGGCATTCTGGTTCAGCTGCCGCTGCCCAAGCAGATCGATGAGCGCGCCGTGATTGACGCCATCCCGCCGGAAAAGGACGTGGACGGTTTTTCCCCTGTCAACGTGGGCCGTATGCAGACCGGCCAGCCCTGCTTTTTGCCCTGCACCCCGGCGGGCTGCATCCACATGATCGAATCTACCGGCACCAAAATTGACGGCAAAAACGCCGTGGTCATCGGCCGTTCCAACATTGTGGGCAAGCCCGCAGCCCTGTTGCTGCTGGCTAAAAATGCAACCGTTACGGTCTGCCATTCCCACACGGCCAACCTGAAAGAAATCTGCGCCAACGCGGATATTCTGGTTGCCGCCGTTGGCCGCGCTGGTTTTGTGACCGGCGATATGGTCAAGCCCGGCGCCGTGGTGATCGATGTTGGCATCAACCGCGGTGCGGACGGCAAGCTGCACGGCGATGTGAACTTTGAGGAAGCAAGCGCCGTGGCGGGTTACATCACCCCGGTGCCCGGCGGCGTTGGCCCCATGACCCGTGCCATGCTGATGAAGAACACCACCCAGGCTGCCGCCATGCAAAATGGCGTTGCTATTTGAAATTATTTCAAAAAGTATCTTGACGGAACAGGGCGCATGTGGTATGATAATTAGGCCGCATGGCATGGGCTCTGCAAGTGTGTGCATTTGCACGCCGCCCCGCATCCAGCGAGACTTATTGAAAGAGGTTATCACATGTACGCAGTTATTCTGACCGGTGGCAAGCAGTACAGCGTCAAAGTTGGCGACAGCATTTTTGTTGAGAAGCTGAACGCTGAGGCTGACAGCGAAGTCACCTTCGAAAAAGTCCTGGCCGTTGGCGAGGAGGGCGCTGTTAAGGTTGGCGCTCCCGTTGTTGAAGGCGCTACCGTTGTCGGCAAGGTCATCAAGAACGGCAAGGGCAAGAAGCTCAACATCATCACCTATCGTCCCAAGAAGGGCAGCATGGTTCGCAAGGGCCATCGTCAGCCCTACACCAAGGTGGAAATCACCGCGATCAACGGCTAAGGAGGTTAAGCACAATGGCACATAAGAAAGGCGTAGGTTCTACCAAGAACGGCCGTGATTCCGAGTCCAAGCGCCTCGGCGTTAAGCGCGGCGACGGTCAGTTTGTTCTGGCCGGCAACATTCTGGTCCGTCAGCGCGGCACCCACATCCATCCGGGTGAGGGCGTCGGCATCGGCAGCGATGACACCCTGTTCGCTCTGGTCGATGGCCGCGTTCACTTCGAGCGCATGGGCCGTGACCGCAAGCGCTGCACGGTCAAGCAGTAAAAAAACCGGTACGGGCGGGCCTTTGCGGCTCGCTCGTTTTTTGTGATTTTTTGTAAATGAGGTACCACATGGCAACCAGTAATTTTATTGATACCGCCACGATCTGGCTGCACGCCGGCAAGGGCGGCGACGGTGCGGTGACGTTCCACCGCGAAAAATTCGTGGCGGCGGGCGGCCCCGACGGCGGTGACGGCGGGCGCGGCGGCGACATCATCTTTGTGGCCGACGACAACCTGTCCACCCTGATGGACTTCCGCTACAAGCGCAAGTACACCGCGCCCGACGGCGAGAATGGCCGCGCCAAGCGGATGAGCGGCGCAGACGGTGACGACCTGGTCATCCGCGTGCCCCGCGGCACCGTGCTGAAGGAGGCCGAGACCGACCTCGTCGTGGCCGATCTGACGGGCAGTGAGCCTGTTGTCGTGGCCAGGGGCGGACGCGGCGGCTGGGGCAACAGCCATTTTGCGACCCCGACCCGCCAGATCCCCAAGTTTGCCAAGCCCGGTGTGCCCGGTGAGGACATCCAGGTCACGCTGGAGCTGAAGCTCATCGCCGATGTGGGCCTGATCGGTTTCCCCAATGTGGGCAAGTCCACCCTCATCTCCACCATCAGCGCGGCCAAGCCGAAGATCGCCAACTACCACTTCACCACTCTGGTGCCCACACTGGGCGTGGTATCGGTGGGCGAGGGGGCCAGCTTCGTCTGCGCCGACATCCCCGGCCTGATCGAAGGTGCCAGCGAGGGCATCGGCCTGGGCCATGACTTCCTGCGCCATGTGGAGCGCTGCCGTCTGCTGCTGCATGTGGTGGATGTTTCCGGCAGCGAGTGCCGCGACCCCATCGAGGACTTCGAGAAGATCAACGAGGAGCTGGCAAAGTTCAGCCCCGTGCTGGCCGAGCGCCCGCAGATCGTGGTGGGCAACAAGTGTGACCTTGCCACCGAGGAGCAGATCGAGACCTTCCGCCAGTATGTGGAGGGCAAGGGGCTGACCTTTGTGCCTATCTCTGCCGCCACCATGCAGGGCGTCAAGCAGCTGCCGGGGCTCGTGTACAACCGCCTCAAGGATATCCCGCAGGTGCCGGTGTTCACTCCCGAGTACAAAAAGCCGGAGCCCAAGAAGAACGGCCGCGACTTCACCATCCAGCGCATGGAAGCCCATGTGTGGAGCGTGGATGCCCCGTGGCTGGAGTATATTCTGGCCGGCAGCAACGTGGACGACTACGAGAGCCTGCAGTTCTTCCAGCGTCAGCTGGGCGAGAGCGGCATTCTGGACGCGCTGGTGCAGAAGGGCGTGGAAGAGAACGATACCATCCTCATCGGCGATTATCAGTTCGACTATATCTTCTAAGGATAAAGCATCATGAACGAATCAGAAAAGATCGACCCGCGGGAGCTCAGCCCGCTGGCGCTGGCCTTTGTGGGGGACAGCGTGCTGGAGCTGCTGGTGCGCCAGCGTCTGGTGGAGCACCACCGCCTTTCAGCCGGAAAGCTGAATGCCGAAAAGGTCAAGTATGTCTCTGCCAAGGCGCAGTTCAGAGAGGAACAGCTGCTGGAGCCGCTGTTCACCGAGGACGAGCTGGCTGTGTTCAAGCGTGGCCGCAATGCCAGCAAGGCCAGTGTCGCCAAGCACGCCTCCCCGGAGGAATACCGTGCCTCCACCGGCTTCGAGTGCCTGTTGGGCTGGCTGTACCTGAACGGACAACTGGAGCGTGTGCACCAGCTGTTTGAGGTGCTGTGGCAGCAGTTTGACCCTGACCAGAAATAAGAATGCGAAAGCCCGCTGCTTTCCGCACTGGAAACCAGTGGTGGAAGGCGGCGGGCTTTGTTTGTTGGCATCTGTGGTCCGTCAGATGCTGCTTACGCCATCAGCGGCTGTTTTTTGCGTTGCTGGAACGGCTGTTGGTGGAGTTCTTGGCGCTCTCGTCATCGGCACCCTTGGTGTACTGGTTGGGGTGCTTGTGCTCGTTGGTAGCGCTGTTGGTGGTCTTGCTGCTGGTACGGTTAGAGGTCTGGTTCTTGCAATTGGTACTGCGGTTCTCACTGCGGTTTTCCATGGTGTGAATGCTCCTTTCGGTCGTTGCTGTGGGGGCGGGACCGCCCTCACAGTCCATAGTGTGGCCGCAGCCGGCGGCTTTATACATCCCATGGGAGGAAAAGAATATGCCTACGGAATATTTTGAGCAGCGGGAACGTGCCCTGCTGGGCCAGCGGTACGAGCAGCTGTATGCCGCCCTGCAGCAGACGGCAGAGCGCGGCGTTACCGTATCGGCGCTGCGCACCACGCCGGAGCAGTTTGCGCAGAGGGCAGATTTCCCGCTGGAGCCCTCGCCCTTCTGCAAGGCGGCTTTTGTGGTGCATCAGCCGGACTTTAAGCCCGGACGGCATCCGTATCACCATGCGGGGGTGTTCTATTCGCAGGAGCCCTCGGCTTCTTCGGCAGCGCCGCTGCTGGGGGTACAGCCGGGGATGCGGGTGCTGGATCTGTGCGCCGCACCCGGCGGCAAAAGCAGCCAGCTGGCGGCGGCATTGCAGGGGCGCGGTGTGCTAGTGAGCAACGAGTATGTGGCTGCGCGTGCCGAAATTTTAAAAAGCAACCTTGAGCGCATGGGCGTTTCCAACGCCGTGGTGCTCAACGAGACCCCCGCCCGCATTGCCGAGGCGCTGCCGGAGTTTTTCGACCGGGTGCTGGTGGACGCGCCCTGCTCCGGCGAGGGAATGTTCCGCAAGGAGCCGGTAGCGCTGCAGCAGCACTGCGAGGCACTGGTAAAGCAGTGCGCAGAGCTGGGCGCGCAGATTCTGGACTGCGCCGCAGCAGCACTGGCTCCCGGCGGGCAGCTGGTGTACTCCACCTGCACCTTTGCGCCGGAGGAGGACGAAGGACAGGTGGCGGCCTTTTTGCAGCGCCACCCGGAGTTTGCACTGGCTGATGTGTTGGGCAATGTGGACTACACCTTTGGCAGCGTAGGCGAAGAGAACCGCACCGGCGGTCTGCCGCTGGATGTGAGCAAGGTGCGCCGCATCTGGCCCTGTCAGGGCGGCGAGGGGCACTTTATGGCCCGGCTGGTCAAGGCCGGTACGCCCCGCACCCTGCCGCCGGAGGGGGAATACACCCCGGAGGAGCAGCTCTGGCTTGCCGCTGCTGCTGAGGCGGGCAAAAAGGGCAAGGGCAAGGCGAAGCCTGCCAAGGCCGCAGATGCCCGCAGCACCCGCCGCGCAGACAGCCGCGCCTGCCGGGACGCCGTGCAGGGCACGAGCCGCCGCACCCGGGATACCGGGGCAGGGGAGGCCACCCCGGCGCAGAGCCTTGCCGCATGGCAGGAGTTTGCCCGGCAGTATTTCCCTGCGCTGGCGCAGCGCCCGGCTGTGGTGCACGGCGGCGGTGTGCTGCTGCCGGTGGCCTTTCCACAGACGGGACTCCATGTGCTGCGGGCGGGGGTGTTCGTGGGCAGTGTGCAGAAAGGCCGCTTTGTGCCGGAGCACCACCTGTTCACGGCCTTTGGCAACCTGTGCACGAACTGCGAGCAGCTGACCCTTGCCGACTGCCGCTGCACCGAGTACCTTTCCGGCCGCGAGGTGGAAGCCCGCACGGCAGCGGACGGCTGGTGCTGCGTGACCGTGGACGGCTGGCCGCTGGGCGGCGGCAAGGTGTCCGGCGGGCGGGTGAAAAACCACTATCCCAAGGCGCTGCGGCTGCTGTAAACCGCAGATTTACACGCATCCGGGCGAAAATCGGGCTTTTCAGGCTTGAACGTGCCGGTGGATTGTGATAAAATAATAGAGTTAGATTTTGTGTGCTGCCACAAGCGGGCGACCACAGCCCGTCTGCCCGCAGGCGGAGATTTCGATAGAACTTTAGGAGGTTCCCATGTCTGGACATAGCAAATGGAACAACATCAAGCGCAAGAAGGAGAAGACCGACGGCGCCAAGGCAAAGGTCTTTACCAAGATCGGCCGCGAGATCAGCGTCGCCGTCCGTACCGGCGGCCCCAACCCGGCTTCCAACAGCAAGCTGGCGGACCTGATCTCCAAGGCAAAGCGCATGAGCGTGCCCAACGATAACATTCAGCGCATCATCAAGAAGGCCGAGGGCGGCGACAAGACCGAGTACGAAGCCATCACGTACGAGGGCTACGGCCCCGGCGGCGTTGCCGTCATGGTCGAGACCCTGACCGACAACCGCAACCGTACCGCTGCCGATCTGCGCCACTACTTCGACAAGAACGGCGGCAACCTGGGCGCAATGGGCTGCGTGGGCTTCCTGTTCAGCCAGAAGGGCGTTATCGACATCTCTCTGGAAGACAAAGACGCCGACGAGGCCATGATGGACGCTCTGGACGCCGGTGCAGAGGACTTCGATGCAGGCGAGGATGCTGCTGAGATCACCACCGACCCGGAGAACTACTCGGCTGTGGTCAAGGCCATGGAGGAGAAGGGCTACGAGATCCTGAGCGATGATCTGGCCATGGTCCCCATGACCACCACCCGCCTGACCGACCCCGATCAGCTCAAGCTCATGGGCAAGCTGCTCGATGCTCTGGAGGACAACGATGACGTCCAGAACGTCTGGCACAGCCTGGAGAACGAAGAGGACCTGCCGGAATAAGCTCCCGTAAGGTTCTTTGTTTCTGAAATAAGACGTTACAAAGCCGCTTTTTGTGCTGTTTGGCACGAAAGGCGGCTTTTGCTGTAGGACGGGAGAGCGCAAAACCGCTGTTTTGCTGTGACAGACGGGCAGCGGAAAAAGAGAAAAAACAGTTCTAGGCTCCCACGGCCCTTTTGCTGCGGGCCAAGATGTGTTATAATAACAGAAAAGCACATCCGAAGGAGGCCTTTCCATGACCATCATCTGCCCTTACTGCCTGTCCGAGCTGAGCGAGCGCACGGCGGCCTGCCCGAAGTGCGGCGGGCGCTTTGAGGGCCGCAACCCGGTGGGCACCCTGCCGGTGGGCACGGTGCTGGGCGGGCGGTATACCGTCGGCGAGATCGAACAGGTGGACGGCGAAGGCATCCTGTACCGGGGCGCAGAGAACCATGGGCGCTTCCGGGTGACCATCAAGGAGTATCTGCCCCTGACGCTGGCGGCAGAGCGCGGCACGGATGCAACCCTGCGGCCAAAACTGGGCAGCGAGGTGCTGTTCAAGACCACCCGGATGGATTTTGCGGACCTGTACCGCTCCATCCAGCGCATCACGCCCGCCAACGGCCTGGAAGCCGTGCTGGATGTGTTCGAGGAGAACAACACGGTCTATGCCGTGATGGAAAATCCCGGCGGGGTGCCGCTGGGCCGCTGGCTGGAGACGCATCCCGGCCGGTTGTCGCCGGAGCAGGTCTGCGCGATGCTGCAGCCGGTGTTCGACGGCGTGGCGGCGATGCACCAGGTGGGTCTGGTGCATCGGGGCATCTGCCCGGAGAACATCCGGGTGCTGGAAAATGGCCGCGCCCGGCTGACGGGCTACGCTACGGTCGGCCTGCGCACAGCGGGCAGCGGCCTGCACGAGCAGCTGTACGAGGGCTACTCGGCCCCGGAACAGTATTCGACCACCGAGTTTGAGGGCCGCTACACCGACGAATACAGTCTGGCTGCGGTGGTCTACCGGATGGTCTGCGGGCAAAGCCCGGTCCCGGCAGCGCAGCGGCTGGTGTCGGATTCGAACCCGCGCGCCCGCACGCTGGAGCCGTCGGTGCCGGAGTACCTCTCCGAGGTGCTCTGGATGGGCCTGAAGTTGAAGCCGGTGGAGCGCATCCAGACCGTGCCCCAGCTGTTCAAGGCACTGACCTCGCAGGAGTATACCGAGGAGCTGACCCGCAGCCTGCCGCGCCCTGAACCCCGGCAGCTGACCCAGCCGGACGAGGAGCAGAAGCAGCACATGCTCAGCCTGCGGAACCTGCTGGCGGCCATCCTCGTTCTGCTGGCCATCCTCATCCTGCTGATGCTGTGGGGGATGGTCTCGCAGGGGCTGCACACGGCCACACCGCCTGCGGCGTCCTCGTCGGTGTCGGCACCGGAAAGCACGGTGCTGGAAGAACCCGTCACACTGGCACCGAACTTTGTCGGGATGGATTACGATGCACAGGTGCGGAACAATCACAACTATGTGGGCGACTATCTCTTCTATGTGACGCTGGAATACAGCGACACGGTGGAGAAGGGGAAGATCATCCGGCAGGAGCCGGAGGCGGGTGACGTCATCGAGAAGGGCGGCACCGTGAGCCTGGTGGTCAGCAAGGGGCCGCAGCTGGTGCAGATGCCCGATGTGATCGGGTTCACGCAGGAAGGGGCCGTCAGCGAGCTGGAGAGCCGGGGCCTGACGCCCAGCTGCTTCATGGTGGTCAACGATGGCTCCTATGCGGCGGGCTGCGTCGTCTCGTGCAGTGTGGACGCAGGCACCTCGGTCGAGGTAGGCAGCGTCATCACGGTGTATATCGCGGCGGACCCCAGTGTGGAGATCACCGCCGAACCGCCCACCGCGTCGGCTTCCGACAGCGAGAGCAGCGCCTCTTCGGGGGAAACACCGGACAGCAGGCTCTGCCCGCCGGGCAGAGCCGCCAGCATCAGGGCGCGG
>ERZ772861.1499-NODE-1499-length-18941-cov-6.482156_pt1 | contig 18941 bp, 20 predicted proteins | sample MGYA00512135_ERZ772861 | MGnify/ENA primary metagenome ERZ772861 (study PRJEB29015, sample SAMEA2737700) | human gut metagenome | biome: human gut; feature: human-associated habitat; material: faeces | place: China | collected 2012 ...
GTCCGTCTTCAGACTTTGCTGACCCCTGTTTGTCGCTCCCCACACGGGGAGCGTGGATTGAAATGCCCATAAACTCCTTCCAATGCTGCCAGGTCAAAGTCGCTCCCCACACGGGGAGCGTGGATTGAAATGTTTTTCTTCGTCCGCTAAGTCTTCTTCTAACCGTCGCTCCCCACACGGGGAGCGTGGATTGAAATCCGGAAAATTTCAGCGGGGTATGCACCCGCCTGGAGTCGCTCCCCACACGGGGAGCGTGGATTGAAATAACAATCGTTTTAACCGTTTCCAGTTTGTTTGGGGTCGCTCCCCACACGGGGAGCGTGGATTGAAATCTCGCCAATTTTTGCAATCAAGGCGCTGTTTGCCGTCGCTCCCCACACGGGGAGCGTGGATTGAAATCGTATAGGCACCGGGAGCCACCCCGGCTTTTCGTGTCGCTCCCCACACGGGGAGCGTGGATTGAAATTATACCGGAGAAATTGGAGCGCCGGAAGAATACGTCGCTCCCCACACGGGGAGCGTGGATTGAAATTGTTTCATCCAGTCGTGGCGGCGGGTAATAGCCTGTCGCTCCCCACACGGGGAGCGTGGATTGAAATGATATACATTCCTTTTTTAGCTTCCAGCGTATATTGTCGCTCCCCACACGGGGAGCGTGGATTGAAATCATCACTGCCAAACTGCTTTTTAAGCACATACCGGGTCGCTCCCCACACGGGGAGCGTGGATTGAAATCAGGGTTATCAGCGGTCGGGGCAGCATCGGGACGGTCGCTCCCCACACGGGGAGCGTGGATTGAAATCTAAAATTTTTACGTGTAGCTTCGCGTGCAGCCGGTCGCTCCCACACGGGGAGCGTGGATTGAAATGTATTGGCGAACAACCTGTGTATAATTATGAGATGTCGCTCCCCACACGGGGAGCGTGGATTGAAATAAGAACTGCGACCAAGCACGCAACGACGATGCCAGGTCGCTCCCCACACGGGGAGCGTGGATTGAAATATCCATGGCTACATTATAGCATAGGACAAAAGAAGTCGCTCCCCACACGGGGAGCGTGGATTGAAATTTACAGGGTACTCATACTCTGCCAGCATCCGGTCGTCGCTCCCCACACGGGGAGCGTGGATTGAAATTTTCGGTCAGCTTTTAATCGAGTCCAATGAACAGACGTCGCTCCCCACACGGGGAGCGTGGATTGAAATGTTGATACCAACGGAAAGACCGGAAACCGGGGTGGTCGCTCCCCACACGGGGAGCGTGGATTGAAATCTGATAAGCCGTAGAAGCGTCCATGCCATAAGCTGTCGCTCCCCACACGGGGAGCGTGGATTGAAATAAATGTACTACGAGGCTTTGGCACGTGGTGGCAGGTCGCTCCCCACACGGGGAGCGTGGATTGAAATTAAAAGCTATCACCTCCATCAGAACCGAATTGTGTCGCTCCCCACACGGGGAGCGTGGATTGAAATAATGGTGTTCAGGTGTTCGTCATCGTATGTCAAGTCGCTCCCCACACGGGGAGCGTGGATTGAAATAAAAGCGTGAAGGGCTTTTCGCACAGGGTTATGCGTCGCTCCCCACACGGGGAGCGTGGATTGAAATCATCCATGGCACTATTATATCACCACGGAAAAGAAGTCGCTCCCCACACGGGGAGCGTGGATTGAAATCACCAAAAGTTTGTATGGTGCTTTTGGTGGTCGTGGTCGCTCCCCACACGGGGAGCGTGGATTGAAATAACACTATTCAGTCCGCCCGCACGTATTTTGACAGTCGCTCCCCACACGGGGAGCGTGGATTGAAATACCAGAGTCAACGCAAAAATCACCAATCTTATAAAGTCGCTCCCCACACGGGGAGCGTGGATTGAAATACAGTAAATGGGAATCACTTCACCAGCATTGAAAGGTCGCTCCCCACACGGGGAGCGTGGATTGAAATCTAAGTCTGGTTTTTCTGCTGCCGGTTTGCCTAGTCGCTCCCCACACGGGGAGCGTGGATTGAAATTTTCCTCACCTGGCTTACTTCTGTTCTTCCAGAGTCGCTCCCCACACGGGGAGCGTGGATTGAAATAATCTACTAATGATTTTCTAGGTGACGTTGGTGCGTCGCTCCCCACACGGGGAGCGTGGATTGAAATCTAGTAAAAAAGCCCTGCAAACGCAGGGCATAATGTCGCTCCCCACACGGGGAGCGTGGATTGAAATCTTGCGGGGTTTCCGCTTATAATCCCGTTTCGGCCGTCGCTCCCCACACGGGGAGCGTGGATTGAAATCACGAATAAAAAAGGCTATGTCACACGGTACTACGTCGCTCCCCACACGGGGAGCGTGGATTGAAATAATGGCCGTAGGGTATGCGTGTCCGTTGGCCTCGTCGCTCCCCACACGGGGAGCGTGGATTGAAATTCTCTCGCAGCAATCTGTGCGTCAATTTCCTCAAGTCGCTCCCCACACGGGGAGCGTGGATTGAAATTTTCTTTTTGCGCGGAATAAACACGCGGTATTATGGTCGCTCCCCACACGGGGAGCGTGGATTGAAATGCCGCCGTCATTTTCAATTTTCGGAAGCGTTGTTGTCGCTCCCCCCACGGGGAGCGTGGATTGAAATCCGTTCGAGGAGGAAGATAATGAGCGTTATCAAAAGTCGCTCCCCCCACGGGGAGCGTGGATTGAAATTTAACATTTTGACTACTAAGCAAATATCCTACGAGTCGCTCCCCCCACGGGGAGCGTGGATTGAAATACATCCTGGGCTGAAAACCGTGCATGGGCTTCCTGTCGCTCCCCCCACGGGGAGCGTGGATTGAAATCACCGCGTCCATGAAAGCGGCGTGGGAGAACCTGTCGCTCCCCACACGGGGAGCGTGGATTGAAATGAGCGGGCAAGTCGGTGTGAAGCTCAGCGTACCGGCGTCGCTCCCCACACGGGGAGCGTGGATTGAAATCCCTGCCGATATCAGGGCTTGCACCGAGGGAAAGGTCGCTCCCCACACGGGGAGCGTGGATTGAAATTTTAAGTACTACGCCCCAGCAAACAGCGTTTACCAGTCGCTCCCCACACGGGGAGCGTGGATTGAAATTGCCAGCGGCTTGAACTTGACTACTACATCAAGGAGTCGCTCCCCACACGGGGAGCGTGGATTGAAATAGCGCTTCCAGCCGCTCGGCTGGAATGTCGCTTTCGTCGCTCCCCACACGGGGAGCGTGGATTGAAATGGCTGGCGTAGCCTCCTGCATCATTACACGGATGTCGCTCCCCACACGGGGAGCGTGGATTGAAATCTTAGAACAGGGACAGCTGGATCAGCCCATCGTGTCGCTCCCCACACGGGGAGCGTGGATTGAAATCCGTCAACCCGGATTCTAGGTGGGCGGGTTGTCGTCGCTCCCCACACGGGGAGCGTGGATTGAAATAAGCGCAAAAATATCATCATGCGGGTGGGATGCGGTCGCTCCCCACACGGGGAGCGTGGATTGAAATATGGCATTGTCGAACGCCACGGAGGTGTCAAGCCGTCGCTCCCCACACGGGGAGCGTGGATTGAAATTTCGCCGCGACGCTGCGATCCACGACGAACTGCGTCGCTCCCCACACGGGGAGCGTGGATTGAAATTCCCATGTTTGCCGTTGCCGCCAGCCCTCGGATGTCGCTCCCCCCACGGGGAGCGTGGATTGAAATTGCAATTTCCAGTTCTTCTGCAAAATCAATGATTGTCGCTCCCCCCACTGGGAGCGTGGATTGAAATTTTCCAATGCTGCCAGGTAAGGCGGTTTGGAACGTCGCTCCCCACACGGGGAGCGTGGATTGAAATTAAGGCGTGAGGGACTTTTCCCACAAAGTTATACACGTCGCTCCCCACACGGGGAGCGTGGATTGAAATCCCGGCGATACAGTGTCGATGAATACAACGTCCCGTCGCTCCCCACACGGGGAGCGTGGATTGAAATATGTAAACCACCCGCGTTCCACTTTTGACCGCAGTGTCGCTCCCCACACGGGGAGCGTGGATTGAAATAGATGTACTATGAAGCGCTTGCTCGCGGCGGTAGTCGCTCCCCACACGGGGAGCGTGGATTGAAATTGTCACGCTTGGTACAGTTGACACATCTGAAGAGTCGCTCCCCACACGGGGAGCGTGGATTGAAATACCGCCCTTTCTATGTCACTTTAATCCCGGTACGGTCGCTCCCCCCACGGGGAGCGTGGATTGAAATTCTCTTGGCGGGGCTATGGTCGGCGGAATGCTGGTCGCTCCCCACACGGGGAGCGTGGATTGAAATACTGATGTCGGCATCGCAAATCGCGTCCAACTGAAAAGTCGCTCCCCCCACGGGGAGCGTGGATTGAAATCTGCTGGTGTGCTGCGTGATAACTGGCAGCCGGGAGGTCGCTCCCCACACGGGGAGCGTGGATCGAAATAGGATAGCTTTCCATGGCATCCGCGTGTTTTGCCAGTCGCTCCCCACACAGGGAGCGTGGATTAAAGTCAAAAAAGAGCTATCGATATACGCCGATAGCCCGTTGTTCCCCATATAGGAGTGTATTATGTCTTACGAAAGGAAGCGAGAACATGAATGAAGTAAACTTTACGGAAGCCCTTCTGAGAGCAATCCTCGAACTGATTGAAAAGTGCGACACACTCGAGGAACTCAGAGCCAGCGTCAATAAAATAATGGGCAACTAAAAGGAGCGACCGCCCCATCAAGAACGCCGCTACTCCACCACAGAAGGTGCGCCGGGAGCCTTACCCCGACCATTTTGTTTGATTAAAACACAGAAGGGCGAACAAATCAAGGAATCTCTGTGAAAATTCTTGCAGGACAAACAGCGCAGCAGCTTCCCCCATCATCGAAAAGCCACCCTTAAAAAGCGGTGGTCAATGGATATACTTCCCTATCTTAGTCGTCCGTGTCGCTCCCCACACGGGGAGCGTGGATTGAAATCGCTCCATGGCAACTTCCAGCGTCCAGAACTGCGGGGTTGCTCCCCCCACGGGGAGCGTGGATAGAAATTTAATCTTATAACCGGGCGACTTCGGGACTTTCACCCTAGAGAACGTGCGCTCACCAGGCGCACAAGGAACGCCCGGAACGGGAGTGGCCTCGTTCCGGGCGTTCCAACCTGTCTAAAACCCTTTATGGGGTTAGGCAAATATTTGCATCGTGGGGGAGGACAAGGGTAATCCGCCCGCTTCCTTTATACATACCGCTCTATTCCGCCGTCATCGTCTTGCGTTCCAAAAAGCAGCCCCCATCGTGAGAGTAAATCACGCCGACTGCCTGCAAATATGCGTAGATCACCGTCGTCCCAACGAATTTCATGCCCCGTTTCTTTAAGTCCTTTGAAATCCGGTCTGAAAGCTCCGAATGTGTCAGCCCACTTTCGTAGACCACTTTTCCGGCAGTCCAGTGCCAGAGATACCCGGAAAAGCTGCCGTATTCCCCCTGTATTTCACGAAACGCCCGGGCATTGGTGACAGCCGCCTGTATTTTCAGCCGATTCCGGATGATTCCGGGATCATTTCTCAGGGCTTCCAGCTTATCCTCCCCGTATGCACAGACCGCCTCCAAATCAAACCCATCGAACGCTGCCCGAAACGCCTCCCGCTTGTTCAGAACACACTCCCAGGACAGCCCGGCCTGAAAGCATTCCAGCACCAGCATTTCAAACAGCTTCCCATCATCATGGACAGGAACGCCCCATTCTTCATCATGGTAACGGATGTACCGTTCATTTTTCGGATTTGCCCAACAGCAACGTTTCTTTCCGTCTGACCATTCCATTTGCATTCCTTCTTTCTGCCAGAGCGAGATTTTCCCACCAAATTAGCTCCATCGGACGGATTCCATCGTGTCCGATTGCGGGGAAGACTTCAGTGAAAGCGTTCCGCTGATTATCTTCTCCGAAAAGCATCCCTGTCCGGTATTTTCCCAAGTCGAACCAATCTTGCAGCAATTCCGCCTGTAGAGCGCTTAAAGTATTCGCATATTTCTTTGCGTGTTTTTCCCTCATCATACATGGCTGCAAGAACACGCTCATCCTCGCTTGTCCATGGCTTTCCTGCATTTTCCGGCTGAGATTTCTGTTTTTTCTCTGGAAGGACAGAAAGAATCACATGGAATGCACGGACAACATCCGCCTGATTGCAGGAATCCTCCGGGGCAGCACTTCTCCGGTGAGTGGATTGACCCCATCTGCCAGATATTTTATGATTTCTTTTGCACGAAAAACATCCATCATCAATGCTCCTTGCTCTGCTTCCTCTTAATCTGCTTTTTTGTTTCTCCAATGCGAATTTTTTCGATTTTACATTTCTCCTTCAATCGCCGCCAGCAAGGCATCATCCGCCGGCAGCCAATGAACCTCATGCAGCTGGTGCTTTTCCAGCCATCGGGCAGCCTCCGCCTCCCGGAGCACCGGCTCTCCCCTGACCAACCGACACCAGAAGCAATCCATGGACAGATGAAACTGGGGATAGTCATATTCGATGGTCTCAATCAGCTTGCCCACGGCAATCTCTGCCCCCAGCTCCTCTCTGATTTCCCGCACCAGTGCCGCCTGGGGCGTTTCCCCCGGCTCTATTTTTCCGCCGGGAAATTCCCATTGTCCCCGGAACTCCCCGTAGCCCCGGGCAGTGGCAAAAATCTGGTTTTCCCGGTGAATCACCGCCGCCACCACACGAATTGTCTTCATTATTCTCCCGCTCCGCCCCTTTTCCGGTATTGCAGATTATTCATTTTCCTCATTTTTCTTCATTAAACCATTTTTTACCAGATAACACTCCAACGTGTTCTTAAAATGTTCTATTCCTACCTGTTTTCCATATAATCTCCCAACATTGACTGCTGAAGACAGATTTTCCAGAAGTTCAGCAGAAAACCATCCGGGATGGTTATGGGAGAGCTCCTCAACGGCACGATACATTTCTCCCGCATCCTCCAGTTGAGAAACCGCATCAAGAATCTCATCTGGCTGGATTCCCTCTAAGTCCTTCATCTCTCGTTTGGCAGAATCCCTCTCTTGTTTCAGCCTTTGCTGTCTTTCTTCATCTGCATCCCGAAAATCTTTCTCTGCGCAAGGCAATCCTGAAATATTTTTTTCTATCCGCACCGCAGTAGCCGTCATGGAAACCATGATGATATCCCCCAGCTTACTGCTTTCAAAATCAATGCCAATCAAAGCATTGGCTCCCAGCCGTTCAGCCTTGCGGCACACTCTGTCCCTCAGCTCTGTCTTCGTGTTGTTGAGCTTATCCACCATAACCGTTGCTTCCGTTCCCATAAAGGAAGATGCAAAATTGTCAAGCGAGGACAAAATGGATTTTCCAAAACCCAAGCCCATCAGCATCTCATCAAAGATGACATCATAATACTCCGTGATGGTATAGCCCTGAAAATCATATCCTGTGGTCATTTTCATTCTGAACAACTCCTTTTATGTTTTTATCTCTGCCCAAAGACACACTGGTTTAGCAGTGGGAACGCCGTCTTCAACCTCTGTCTTATTTTTTCGTGTCCGCCTCATTGGCTTTCAGCCGCTGTGCCCATTCCGCCTCTTTGAAGCCCACCAGAACGGTCTCCTCCCCCACCAGCAGTGGGCGCTTCACCAGCATTCCGTCCGTTGCCAGCAGATGCAGCATTTCTTCCTCCGTCATGCCCGGCAGCTTGTCCTTCAGCGCCATGGATTTATACAGCAGCCCGCTGGTATTGAAAAACTTTTTCAGCGGCAGCCCGCTGCGGCGGTACCACTGTTCCAGCTCCTGGGCGGAGGGGTTTTCCGTTTTAATGTCCCGCAGTTCATGGGAAATGCCCTTTTCTTCCAGCCATTTTCTTGCCTTCTGGCAGGTGGTACACTTGGGATAACAAACAAAGGTCATGGTTCTATCGCTCCTGTTCTATTGTATTTGTCTGTTTCACACAGTCGCTCCATCAGATTTATCTATCACCACATCGCTCATGCATCAATCATTGGTGAGCAATGTGGTAAGTGATGAAATGAACGATTCGGGTGAATTAACTTTATTTTATCATAGCATAAGTCCGAGGGGATTACAATGGCGATGGAAGCTAGCCCCATGCTATTGCCCGCAAAAAAATGGTCACAGACAAGCCCGTCCGTGACCATTTTTCTTTATTCCTGCTGCGCTGTATCTTCCTGATACATATTTTCCTGGTGCATGAATTTTTCAAACATTTCTTCTTCGTCCACGGATTCTTCGTCGCTGTCTTCCTCCGCAGATTCAATTTCCAGTTGCTTTTCCATATCCTCCCGCAGCTCCAGGCTAAATCCTTCCAAATCGGATAGCCCAATCACGCCGTCCAACAGCAGATGCAGTACATTGTCCCGCATCTTGCTTCTGCTCATTCTAATCTGCACGCCGGGATTCGTAGAATCCTCCCGCATTCTCTGATACAGCGTCCAGAATCGCTCTGAGGGCAGCCGCTCCTCGCTGATTATCGCCCGGTATTCCCCCAGCAGCCGCTCCATATAATTGTCCTGCCATTGGGGAACTTTTTTTCGGAACAGCTTCCAGTCCTCCTCCAAACAAGTTTCATATGCCACGTCTTGGTCGCCTCCCTTATTTTTCAGATGCGTGCTGTTGACATCTTATCCATGATAACATCTGTTTTCACTGATAATGGTCTCTTCTTCATCCGCAACTCTTTTACGGACGAACATCGCTCCGGTGAATATGGTGCTTTGAATTGAATGAATGATTCCTGAAAAAGCACTGCATAAAGCACCATTTCCCACACCATAGTATTATTTTTTATGGAATCATCTCGTTGTTATTTTACCATAATTCTGCAAGGGATGCAATGAGGATTCTGCCGATTAAACCGCACTTTTTTATCATCCGCAGCTTTTTCCTTGAAATTGGTGGAAAAAGAGAATATAATTGTCGTCAAGTGAACGAAACATGAATCAGGGAATTTCTCTGCGGCGAAGGCCGCCTGCTGCAAACTGCATAAAACTGCAGGGGCGGCTTACCACAACACCACAAGGAGTTGCTTTATGGCCAGAAGGACACAGACAATTATCACAGAGACATTTATTGACTTGCTGACGCAAAAGCCCCTGGATAAAATCACGGTCAAGGACATCATTGAAAAGGCAGACATCAATCGAAACACCTTTTACTATTACTATGAAAATATTCCCGCCCTGATGGATGCTCTGTTCGATCAAGAAATCACGAAGTTCACAGAGAGCACCGATGCAAGCGATTCCTTTGCAAAGGAATATATGCGCGCCAGTGCCGTGGTGCGGGAGAACCGACGCGCTATTTACCACCTCTACCACTCCGAATACCGGGAGCGCCTTTCGCAGTATCTGGAAACCGCCGCCGAGCTGTTCATCGAACGGTTCGTCCGCAAGGCGGCAGCTTCCTATGCGCTGAGTGAGGAAGGCATCTACTATGTGACCCATTTTTACAGCTACGCCGTGATGGGGTTGACCATTCACGTCATTCGGGAGAATATGCCCTCCATTGACGAAAAGCTCCCGGAGCAAATTGAGCGCACCTTTTATGGCTCGGTGGATGACGTGATCCGCAGCTATATTCAGTTTTCGCAGGGAAACGGTGCCATTTAATACCCCCGCGGCGTTTCCCGCCGTCACCCATTCTCTTAATTATCCAGGCAAAAACGCAGAATTGTCCGAATTCGGATGGTTCTGCGTTTTTGTCTGTAGAAATTTGTCGGAGGAAAGAATAGAATGCCCCCATGGATTTAGAAGCAGAAAGGAGGCACAGGCAAATGAAGCAGCTGAAAGCGGTAAAATACGCCTACTCCATCTTCGCTGGTATTCTGATTGTTTTTGGACTTGCTGTGATGACTTTGGGTGGTATTCCAGCGCATCTGTTTATGGTGATGGGTGGAACCCTGATGATTGGCTTTGGCGCTGTGCGGCTTCTGGGGTATTTTTCCAAAGATTCCTTACAGCTGGCCTTTCAGTTTGATTTGATTTTCGGAATCACCTCTGCCGTCCTTGGCTGCTACATGATTTGGGATTCCTGCGCCACCGGTCACATTGTGATTATTCTGGGGCTGTTTTTCCTGATTGACGCATTGTCCAAAATACAGACTGCCATTGATGCAAGGCGAATCGGCGTAGCGTGCTGGTGGTTGATTTTGGTCGTTGCGTTGGTGGCGGCCATCATCGGAGTTCTTGTAATTCTGATGGAATTCCGGGAATTTGAGATTGTCAGCCGCTTGATTGGCACAGGTCTTGCCATCGACGGCGTATTGAATCTATATGTTACACAAAGTACCGTAAATACAATTAGGAGGAAAAAGGAATGGGAAACTTAACGCATAAGGCGGTTCGAGCCGCCGCCGGACTGGGTATCGATCAGATATTGAAGAAGGTAAACCGGGGTGATCGGGAAGCCGAAATGGTAAAGCTCCTGGACATGATGAACAAATATATCGCCGGTTCCAACCTGAGTGTGGATTTTGATTCTATCTGCAACGTGGTAACGGACAAGAGCACTGCCCTGAATCAGTACATAAACCGGGCGCTGGACGAGATTGACCCCAACGTGCTGAAGACCACCGCTCTGAACTTTGGCTTTGAGGCTATGATTAACGGCACCATGACCATCCGCAAAATGCGGGAGGTGCATCAGTGCAACATTCCCTGGTTGATTCTCATGGATCCCACCTCCGCCTGCAACCTGCACTGCACCGGCTGCTGGGCCGCAGAATACGGAAACAAGTTGAACCTGAGCTATGAGGAGCTGGCAAGCGTCGTCCGTCAGGGTCGTGACCTGGGCGTTTACTTCTATATGTTCACCGGCGGCGAGCCCCTGGTGCGAAAAAAAGATGTTATCCGCCTGTGTAAAGAATTTAACGACTGCCAGTTCCTGGCCTTTACCAACGGCACCTTGGTTGACCAGACCTTCTGCGATGAGATGAAGCAGGTGGGCAACCTGATGCTGGCCATCTCTCTGGAAGGTGACCCGGAGGTCAACGACCTGCGCAGAGGCCAGGGTGTCTACGCCAAGGTGATGCACGCCATGGGATTGCTGAAGGAGAACGGCTTGATTTTCGGCACCTCTATCTGCTACACCTCCAAGAACTGTATGTCCGTCACCAGCCCCGAATTTGTAAAGCTCATGGTGGACAAAGGCTGCCGCTACGCCATGTACTTCCACTATATGCCCGTGGGCAACGATGCCTCCGTGGATTTGCTGCCCACCCCCGAGCAGCGGGTTTACCTCAAGGATCGCATCCGCCAGATTCGCAAGCTGAAGGACGGCGAGGGACTGTTTACCATGGACTTCCAGAATGACGGCGAGTTTGTGGGCGGCTGCATTGCAGGTGGCCGGAACTACTTCCACATCAACGCCAACGGCGATGCCGAGCCATGCGTGTTCATTCACTACTCCAACGCCAATATTCGCACCCACGCCCTGCTGGAAATTCTGAAAAGCCCCCTGTTTATGGCCTACCGGGACAACCAGCCCTTCAACGAAAATCACCTGCGTCCCTGCCCCATGCTGGAAAACCCAGAAATCTTGCAGAGAATGGTTGCCGAGACCGGTGCCAAATCCACCGACCTGCAATCCCCCGAGTCCGCCGAGCATCTGTGCGGCAAGTGCGCGGAGTACGCCAAGAATTGGAAACCCTGCGCCGACAAACTCTGGGCGGAGGAAAAGCACCCCGTCCCCACCTACGAAAACTACAAGGACTGGAAACCCCAGGACTAACCGAAACGCCTGATGAGAAGCCGGACTGTCCCTCTTGGGCAGTCCGGCTTTGAACCGCTTTATCATGATCCGCGCCGCCTATGCGGAAGATCGCGCCGCCGGCATAGCATGGCAGGCCGCCTTGCAGGAGGCCTTTTCCTTTCGGTCTGGCAGGGATACTTTCATTGTAAAGGATTATCGCTCCATGCTCAATTTTTTCTATCGCAAAAGGGTCAGGCTCACCGCCTGACCCCAACATTTATGATCAATCCACTTTTTATAAATTACGAATTTTCCGTGTCCGCGCTGTCACCGTGGGCCATTTTTTCCTCGGTGAGCTGGGCTCTCAGGTGGACGCTGAGCACCGCCAATGAGGTTGCCATGTTCTCATTCTGCACCAGAATATGTTCCGGTACATCCAGGTGGACAGGCGCAAAATTCCAGATTGCTTTCACGCCACAGGCAATGAGTCGGTCGGCCGCCCCCTGCGCGTGGGCGGCAGGAACGGTGATAATGCCCATAAGCACCTTGTGTACCTTGCAGAAATGCTCCAGCTTGGAAATGGGATAAATAGGCTTTCCGTCCTCGGTCTTTTCCTGAGTGGGGCTGGTATCAAATGCCGCCTGAATATTCAGGCCATATTCCTCAAATCCAATATAGCCCATCAGTGCCAGACCCAGCTTGCCCGCGCCAATGAGCACCGCATCGGTGGTGTTGTCGTAGCCCAGAAACTGCTCAATGTCCGTAATCAGCGATTCCCGCAGATAGCCGATTTTGGGTCTTCCCCCATCGGAAACAATAGCCAAATCCTTGCGCACCTGCACCTCGCCCATTCCCAGCGCCCCTGCCAGGGACGTGGCAGAAATATGGGTGGGGCCATCCTCCGGCAGATTCTTCAAATAGGCCAGATAGACCGGAAGGCGCTTGAGCACAGACTTGGATACTTTCTTCTGTTCCATCAGAACCATGTCCTTTCGTACAATTTTATCGATAATAAATTGTATCGATACTATTTGTATCGATTATACCACAGAACAAGCTCCAATGCAACTGGATTTTTTATGCACAGCTGGTTTGACGAAGCATCTCCTTGCGAAGCTTGAGCATAATGCGCTTTTCCAGGCGGGAAATATAGGATTGGGAAATGCCCATTTTTTCCGCCACCTCCTTCTGAGTCAGCTCCTTCTGCCCTTCTAGGCCATAGCGCATGACCACAATCTCCCGCTCTCGGCTGGGCAGCTCCCGCAGTGCCTGCCGCAGAACGCACAAATCCACATCATCCTCCAGCGGGCGGGAAATCTCGTCCCCGTCCGTGCCCAGGATGTCAGAGAGCAGCAGCTCATTGCCGTCGCAGTCCAAATTGATTGGCTCATCCAGGGAAATTTCTGCCTTCTGTCCGGAGATTTTGCGGATGTGCATGAGAATCTCATTTTCAATACACCGGGAGGCGTAGGTCGCCAGGCGGATGTTCTTATCCAGCCGGTAGGTGCCGATGGCTTTCATAAGGCCGATGGTTCCAATGGAAATCAAATCCTCCAATCCTGTGGACACGTTTTCAAACCGCCGGGCGATATACACCACCAGGCGCAGATTGTGCTCCACCAGTAGCCGCTTTGCCCCCTCGTCCCCCTGCTCCAGGGCTTCCAGCGCCGCCTTTTCCTCCTCCCCTTTCAGCGGCGGAGGCAGGGTATCGCTGCCGCCGATGTAATAAAGGCCGATGGTGGTTTGGGTGAACCATTTTACAAACAGTCTCAGCATAAAGTCCCTCCCGCAAGTGCCTGATATTCCGTTCCAAAGCTCTGGGGCGCAAATGCCACCAGGGCATCCCCCCTTCTTCTGCCCACCCGCACCCGGCGAAAACGCATGGCCAGCAGCAGTCCATGCTCCGCTCCCACCGCCCGGAAGGGCACCAGGCGCAAACCTGGCAGGGGCATTTGCTCCATGGTTTTCAGCGGCTCCGCCAGCTGCTTTTTCGTCAGCCCCGTCAAGCGTTTTGCCTCCGGGCTTCCAATGACCAGCACCGACTCCCCGGTGACCGGGTCCCGCAGCTCATTGCCGGTGTCATACAGCGCCTGAATGGAAACGGTGCTGCCCCCGCCGGTGATTTCCACGGGAATCAACCGCCGCCGGGGCGCGCGATTCGTTAGCCAGAAGATGCCTGCAATGGTGGCTGCCAGCTGCCACCAACCGCCCCGCCCAACCTCCCGCACAGCGCTGCCCAGCGCCAGCGTCACCAGCAGGAAGGTTCCAATCGCTCTGGTATCCCATCCGAAGGCCAACAGTGCCATCACAGTCAGAATCAGCACCCGCCAGGGAAGCGCCCCCAGAAAACGGCAGTCCGGGTGAAGGCACACCGCTGCATGAACCGCCCCCAGCGCTGCCGCTGCCAGCAGCCGCCACAGCCGCGTGTCCCGCCCGGTCATACATCCTGTGCCCGCCAGCAGCAGCCCATTGACACAGAAATTCAGCCCGGCAACCATGTGGATTCTGCTCAAAAAATGCACCTCCTGCGACACCGTGAAGGGGATTCCTTCGTTACGCCCCTGCCTGTGGACTGGCATTCACTATACCCTCACGCACAAAAAAAGTGCGTCGGTTTCCAGCCCGCCCGCGCCGCAAGTTCCTGCTGCCTGCCTCTGGATTTCTGCGGCAAGCGGGAAGATGTTCTTCCCTGTCCCACCAGAAAAAGAAAAACCATCCCCCATCGGGTCATCACTTTTGTGACCGATGGGGGATGGGGTTCATTTCAGAGAATCGCTTGGTCTTTCCACGGAGCGGATGTTTTTTTCCGCCTTCTGGCGGGGGGTCATCAGTTCATGTCCGCAGCCCAGGCAGCGCAGTCGAAAGTCTGCGCCGGTGCGCAGCACCAGCCACCGCTTTTCCCCGCAGGGATGGGGCTTTTTCATCACAAGCACATCATTGAGGCGAATATCCATGGCTCCTCCTTATTTTTTGACAGCATCCCAATAGGCCTTGGAGGCTTGCTCCAGCTTATTAGGGCCAAATTCATAGTATTTTTTCCCCACCAGATCATCCGGCAAATACTGCTGCTGTACCCAGTGGTTGGGGTAGTCATGGGGGTAGAGATACCCCTGCTCCCGCTCCTGGGTAAAGGTGTCGGCATGGACATTTTGCAGATGCCGGGGGAAATCGCCGCCCATCCCCTTCTGCACGTCCTCAATGGCAGCATTGATGGCATCATGTCCAGAGTTGGACTTGGGGGAGGTCGCCATTAAAATGGCCGCATCCGCCAAGGGCAGTCTTGCCTCCGGCATTCCCAGCATCAGCGCCATGTCCACACAGCTTTTCACAATGGGCAGCACCTGGGGATAGGCAAGCCCCACATCCTCTGCCGCAACGACCATGAGCCGGCGGCAGGCGGACTGCATCTGCCCCGCCTCCAAAAGACGTGCCAGATAGTGAACGGCGGCATCGGGGTCGGAGCCTCGAATGGACTTTTGCAGCGCCGACAGCAGGTCATAGTAGTTATCCCCCTCCCGGTCCGCCCGCATGGCGCTTTTCTGGGTGACCGCCTTGGCATCCTCCAGCGTCAGGGGGAGCAGACTGCCCTGGGGAATCCCGGCGGAGAACAGCACCTCCACCGCATTCATGGCCTTACGCAAGTCACCGCCGCAAGCCCCGGAAATGTATTCCAGCGCACCCGCCTCCGGCTGTGCTGTCAGGCCGGTGCGCTGCTCCATGTGGGCAACCGCCCGTTTCACCGCTTGCAGGGCAGCAGATGCGGAAATCTGCTTGAACTCAAACACGGTGGAGCGGCTGAGGATGGCGTTGAACACATAAAAATAGGGATTTTCCGTGGTGGATGCAATCAGGGTGATCTTTCCGTTTTCAATGTATTCCAGCAGGGACTGCTGCTGCTTTTTATTAAAGGACTGAATCTCATCCAGATAGAGCAGCACCCCGTTGGGTGCCATAAAGGTATCCAGTTGGGACACAATCTCTTTGATGTCCGCGGTGGAAGCGGTGGTGGCATTGAGCTTATACAGCGTGCGGTTGGTCTGCTTGGCAATGATGTTGGCAACGGTGGTCTTGCCTGTGCCGCTGGGGCCGTAGAAGACCATGTTGGGAATGTTGCCGGAGTCAATCAGGCGGCGCAGCACCGCGCCCTTGCCCAAAATATGTTCCTGTCCAAATACTTCGTCCAACGTCTGTGGCCGAAGCAAATCCGCTAACGGTTGATACACAGCAGCTCACCTCTCCATTACGGATGATTATATCACACTTTCTGCCCGTTTTCAATGAAGGGACTTCTGCTTTTTCTTTTGGTCTTGGGATGGCAGCTTCACCGGCTTACCGTACAAATTTCTACATTCTGCCCTGATTCTCTTGACGCTTGCTTTTCAAAATCAGTGTCTCGGTGCAAAATGAAATTTCAAATTTCATTTTGTCGCTCTCGATTTTTTAAACAGTTTTTTCCCTACACCTCTTGCAAACCGGGCAGAAGCGTGATATAACATGACCAAACGAGATAAAATAGTTGTATTTTGGTTCTTTACCGATTACATAAGCCGAAAGGCCGCAGAAATGCGGCTTTTTCAAGATATGTCGGTTAGCTGTCTCTAACCGCACAGTTGCGCACACCGATTAGATAAATCTAACACTAAAAGGAATGATCGCGATGCAGGAACACAAGAATTTCTGGGACAAAAATGCCGGACGTTACGACCGCTTTATGCAAAAGGATCGGGCGGCGTATGACGAGATGTATGTGCTGATCCGGCCGGTTGTAAAAACCAAGACGGTGTTGGAGCTGGCAACCGGCACGGGATTGATCGCAAAACACATCGTAAACGCGGCAGCGCACATCGAGGCGACGGACGCCTCCGCGGAGATGATCGCTGAGGCAAAGCGAGATACCCGCTCTGCCAAGCTGCACTTCTCCGTGCAGGATATGTTCTGCCTGCCCTACGCGGAGGAGTCCTTCGATGTGGTGATTGTGTCCAACGCGTTGCATATCGTGCCGCAGCCGGAGAAAGCCCTGCAAGAAATCAAGCGGGTGCTGAAGGACGATGGTGTGTTGATTGCGTCCACCTTCACCCACGCAGGAAACTCGTTTTCCGGCAAGGTCAAAGCCTTTTTCATGAAGCTGGCAGGCTTTCCTCTCCACAGCAGGTGGACGAGCGAGGAATATCTGAGTTTTCTGCGGCAGAACGGCTGGGCGGTGCGGAAAAGCGCTGTTCTGAAGGCATCCTTCCCGCTGACCTATGCGGAATGTGTGAAATCGGAGGTGTGATAAGATGTCATTTTTTGAGAACACCAGAAAGCCTGTGGGGCTTGGCGGGAAAATCATGGTCGCCATGATGAACCTGGGTCACAGTCCTGTGGCACGGTGGGGACTTCGCTTTTTGGAGCTTACTCTGGACGCCAAGGTGCTGGACTGCGGCTGCGGCGGAGGGGCGAACATCAAGAGACTTCTGAAAAAATGCCCGGAGGGTATTGTCAAGGGCATTGACTATTCCCCCGTCAGTGTGGAGAAATCCAAAAAGGTCAACGAGGCCGCCATCGCGGAGGGCCGCTGCACCGTTCTGCAAGGCAGCGTGGCGGATATGATGTTTGCTGACAACTGGTTCGACGCGGTCACGGCCTTTGAAACCGTCTATTTCTGGCCTGACCTGCCCCGATGCTTCCGGGAAGTTTATCGAGTGCTGAAGCCCGGCGGGACATTTCTCATCTGCAACGAGAGCAACGGCGACTCGGACAGGGACGAAAAGTGGACGGAGATCATCGGCGGCATGACCATCTATAAGGACGTAGAGTTAAAGGCGTATCTGGAGCAGGCGGGTTTTCACGAGGTGCGGATACACAAAAAGAAAAGCTGGCTCTGCATCACAGCGCGGAAATGAGGGAGAAGCAGACAGATGAAGGACAAGAAGCTCCTATTTGACCGCAAATGCCATGTGCTGTATTCCAAGCCCTGCAAGAAGGAGATACGGGCGAAGATCGCCCTGCACTACCCGGAAGCGGAGCGGGAGGCGATATGGGAAAAGGTACAGCGGCAGTATGCGGACTTCCTCTCCGACTGGCGCACCGATTTGGGCGGCAAGCGGAACTTCCACAACGGCGTAGGCGGCACCTACGACTGCATCGCCATCATGTACTTTTACGATGTGTGTCGGGACGTGGTCACATTCCGCGAAATGGAAGAGATCGAAGAGAATCTGATCCTGCCGGCCTTCCGGAAGCTGCGCTTTGTTGACATCAATAAGCCGTTCTGGAAAAAGCTGATGTACCGGGCATTCACCACCGCCAAAAAGCGCTGTGACGCATGGCACGATTACGAGATGGCGGTTGCGCCTTACGAAAACGGCAAGCCCATCTATTATGAATTTACGGCGTGCCCGGCGGCGGAATTTGCCAAGCAGTTCGGATTTACGGACATTATGCCCGCCCTGTGCAATGTGGACTATGCGTCCATCTACGACGCCATCGGCTTCCCGAAGGAGTATCATCTCCACACGCTGCGGCATTTCTTCGTCTCCACGCTGCTGCACAGCGGCATCGACAAGCAGACCGTGGCGGAGCTGGCCGGTCATGCTGACACCGGCTTTCTGGAGCGCACCTACTGCCATCCCGAGATGGCGCGCAAGCGGGACGCCGCCACGTCCATGCTCACCTCTATTCACCCCGGCGGCGGGATGCTCTTCCCGCTTCAGACGGCGGTGGGAAAATAATATTTCTTTCTGCCTTTTGGGTATAGCTTTTTCCTGTCTCTTGGGGTATGTTGTGTTCGCAAAACGTATCGCCGCCGAATCGGCGGCAGAAGGAGGTATCTCAAATGGCAAGTATCAGAAAACGTGGCAGCAGCTATCTCATCGTGGTGTCCACGGGCTATGACTACAACGGTAATCGCGTCAAGCCCCAGCAAAAAACCGTCCGCCCACCGGAGGGACTCACTCCAAAACAGATAGAAAAATGGCTTCAGGAGCAGGCGGTCCTGTTCGAGATGGACTGCAAAAACGGCAGCCAGCAGGTGAACAGATCCATCACGCTGGGAAAATATGTAGAGCTGTGGCTGCGGGACATCGCGCCCCATAAGCTGGCGAAGTCCACGCTGGCCCGCGACAAACAGGACATTGCGCGATTCCTGCCGCATCTGGGCAGCTATAAGCTCACCGAGCTGCGGCAGGAGCACTTCCGGAACTTTTACGCCGAACTGCGAAAAGTCATCCGTCCCGACACAAAAAAGCCACTCTCCGAGTACACCATTGAGGGCGTGCACG
>ERZ772861.1504-NODE-1504-length-18880-cov-5.204887_pt1 | contig 18880 bp, 18 predicted proteins | sample MGYA00512135_ERZ772861 | MGnify/ENA primary metagenome ERZ772861 (study PRJEB29015, sample SAMEA2737700) | human gut metagenome | biome: human gut; feature: human-associated habitat; material: faeces | place: China | collected 2012 ...
GCTTCGCATTCGCTCAGCAGCTCCCCCAAAGGGGGCGCCGAGGGCGCTTCGCGCCATAGGCACTGCCGCTACTCGACGCTCTTGAGGGCCTCGGCCATGTTGATTTTCTCCAGATGGAAATAGAAGATGAAATCCACCGCCACAGCAAACACCAATGTCAGCGCCACAGAAATCAACAGCGAGGGCGTTTCCAGGATTGGGCGAATCCAGATCATCTCAATCTTAATCTGGCTGAGCACAAAGCGCAGCAGGAGCTTTCCCAAGGGGATGCCAAACAGCGTTCCAAACACGGTGAGCACCAGATTCTCCTTGAACACATACTGCGCCGTCTCGCCGGAGGTAAAGCCCAGCACCTTGATGGTGGCAATCTCCCGGATGCGCTCGTTGATGTTGATATTGGTCAGATTATACAGCACAATAACCGCCAGGATTCCGGCACAGATGACCACCACTACCACCACCAAATCCAAGGCGGCCATCATGGAATTAACCATTTCCGCAAGCTCCTGGCTCACCGTAACATTGGCAACGCCATCCTGCTTGTTTGCCGTCACACCTGCCATGCTGGGGTTTTTCCCCTCCCGGACGGAAATCATCGCCATTTGCTGCTGGGGCGCTTCCCCCCACTGGGAAGCGATGGTTTCGGGCGATACAATGGCATAATTATAGACATGGTTTTCATAAATGCCGGAAACGGTCACATCCAGGGTTTGCATATCCGGGTTGTGCAGAACGACCCTATCCCCTGTTTTCACTCCCAGAATATCCGCCATGCCCGCTGACAGCAGCGCTTCCCCCTGCTCCGGCATGGAGATCGTATTTTCATCCATATGAAGGTCAATAAAGTCCGTCAATTCTTCCTGCGCTGCCATCAAATAGATGTCTCTGGTTTGGTCACCCACGGAAATTTCACCGCTGACCTGATAATAAAACAGGATTTTATCGGCATATGGCTCCAACGCCCGGCAAAAATCCGTCTGCTGCTGTTGGGTTTGTCCGCTTCGGAACATGACCTGCACATCATATTGGGTCACATCCCGGAACTGGACATCCACGATTTTGGAAATAGAATCCCGGATGCCAAAGCCGGTCATCAGCAGTGCCGTACACCCGCCAATGCCCACCAGCATCATCACCAGCCGCTGGCGATAACGGAAGATATTGCGAATGGCCACCTTATTGAGAAAGCTGATATGCCGCCACAGCGGAAGCCTTTCAATCAGCAGCGCCTTGCCGGAGGTAGGCGGTTTGGGACGGATCAGCTCCGCCGGAACCTCCTGTAAGGAGCGATGGCAGCAATACCAGCTGACAAGCATCATGGCACCGGTATAAAGCGCAGTGACTGACAAAGCCATCTTCCAATCAAAGCAGTGCTTGATATTGGGCGTAACAAAGGTCACCAGCTTATAGGCCTGCCACAGCACCGACGGGAACACAATGCTTCCGACAATGACACCGGTGCCGCAGCCGAAAATAGCGCTGCTTCCGGCGTATTTCAGGTATTTTGAGACAATGGAAACATTGCTGTAGCCCAGGGCTTTCAATGTGCCCATCTGGGTGCGCTCCTCATCCACCATGCGGGTCATGGTGGTGATGCACACCAGCGCCGCCACCAGCAGGAAAAAGGCCGGAAACACCCGGGAAACGCCCGCCACAATATCAGAGTTGCTGTCCAGGGAGTTATAGCCGATGTTGGTGGTTCTGTCCAGAACATATACCTCCGTTTCGGTAATATCAGCAACGGTCTTTTGTGCATCCTCCAATTTTTGGGCGGCTTCTTCCAGCTGCTGCTCTGCTTCACGGAATTTTTCGTCCGCCTCCTGCCGGGCTTCTTCCAATGCTGTCCAGCCGTCGGCCAACTCCTGCTTGCGCTCCTCCAATTCCTTTTTGCCTGCCTCCAGCTCCCGTTCGCCCTCCCGGAGCTGCTTGCGGCTGTCCTCCAATTGCTGCTGACCGCTGGTAATCTGCTGATAGCCGTAGACAATCTGGCTGTTCATGGATGTGCGCTGGTTTCCGATTTCGGCGTAGCCATCCCGAATCTGCTGGCGACCGGCACGGATTTGCTCCCGCTTGGAAAGCAGGTCTTCCCGCTGGGCTTCCAGTTCTGCCTGCTTGGCGGTTATCTCGTCCATCTTGGCATTCAGCTCCGCCTGCTGGGCGGTCAGCTCTGATAGCTGGGCTTCATACTTCGCCTGCTCCTGCTGGCATTTTTCCAGCTTCTCCCGCGCCAGCTGCAAGGCAATGTCCGGCGCGCCGATGCTTTCCAGGCTGTCCAGCGCCTGCTGTGCCAGGTCAACATTCGTTTGAGCAATTTTGACCATTGCCTCCACCGGGCGGATGGCAATTCCAACCTGAGACAGACCGATTTTAATCTGGGTGATGCCGGATTGGATTTGAACCAGGCCGGCATTTATCTGCGCAATGCCGCTTTCTACCGCTTGGGAGGCCGCTTCCAGCTCAATTTCCTTGGCTTCCAGCGTGGAATTGGCGCTGCTCAACGCCGATTGGCCGCCAGCCTGGGCGGATTTCAGGGTTTCCCCGGAATCATCAATCTTTTGCTGCCCCTCTTCCAGCGCGGCTTTTCCGTCTTTCAGCTGCTGCTCGGACTCTGCCAAGGTCTTTTCGGCTTCCTCAATTGCCTGCTGACCATCCTCCAACTGCTGTTGGGAATCCGCCAACTGCTGTAAGGCATCTGCCCTTTCTCGCTCATAATCCGCTTTTCCCTGCCGGTATTCCTCCTGACCGTCCAAAAGGGCTTGCTCCGCCTGCTGTTTGGCAGACTGCAAGCGCTGCTGCGCAAAGGGTGTCAGCAACGGCTTGATTACATCGGCGGCATCGGACAGGGCATCGTTATATACCTGGGTATAGGGGGTATAGTCCCCCTCGATGGTGGCATGAATCTCCGTATAATAAGCAACATCAAAGGCTTCTTCCGGAACAAAGAAATAATTGGTGATTCTGCCGCTGCCAACGGTGGTATTGCCCCGGTTGGTGTCCATATACAGCGGCGTACTCACGAGGCCAACGATGGTGAATTTTCGCTGGGTCAGCTGGTCAAGGGCGGTATCGGAATTATCATCCGTCATGGAAACCGTTTTGCCGATGACCTCTTTTCCGTTGTGGAAGCCATCTGCCAGGCATTCGTCCGGTGCCTGGGGCATTCTGCCCTCCAACAGCACCAGGCGGTTGATTTTCTCCGGGATGGTATAGAAGCGGTAGACCGCCGATTCATCCCCACCCTGACACTGAGCAATCAGGTCGGAATAGAAAACGCCCTCGACCTCTTTGATGCCCGGCAGCCGGGAAATCGGCTCCAGTTGGGATTTGTCCCAGCCATAGGTGGTAAGCAGCCGCAGGTCAAACATATTCTGGGCGTGCATATATTCCCGCCCCGTTTCCACCATATCCGTTTTGGTGGAGCGCAGACCCACAAACATACCGGCTCCCAGGGCAATAATCATGGCAATGGCGATATAACGCCCGAAGGATTTGGTGATGGAGCGCCGCAGATTCCGGCGCATCATATTTCTTTTCATTACCACTCAATCTCCGAAATATCCATGGGGTGCTCGTTTTTTTCGATGCCGCAGACCGTTCCGTTTTTCACATGAATTACCCGGTCGGCCATGGCGGTGAGCGCGCCGTTGTGGGTGATGATGACCACAGTCATGCCCGTTTTCCGGCCCGTATCCTGAAGCAGCTTCAAAATAGCCTTGCCGGTTTGATAATCCAAGGCACCGGTTGGCTCATCGCACAGCAAAAGCTTTGGATTCTTAGCCAAGGCTCTTGCAATGGCCACACGCTGCTGCTCGCCGCCGGAAAGCTGGCTGGGGAAATTTTTCATTCTGGCTTCCAACCCCACATCCTTGAGCACCTGGGCGGCGGGGAGCGGATGCTTGCATATCTGATTTGCCAGCTCCACGTTTTCCAATGCGTTGAGGTTGCCAATCAGGTTATAAAACTGGAACACGAAGCCCACATCCATGCGGCGGTACTGGGTCAGCTCCCGTCTGTCCATGCCGGAGATGTCCCGGCCATCCAGCAGCACCTTGCCCGTGGTCAGGCTGTCCATGCCGCCAAGGATATTCAGGAGAGTGGTTTTGCCCGCACCGGAAGGGCCAACAATCACCACCAGCTCCCCTTTTTCAATCTGGAAGGTTGCATCGTGAAGGGCGTTGATTTTCACCTCGCCCATCTGATAGGTCTTTCCAACGTTTTCAAACTCTACAAATGCCATGGCTCCCTCTTACTTTCCCCGAAACACCAAAAGTTTGCTGCCTACATAATTGAGCACCACAACCAGCACGCTGGTGACCAATTTCCAGACAATGCCGTTCCAATGGAGCACATCCACCGTCAGGAACAGGATTCCGGTTTCCACCAGCCAGGAAGCAACGCGGGTTCCCACAAATTTGGCAAACTCCGGCGCGATTACTTTCCATGTCCAATCGTGGCTTTCAAACACAAAGGGCTTGTTGGTCACATAGGCAAACAATACGGCAAACACCCAGGCAATGGAATTGCTCAGGGAAGCCGACTGCAAATAATGGTAACACGGAATGTATACAATGTAATTCACCAGGGTCGTTAAAACGCCGAACACCAGGTAGATGAGCTGGCTGCGGTATTTTTTGAGCAGCTCTTTGATTTTTGGAAGCATAAACACACCTCTGACGGAAAAAATATTTTGGACGGGTACTTGACAAATAGAAATAATTCAGTATAATAATATCGATATTTAAATACGGAGTTGATTCAACATGAAACTTGCATTTTTCGATACAAAAGCCTATGATATGCCCGGCTTTGACCACTGTGCCGAGGGCACCGGCCTGGAAATCAAATACTTCGAGACCCGGCTGAACGAGGACACCGTTTCCTTGGCAAACGGCTATGATGCCGTGTGCGTGTTCGTCAACGACACCGTGAACGCCGCTGTGATTGAGAAGCTGCACAGCTATGGCGTGAAGCTGCTGGTGCTGCGGTGCGCCGGTTTCAACAATGTGGATATTGCAGCCTGTCAGGGGAAAATCCGGGTATTCCGGGTTCCCGCCTACTCCCCCCATGCGGTTGCGGAGCACGCCATGGCGCTGCTGCTGACCATCAACCGCAGAACGCACAAGGCCTATATCCGCACCCGGGACTTCAATTTCAGCCTCCAGGGCTTTGTGGGCTTCGATCTGTACGGCAAGACGGTGGGTGTTATCGGCACCGGCAAGATTGGCCGCGTGTTTGCGGACATCAGCAAAGGCTTTGGCATGAAGGTAATTGCCTATGACAAATATCCCAATCCTGCCACCGGGCTGGAATATGTTTCCCTGGACGAGCTTTTTGCCCAGTCCGACATCATTTCTCTCCACTGCCCCCTGACCGAAGAAACAAAGCACGTCATCTGCGCCGACTCCATCGCAAAGATGAAGAAAGGGGTTACCATCGTCAATACCTCCCGGGGTGCTTTGATTAACACCGAGGATTTGATTACCGGCATCAAGGAGAAGAAGGTAGGCGCTGCTTGTCTGGATGTGTACGAGGAGGAGGGCGACCTCTTCTACGAGGACTATTCCGGCCATGTGGTGCAGGACGACACGCTGGTGCGCCTGATCGCAATGCCCAACGTGATTGTATCGTCCCACCAGGCTTTCCTCACCCAGGAAGCACTGGACAACATCGCCGCCACCACGGTGGACAATGTGCTGAAGTTCTTCCAGGGAACACCCAATGAGCAGACCGAGGTACTGCTGAGTAAATAACGTCTCTCCCCTGCCGGAATAACTCCGGCAGGGATTTTTTATAAGCCCAGGTCTTCCCCCACCAGGATGAATTTGATTCTGCCCGCCGGACGGCAATGGCGGGTGATGAGCAGCTGATTGCAGATGCAATCAGCGCTGATGCAGTTCTGGCAGGAGCCGGTGCGCTTGCAGGGGGTGTCATTGGGAAAACGTTGGACGTTGGCCGGAGCCGCCACCGTGCGAGCACGAATCACAGCCTGCTCCAACGTATCACAAACCTTATTCATCCCCGCAATGACCAGCACCGTATCCGGCCCGAACGCAATGGCAGCCGCTCGGTTTCCGGTTCCGTCAATGTTGACCATCTGCCCATCCAGGCTCAGCGCATTGGCACCGGTGAGGAAGACATTGGCAGTTAGGCACTGCTTTAAAATAGCGGTACGCTCCTCCTGGCTTTGAGCCGTTTCCCGGTCAAAGAGAGTGACAGGCTTTGAGCGCAAAGCATCCATCAGCCCAATCTGTTGGGCAGACATGGCTCCGCCCCAGCCAACAGCAGCGCCGTCCGGCACCAGCTCCAGCGCTTTTTGCAGCGCCTCCTCCCTGCTGTCACAATAATGAGCATCAAACTGGCGGCGGGTCAGATTGCCCGCCAGAATAGCGCCGCGCTTGCGGTACATTTCCTTTTTGGGATCCATGGAATCAACTCCTTTTTACAAAGTATAGCAAACTACGCCGACATTGTAAACATCCGCAACAGTTTGTTCACAGAATATCGCAGCGTACTTCCGGCAAGCACCGCGAACGCCAGGAACCGTGCGGGGGATATGCAGCCTTGATTGGTTTCATCTTTCGCATATGGTCATAATATGTACTTTCTTTTTGTAGGAGATTATGTTCATATCGTGCGGCACCACGAAAAACAGCTGGCAGATTTTTGAGGTCTGCCAGCTGTTTGGGTATTATCCGATTTTGCGTTCCGTCAGAACGGTTTTGGTTTTTTCCGCTGACGGGTTCGGGAGACAGCCGTTCATGCCCGCTGTCCGGCTGCTTCAAAGCTCACCGGCAATGGCGGAAATTTACGACCGCTGGGACGGCCTTTCAATGTCCGCGGAGGTACACAGTACTTTGGTGAGGATTCCATTTCTCCAATCCAGCGGAATGACGGTAGCCATGCGGCAGTCGTCCCCGTTCAGGGAGCAATATTCAAATTTCAGCACATCATCAGCCGTATGCAGATTCTCCCGGAATTTCTCAGGTGACATCATAACACTCAGCGCGTCCAGCGGCGGCAATGTCATGAAATACTTCGCCGCAAGCTGAACAAGGTCAGTGTATTTTCCATTGAATGGGTAATCCCCGCCCTGGGACATGGAAACATATCCGTATTGGTCATTTTCCAGGTCACACACCGCAAAGCGACTCACCAGCGTTGACATTTTTTGAATCAAACGCTCCACCTTATCGTCCTCCGTCAGTGCCCCCTGACAACGCTCCACGCCGGACATCCGCTCCGCAGAGCAAACCTCCTCATCAATGTCAATCAGCACGCCGGTGACGCTGCTTGCAGTTCCATCCGGGCGGCGGCTGATTTCCGCCGCAACGTGAAACCATCCCCAGCCGTCTTTCTTTCGCATCAGGCGGCACTTCACCCCAATCTGGAACTGGTCATTCCGATCCCAGATAGCCGTCATCAATCGCCCCAGAACGGCATCCCGGTCAGCCGGATGCAAAACAGAAATCAAGGTCTTCAGGTCATTGGGGAAATCAAGCACATCCTCATAGCCCAAAATCCGGCGGAGCGCGTGACTCCAGCACACCTGGGTAATATTTCCTTCGGCGCTGCAATCCATTGACCAGGAGCCAACGCCAATTGCCTCGCTGACCTGGGACAGCTGTTCCAGCTCCCTGTCTACCCGCGCAGAAATCACCCAGACAGGAATTCCCTCCGCATCGACGTTATCCGTCTTGCACAGCCACACCGGCACGAGGCTGCCCCCGCCGGTGACAAACGAGGTTTCCCCGCTGTGGATGGCTTTCCACTTCTGCGGCGTTACAGTCATGGCGTTTTCCTCCCGCAAAAGCCGCCGCAGACTGCCGCCGGTAAACGCCAGGAAATCCTGATAGGTATAGCCGAGGCTGTTCAGCAAATCATCACTGGCCACCAAAACGGTCAATGCCTTATCATAGTAACCGACCATGGTGCCTGCGGCGTGATTCTCTGCACTGACGCGCTCCATCGCTCTTTTGGTTCTTTCGCTGATTTTTCCATAGCCTTCGGCAAATGTATCATTTTCTCGGTTATATCCGTTGCTCATAGGTACCTCGAATATCATGGATTTGTCCAGTTTCAGACACGTGCTTCCAAAGAGGCGGAACGTGATATTGGAACAAACGGGCAGCAGAAGCGATATGTTTTGATACATTTAAAACTACGTCTCTCAGAATACATCGATACTCCTCCTTGTCGGCTCTACCCCGTGACGCAAGGCGGATCGCCATCCTCAGCCACAAACGGGTACAGTACCCCCCGGGAGGAACTGAAAAGGGGTCAAACCTGCAAAAAAGCATAGCTTGACCCCTACCGTTCAAAAAAAGTGCAACTGGCTGCCAGATGAAAGGCCCTATAGCTTTGCGTCACAGTCTTTCGGCTGCTTTGCTAAATATTCAGTTTTAAAAGCTTTATTTCAAACTTTTTACACGATTATATCATCTGAAATATAAATGTCAAGTCCGATTTTTCACTGTCGCACCAAAAGCACGGCAAAAATCGTTTAAAAATGCGCCTCATTGCGTGAAAAAAGCATCTATACAGGGCAATTACACCACCAATGACTATTTTTCGCCAATGTTGACCCAGATGGCCGGGCGGACAGTGCCGCGATCACTTTCCACGTGACCGCCGTTATAGTCGATGGTGCCATCACTGTTGACACTCATGGCAAACTTGCTGCCGTCATCGCCGGTGGTACGCAACAGCCACCAGGAGCCGCCCGTGGTGGGGTTGACATATACATTCTGGCAGGAGCCATACACGGTTGCCTTGCAGATGCGGTCCTTGGCGCGGGGCAGATAAGTCTCGGCTTCCACATCACTCAGCAGGAATACATAATCATCGTAGACGGATGTACCGCTGCTGAGAATGCTCCTCTGTTCCGAACAGGTAAACGCTTCCTCATAGAAGGTGGTGTTCAGCCAGTCACGGACGGAACAGGTATCCCAACTCACGCTTTCCTTGCGGTAGTGGTAGCGCTCGCTGTCCAGCGCATACTGACTGAGCAGCAAAATCCGGTCAGACTTCACATCCAGCACAATCCATTCAATGGGTTCAGCACCGTCGGAGCGGATGTTATTCTGCTCATAGCTGCCAAACAGCACCACATCCCCCTCCTGATATTTCGTCTCGGCAGACGCTGTGGATGCCGCAAAAGACGCAGCAACGCACACCAGCGCCAGCATTGCGGCAATGCCGCACCGCAGAACGGACTTTTTAGAGTGTTTACGCAATAACATTACTATCTCTCCTTTTCATCGTTTGGTGCTTTCCCGCCCTGTGCAAAACCTGCCTTTCTCCTCCTTCCAATGCTTTCGCCGTTTTATCGCAATATGCCGGAGGACCGCACTGGGTTTCTCCGGCATTTTTGCCTGCAATTATTCAACCGTAATCCAGATAACCGGGCGAACACCGGCATCCTGCCGGGTAACCTCCCGCCCGTTGACGCTGACACCGCCAAGGCTGGTGGTGTAGGTCACATGGTCATTGAGATAGCTGGTCATCCGCAGCCACCACAGCACGTCGGATTGATATGTTTGACAGTCAAAGTTTCGTTTTTCCCGGTTACCGCCAAGAAAGCAAATCTGCTGCATAGAGGATATCATAGCACAAAATCCTGAAACTGAAAGAGCGTTCAAAAAGATTTATATGCTTTAACAAAACAGCGAGCCGTCAATTGGACATTCTGCTCAAATACAATGGCTTTCATTCACCGACCGGCGTACAACAGGCAATCACCCAGGAAGATAACATTGCTGCCCCACTTTCCTTGGATGGCATCCGTCGTAAAAAGCAGCAGTACACCATTATCGCAGGCATTGTTCAGATCGCTGTTGTCAATGCGCAGAATATCCCCCATTTTCCAAAAGCACCGGAACCCTCACCCCGTTTTTAGGGTGGGATATTTTTACGCCATTGTGAAATGTACCACTGAGGTTTTGGGGATTGTCGATATGACCGTTGATATGCTGTACACAGAACCTACCTCCGGCCACACCTTCTCCTTCTTTGCCGGTCAAAATCCTGTGTTTGACGTACAGGACGGCTATCTGGCAGGTGTATACACCGATGACGCAACTTATAAATTTACCTATGATTCAAGCATTGCTTCCTGAAAGGCCGCCAATTTCTTCACCATCTATGTTAGTGGCTGCCGTAATATCCCGCAAGTGGTTATAAGCAATAATGCCGCGCATTCGCATATGCTTTGTGTCATAAGTGTCACAATTGGTCAGGTGATTACGATGCCTATACCCGTGCAGCCTGCGGCGGGAAAATCGCCGCAGAAGCATTTGGAATTCTGTGAAACGAATGCTTCCCTTTTGTTAAACTGTATCGGTCGCAAAAATGAGAAAAGCTCTATGGCACCCGGTTTTGGATTGCCATAGAGCCTTTATTTTACTGCCAGGAAAGAAAAAGGAGCAAGCCTCAGAAGAAGCTTGCTCTCTTTTGGTGGGCGAGGCGGGACTTGAACCCGCACGTCCGCAGTGAACACTAGAACCTGAATCTAGCGAGTCTACCAATTCCACCACTCGCCCATATAATCGCTCGAGAATCTCCCTTGCGAGGTCGTTTCCCTCAGCGCTTCGATATAATATCATGGGGTGCGCGATTTGTCAACTGTTTTTTTCAAATTTTTTGAATTTCAATCCTTGTAATAAAGCATACAATGGCAATAGCCCTTGAAATTGGGGTCGGCAATCTGGTCGCGGAATTCCTTGCACATACACTTATACTCCTCCGTCCGCTCCAACCGGCAAGGACAGTATCCGCCGGTGCGCTTCAACCCCTCCCGGACAGCGGCAACAATCTCTTTGTCTTCATTCAACCGAACTGACATCTCTATTTCTCCTCTCAGCGGTTTAACTTGGTAATGCATCTATTATATCAACAATTGGAATATTTTCAAGGGGGGTAGTGCAGCTTCACACGATGATGCCCTGAATGCAGTTTTCATACAGGAAACAGATAAGGATTGTGCTGCCGACCGCAATAGGCAGTTCCATCAAATTTCCTTTTGTCAAGAACCGGCCATCCGCGAAAACACCGCAAAATCCAGAAAAGCAGTTAGAAATAAAACATTCCTAACTGCTTAGCTGTGGCGGAGTGAGAGGGATTTGAACCCTCGCGTGGCTTTTGACCACCTACTCCCTTAGCAGGGGAGCCCCTTCGGCCTCTTGGGTATCACTCCGAATCGAAAGAAGTTATTCACTTGATTGCCTGAGTATTCTAGCACACCCCTTTCCGATTGTCAAGCACAAAAATCATCTTTTTCCTTTTTTCATCACTGGGAAGGATTTCAGGTCTGCCAGTAGGACAACATTCCCACTCCCTTTCGTGCTGGGGAGAATGGATTCGCAGAAGCCAATTCGGTGATAAAAATCCAGATTCAGCTCATGCGTGCGACTTACATCCATCAGAAGGCAGTGAAACCGGGCGGCAAATGAGGCCGGAATCAGCTCCATCATTTGCAGGAGGGACGTTTCATCGTTATACTCCCAGCGGTAACGGAAGCAGGTCAGTGTGACGGAGCCGCCGAGCTGGCGATCGGAGGGCGTGAACAGGGCATAGCCAACCAAACTTGTTCCCTTATAAAAGCCCCAGACTTCCTTGCGTTCCAGCAGAGGGCGTAACGTCTGCCAAGAGTCCGCCGTACCGCAGTAGCTCCGGGTGATTTCCAAGAGGGACAGCATATCATCCGGTGACAGGCTGGCACAGCTGATTTTCTTCATCTGCATAGCTGGTTTCTCCTTTTTTACTGCTTACTGCATCAGGAATCGGACAAGCTCCCGGGCGGCAGGTGTTTGGGGACGGTGGCCGGAGTGCAGCAGGATAATTTTGCGGGGCGGGATTGGCTCGGCAACAGAAATCTGAAACACGGTGCTGCCCAAGTCCTCGCTGTGGACAAAGCGCTCCGGTACAAAGCCGATGCCCAGATTGGCCTTGACCATAGGCAGAATCTGGTCAGCGGTGGCGGCCTCGATATCCGGCGCAAAATTTAGGCAGTGCTCAGAGAAAAAGTGGGTATAGAATGCATAGGTGCCGGTTTGTTCCCCCAGGGAAATGATGGGATGGGCGCTGAGCGCTTCCAGGGAAACGGGTGCGTGGGACAATTCCTCAAAGGCAGAGCCGCCCACGGCGATTTCCTGAACCGCCATGAGTGGGATGCTGCTCAGTTCCTCTGGGATGGATGTTGGAGCAGTGACCACAGCCAGGTCTGCCATCCCTGCCTGAAGGTCAGCAATGGCGGCGGGTGTAGTATCGTTAATCAGCTTGAGGTGGACGCTTGGATAGCGGCTGCGGAAGGCTTTGAGCGCAGGCAGGAGCATGGTGCGCAGGGCTACTTCGGTTGCGGCAATGCGCAGCACCCCACCGTCCAGCCCCTGACCGCGAGCCAATTCCTCCTCTGCCGCTTGCAGCTGCTCCACTGCGATGGTCACATGGCGGTACAGTGCCTCCCCTTCTGCCGTCAACGTCACCTGACGATTGGAGCGGATGAACAGAGGACACCCAAGCTCCCGCTCCAGGTTGCGGATGGTACGGGTGATGTTGGGCTGGCTGTTCATCAGGCAGGCTGCTGCCTGGGTGAAGCTCTTTAATTTGGCAACATAGTAGAAAATACGATAGTATTCGTAGTTAATATTCATCAGGTACTCCATATCGATTTGATATGCTTTTATGATTATTGGGTATTTTACATATTATGCCTTCTTGATTATAATGGAGATGAGAAATGAAGTCAAGGTAAATGGAGGAATTTTAAATGAATAAGGACTTGACCAGCGGAAACCCTTCGACAGTGCTGTGGAAATTCTGTCTTCCGCTGTTCGGAAGCATCATTTTCCAGCAGCTGTACAATATTGCCGACAGCTGGGTGGCAGGGCGCTTCGTGGGGCAGGATGCCCTGGCTGCCGTGGGCAACAGCTATGAAATCACACTGATTTTCATTGCCTTTGCCTTTGGCTGCAACATTGGCTGCTCGGTGATTGTGTCCCAGCTCTTTGGCGCAAAAAATTACCGCGACATGAAAACCGCCGTTTCCACTGCCATGATTGCCAGCGGTGTGCTGTGCCTGGTGCTGATGGGCATCGGTATTCTGGGCTGCAAGAGCCTGCTGACCCTGATTCGCACGCCGGAAAGCGTGTTTGCGGATTCTGCGCTGTATTTGGACATTTATGTGTGGGGTCTCCCCTTTGTTTTCTTCTATAATATCGCCACGGGCATCTTCTCTGCCATGGGCGACAGCAAGACACCCTTTATTTTTCTGGCAGTGTCCTCCCTCTCCAACATTGGTATGGACATTCTGTTTGTGACCGCGCTGAAAATGGGTGTTGCCGGTGTGGCATGGGCCACCTTTATCTGCCAAGGTGTCAGCTGTGCGCTGGCACTGCTGGCTGTAATGAAGCGGCTCAAGAAGATTCCCAGCGGCGAAAAGGGTGCGGTATTTTCCTTCCCGCTGCTCAAGCGGCTGACGGTGATTGCAGTGCCCAGCATTTTGCAGCAGAGCTTTATTTCTGTGGGCAACATCCTGATTCAGAGCGTCATCAACGGCTTCGGAACTGACGTGATGGCGGGCTACTCCGCAGCGGTGAAGCTGAACAACCTGGTTATCACATCCTTTACCACCCTGGGCAACGGCGTTTCCAATTACACCGCACAGAATCTGGGTGCGCAGAAGCTGGGGCGCATCAAAGAGGGCTTCCGCGCCGGGCTCAAGCTGGTGTGGCTGCTGTGCATTCCCCTGACAGCACTGTACTGCACCTGCGGTAATGCCCTGATGAGATTCTTCCTGGATGCCCCCACGGAGTTGGCGCTGAAAACCGGCATTGTTTTCCTGCGGGTTCTGGCTCCTTTCTATTTTGTCGTATCCGCAAAGCTGGTGACCGATGGCATCCTGCGGGGCGCAGGACGGATGCGCCAGTTTATGGGAGCAACCTTCACCGATCTGATTTTGCGGGTGCTGCTGGCCTTCGTACTCTCCGGGACGGCGTTGGGTGCCACCGGCATCTGGTGTGCCTGGCCCATCGGCTGGTGCGTTGCGACGGTAGTTTCCATTTGCTGCTACCGTACCGGTCCCTGGAACCAGGGTGCGGAAACGGCAGAGCTGGAAGCAAAAGCAAAACAGGAGGAGCCGATTGCCGAGGCAGAGGCCGAGGAAGAAGCAGACATCGTCATTTAACAGACTATGGCTTTTACCGGGATGCGAACTGCATCCCGGTTTTTGCTGCTTACAAGGCGACATTTTTTCTTGATTTTGCAGCCCCAATGGGGTATTCTATAGGAATACAGAGAGAAAGGAAGTGGCTGCCATCAACACGCAGTATTTTCGCTATGCGCTGGAGGTGGAGAAAACCGGCTCCATCACCCAGGCCGCCAACAATCTGTTCATGAGCCAGCCCACCCTGAGCAAAGCCATCAAGGACATGGAGGAAACGGTGGGTTTCCCGATTTTCCGCCGCACCTCCAAGGGGGTCGTGCCCACCCACCGGGGGACAGAATTTTTGGCTCACGCCCGAAAAATTGCCTCCGAGGTTCAAAAAATGGAGCAGGCATTGCAGCGGCAGGATACATCCCACCAGCTTTTCAGCCTTGCCATTCCCAGAGTCAGCTATATCGCCCAGGCGGTGGCAGACTTTATGCCCACCTTTAACCAGTGCGACAAGATGGAAATTGACATTTTGGAGGACAATTCCATCAAGGTATTAAATAGCGTTGCGGACGGACTGTTTGTGCTGGGCATCATCCGATGCCACGCAGAGGATCGGGACTATTTTCTAAAGAGTATTGCCGACAAGGATTTGCAGTATGAAACCATCTGGCATGGGGACTATGTGGCGCTGATGCGGGAAGACCATCCCCTTGCCCAGCAGGAGGGGTTGAGCTGCACGGACTTTCTGCCCTACATTGAGCTGGCATACGGCGATGACCATGTTCCCTACGTCCGCAACAGTGAGGCGAAGACCACCACCGGCATTGCAAAAAACAACAAGCGCATTCTTATCTACAGCCGCAATATGCAGTTTGATTTGCTGGAGCGCAATTCCCTGGCCTACATTTGGAGCTCCGCCGTGCCGGAATCCATCCTGGAAGCCCACCATCTGGTGCAGCGCAGATGCGCCTGCTCCCATCGATGCCAGTTTGAGGACATTCTGATTTCCCGCGCCGGTTACCGGTTCAGCCGCCTTGACCGGGGGTTTATTGACCAGCTGTACTTGCAGCGCAACCAGGTTGCCTACCCGGACGAATGATGGGAGCAAAGGCTATGAAACTGAAAATTGCGTTTATCCAATTGGTTCCCGGTGGAAGCACAGAAGATAACCTTGAAAAAGGAATCAACGCCTGCCGGGAAGCCAAGGCAGGCAGCGCGGATATTGCCTTATTCCCTGAAATGTGGAGCAGCGGATATGTCTTCCCTCATAACAAAAAGTGGTTGGAGCAAAATGCCGTTTCACCAAACAGTGCGTATGTAACCCGTTTTTCGGAGATTGCCTTGGAGCTGGATATGGCAGTAGCCATAACCCTGCTGGAACAGCATAAACCTAAACCCAGAAATACCGTTTGTCTATTTGACCGGCACGGGAAGCTGGTATACCGTTATGCAAAAGTACATCTTTGCGCCTTTGGCGAGGACGATGACGAAGGGGTGCTGGATGCCGGGAATGACTTCCTTGTGGGGGCGCTTGATACCAAGGACGGCGTGATAAATGTCGGTTCGATGATTTGCTATGACCGGGAGTTCCCGGAAGCTGCCCGGATTTTGATGCTGAAAGGTGCAGAACTTATCCTTGTCCCGAATGCCTGCCCCATGGAAATAAACAGATTATCTCAGCTGCGTGGCCGGGCTTATGAGAATTGGTTGGCAATTGCCACCTGCAACTATCCGGCTTCCCATCGGGGCTGCAACGGGCATTCAACGCTGTTTGACGGTGTTATCTATGACACGGAGACAGGTGCGCCCCGTGATATGCTTGTGTGCGAAACGGGAAATGAAGAAGGCGTATTCTTTGCGGAATTGGATGTGGATATGCTGCAAACGTACAGAAGCCGCGAAGCAGGTAACCTCAAAAACAGAAAACCAGAATTATATGGGCTTATCGCAAATGGATAGAGCACGGTAAATTCCAGTTTGTCTATTGAAGCAAGCGGGGCACATCACTGCGTTACGGCGTGATGTGCCCCATTTTTTAATCTTCAAAGCGAAGGATTCCCTTTTTGATGCAATCCACCAGGCTGAACATCTTCTCCCCCTTCCCGTTTGGGAACCGAACCCGGACGTAAGGCTCCTGAAAGCGGACAATGGTCCCCCGCCCCAAGCTCTTATGGAGGATTGTCTGCTCTGTTTCTGCGCGACGTTTCAGTTCCTGTACATCTATTTTTTCCTTGGCAGGACGCTTCTGCTTCTTCTTTCCAGCGGTGTTTTTCTGCTCCTTTTGATAGGCATTCACCCGCGCTGAGAGCATCTCCCCCAGGCTGAGCCGCTGGACGCAGCCATCTTCAAAGGCAACCAGGCAGTGGTCTTCTCCGTTTGCAACCACCGTCCCTTTTCCATGTCGGGCGTGGAAATAGTGCTTTCCGCACAGGTTGCCATGGAGGGCGGAAAACAGGTCGTCCTCCCGCCGCACCGGCCTGGGAAGGCTGCACAAAAGCTCGGACAGGAACAGAGAATCACAGCCGCCGCAGGCAAAAAGGAACAGCCGATTCTTTGCGCGGGTCATCGCCACATAGAACAGCCGCCGCTCCTCATAATAAAGCCGTTCCTCCTCCTCGGTTTTTGGCGGCTTGGCATCACCGGGCAGAATGCCGTCAATGACATCCAGCAGGTACACCGTATCGTATTCCAGTCCCTTGCTGGAATGAATGGTGGACAGCAGCAGTTTTGGCTTTTGATGCTTTTGTGGCCTGGAAACCGTCTCATGCAGCCGGTTCAGGTGTTCCAAAAAAGCAGAAAGGCTGGGCTGGCGCTTGGACAGCAGCGACAAAATCGCAAATTTATTGGTGTCCAGGCCATTGTCCTCCGCATATTTGCCGTAGCCCATTCGGTTCCAGATTCGTTTCAGTCCCATTTCCGCGTCATCCTCCCCCAGCATGGGGAGCATAGAGGATAGGTCAATCACCGCGTCCCGGGCGTAATCGGGCAGCTCCGACAGAGCCAACAGCTCCCGCAAAATCGGCCTGCCGGAAGCTTCGCTTTTCTTGCACGCCTCCACAGCCAGCTTTTTGGAAATGCAGCAGCCCAGCTTGTAATAAATGCGGAGAAACAGGGTCGCATCCGTTGGGGCAGCCGCAAAATGGATGATGTCAGTGATGTCCGCCACAATACGGTGGGAGAAAAAGGCATCGTCCATCTGCTTGCAGGCATAGCCGATGCCCTCCCCTTCCAGCCGGTCAATCAGCGGAAGGGCGGAGTCGTTGTTCCGGTAGAGCACCGCTGCCGGGGCACCGGCATTTCTCGCCGCTTCCGTGAGGTAGGCTATCTGGGTTTCCCTGTCCTTCGTGTAAATAATCTGAACGGCCTCGCCGCCAGGGCGGGTAGCACGGATGGTTTTATTATGGCGGTAACGGTTCTTTTGGATGAAGCCATTGGCGGCATCCAGGATTTCCGGCGTGGAACGGTAGTTTTCTTCAATCAGGAGCACCCTTGCGCCGGGATAATCCGCTTCAAAATGCACCAGGGCATCGGGGTAGGCGGCGCGGAAACCGTAAATGCTCTGGTCTTCATCGCCCACCATAAAGAGATTGCCGCTCTTACCGACCAGCAGCCGGATAAGGGAATGCTGGATTTTAGAGGTATCCTGGGACTCGTCCACGCAGAGATAGCGGTACTCATTTTGAAAGGCCTCCAGCACCTGCGGGTATTGCTCCAAAATCCGCTTGGCGTACACCATCTGGTCGTCAAAATCCATTATCCGCCGCTGCAGCAGCTCCGCCCGGTACTGCTCGTAAATGGCGGGGAAGTTGTCAATACCGGTTTTCAGTTTGCGGATTTCCTCGGTGGAAAGCATCTGGTTCTTCACATAGGTGATATTCGTTCGGATGTCCCGGAGAATGCCGGTGGTTGCATAATCCTCGTTGACCCGCTGATAGATTTCCCCCAGGAGGGACAGTATCTCCCCTTCCTCTGCCAGCCGGAAGGTATTGCGGCCATATGTCTTGCCGTAGAAGCCAATGATGCGATTGGAAAGGCTGTTGATGGTGCAAAAGGTAAGGCGGTCGGCATCCGCCCCAGGGAACTGTGCCCGGAAGCGCTGGCGCATTTCATCAGTAGCCGCCACGGTGTAGGTCATGGTAAGAATCTGAGTGGGCGCGATGCCGCAGCAATAAACCATGTAGCCCAGGCGGGTCACCAGCACCGTGGTCTTCCCGCTGCCCGGCACTGCCAAAAGGAGCACGGCACCGTCTACCGCCAGGACAGCCTCCCTCTGACGATCGTTGAGCCGGGAAAGATGGTCTTTTGCGAATTGTTCCGGGGTTACTGAAATACTCATTGGTTCAAAATCTTTCTTTCCACAAGTTTATCCCGCAGGGACAGGATGCCCAGCATCTCGTCCGCCACCTCCTCCATGGTTTTGGGGTGGGCATCCCGCAGGTAGCCCAGCATTTGCTTTGCTGTAAAATCCGTGTTCAGCTGCTCCCCCACCAGGCGGGCAAAGGCATCCGAAAAGCCCATTTGAAGCAGCCGGGCGGTGACATCAAGGCTCAGTTGGGTGCGTTTTGGCGGCATGGCGATTCTCCTTTCGTTTTTGCACTTGACAGGCAGTCTATTTTTCTGTAGAATAGAGGAGCTTTCAGGATATGTCTCCGTAGCTCAGCTGGATAGAGCATCCGCCTCCTAAGGTTGCGTTACAACGGCCACCTCAAAAAAAACTAAATAAGGGATTGC
>ERZ772861.1522-NODE-1522-length-18672-cov-7.591073_pt1 | contig 18672 bp, 18 predicted proteins | sample MGYA00512135_ERZ772861 | MGnify/ENA primary metagenome ERZ772861 (study PRJEB29015, sample SAMEA2737700) | human gut metagenome | biome: human gut; feature: human-associated habitat; material: faeces | place: China | collected 2012 ...
TTAAGGTTGAGGTTTTTCGGGACCTCAACTTTTTTTGAATGTATACAAAACATTTAAGAAAGGTATGGTGTAATATGAAGCCATCAGGAATTGGGGGACAGGCTGTAATTGAGGGTATTATGATGCGTAATAAGAATAAATATTCTATTGCAGTCAGAAAACCTGATAATGAAATTGAAGTTGTTGTCAAAGAAAGCAGAGATTTAACAGAAAAGCATCAGTGGCTCAATTTCCCTATAATAAGAGGAATTGTCAGTTTTGTTGATTCACTTGTTACAGGTATATCAACAATTAATTATTCAGCATCTTTTTATGATGATCCGGCAGAACAGGAGAAGACTAAGATTGATGAGGTTGGCAAGAATATTCTTAAGGATAAGTTTGAATCGGTTCTAATGGCAGTAACGGTTATTTTGTCAATATTCTTTGCAATTGGATTGTTTATGGTTCTTCCATATCTTGCAGCCAGACTGGTATCAAAATACATAATTTCCAAGACACTTCTTAATTTCATAGAAGGCGTTGTGAGATTATTAATATTTGTTATATACATTTTACTTATATCCATGATGAAAGATATTAAAAGGACTTTCATGTATCATGGTGCTGAACACAAATGTATCAACTGCATTGAGAATGGTGCAAGACTTACACCAGAGAATGTAAAGAACAGTTCAAGATATCATAAGAGATGTGGAACAAGCTTCTTATTCTTTGTAATGTTTATAAGTATTGTGTTTTTTATATTTATAAGAGTTGATAATACGGCACTGCAGATACTTATAAGAATTCTGCTTATTCCTGTAATTGCAGGAGTTTCTTATGAGGTAATAAGATGGGCAGGAAAGAATGATAATGCATTTGTAAGAGTTTTGAGTAAACCGGGAATGTGGTTTCAGAAGCTTACTACAAGAGAGCCGGATATGGATATGATTGAAGTTGCCATAAGGGCAGTTGAGGAAGTATTTGACTGGAGACAGTTTATTGCTGAATATTATTCAGAAGCCGATAATCCGGTTGAAGCACTTGTGGCATCTGAGGCAGAACTTGCAATATCAGGAAGTCTTATTCATGGGAATGAAGAGACAAGAACTATTGATATAGAGGAACAGAAGTCAGAAGATAATCAGGAAACAGAACTTACCCCTGAACAAAAGTATTTACAGATGGGCAGGGAGATGGAATTTGGTATGGACGATACAGACAGGGAGTCATTTGCTTTTGTATATGAAGCAAGTGATGAATCAGAAAGTACTGTATATGATAATTCAAATGATTATAATGCTGATGATAAAGCAGAGGAACTTACAGAGGAAGAGGTAGTTGCGGGCTTTGAGTTCGAAACTGGAAAAGAGCCGGAAGAAGAGCAGTATCCTGAGGATGTTCCTATGTTTAAACAGAAAAGGCTGGAAGACAGATAATTATGATGACAATTCGAGAAGCAGTAAAATGGGGGGCAAAGCGACTTAGAGATAATAACGTCGATAATGCAGACCATGACAGTTTTGAATTATTATCTGCCATTAATGGTATGACAAGAACTTTTTATCTTGTGAATGGTGACAGCATGTTGTCAGAAGAGAATTTTTTGCTGTATGAAGAGTATATTGATAAAAGGGCTGCGCATGTTCCGCTGCAGCATATTCTGGGAAAAGCATATTTCTATGGATATGAATTCGAAGTGAATGAAGATGTGCTTATACCAAGACCTGATACAGAAGTGCTTGTTGGTGAGGTAATCAAGGTTACAAGAAATGGTGATAATATTCTTGATATGTGTACAGGCTCAGGCTGCATTGGGATTACTCTTGCTAAGAAGTTCCCGGAAAGCAGGGTGCTTGGAGTAGATGTTTCAGAAAAGGCACTTAAAGTTGCCCAGAAGAATAAGCATAATCTCGAGGCTGATAATATTGATTTTATGCTTAGTGATTTATTTGGCGAATTGGGTAATGATATTACATTTAATACAATAGTATCCAATCCACCATATATACCAACTAAGGTTATAGAAACTCTGCAGGATGAAGTCCGTTTACATGATCCTCTGCTTGCACTTGACGGAACAGAGGACGGACTTATGTTTTACAGGAAAATCACTGAGAAAGCACGAGAATATCTTAAGACAGACGGATACCTGTGTTATGAGATAGGAGCCGAACAGGCAGCAGATGTTTCTGAAATAATGAAGCAGGCTGGTTTAAGAGATATAACGGTTGTAAAAGACCTCGCTGGCCTTGACCGTGTTGTTATGGGCAGAAAGTAATTATATAGTTAGAGATAGAAAGGAAAAGTGACACGTATGTTTGACAGACTTGAAGATACAGTCAACAGATATGAAGATATAACGGCTGAACTTGGTAATCCTGATGTGGTTAATGATCAGGAAAAGTTCAGAAAGCTTATGAAAGAACAGAGCAGTCTTGCACCACTTATAGAAACTTATACTGAGTATAAGAACTGTAAGAAGAATATTGAGGACAGTCTTGCTATTCTTGATGAAGAGACAGATGAAGAACTTAAAGAGATGGCGAAGGAAGAACTTAATGAATCTAAGGCAAGAGTAGAAGAATTAGAGCATGAATTAAAGATTCTTCTTTTACCTAAAGACCCTAATGATGATAAGGATATTGTTGTTGAAATCAGAGCAGGTGCAGGTGGAGAAGAAGCAGCACTTTTTGCAGCAGAACTTTTCAGAATGTATGTACACTATGCACAGGCAAGAGGCTGGAAGGTTGAAGTATTAAGTGGCGATGAAACCGGTATTGGTGGAATGAAGGAAGTAGAATTCATGGTTAAGGGACAGGGAGCTTACTCTATTATGAAGTATGAATCTGGTGTACACAGAGTACAGAGAATCCCGGTAACTGAATCTAACGGACGAATACAGACTTCTACTGCTTCTGTAGCTGTTATGCCAGAGGCAGAAGAGGTTGATATCCACATTGATGAGAAGGACATCCGTATTGATGTTATGCGAGCGTCAGGTAATGGTGGACAGTGTGTCAATACAACTGATTCTGCTGTACGACTTACTCATTATCCAACAGGAATAGTTATTTATTCACAGACAGAGAAGTCACAGATACAGAATAAGGAGAAAGCATTTGCGCTTTTAAGAGCCAAGTTATATGACATTGAGACTCAGAAAGCACATGACGCAGAGGCAGATGCAAGAAGAAGCCAGATTGGTACAGGTGACAGAGCTGAGAAGATAAGAACTTATAATTTCCCACAGGGAAGAGTAACAGACCACAGAATTGGTCTTACATTATATAAGCTTGACAAGATTATGGATGGAGACATCCAGGATATTATTGATGCATGTATCGCTGCCGACCAGGCTGCCAAGCTTGCTAAGATGGGCGAGGATTAATTGGTATTATGAAAAAGGATAGAAATTCTAATCCGGTTGCGCTGGTACCTATACTTGTTTTTCTTGTGTTGTATCTTGGAACCGGAATTATATTTGAATATGTCATGAAGATTCCAATGGGATTCTACAATGTACCAATTATTGTTGCATTTATGGCTGCAATACTTGTTGCATGTATGCAGAATTCACAGCTTAAGTTTGATGAAAAGCTTGATGTAATGGCAAAAGGGCTGGCTGACAGAAACATTGTTACAATGCTTCTGATATTCATTACAGCCGGAATATTTGTCGGAGTTGTAGGAAGAAGCAGTGCAGAGAGTGTAGCTTATTTTATGTTAAGCATTATTCCTGCAAAGTTTGCAGTAGCGGTACTTTTTATTGTTGCCTGCTTTGTATCTACTGCAATGGGTACATCTGTTGGAACAATAACACTTATTACACCAATAGCGGTTGCGGTATCAGAAGCATCAGGATTTAGTATGGCATTATGTGTTGCATCTGTTATGGGTGGTGCAATGTTTGGAGATAATCTTTCGTTTATATCAGATACTACAATTGCAGCTTGTAATGGTCAGGGCTGTGCCATGAAAGACAAGTTCAGGGAGAATTTCTGGATAGCACTTCCGGCAGCAATTGTGACCCTTGTTATAATTCTTGTGCTTTCTTTTAGTACAGATATTCATGGTGAGATTGCACATTCATATAATCTTTTTCAGATTATTCCATATGTGCTTGTACTTGCGGGTGGAATTATTGGTGTAAATGTTTTTGTTGTACTTATAACAGGTATTATTTCGGGAATAGTTATTATGCTTGTTATGGGAGAGGTTACATTGGAGACTCTGCTTCTTAATATGGGAAGTGGTGCGTCAGGAATGTTTGAGACATGTATGGTTGCAGTTCTTGTATCTGTAATGTGTTCACTTATTAAAGAATATGGTGGATTTGATGCTTTACTTAATGGAATAAGAAGATTATTTAAAGGGAAAAAAGGCGGACAGCTTGGAATGGGACTTTTAGTTGGAACAATGGATATTGCTACAGCTAATAATACAGTTGCTATTGTAATGGCTAACCCTATTGCAAAAGAGATGGCTGATGATTATGATATTACTCCAAGAAAAGCGGCTTCGCTTCTTGATACATTTTCATGTATATTTCAAGGAATAATACCATATGGTGCTCAGATGCTGGTTGCCATATCAGCGGTTTCAGAGCTTGGATATAGCATTACAGCATTTCAGATTCTACCAAAGCTGTTTTATCCAATGTTTTTGTTTGTAAGTTCACTTATATGGATATATGTTATTCCTGAAGGAAAAAGTAAAACTAAAGCATAATAATGTACTGCCCAGAATATATAAGAAAGCTGAGTGTGAGGGGAAGTGTTAGTATGTCAGCACGCGAACAGGTATTGATGAAAATAATCGCGAATCTTAGAAGACTCGGAATAGATATTTCTAATTCAAAATTCAAGGATAAAGATATAGAGAATGAAGTTGTTATGACAGTATATATAAAGGATGTAAGGGAATATATGGCGTGTTATGACTTCATAAGACTGGAACAGACAATTAATAATTCCCAGTGGTCTGCAGCTTATACATCAATTAACCGGCTGGAGGAGAATGCCAGAGAGCTTGGAATTAATAGTTTCTTTAAATCTTTTGATGGAATCAGGGGAGCAATAATACAGAAGAATATGCGCTCAGCAAAGCAAAGTCTTGTGGTAGTCAACAATAAAAAAACACAGATATTAAAATATATGGGATAGTCCGTAAGGACTATCCTTTATTTTTGCGCGTGCAGCGATGAAAATAGAAGTGGGAAATGACCAAGCGTCATTTGTTATAAAAATAACTTGAAATAATAATTAAAAAAGTGTAAAATATATATAAATAACATCAATAATTGATTGGAGGCGTGAACAATGTTATTTCAACTTTATGGCAGCACAGCCATGACTCAGTTACTGGGTTGGGTGCTTGTGTTTGCAGGATTAGTAATTCTTAATGAGATAGGTCGTCGTACTAAGATTGGTGGTATCGTGTTATTCGTTATCATACCGGCTATACTCACAATCTATTTCATAGCAATTCAGGCAGGTCTGTTTGGCGGTCACAGCAATCAGACATATGAGTATATGAACGGATGGTTCCATTATGCTAAGCTTTATGCAGCAGATATCGGAGTTGTCGGTTTCCTCATGATTAAGTACAAGTGGGGAATTGGAAAGAAAGAATGGTTTAAACCTTGGCCATTCGTAATTGTTGCTATTAATATTCTTATTGCAGTAGTATCTGATTTTGAATCAGCCATAAGAGCTTATCAGATTACTGGAGATTTTTCTGGTGCGTGGTGGGCATCTAATGAAGGTGTATTCCTTTATGGCGGCTGGTGGAATATTGTTAATGGTATTGCAGGACTTATTAATATCTTCTGTATGACAGGCTGGTGGGGAATTTACTCATCTAAGAAGAAGGATGATATGCTCTGGCCGGATATGACAATATGGTTTATCGTTGCTTATGATATCTGGAATTTTGAGTATACATACTGTAATCTTCCAACACATACATGGTACTGTGGTGTAGCTCTTCTTCTTGCTCCTACATTTGCGAATGCATTATGGAACAAGGGCGGATGGATTCAGAACAGAGCCATGACACTTGCAACATGGTGTATGTTTGCACAGGTATTACCATTATTCCAGTTAAGCAATACATTTAGTGTATTGCCATCATTATATGGTGGAGCAACTAAGGCTGGTGTTAAGGCACTTGATCTTTATAATGCAGCAATTACATGTCATGCTACAGGTGCAAGTGCAGGAGATGCAATTGCAAACTTCGGTATAACAGCTAACCCGACAGCACAGGGCGTTGTTGCAATGCTTGCAATAATAGCTAATGTGGTATGTATTTCGGTTATTATCAAGCGCTCTATTGAGCAGAAGAAGTGCCCATATACTAAAGAAATCTGGGTTGGAACAAGAGACTACGAGCAGGCTATGTCAAGAGCAGAGTAATCTGTATTTGTTAACTTAATATTAAATAATAATAAAGAACATCACGGACAGATTAAAGTGCAGAAAAATGCATGTCTTGAAGTGATGTTCTTTTTTGTGTATAATCAAAAGAATAAAAGGACTAAGGTTCTTTGAAATGAGTGAAAAGGAGATGGAGCATATGAACAGTATTTATAAGAAGTTAAAGACAATTAAGTTTGAGATTATTATTGTTTCAATTGCATTGTTTGTTCTTGGCTTACTGCTGGTAATATTTCCAACAGCATCCCAGGAAATCATATGTAAAGGAATTGGAGTTGCCTTATGTGTATGGGGAGTATTAAGACTTATCAATTATTTTAGGATTGCAGGCAGTGAGATTCTTGGATCATATGGTCTTGTACAGGGAGTTACGCTTCTTGCATTTGGTATGTTTTTTGTGATTAAACCAGGCTTTATTGCGGTATTCTTAGGAACGGCACTTGCAATTATTATTATTATTGATGGAATCCTTAAACTCCAGTATGCTGTGGATTTCTATCATCTTGGGTCAGACAAATGGTGGATTGAGTTTATAGGTTCAGTTGTAATGGTTGTTATTGGCATCATTGCATTATTGAATCCATTTTCAACATCATCAGCACTTATAGTATTTATTGGAATTGCTCTGATGATAGAAGGATTATGGGACTTTATATCTCTTATGAGAATTGTATCTGTAACAAAGAAGGCTGGTAAGGCTATAAAGAACTTTAAGGATCAGGTTGATGCTGTAGATATGAAATAAATGTATCACAGATTAATATAATAAACTTAACATAATAAACAGGAATGAGGGCGTACAAAGTAATGAGCAGAAAGATTTATGCGGCTATATTAGGAGCAGGAACAGTAGGAACAGGTGTATACAAGTTATGTCAGAGTATGAAAGATGATGTGATTAGTAAGACGGGTGCAGAACTTGTAGTTAAGAAGGTTCTTGTAAGAAATCTTGATAAAGACCGTGATCCAATTGACAGAGAATTACTGACTGACAACTGGAAGGATATTATTGAAGATAAGGATATTGAGATTGTAATAGAGCTTATGGGTGGAACTACTCCTGCAAAGCAGTATATTCTTGAGGCACTTGAGGCTGGAAAGCAGGTTGTTACTGCCAATAAGGATCTTCTTGCTGAGTATGGTGAAGAGGTTATGGGAATGGCAGATAAAATGCATGCTGACCTTCAGTTTGAGGCGGCTGTTGCGGGAGCAATTCCAATAATCAGACCATTAAAGCAGAGCATGGCTGGCAACAATATCACAGAGATTATTGGTATTGTTAACGGAACAACTAATTATATCCTTACCAAGATGACTGAATCAGGAATGAATTACAAGGACGCTCTTGCCAAGGCAACAGAATTAGGATATGCAGAGGCAGACCCTACAGCAGATGTTGAAGGATATGATGCAGGAAGAAAGATGGCTATTATGTCATCAATCGCATTTAATTCAAGGGTAACATTTAATCAGGTATATACAGAGGGTATTACTAAGATTACAGCAGAAGATATTAAGTATGCTAAGGAATTCGGATATGTTATCAAGCTTCTTGGACTTGCGAGAAACACACCGGATGGAATTGAAGTTAAGGTTCATCCTATGCTTATTGATGAGAATCACCCTCTGGCTACAGTAAGAGATTCGTTTAATGCGGTATTTGTTCATGGTGAGGCAAGTGATGATACCATGTTTATGGGCAGAGGTGCAGGCCAGATGCCAACAGCTTCTGCTGTTATGGGGGACATTATCGATGTATGCCGTAACATAGTTCATGGCTCATGTGGCAAGATTGGCTGCTCATGCTACAAAGAGCTTCCTGTTAAGGATATATCTGAAACCAAGAGCAAATTCTTCTTAAGAATAGAAGCATTAGACAAGCAGGGGGTTCTTGCTAACATTGCAAGTGTTCTTGGAAACAATGATGTAAGTATTGCGCAGGTGGTCCAGAAGAGCCGTAAGGACGGTGTTGCTGAACTGGTTATCATTACTGATGTCGTTGCAGAGAAGAATTTTAATGATGCAATGACAGTATTTAACGGACTTTCAGTGGTAAAAGAGATTGCCGGAGTAATCCGAGTTTATTAATCAGAATAGGGAAATATATATGGTTAAGAAATATTATGCTGTGCGTGTAGGTAAAGTTCCCGGAATATATCAGACATGGGACGAATGTAAGAAGAATGTACATGGTTTTCCAGCTGCCGAATATAAGAGCTTTCCATCTGTGGAAGAGGCGAAGGCTTATATGGGAAGGGAAGCTGTACAGGAGATTAATGGAAAGACCGGAAGTGGCAATATGGAAGATGTAATGCCTGACAATGATTATGCATTTGTTGATGGTTCTTTTAATATTGCAACCGGAGTGTATGGATATGGCGGTTTTCTTATGCATGATGGCGTAAGATATGAATTGTCAGGCAATGGCAGTGATAAAGAGATGGCTTCAATGCGTAATGTCGCAGGAGAGATTCTTGGAAGCATGGCCGCTGTAAAAAAAGCAATAGAGCTTGGACTTAAAGACATTTCTATATTCTATGATTATGCAGGTATCAAGGCATGGGCTGTGGGAGAATGGAAACGAAACAAAAAAGGAACAATAGAATATTATAATTATATTACATCTGTCAGGGATTCAATTAATATCAGATTCGTGAAGGTCAGGGGACATTCAGGGGTGGAAGGAAATGAAGAGGCTGACAGGCTTGCAAAGAGAGCAGTAGGGTTGTGTTAGGTAAGACTTCCGGACAAACTAGGCTGCATAATAATAAGCATTGAGCGATGAAATTTGTTTATGTGTACGTTACGCTGCCAACGCACTTCCGTGTGCGTGGCAGCTCACGCGTCCGTCCATGGACGCGTGTACACTAGACTTTATATATGCTCAATGCTTTTATTATGCGCATAGTTTGTAGTCAGTCTGTACCTGACACAACCTACTGGCGGGGTGAGTAATTATACTTTTTTATAATAATTTTTTGTTGACAAATCACTATGTAGGTAATAACATATAAACATACCAAACAAGTATGGAATAAATGATGATAGATATTGCATGGGAGGATGTGGCGATGAAGAATATTTTGTTTTTTGGGGATTCTAATACTTATGGATATAAGCCTGATAAATCAGGAAGATATGATTATGATGTAAGATGGACAGGCAGAATAGCTAATCTTCTTGGAAATGAATATAATATTATTGAAGAGGGACTGTGCGGAAGAACAACTATATTTCCAGATGCTGTAAGAGATGCAAGAAAGGGCATTGATCTTATTGGAGTAGTTGTTGAATCACATAAGCCCATAGATGTTATATCTATCATGCTTGGTACGAATGACTGCAAGACTGAATTTCATGCTGATGCTAAGACAATTGCAAAAGGAATGGAGGCAGTTGCAAGAAAGGCTAACAAGACAGCAGGAGAACATGCAAAGATAGTTATAGTTTCTCCGATTCATCTTGGAAAAGGTGTAGGTGAAGAAGGCTTTGATCCTGAATTTAATGAAAGTTCTGAAAATGTTTCAAGGCAGCTTGCATGGGAATATGAAAAAATAGCAAAGGAAAATGGATTTTATTATTTTGATGCCGCTGGTGCTGCAAAACCAAGTGAAGTTGACAGACAGCATTTAGATGAGAAAGGACATAAAATGTTTGCGGAAAAATATAGTGAATTCTTGTTGACAGAAGTTTTATAGGTGTTATAATGAAAATGAACATATGAATGAATGTTCATATGAAAGAATTTTGATTATTTAATGTTTTTAAGGAGAGAATATTATGAAGAAGACTTATAAGATTGATGTTGATTGTGCAAACTGTGCTAATAAGATGGAAGATGCAGCTAAGAATACAGCAGGCGTTAAGGATGCTACGGTTAATTTTATGGCACTTAAGATGATTGTTGAATTTGAAGAAGGACAGGATCCTAAGGCTGTTATGCAGGATGTTCTTAAGAACTGCAAGAAAGTAGAAGATGATTGCGAGATATATCTGTAATAGAAAGCCGTGAGAGTTGTTCTGGCAGATTGGAGTAGAATATGAATAAAAAGCAGAAAAAGATGCTTACAAGAATCATTATCGCAGCAGTCCTTATGATTGCTTTTAAGGTGATAGGCACATTTGTTGATATTCCTACGGTTGTTCTTTTTATAATGTACATGGTTCCTTATCTTGTTATTGGATATGATATTTTAAGGAAAGCAATTAAGGGAATTCTTAACAGACAGGTATTTGATGAGAATTTCCTTATGGCAGTTGCAACTGTAGGTGCAATTATAATTGCACTTGTAGATGATGGTGATTTTACAGAAGCAATTGCGGTTATGCTCTTTTATCAGATTGGTGAGCTGTTCCAGAATATTGCAGTTGGAAAAAGCCGTAAGAATATAAGTGAGCTTATGGACATCAGACCTGATTATGCCAATATTGAAGTTGATGGAAAGCTTGAGCAGGTAGATCCTGATGAAGTAGAGGTTGGTACAGTTATTGTTGTCCAGCCGGGAGAGAAAGTTCCTATTGATGGTATTATTGAAGAAGGTAATACAACTCTTAATACAAGTGCACTTACAGGTGAAAGCCTTCCAAGACAGGCAAAGGCTGGTGATGAAGTAATAAGCGGCTGCATTAATATGTCAGGTGTGCTTAAGATCCGCACAACTAAGGAATTTGGTGAATCCACAGTATCTAAGATACTTGATCTTGTAGAGAATGCAAGTTCCAAGAAATCTCGTTCAGAGAACTTTATCAGTAAATTTGCAAAGATATATACACCTGCAGTCTGTTACGGTGCGCTGGCACTTGCTATAATTCCACCACTTGTAAGCATGATATTCTTAGGAGTATCTCCTCAGTGGGGAATGTGGATATACAGAGCGCTTACATTTTTAGTAATAAGCTGTCCTTGTGCACTTGTCATAAGTATTCCGCTCAGCTTCTTTGCAGGAATTGGTGGAGCAAGTAATCAGGGTGTTCTTGTAAAAGGTTCAAGTTATCTTGAAGCACTTGCAGAGACAGACATTGTTGTCTTTGATAAGACAGGAACTATGACACAGGGAGTATTTGAGGTCAGTGGTGTATATAATAACACAATTGACAAAGATGAACTTATAAAATATGCTGCATTTGCAGAAAGCTATTCAACCCACCCTATAAGCAAGAGTTTACAGAAAGCTTATGGAAAAGAGATTGACAAGACATTAGTTACAGATGTTGAGGAAATCAGTGGTGAAGGTGTTAAGGCTAATGTATCAGGAAGAGAAGTGGCTGCAGGTAACAGAAAGCTTATGAGAAGACTCGGTCTTGAATATGCAGAGTGCAACGAGGCCGGAACTCAGGTTCATGTGGCAGTTGACGGGGCATATGCAGGACTTATACTAATATCAGATTTGTTAAAGCCTCATGCAAAGCAGGCTATAGAAGAACTTAAGAAAGCTGGAGTACGTAAGACAGTAATGCTTACCGGTGATGCAAAGAATGTAGCAGATGCTGTAGCTAAAGAATTAAATATAGATGCTGTGTACAGTGAATTGCTTCCGGCAGATAAGGTTTCTAAGGTTGAGGAGCTGTTAGAACATAAGAAATCAAAGAAAAAGCTTGCATTTGTAGGTGATGGTATCAATGATGCACCGGTACTTTCAAGAGCAGATATCGGAATAGCAATGGGCGCATTAGGAAGTGACGCCGCTATAGAAGCAGCTGACATAGTATTGATGGACGATGACCCGTTAAAGATATCCAAGGCAATTAAGATATCAAGAAAATGCTTACGTATTGTTTATGAAAATATTTATTTTGCAATAGGCATAAAGCTTATATGTCTGGTGCTTGGTGCAATAGGTATAGCAAACATGTGGGTAGCAATATTTGCAGATGTAGGTGTAATGGTTATTGCTGTAATCAATGCAATAAGAGCATTATTCGTAAAGAACTTATAAAGAAAGAGGTAATATAATGGCAGATTGTGAATGCTGTGAGTCAATAGAAATACATGAGGACTTATTAAAGATAGTTAATGAAACAATGCCAGATGAGAATGAATTATACGACCTTGCAGAATTGTTCAAGGTATTCGGTGATTCAACGAGAATTAGAATACTGTATGTATTATTTGAGGCAGAAGTGTGCGTATGTGATTTAGCACAGGCTCTCAATATGACACAGTCGGCAATATCTCATCAGCTAAGAATATTGAAACAGAACAAGTTGGTTAAGAACAGAAGAGAAGGTAAATCAATATTCTATTCACTGGCAGACGATCATGTAAGAAGCATAATCGCACAGGGAAGAGAACATATTGAGGAAGATATATAAGTTTTGATATGATTGAAAATTCATAATGAATAGGTAATGGATTAGGAAAAAGTCCCCGGAGAAATCAATTAAGAAATGATTTCCCTGGGGCTTTTTGCATTTAATCTAAATATTGCATCAGGAATGGCTTTTACATTAACTGTACAGAAAATTTTACAACTGTCTTGTCACATGTAAACATTCGTGGTATACTCTAGCACAATATATGTAAAACGCAAGTCAAGCATATGTAAACCTTAACGATTGGAGAAGCAATATGTCAGTTACAAGTGATATTTTAAAGTTGAAAAAAGAGAAGAATGCAGTTATTCTTGCACATTATTATGTTGATGAAGATGTTCAGGAAGTTGCTGATTATGTTGGGGATTCATTCTATCTTAGCAAGGTAGCTACTAAGGTAGATCAGGATATTATAGTATTTGCGGGTGTTGAGTTCATGGGTGAGAGTGCTAAGATTCTTAATCCGGAAAAGAAGGTGCTTATGCCAGAGCCGGGGGCTGATTGTCCAATGGCACATATGGCAACTAAGGAAGAAATTCTTAAGATGCGTGAACAGTATGATGACCTTGCAGTTGTCTGTTACATCAATTCAACAGCAGAGCTAAAGACTTATTCAGACGTCTGTGTGACATCATCAAATGCAGTAAAGATAGTAAAGAACCTTCCTAATAAAAACATCTTCTTTATTCCTGATCAGAATCTTGGAAGATTCGTTGCAAAGCAGGTGCCAGAGAAAAATGTGATTCTTAATAAAGGCTTCTGTCCAAGACATGTCGCGATAACAGAGGATATGGTCGTTGAAACTAAGAAGAAATATCCACAGGCAAAGCTTGCAGCACACCCTGAATGTACAGAGGAAGTATTAAAATATGCTGATTACATAGGCAGTACATCAGGAATTATTGATTATGTTGTAGATACAGATTGTGAGGAATTCATAATTGCAACAGTTGATGGTGTATTTGGTGAGATAAGAAAAAAGGCACCTGGCAAGAAACTGTATACATTAAAGCCTGACCAGGTATGTGTCAACATGAAGATGGTAACCTTAGATAAGGTGCTTGATGTTCTTGAGCAGGAAAATAATGAAGTGTTTGTAGATGAAGAAGTTGCAAAGAAAGCAATGAAGCCACTTACAAGAATGCTTGAAATTGCAAAGTAAGATTGTAGTATGCGCAGAAAGAATGGAGGTATCCTATGAATAATACAATTAAAACAGATGTGTTGATAGCCGGATGTGGCTGTTCTGGTCTGTATATGGCAATGAATCTTCCTTCCGATAAGAAGATTCTTATGATAACAAAGTCTGATTGTGAGAGTAGTGATTCATATCTGGCACAGGGCGGTATGTGTATGCTAAAATGTGAAGAAGATTACGACAGTTATTTTGAAGATACAATGAAAGCCGGCCATTATGAAAATGATAAGAAATCCGTTGAAATAATGATCCGTTCATCAGCAGAGGTTGTAAAAGATCTTGTTGATTGTGGAGCAAGATTTGCAAGAGAGGCTGACGGAAGTCTTGCATACACAAGAGAAGGAGCTCATTCATCTAACAGGATAATATTCCATGAAGATATTACAGGTAAAGAGATAACAAGCCATCTGTTAGAGAAGGTGAGAACTCTTCCCAATGTGACAATTATGGAATACACAAGACTGCTTGATATAATAAGCAGAGATAACAGATGCCTTGGTGCGGTTATAAGGACAGAAAATGGAGAGCTTATTAAGGTAGAAGCTTCAGATGTTGTACTTGCTACAGGTGGAATTGGTGGCTTATACAGACATTCAACGAATTTCAGACATCTTACAGGAGATGCAATTGCAATTGCTATAAAGCATGGAGTAGAATTAAAGGATATTAATTATGTCCAGATTCATCCGACAACATTTTATTCTGACAAAGAGGAAGACAGGAGCTTTCTTATATCTGAATCAGTAAGAGGCGAAGGCGCAAAGCTTTATGATAAGAATGGAAAGAGATTTGTTAATGAGCTGCTTCCAAGAGACCTGCTTACAGAAGAGATTAGAAAACAGATGGCAAAGGATAATACAGACTTTGTATGGGAAGATTTAAGGACAATACCTGAAGAAGAATTAAAAACGCATTTTCCTAATATAGTGCAGTATTGTATTGATAAGGGATATGACCCGTCAAAAGAGTGTATTCCGGTTGTTCCTGCACAGCACTATTTCATGGGAGGAATTAAGGTAGACCATGAGAGCAGAACAACTATGGATAACCTGTATGCAATAGGCGAGACAGCCTGCAACGGAGTTCATGGAAGAAACAGGCTTGCAAGCAACTCACTTCTTGAAAGTCTTGTGTTTGCAAAGAGGGCAGCGCTTGATATTACTGAAAATGCAGTTGTAAAACCGACACAGGATCTGATTACATATTTTGATACATTTGATGCAGAAAAATATGCAGATGAGTCGAAAATTGACGGAGAATATGCAGAATTGGTCAATAAAAAGATTGAAGAGGCAGATAAAGCCTATGAAGAAAGCCAGAAGAAGAATTACGCATAATATATAGAAATGGAGAAATGATATGTTTGATAAAGTTACTTTAAAGTTAAATGTGGATCCGCTCATTCTTGGAGCACTTAAAGAAGATATTACAAGTGAGGATGTGTCAACTAACAGTGTTATGCCAGAACCAAAACTTGGAGAAGTCGAGCTTATATGCAAGCAGGACGGAATAATATGTGGTCTGCAGGTATTTGCAAGAACATTTGAACTGCTTGATGAAGATGTAGAGATTACATTTTTTGCAAAAGACGGGGATGAGGTTAAGAAAGGTCAGAAGATGGCAGTTGTAAGAGGAGATATAAGAGTTCTTCTGTGTGGAGAAAGAACAGCACTTAATTATCTCCAGAGAATGAGTGGAATTGCGACATATACTAATGGTGTTGCGAAGCTGCTTGCAGGAACTAAGACAAAGCTTCTTGATACAAGAAAGACATCACCTAATAACCGTATATTTGAGAAGTATGCTGTCAGAATCGGAGGTGGTAATAACCACAGATATAATCTTACAGACGGAGTACTCCTTAAGGATAACCATATAGGTGCTGCGGGCGGAGTTAAGCAGGCAGTTACAATGGCTAAGGAATATGCACCATTTGTAAGAAAGATAGAAGTTGAAGTTGAGAACCTTTCAATGGTGCGTGAAGCTGTTGAGGCAGGCGCAGATATTATTATGCTTGATAATATGAGTCATGAGGGTATGCGAGAGGCTATGAATATAATTGGTGGAAAAGCTTTAGTTGAAGTTTCTGGAAATGTAACTAAAGAAAACATTGCAAAAATTACTGACCTTGGTGTAGACTTTGTATCAAGTGGTGCACTTACACATTCTGCACCAATTATGGACATTTCATTAAAAAATCTTCATCCTGTACAGGAGTAATCATTGTCGGGGTGAACTGGGGAGTTGTAGCAATGAATGGAGAAGAGAGAAGAAATCAGATAGTAGATATATTAAAACATTCGTCAAGTCCTGTGCCGGGTACACAGCTTGCACAGATATTAGATGTAAGCAGGCAGGTTATAGTGCAGGATATAGCACTTATACGTGCGAAGAATATAGATGTTTTCTCAACTAACAGAGGCTATGTGCTTAATGATAAGCAGGAATACAGCCGTATACTTAAGGTTAAACATGGAGATGATGAGGTGGAAGCAGAGCTTGGAGCAATAGTTGACATGGGTGGATGGATAAGAGACGTTTTTGTATATCACAAGGTATATGGTGTTATAAGAGCGGAGATGAATATACATTCAAGGCGTGATATCAGGAAATATCTTGAGGAAATTGCAAATGGAAAGAGCAGCCTATTGATGAATGTGACATCAGGATATCATTATCATACAATTGTTGCGGATGACGAACAGACGCTGGATTTAATTCAGGAGGAGCTTGGAAAACTTGGATTTCTTGCAAAACTGCAGGAGTATGAGCCTGTGGATTTCTGGCATAAAGGGTGAATATGGACTTAACAATTTACACACTTACACATAAACATTTTACAAAGCCTGATGATAATATGTATGTGCCGCTTCAGGTAGGTACAGCAATTAATTCACCACTGGGGTATCTCAGGGACGATACAGGAGATAATATATCGGCTCTTAACGGTTATTATAGTGAACTTACAGGATTATATTGGATATGGAAAAATGTGCATGATATTAATTATGTTGGAACATGCCATTACAGAAGATATCTTATTGATGAGAACGAGCATATTATGAATGAAAAGCAGTATGAGCAGATTTTTAAGGAGTACGAACTTGTTACAACCAAGAGAGTCGTTCTTAATAATTCATATCATTACGGATTTTCTGCTAATCATAATGTAACTGCGCTTGACATGACAGGTGAAGTTATTAAGGAATTATATCCCGAGTATTATGATACATTTATACAGCTTGTTAATGGCAATGAGACATATTTTGGAAATATGATAGTCACTTCTAAAGAGCTTTTTGATAAATATGCTGAGTGGTTGTTTACGATATTCTTTGAGGTTCAGAAACGCATTGATATGGAGACTGATAAGGATTCATACCACAGGCGTGTGTTTGGCTTTATATCTGAATTCTTATTGCTTGTGTGGGTGAGAGTAAACAATATCAATGTAAAGGAATGCAAGGTTGGAATGGTTGGCGAAAAAGCCGAAACAAGGGAGCTGAAAGCAGTTTTGTCGTCTTTTCTTGCAAAAGAGGATACAAAGGGTGCTATGCAGTACTTTATGGACTTTTACAACAAAAGACCTGATGTTCTCATGGAGGCGTCTGATGTAACCGGTGAATTGCATCTTATGTTACAGATAACAGCAGTTATGGACATGCAGATAAAGCGTGAGGGTGGCAGCTTTTACAAAAGCAATCCGGATGTCCGTAAATGGTTTGGAATATTTTCAGATATCAACAGGAAAACACAGCTTGAATTGAAAGGTCAACTTACAGAAGACTGGAAAGAAATGTATAGAGAAATGGGGATTCCTCAGGAGGCATTTGAGGTAGCGCGGAAGTTGTATGGTAAAAAGAACTGATAATAATAAATATCTGTAGGAAATATACATTTATTTTTAGAAAATTGTTTTGAAATTTTATTTGTAAATGCTAAAATTTTATACTTTAGTGGATAAGTATTTTATATTAAATTAACTATAAGGAATTCTTTTCTTTTTTTGTTTAACTATTATGATTTTGCATCAAAAAAGGAAATGGATTCCTTATATTTTTGATATTTTTAGAAAGATATATATGAAAAATTATGCAGGTATAAATAGGACTACAAATTTACACGAATTTAAGTATAAAAAGCTATTGACAAAAAATATACGGGGGGGGGTAGAATAAAAACAGAGGATTCAATATGATTAATTATTTTAAAGTTTTAAAAGTGACAGAGGACGCTGATCTAGAAGTTATAAAGGCTTCATATAGAGCATTGGCAAAAAAATATCATCCAGATAATAAAGACATACCCCCAGATGTATCTAAGCAACATATGCAGTTGATAAATGAAGCATATAATGTACTGAGCGACAGTTATAAGAGAGAAAAATATATAAATGAATTAAGAATTCAAAATAATTCATATTCATATGAGGTAAAAGAAAATAATACAAATATTAATGACGAAGCAGAGAAAAATGAAATATTGCAAAATAAAGTTGTATCCGTAGCGATATTGCTTTTATGCATTTGTTTTTTAGTATGCATTATTTATTTTGGAATACCAGAAATAATAAGATTTTTAAAACAGTTAGGTCAATCGTTTAATGATTTTATAAAAACATTCAAATGAGGAGGTTACCAGATATGAGGGGAGAAAAAAACAAAATAGTTGAAATTATAATTTTGCTGTTAATATGTATGCTTCCATTAGCAATTTCTACAGGATGTGGGGCAAACAGCT
>ERZ772861.1574-NODE-1574-length-18237-cov-3.286602_pt1 | contig 18237 bp, 6 predicted proteins | sample MGYA00512135_ERZ772861 | MGnify/ENA primary metagenome ERZ772861 (study PRJEB29015, sample SAMEA2737700) | human gut metagenome | biome: human gut; feature: human-associated habitat; material: faeces | place: China | collected 2012 ...
TGCAACCGGCTATGTAAAAGAGATCTATCATCCGAACTACGTGGCAAAACGTATGGAGATCGGTGCTGTCATGGGTGCCGCACCGAGACGTGCCGTACAGAGACTGACCTCTGATCCGGGAGATAAGATTATCCTTCTGGGCGGACGTACCGGACGTGACGGTATCGGTGGAGCAACCGGATCTTCCAAGGCACATAACACACAGTCTACGTCTGTATGTGGTGCCGAGGTACAGAAAGGTAATGCACCGACTGAGCGTAAACTGCAGCGCCTGTTCCGCAGAGAAGAAGTCAGCCATATTATCAAAAAATGTAACGATTTCGGTGCCGGCGGTGTATCTGTAGCCATCGGTGAGCTTGCAGACGGACTGCGCGTGAATCTGGATAAAGTACCGAAGAAATATGCTGGTCTGGATGGAACGGAGATTGCAATCTCCGAGTCCCAGGAGCGTATGGCAGTGGTTGTCGCTCCGCAGGATGTCGAGCAGTTCCTTGCCTATGCAAAAGAAGAAAACCTTGAAGCAATCGAGGTGGCAGTTGTTACCGAGGAGCCGAGACTGATCTTAGAGTGGAGAGGAAAAGACATTGTCAATATTTCCCGTGCATTCCTCGATACCAACGGTGCGCATCAGGAAGCAGATGTCGAAGTCGAGATGCCAAAAGAGGAAGACAACTTCTTTAAAAAGATCGAACTTCCGAAAGTTGCAGATGCATTACAAAAAAACGACAACAAATCAGCATGGCTTGCCATGCTTGCGGATCTTAATGTATGTTCCCAGAAGGGACTTGTCGAGATGTTTGACGGTTCCATCGGTGCGGGAAGTGTCTACATGCCATACGGCGGCCGCTATCAGCTGACCGAGACACAGAGCATGGTTGCCAAACTTCCGGTTTTGAAAGGAAAATGCGATACCGTAACCATGATGTCCTACGGATTTGATCCGTACTTATCCTCCTGGAGTCCATACCACGGATCGGTATATGCCGTACTGGAATCCCTTTCCCGTATCGTGACCGCCGGTGGTGACTACAGGAAAGTACGCTTCACCTTCCAGGAGTATTTCCGCAGAATGAACGAAGATCCAAAGAGATGGAGCCAGCCGTTTGCAGCACTGCTCGGTGCATTTGACGCACAGATCGGTTTTGGACTGCCGTCCATCGGTGGAAAAGATTCCATGTCCGGAACCTTTAACGATATTGACGTGCCTCCGACACTCGTTTCTTTCGCAGTCGATGTGGCAAGAGAAAAAGACGTGATCACACCGGAACTGAAAGAAGCAGGAGATAAGCTGGTACTCTTTACGATCGAAAAGAACGCGTATGATCTGCCGGTATATGAGCAGGTGATGAAACTGTATGACAAGATTCATGAGCTGATCGGCAAGGGAGCAATCCGCAGTGCCTATGCACTGGACGGAAAAGGTCTGGCAGCAGCAGTCAGCAAGATGGCATTCGGTAACAAATTAGGTGTAACCATCGCCGATGATGTGACTGCAGAAACCTTATTTGCGCCGGGATTCGGTAATATTGTTGCAGAAGTAAAAGAAGAGTTTCTTCCTATTATAAAAGAAGCATCCGCAATCGTTATCGGAGAAGTGAACGACGCACAGAAATTCGTATACAAAGACATGGCTCTTTCCATGGATGAAGCACTCGATGCATGGCAGGGAACACTCGAGCGTGTATTCCCAACCCGCGCAACCGAGGATAAAGAAAAAGTACAGAGTGACGTATACGATACAAAGAATATTTATGTATGCAAAAACAAAGTCGCAAAACCAACCGTATTTATTCCGGTATTTCCTGGAACAAACTGCGAGTACGACAGTGCGAAAGCGTTTGAGCGTGCAGGTGCCAATACCATTGTAAAAGTATTCAAGAATCTGAGTGCAGCAGACATCCGTGATTCTGTCGATGAATTTGTCAAGGCAATCGATCAGTCACAGATCATCATGTTCCCGGGTGGATTCTCCGCAGGAGATGAACCGGAAGGATCTGCAAAGTTCTTTGCAACAGCATTCCGGAATGCAAAGATGACCGAGGCAGTCAACAAGCTGCTGTCAGAACGTGACGGACTGGCACTTGGTATCTGCAACGGATTCCAGGCGCTGATCAAACTGGGACTTGTTCCTTACGGACAGATTCAGGCACAGAGTGCGGATTCCCCGACACTGACCTACAACACCATCAACCGCCACATCAGCAAGATGGTATATACCAAGGTCGTAACAAACAAATCCCCATGGCTGCAGCAGGCAAAGCTTGGTGCAACGTACTGCAACCCGGCATCCCACGGAGAGGGACGTTTCGTAGCTCCGAAGGAATGGCTGGACAAGCTTTTTGCAAACGGACAGGTTGCCACCCAGTATGTCAACGAGGCCGGCGAGCCAACCATGGATGAAGAGTGGAATGTCAATGGTTCGTACATGGCGATCGAGGGTATCACCAGTCCGGATGGACGTGTACTCGGAAAGATGGCACACAGCGAGCGCCGCGGTGAGGCCGTTGCCATGAACATCTACGGAGAGCAGGATATGAAGATCTTCGAATCCGGAGTTGCTTACTTTAAATAGAATTGTTTATCTTCACGCGTAGTTTCACTCGGACTACGCGTGAAATAGTTTTAATAATAGAAAAAAGTGAAAAAACTCTTAAATGCTTAAGAAAATATTAAAGAATTTTTTCAATAAAATGTAATTTTGGTGTTGCAAAGATACAATACTTGGTGTATGATTGTCACGTAGAGTAGTTAAAAGAGTACTATAAATAGTACGACAAGTGATGAACTACTATCGAGGCTATGGAAACTGGAACTTGTTCCAGACAGACCTTACAATTGCAGATACATATTAGAAATATAAGTCATCGGAACATCAGCTTGCTGATCTTGATGCTGGACAATCAACGTTGATATCACACTCTACGCCGACGTCTGATGTGCGAAAGTTTCTGGTCATTTATGATTTGTGTGTCTGTAGATGAAACTGACAATGGACTTAACAGTAAGACCGAGGAGGTCAGTGGAGGCAATTAGCGAGAACATTGGACTGGAAAAATCGTCCGCAGCGGTTTGGAAGAGAAGATGAAGGAACTTAAACGTGCAGGGTTAAACGAGTAGAAGAGATGGAAGTTAGTCAAAAAGAAAGAGAGGAAAAAACATGAAATCAAGCAAAAAAGTGTTAGCTTTTGCTCTCGCTGCAGCTATGGTTGTAACAGCAGTTCCTGCTACAAACGCACAGGCAGCTTCTACAGCAAAGCTTAGCGCAAAAAAGGCTACTGTTTATGTTGGTAGCTCAAAAACATTAACTGTTACTACACCTTCTAGCTGGAAGAGTGTTAAGACAACAGTTTCTAGCAGTGCAAAGAGCATCGCAAAGGTATCAAAGACTTCTACAAAGAAGGTAAAGGTTACCGCTGTTAAGGCTGGTAAGGCAAAAGTTACGGTTAAGGTAACTGCAAAGAAGAATGGCAAGAAAGTTTCTAAGACTCTTGCATCTAACATCACTGTAAAGAATTACAAGGTTCGTCTTGAAGATGCAACTGGTGCAACTGTTTCCGGAACAACAATCGCTGTTGTAGGAACACCTGTACAGTTCACAGCAAAGACAGCACCGGCAAAGGCTGCAGTCACATATACTTCTAGTGATTCAGCAATTGCAACTGTAGATACTACTGGCAAGGTAACACCTGTAAAGACTGGCAAGGTTACAATCACAGCTGCAACAGATAAGGCTTCTACTACTGCTGAAGTTGAAGTTAAGAACTACGCATTAGGCACAGTTTCCCAGACAAAGCTTACAGAGCTTACAGCTACTGTTGCTGGCAACACAAAGAACCTTAAGCCTACTGATTTCGTAGTAAAGAACGAGACAACAAACGTTGTTTATCCAGTATCTAAGGTATCTGTTGATTCCAAGGATGCTTCTAAGGTTACATTAACACTGTTCAGCGAAGCAAAAGATGCTGCTACATATGATGTGACTCTTGATGAAATCACAAAGACATTCGTAGCTTCTGATGGAAAGGTTGCTTCTGTTGCACTTAATACCGTAACAGTTCCTTATGCAACTGAAACAGAAATCGGACTGGTTTCTAAAGATGCGAATGGTGTTATCATTGATGAGGCTGCTTACACAAAGCAAGATGCTTCTAAGTATGATTTCACTCTTACAACCAATAATGGATATGTAAACGGAACTAAGTTATATTTAAATAAGATTGCTGATACAGCTACTGCTGAAATCACATACAAGTCTGGCAAATATGATCAGAACGGTAAGGCTGAAGGAAATGTTACTTCCGGTAAGGTTACAATTACTGCTGTAGATCAGTCTGCTGTTAGCAACTTTGATGTAAGAATTGATGATGGCAATAAGTCTTATGACAAGGCTAAAGATGACAAGAAGATCGCAGCTAAAGATACAAAAACAGCTTATTTCATGATTAAAAATGCTGACGGAAAAGAAATTTCCGATTACAATAAGTATTCTGTAGAATCTTCTGATCCTGCAACATTAATGGTTGGTACTCAGAACGATATCAGCTCAAAGAAAGTTAGTGTTACAGGAGTAAAAGAAGGTACTGCATATCTTCTTATTAAAAAAGATAGCAAAGTAGTTGGATCTGTTGCTATTACAGTTGTTGCTGAAAAGGCTGTAGCTACATTAGAGTTAGACAAATATAATGTCACACTTTCTAATGTAATTCGTAGATCTGCAGATGTAAATGTAACATTAAAAGATCAGTATGGTAATGACGTAACTAGCGCATATGCAAATGATATTAACGTAGAAAACTTAACAAAACCTTCTAAGGCAGCTGGAAACAAGTTTTCTAAAACTGGTGCAAAAATCACTTTCGCTCCTGGAGATGTAGCTGGAGATTATACATTTAAGATTTCCTACAAGAAAGATGGTAAAGAAGTTGTTGCGAGAACAATTGTTGTCTCTGTTAAGGATACAACAGCTACAAAAGCAAATTCTTGGAAGTTAAACATTACCAATGATAATGTTGATATCAAGGCTGATAAAGATAACTATACAGACAAGGTTGTTAAAGCTGAGGTTATCGGTTCTGCTGATGGTGCAGATCTTTATAGTCTTACAAATGTAAAATATGTGGTAAAGAAAGCTGATGGAACTGTTCTTTTCAGTACTGTTAGCGGCACTACTCCTGCAAAAGCTCCAGAGGCTGGAGTATTCACTGTTACAACAAATGGTGCATTAAGCATTAAAGTTTCAGGTCAGTCTCAGCCTTCATACCCAGCTAATGGAGTAACTAATTATGTAATTACTAAGTATCTTGAGGCAGGAACATATACTGTATATGCTGAAGGTGTAGATAATGTAGATTCTAGTGTTACAGCAAAAATCACAACAACATTTACTGTAAAAGATACACAGGCTAAGGCTACAGCAGAAGTTAAGGCCAATAGTGTGGATGCAAGAGCTACTACTGGTTCTGCAGTAGATGCTGTTTTAGGAGATTCTGTAATTGTTAAGTATGGCGATTATACTTATACTGATAGAACTGATTACACAGATGCACATGCTGGATTGGAAGTTTGCAGCATTGAAGGTACAAAGAATAATGGTTCTTCTATTGTCTACAATAATAACGCTGCCACAGTAATTGGTAAGGGTGAGGGATTCACAGTTACAAAGGTTACTGTATGGGTAAACGTTGGTACAGATGATGTGCCAGTATGGCTTGCTGTAGAGGTTCCGGATATTACTGGATACTTCTCAGTAAATAAGTAATTTGATACAAAGCTAATATTTATATCCCGTTTAGGTTTTTCCTGAACGGGATATTTTTATATTACTTTAAAAATTTATTATTGGAAATAGGTCATTAAGAGATAGGCAAGTAACAAATCAAGCGTGCAAAATGAAATTATATTTTCCTGGGTAATCCGCTATACTATGTTTATGAATAAAAGCAATGGCTGAGTGGGAGGCTTTTATGGAACAGTGATTAAAATTACCGGTGGGTATTGATGATTTTGAAAAAATCCGCAGAAACGAAAAATACCGTGCCTTGATTGCTTTGAAAAATGGGAAATATGCCATGGAGGAAGGGCTTCTCATATCCAGCATTCAATTGCTGATGCACGGTATGATGAACAATTCGGATTTACGGATGTAGAGGTGTCTGACCTTTTGGAAGATTATGATTTGTCTGGACACTTTGCGGAAATAAAGGAATGGTACGATGGTTATCATTTTGGAAATGCCGATATCTATTGCCCTTGGGACGTGATAAATCATGTGGATCATTTATTGCAGGAGCCAGATGTCTGTCCACAGGCATACTGGATCAACAGCAGCGGAAATGATTTAGTTAAGCGGTTTGTAGACAAAGCAGACAAAACCACACGCGACGAGATTGAGCAGCTGATTGCGGGTAATGCAATAGAAAAACGCATCCGTCTGGAACTTACCTATGATGAGATTGAAAACAGTATCGATAATCTCTGGAGTGTCCTGTTTACCACAGGATACCTGACACAGGTTGGAAAAGCGGTTGATGGTGTTTACCGGCTGGTCATCCCAAACAAAGAAGTGCGGGAAGTGTTTGTATTCCAGATACAGGAATGGTTCCGTCAGACGATTGTAGAAGACGCAAAACCAATGCAGGAACTGTGCCAGGCATTTTTAGATGGGGATGCAGAAAAAATACAAAAACACCTGACACAGATTCTTGGCCGGATGATCAGTATTTTAGATACCAAAGCTCGTGATGAACAGAAGGAAAACTTTTATCACGGCCTGTTGCTTGGTCTGCTGCGGAGTGAACGTGACTGGCTGATCCGCTCCAACGTAGAATCTGGAGACGGTTTCTGCGATATCCTGATTGAGCCGGAAGATCCGGATGCGGGAATGATCATCGAATTGAAATATGCTGCGACATTCCTGGAACTGGACGGTGCCTGCGAAAAAGCAATGCAGCAGATCGGAGATCGCAGATATGACGAAGCTCTGCGGAATGATGGCAGGGAAAATATTCTGGCATATGGCATAGCTTTTTGTAAAAAACGCTGTAAAGTCGTTTGTGAAAAACTCTAAAGATTGTGTCAAAAATAACTATCTCCTATAAAAAAGAAATGCTAACATAAGCTTGATATTGGCATTTCTTTTTCAAATTCTTTCACGGAAAGATTTAGTTTTTGAACTCCTCGCCTGTGAAAAAATCTTTGTAAATTGAACAAAATGAACAAGGGGTGACACAATAAACACTGACTTTATTGTGTCACCCCCTTGCGTCTTAAACATGGGTTATTACGGATTACAGAAGTTTTCTTAGCATGATAGCAGAATCCACAGATTCTTTCTCCATTCCATCTGCAACTAACTGTTCCGGAGTTTTTCCTTCTTTCAGTTTCTGAACGATCTCGAGCAAGGTTTTCCTTTCTTCTGAACGACCTTCCGCAAGTCCTTCCTCCCGGCCTTCCTCTCGGAGAACATCTTCATATTTCTTTTCATCAAATTCAGTAAGACACATATCACACACCTCCCTGCGATGCTGTTCCAAAAAATCTCTAAGAATATTTTCCTCTATGCATTCCCTGACGGTAAGATCAATGGCTTCTTTTAATTCCATGGAATCCCGGTATTTTTTGATCTTTGCAACAAAGACCGCATACTCATATAAAACATGGCAGCTGTCCATGATGGACTGATTTTTTCCACTGTTTATGTTAATCATTGTGGCGGTCCATTCATATTCACCAGCTCCGGTATCTGTTTCAAAAGCATCTGATAACCGTAGAATCCTTCTTTCTTCTGCAAGCTCCTTTTCGCTTCCGTTGTAAAATACAATATAATGAGGAAGCGGAATTTTCAACAGATGCTTGCTATACAGCCGCTCGGATCGGTGAATTAGTTTCCGGTACAGATCCGCATAATACAAAAATCCACGGAGTGGCATATTGGGGTTATAGGAACTCTGATGTTCGTAAAGACTCAAGGTTTTGTCGATTAGAAATGAAACATCATTTTTGTATTTCATGTAAATAACATCTTCCAGGGTCGTATACTCCAGATCATCCGGATTCGTATATGCGGTACCGTTTACCGCATTATACAGACTCAGCGCATTTTCTCTGTTTTCACCAAACAGTTTTCGAAATACGGTGTCCTTATATTTTTTATTTACATGAATGTCATCATTTGTTTTGTCATCAAATGCAGGGATTCCTTTCTTTAAAATCCTTTGTTTATCTACCTACATTATAGCATATGGCACAGAGATCACAACTGAAACAATTTGTCACTTGTCTGTCGCTTATCTATTGATTGATTGTTTGTTACTTGTAGCGATAATTTCGCCTAAAAAACTATTTGTAAATCCAGTATTTCCAACACTTCCGTGGAAAATACCAGCGGTATTTCCGGTTAAGGTAACTTTCAAGACTTCTACAAAGAAGACTGCTAAGACACAGACAAAGAAGCTGAATTACACATTCACAGTAGCTAAGGCAAGCGTTGCTTTATCTGGCGATTCAGCAGTTGCAGTTGGAAACACAACTAAGCTGACAACTACAAAGAAGGCTTCTGACAGAGCTAAGATTACTTACACATCCAGTGATGAAACAGTAGCTACAGTAGCTGCTGACGGTACAGTAACTGGTGTTAAGGCTACAATCACAGCTAAGCTTACAATTGGTAAAGATACAGCTACAGCTACTCATGAAGTAGAAGTAAAGAACTATGTTCTTTCTACTGTAGGACAAAGCAAGTTAACAGAGCTTACAGCTACTGTTACTGGTGATACAAAGAACCTTAAGGCTTCTGATTTTACAGTAAAGAATGAGACAACAAACGTTGTTTATCCAGTATCTAAGGTATCTGTTGATTCTAAGGATGCAACAAAGGTTACATTAACATTGTTCAGCGAGTTAAGCGATGGTGCTAACTATGATGTGACACTTGACGGAACAACAAAGTCTTTCAAGGCTTCTGATGGAAAGGTTGCTTCTATCGCACTTGACCAGGCAACAATCCCATATGCAACAGAGACAGAAGTAAAACTTGTTTCTAAGGATGTTAACGGCGTTGTATTAAAAGAGCTGAAGACAACAGATGCAGATGCTCATTATACATTTACAATTGATACAAAGGGAAATGGATATACAAACGGTTCTAAGTTATACTTAAATAAGGTAAACGATACTGCTGAAGCAACGATCGAGTACAAGACAGGAAAGTATGACCAGAATGGTAAGGCAGAAGGAAACATCGGACCAAACAAGGTTACAATTACTGCTGTAGATCAGGCTGTTGTAAACGGATTTGATGTAAGAATTGACAAGGCTACGACAACTAAGTTCGATAAGGCTAAGGATTCTAAGAAGCTTGCTGTAAAGGATCCAACACAGTACGCTGCATTCCTTAAGATTAAAGATGCAAACGGTAACGAGATCAAAGATTACAACAAATATAAAGTAGAGTCTTCTGACAAGGCTACATTAATGCTTGGAACATCTACTCTTGATCCTAATAAGCACAGTGTAAACGTAACTGCTGTTAAGGCTGGTACTGCTTACATCCTTATTAAGAAGGATAACAAGATTGTTGGTTCTGTAGCTGTTGAAATCGTAGCAGAAAGAACTGTTGCAACACTTGAGTTAGATTCTTACAATGTAACTCTTTCTAAGCAGTTAAAAAATACAAAGACTGTTACTGCAACTGTAAAGGATCAGTACGGTGATGATATTGCCGCTAATTTAAGCGTAGAGTGCTTATCTACAGATGTTTCTAACTTAAGCACATCTGCTGTAGCTGGAAGCACATATTACACAATCAACGGAAAGAAAGTAACTTTCAATAGTGAAAATGTTGCTGCTGGAAACTATGTTTACAAGATTTCTTACAAGAACAGTGATAACAAAGAAGTAGTTGCTAAGACTGTTTCTGTAGCTGTAAAGGATGCTAAGACTACCGTACCTGATGCTTGGAGAATTGATGTTGATAACAACAATTTCGATCTGAAGGTTGACAAGGATACAACAGCTGATAAGAATATCGCAATCCAGGTTGTTGGTATGAAAGATGGCATTGATGTTAAGTATGAGACAATTAAGTCCATTTCTGTAAAGGATGCTAAGGGAAATGCTGTTGTAACAACAACAAGTGGTTCTGCTGTATTAGTAAAGGCTATTACAACAGCAACAAGTGGTTCCGCAATCGTTGCTGATAAGAAGCTTGCTACAGGAACATACTCTGTAAAGGCTACAATCACAAACAACGAAGGAAAAGATATTGAGCTTTCTACTACATTTACTGTAAAGGATACTCAGGATAAGGCTTCTGTTGATGTAAAGGATAACACTGTAGCTGGTGCTACTGTAGCTGATGCTGTAAAGAATGCACTTACTGTAACATACGGTGAGACAACATATAGCAGCCGTTCTGACAAGGCCGCAGCTGATCAGCCATTAGTTATTGCAGCTGTTGAAGGTATCAAGAACAACGGTGTTAAGTTCACATCTGGAACTCAGACTGTTGTATCTGGTGAATACTTCACAATTACTAAGCTTGCTGTAACTGTAAAGGTTGACGGAAATGTTTATACAAACATGGAAGTTTCTGTACCAGGAGCAATCACAATCAAATAATTTTGGTTTGATGAATAGGTAAAAAAGAGAGTCGCGTTTCGCGGCTCTCTTTCTTTAATTGTGCGCCTTGCGGTGCACGTTTCTAATGGGTGAAAGTCCCTAATCCGCCCTAGTAGTGGGAAGGATACAGCCAAGACCAAGGGTGTCCTATTCATAGCAGCGATTATGATTAACGTGAGGGGAATCTGAAGGAAGGTGGCGGCAAATCTCTGGTCTGACGAACAGAAATCACATCAGGCTATAGCTAAGGATAAGGTTGCAATACAAACTATGCAGAAGTGTTCGACTACTCTAAGATTACTGAAAAGAGCGGTGTCATCACAGACTATTGGACGAACAATCTTTTGGATTTGATTTTGCGAAAGGACAATCTTAATGAAGCCTACAAACAAGTTAAGAGAAACAAGGGAAAAGGTGGAATTGATGGTATGCAGGTGGATGAACTTCTGCCCTTCCTAAGAGAAAACCAAGAAACCCTAATCCAAGAGATAAGGGAAGGAAGATATAAGCCGAACCCAGTTCGAAGGGTAGAAATACCCAAGGAAGCAAAAGGTGAGTTTCGAAAGCTAGGAGTTCCTACTGTTGTCGACAGAGAAATTCAACAGGCAATAGCACAGGAACTATCGCCAATCTTTGAGGAACAATTTTCGGAGAATAGTTTTGGTTTTAGACCGAAAAGAGGAGCACACGATGCCCTCAGACAATGCCAAAAGAATGTAAATGACGGCTACGTATATGTGGTGGATATGGACTTGGAAAAGTTCTTCGACACAGTATGTCAGAGTAAACTCATTGAGGTATTGTCACGAAGCATCAAGGATGTCAGAGTAATTTCACTGATACACAAATATCTAAATGCGGGAGTTATAGCAAATGGAGTGAATTTATAAAGGAACAATGTTCAGGACTAATTGATGTGGAATCTAATGTTCCGGAAAAAGAATTCCCCTGCCGCATAGGTAGCAGAGGAAGTGAAAGTAAATGGTAGTCGTTTACTGCTTTAACTGAATTCAGGAATATGGTAGGCGGTGTGTTATTCATCGCTTACAATAAAATTGTATTTTAAAGGAGAATCCGCTATACTGTAACTATTAGAAGAAGCAACGAATAGGTTGGAGGCTTTTATGGAGCAGCGATTAAAATTACCTGTAGGAATCGAATTTTTTGATGAAATTCGGACATCCGGTTACTATTATATTGATAAAACAAAATTGATCGAACAATTATTACAGAACATGGGGAAAGTCAGCCTGTTCACACGCCCACGCCGTTTCGGGAAAACGCTGAACATGAGCATGCTGAAATGCTTTTTTGAGATCGGAACCGCCCCTGCTCTGTTTGACGGACTTTATATTTCAGACAACAAAGAACTGTGTGATACCTATATGGGGAAATATCCGGTTATTTTTCTTTCACTGAAAGGTGTTGAAGGGCTGACGTTTGAAGAAGCTAAAGAAAATCTGCAACAGTTAATCGGAAATGAAGCAGGACGTTTTCCTTTTTTGAAAGAAAGTCCTGAACTGTCAGACGAAGAAAAACAACAATATCTTGCACTGACCACTTTCAAAGAAGGACGATATGTATTTGCAGACAGTACACTTACATTCAGTTTGCAGTTTCTATCCAGGTTATTGCATAAACACTATGGTCACAAGACCGTGATACTGATTGATGAGTATGATGTACCACTGGATAAGGCATTTCAGAATGGTTACTATAGAGAAATGATTTAGCTGATCCGCGGACTTTTAGGCCAGGCATTAAAAACCAATACCTCCCTTCAGTTTGCAGTTTTAACTGGTTGTTTACGTATTTCAAAAGAAAGTATTTTTACTGGGCTTAACAACTTTGCTGTTAACTCAGTGGTAGATGTGGAACATGACGAGCAGTTTGGATTTACAGACACAGAAGTTCATCAAATTTTGGATGATTATAAGTTAAACCAGCATTTTTCTGAAATGAAAGAATGGTATGACGGTTATCGTTTTGGAAATGCTGACATTTACTGCCCGTGGGATGTGATTAATCACGTAAAAAAGTTACTCATCGATCCTCAGGCAGATCCACAGGCCTTTTGGATCAATACCAGTGGTAATGGATTGGTCAAACGTTTTGTCGACAAGGCAGACAAGACGACACGCGATGAGATTGAACAATTGATTGCAGGAAATCCCATCGAAAAAAGAATTCGTCTGGAACTGACCTATGATGAGATAGACAACAGCATAGATAATCTCTGGAGTGTCCTGTTTACCACAGGATACCTGACACAAGTTGGGAAAGCGGTTGATGGTGTTTACCGGCTGGTCATCCCAAACAAAGAAGTGCGGGAAGTGTTTGTATTCCAGATACAGGAATGGTTCCGTCAGACGATTGTAGAAGACGCAAAACCAATGCAGGAACTGTGCCAGGCATTTTTAGATGGGGATGCAGAAAAAATACAAAAACACCTGACACAGATTCTTGGCCGGATGATCAGTATTTTAGATACCAAAGCTCGTGATGAACAGAAGGAAAACTTTTATCACGGCCTGTTGCTTGGTCTGCTGCGGAGTGAACGTGACTGGCTGATCCGCTCCAACGTAGAATCTGGAGACGGTTTCTGCGATATCCTGATTGAGCCGGAAGATCCGGATGCGGGAATGATCATCGAATTGAAATATGCTGCGACATTCCTGGAACTGGACGGTGCCTGCGAAAAAGCAATGCAGCAGATCGGAGATCGCAGATATGACGAAGCTCTGCGGAATGATGGCAGGGAAAATATTCTGGCATATGGCATAGCTTTTTGTAAAAAACGCTGTAAAGTCGTTTGTGAAAAACTCTAAAGATTGTGTCAAAAATAACTATCTCCTATAAAAAAGAAATGCTAACATAAGCTTGATATTGGCATTTCTTTTTCAAATTCTTTCACGGAAAGATTTAGTTTTTGAACTCCTCGCCTGTGAAAAAATCTTTGTAAATTGAACAAAATGAACAAGGGGTGACACAATAAACACTGACTTTATTGTGTCACCCCCTTGCGTCTTAAACATGGGTTATTACGGATTACAGAAGTTTTCTTAGCATGATAGCAGAATCCACAGATTCTTTCTCCATTCCATCTGCAACTAACTGTTCCGGAGTTTTTCCTTCTTTCAGTTTCTGAACGATCTCGAGCAAGGTTTTCCTTTCTTCTGAACGACCTTCCGCAAGTCCTTCCTCCCGGCCTTCCTCTCGGAGAACATCTTCATATTTCTTTTCATCAAATTCAGTAAGACACATATCACACACCTCCCTGCGATGCTGTTCCAAAAAATCTCTAAGAATATTTTCCTCTATGCATTCCCTGACGGTAAGATCAATGGCTTCTTTTAATTCCATGGAATCCCGGTATTTTTTGATCTTTGCAACAAAGACCGCATACTCATATAAAACATGGCAGCTGTCCATGATGGACTGATTTTTTCCACTGTTTATGTTAATCATTGTGGCGGTCCATTCATATTCACCAGCTCCGGTATCTGTTTCAAAAGCATCTGATAACCGTAGAATCCTTCTTTCTTCTGCAAGCTCCTTTTCGCTTCCGTTGTAAAATACAATATAATGAGGAAGCGGAATTTTCAACAGATGCTTGCTATACAGCCGCTCGGATCGGTGAATTAGTTTCCGGTACAGATCCGCATAATACAAAAATCCACGGAGTGGCATATTGGGGTTATAGGAACTCTGATGTTCGTAAAGACTCAAGGTTTTGTCGATTAGAAATGAAACATCATTTTTGTATTTCATGTAAATAACATCTTCCAGGGTCGTATACTCCAGATCATCCGGATTCGTATATGCGGTACCGTTTACCGCATTATACAGACTCAGCGCATTTTCTCTGTTTTCACCAAACAGTTTTCGAAATACGGTGTCCTTATATTTTTTATTTACATGAATGTCATCATTTGTTTTGTCATCAAATGCAGGGATTCCTTTCTTTAAAATCCTTTGTTTATCTACCTACATTATAGCATATGGCACAGAGATCACAACTGAAACAATTTGTCACTTGTCTGTCGCTTATCTATTGATTGATTGTTTGTTACTTGTAGCGATAATTTCGCCTAAAAAACTATTTGTAAATCCAGTATTTCCAACACTTCCGTGGAAAATACCAGCGGTATTTCCGGTTAAGGTAACTTTCAAGACTTCTACAAAGAAGACTGCTAAGACACAGACAAAGAAGCTGAATTACACATTCACAGTAGCTAAGGCAAGCGTTGCTTTATCTGGCGATTCAGCAGTTGCAGTTGGAAACACAACTAAGCTGACAACTACAAAGAAGGCTTCTGACAGAGCTAAGATTACTTACACATCCAGTGATGAAACAGTAGCTACAGTAGCTGCTGACGGTACAGTAACTGGTGTTAAGGCTACAATCACAGCTAAGCTTACAATTGGTAAAGATACAGCTACAGCTACTCATGAAGTAGAAGTAAAGAACTATGTTCTTTCTACTGTAGGACAAAGCAAGTTAACAGAGCTTACAGCTACTGTTACTGGTGATACAAAGAACCTTAAGGCTTCTGATTTTACAGTAAAGAATGAGACAACAAACGTTGTTTATCCAGTATCTAAGGTATCTGTTGATTCTAAGGATGCAACAAAGGTTACATTAACATTGTTCAGCGAGTTAAGCGATGGTGCTAACTATGATGTGACACTTGACGGAACAACAAAGTCTTTCAAGGCTTCTGATGGAAAGGTTGCTTCTATCGCACTTGACCAGGCAACAATCCCATATGCAACAGAGACAGAAGTAAAACTTGTTTCTAAGGATGTTAACGGCGTTGTATTAAAAGAGCTGAAGACAACAGATGCAGATGCTCATTATACATTTACAATTGATACAAAGGGAAATGGATATACAAACGGTTCTAAGTTATACTTAAATAAGGTAAACGATACTGCTGAAGCAACGATCGAGTACAAGACAGGAAAGTATGACCAGAATGGTAAGGCAGAAGGAAACATCGGACCAAACAAGGTTACAATTACTGCTGTAGATCAGGCTGTTGTAAACGGATTTGATGTAAGAATTGACAAGGCTACGACAACTAAGTTCGATAAGGCTAAGGATTCTAAGAAGCTTGCTGTAAAGGATCCAACACAGTACGCTGCATTCCTTAAGATTAAAGATGCAAACGGTAACGAGATCAAAGATTACAACAAATATAAAGTAGAGTCTTCTGACAAGGCTACATTAATGCTTGGAACATCTACTCTTGATCCTAATAAGCACAGTGTAAACGTAACTGCTGTTAAGGCTGGTACTGCTTACATCCTTATTAAGAAGGATAACAAGATTGTTGGTTCTGTAGCTGTTGAAATCGTAGCAGAAAGAACTGTTGCAACACTTGAGTTAGATTCTTACAATGTAACTCTTTCTAAGCAGTTAAAAAATACAAAGACTGTTACTGCAACTGTAAAGGATCAGTACGGTGATGATATTGCCGCTAATTTAAGCGTAGAGTGCTTATCTACAGATGTTTCTAACTTAAGCACATCTGCTGTAGCTGGAAGCACATATTACACAATCAACGGAAAGAAAGTAACTTTCAATAGTGAAAATGTTGCTGCTGGAAACTATGTTTACAAGATTTCTTACAAGAACAGTGATAACAAAGAAGTAGTTGCTAAGACTGTTTCTGTAGCTGTAAAGGATGCTAAGACTACCGTACCTGATGCTTGGAGAATTGATGTTGATAACAACAATTTCGATCTGAAGGTTGACAAGGATACAACAGCTGATAAGAATATCGCAATCCAGGTTGTTGGTATGAAAGATGGCATTGATGTTAAGTATGAGACAATTAAGTCCATTTCTGTAAAGGATGCTAAGGGAAATGCTGTTGTAACAACAACAAGTGGTTCTGCTGTATTAGTAAAGGCTATTACAACAGCAACAAGTGGTTCCGCAATCGTTGCTGATAAGAAGCTTGCTACAGGAACATACTCTGTAAAGGCTACAATCACAAACAACGAAGGAAAAGATATTGAGCTTTCTACTACATTTACTGTAAAGGATACTCAGGATAAGGCTTCTGTTGATGTAAAGGATAACACTGTAGCTGGTGCTACTGTAGCTGATGCTGTAAAGAATGCACTTACTGTAACATACGGTGAGACAACATATAGCAGCCGTTCTGACAAGGCCGCAGCTGATCAGCCATTAGTTATTGCAGCTGTTGAAGGTATCAAGAACAACGGTGTTAAGTTCACATCTGGAACTCAGACTGTTGTATCTGGTGAATACTTCACAATTACTAAGCTTGCTGTAACTGTAAAGGTTGACGGAAATGTTTATACAAACATGGAAGTTTCTGTACCAGGAGCAATCACAATCAAATAATTTTGGTTTGATGAATAGGTAAAAAAGAGAGTCGCGTTTCGCGGCTCTCTTTCTTTAATTGTGCGCCTTGCGGTGCACGTTTCTAATGGGTGAAAGTCCCTAATCCGCCCTAGTAGTGGGAAGGATACAGCCAAGACCAAGGGTGTCCTATTCATAGCAGCGATTATGATTAACGTGAGGGGAATCTGAAGGAAGGTGGCGGCAAATCTCTGGTCTGACGAACAGAAATCACATCAGGCTATAGCTAAGGATAAGGTTGCAATACAAACTATGCAGAAGTGTTCGACTACTCTAAGATTACTGAAAAGAGCGGTGTCATCACAGACTATTGGACGAACAATCTTTTGGATTTGATTTTGCGAAAAGGCAATCTAAACAATGCCTATAAACGAGTCAAGAAAAACAAAGGAAAAGGTGGAATCGATGGTATGCAGGTGGATGAACTTCTGCCCTTCCTTAGAGAAAACCAAGATTCCTTAATCCAAGAGATAAGGGAAGGAAAGTATAAGCCTAACCCAGTTCGAAGGGTAGAAATATCCAAGGAAACAAAAGGCGAATTTCGAAAGTTAGGAGTTCCTACTGTTGTTGATAGAGTTATTCAACAGGCAATAGCACAGGAATTATCGCCAATCTATGAGGAGCAATTCTCAGAAAATAGTTTCGGTTTCAGGCCAAAGCGAGGAGCACACGATGCTCTCAGACAATGCCAAAAGAACGTAAATGATGGCTATGTATATGTGGTAGATATGGACCTGGAAAAGTTCTTCGACACAGTATGCCAGAATAAGCTGATAGAAGTATTGTCAAGAACCATCAAAGATGGCAGAGTTATATCCTTAATACACAAATATCTGAATGCGGGAGTAATCGCAAATGGAATGTTTGAACGTACAGAGGTTGGAATGCCACAAGGCGGTCCGCTTAGCCCATTGCTTAGTAATGTAATGCTAAATGAGTTGGATAAGGAACTGGAGAATAGAGGACATAGATTTGTCCGATACGCAGACGATTGTATGATTTTCTGCAAGAGCAGAAAAAGCGCAGAAAGAACCTTGAAGAACATCATTCCATTTATTGAAAAGAAACTATTTCTTAAAGTAAATCGGAAGAAAACAGAGGTGGCTCATATCAGCGCAGTCAAATACCTCGGATATAGCTTTTATAGGCATAAAGGTAAATGCAGATTTAGAGTACACCCGAAGTCAGTAGCAAAGATGAAGAATAGAATCAGAGAACTTACT
>ERZ772861.1576-NODE-1576-length-18196-cov-2.886721_pt1 | contig 18196 bp, 9 predicted proteins | sample MGYA00512135_ERZ772861 | MGnify/ENA primary metagenome ERZ772861 (study PRJEB29015, sample SAMEA2737700) | human gut metagenome | biome: human gut; feature: human-associated habitat; material: faeces | place: China | collected 2012 ...
TAAGTTCACTATTGCATCTAAAGATATTTCCGAAGTTGATAAAATAAAAATTGATGGTTACTTTGATAGTTCATCAGAGCATAGAAAGTGTGATTACTTATTTGTATACACATCACCCCTTAATTGTGTTTATATTTTTGTAGAACTAAAAGGAACGGATATTGCACACGCTATAACACAAATCGGCAATACAGTGAACTTATTCTACAATCAAGGATATCTAAAAGATAAAAAAGTTATAGGAGCTATTGTTAGTTCACGACATCCATCCAATGACGGTACGTATCGTAAAGCAAAACAAACCCTAGAAAAATCACTTTCATCAAAAATAAAAAGCTTTCGTATAGAAAAGAAGAATAAAGAAATGACATACGATCCTATTAATGATAAAGTTATTTAAGGGCATCTTCAATTCGAGATACTAATTGCGGATTGCTGGGACGTGCCGTAGTTCCGAAATCTACAATTTGCCCTTTTCTATTAATCAACAGATAATAGGGCATTCTATCTATTTTCCATTGTTTGCGAATTTTCTGTAAGTTATCTTTTCCAAAATAATCAGATGCATAAATACATTCAATTCCTCGGTTTTTCAATGAATACTCATTCAGGCACTCTTCCCATTCTTCCTTGGGTTCACTTACACATATGGAATATATGACCAGGTCTTTGGTGGAATACTTACTCCGCAATTGTTTCAAAGGTTCCATTTCTGCCAGGCATGGTGGACACCACCTAGCCCAAAAATCGAAATAGATCACTTTCCCGTGATGCTTCTCAAGTATATTATAGATGGGTTCCATGTGAGGCATAGATGTTTTTAGCTTTGAGTTTTCGTGAAACTCACCATATAATAAATTATTGGAAACTGGTTGCGGATTTTCCAGGTAAGATTTAGTCTGATTATATATCTGCATCACTTGTGCACGCAAATGCGGCATTTTTACAATCGAATCAAACTGTGTATGCCTCGTTGTCAAAGCAAGTGTGTCATTAGCACCCAAAGAGCCAACTGTCATTTTGGTATATATATACTGGTTCAGTTCATTCTCTCCTACTGCCGACATAATCTCTTCTACAGATGGATTTTTTTTATCTTTGTAAGTTATCCCATAAGCTATATAGCGTTCTACCTCATCGGCAATATCATATAAACGTGCCGAAAGAATCCCTTTATTATAAAGCTTATTGATTGCAGGCAGAAGTTTATGATATCGGTCCATTTCTTTTTTCGTTTTAAACTGGCATTGGTTACCATAGGATAACAAAGCGTAATAATAGTCCTGTTTCAGTAACTCTTCAGTAAATAACGTAACATCTTCCATTGGCTTATACTTCGTCAGATATTCATTTCTCCGCTCCAAACGAAAGTCATATTCCTTCTTTAATTCAGCCTCAAAATCCTTAATATTCAAATTCGGGTTTATACTATAATTCTGTATGTAATAGTAGGCGCTTTCTGTAAATGCCAGTATTTCTTGATTCAGTTTTTCTGCATCACCTGTTACTTTGGGATGAAAAAGATCTTTGAAGTCTATTTCCACATGTATGCTATCTCCCGGGTGGATATACAAATGTTCCGCATAATTGCGAATGGAAACTTCTCTTAATTTTGCATAAACCGGAAAGCGGAATGAAAATGAGCCGTCTTCTTGTATGGGGGTACGATATTGATTTTCCATTTTCCAAAAAAATGGAATGATGAGAGTTAATTCCCTTTCTTGAGGATAAAAGTCCCGGTTCAACACTTTTCCTGTGATAACAGCCTCTTTAATATATTCTTTCGCTAACGGATAACTTTCTTCTGTCTGTACAGATGATTCGAATTGAGATTTTGCCCGGTCTTTTTGCCCGCATCCGGCTAATAACAAAAATATTATTAACAGAAAAGAATTATCGTGTTTCATTGTACCTGAATATTAGAAAGTTCATAAACTTAAATAAATAAGATTCTTGCCTCCAAATATAGAAAATTTATTTTACGGAAAAAAATTTGTAGCCATTTTCATTCTCAAACTTCAGAAGATTAAATAAAAAAAGGTACCCAACGCAATGTGGATACCTTTATATGATTCATTTACATAAACCGGAAAATGACTCGTCCGGTTTGTGGACCATTTACCCATTTCGGTTGTGAAGAGGGACCACACAAATCGGTGGAGTTTACTTTATTACGTACCGGAGGAATCACGTTCAGGACAGAGATTCCGCTTTCGGGAAGAGTATAAAGCAAACGGTCGCGGCCATCACGAGGCTGATATACTCCGATATATGCGTCGGGAGTTTCGTTTGTCAGGCTGATAGTGCCTTCTTTCGTTTGGATATTCATCCAGGAAACATCACCAAAGTATCCTTTGAATTCGGGATATGTGAAAGTCTCACCCGGAATAGGATCATTATAGTCGTTTTCCCAAACATCGTATTGTGTACCGTGAATACGGTTTTGCCATACACGGTAAGGTCCGGCACCTAACCAGCGTTTGCTGATTACCTGATCTTCAGGATAGTCGAAACGAATACCCATCAAGTCTACGACACCGGAGAAATTGTAGGTGTAATCCAAAGCCAGTTCCCCACTCGGGTTAATTGTCCATTGGGTCTTATCCAGGTTGCCCAGTTTATAATTGGCGGTAACAACCAGATTACCTCCGTCTTCTTTCACATCCAGTTTCGTAAATACGACAGCATCGGGGAATTCGCTGTATGTGCGGTCTTTTTCTTTTGCTTTCTCATCATCATGGTTATAGAACTGATCCAATGAGCGGTCTGCACGACGGGCTCCGATGAAACGGGGGCCATTGGCGAAACTAATCTTACGGTTATCTACAGATACTCCTTTCAGTTGTCCGTCTTTCTTTGAGAAGATAAACGTACGCTTATTCGCTTTCACAGTAAGCTCATTTTCTGTCTCTGTATAAGCAGGACGACTGGACAAGGGAGAAAGCTGTTCTGTCTGCTGATTCAGTTGGTTGACCGGGAAAGTCCAGCGCCAAAGTTCATGGCCGTATGGATCGATTGCTGTCAGGAAGAGGGCGTCTGCATTGGGGAGGATATTTGTTTTTATATCCAAAATGCCTGCCGAGTGAGCAACCACGTCACTGCCTTGCACTTCACCCTCTTTCAACACTTGAATAGCAGCATTGGACGCATCTGTTGCCAGCGGGAATTTTACTTGCTTCCAAAGGAAACGGCAAGTATTCAGATTCAGATAATCGTAACGGTTTTCTACGGAGAATTTGCCATCAAATTGCTTATCGATAGAAGTATTCATGATTTGCACCGGACTCCATAACTGCTTGATAGTGTAGTAGCTACCCTCCTTTTCGTGATGTGGCCCTACAATACCGTCTGCTCCAAAGTTTCCCTGGTTATCGATGAATCCGTCCATATCTACACGCTTCACACCTTCGTCTGCCAATACCCAAAGGAATCCACCGATACAACGGGGATGCTTGCGCATCATTTCCCAATAATCATATAATCCGGCACCATGGCCGCCATCGTATAAACCATGCAAGAATTCCGTAGGCATAAAGATTTCCGGTAAGCGCATGTAGTTCTGGCTTTCTCCGTAAGAGCGGTAATGCATGGTTTCAAAACCGGAGAAGTTACCTTGCGGGTGAATAACCGGACGTTTCTGCGGATCGTATTTATGAAACTCTCCATCCAGTTCGGTATTCCATCCTTTTTCATTACCATTACTCCACCAAATAATAGACGGATGATTCACGTCACGTTCTATCATGCCTTCAATCAGACGTACTCCGGTGGGGGTATCATACTTGCCATGCCAGCCTCCCAATTCATCCATCACATAAAGTCCGAGAGAATCACAGGCTTCCAAAAATTCCGGGTCAGCCGGATAGTGGCTCAAACGGACAGAATTCATATTCATGCCTTTCATCAAAAGAACATCTTCGATATTCTTCTCTTTACTCAACGTACGGCCACTTTCAGGACGGAAACTATGGCGATTGACACCACGTACATTGATACGTACTCCGTTTATATAAAGTCCGTCGCTTTCGCGTACTTCAATCGTGCGGAAACCAAAATTTTCTGTTTCACTATGCAAAACCTTACCGGCCTTATCCAATAGAGAGAATTGCGCTTTATAAAGATTCGGAGTTTCCGCTGTCCATAATGCGGGGTTAGATACATTCAGTTGCAGGGAAGTCCAGTCGCCTCCTGCTTTTACGGGTACGGTGGTTTCCGTTATCTTTTTCCCTTTTTTATCTAAAATCTGTGTACGGATGCTCATTCCGTCATTAGAGATATTTGTGTAGCAGTTGGCACGGAAAGTTCCATCCATCTTTGCGTCAATGGCAATGTGCCGCAGGTTTACGGCTGGTTTCACCTCCAGGAACACCGGACGGAAGATACCGCCAAAATTCCAATAATCAGCACGACGTTCGGCAAGGTTCACACTGGCATTTTCACTTTCTTTGGCAACAGTGACTTCCAGTAAATTCTTTTTGCCATATTTCAGGAAATCCGTGACGTTGTATGAAAAACGATAGAAGGCTCCCTGATGTTTGGAACCCACTTTGCGTCCATTCACTTTTACTTCCGTGTCTGTCATTGAAGCTTCGAATACAAGACTGACCTGTTTGCCGCGAAACTTTTCCGGAACTTCAAATTCGTACTTATACATCCCTTTTTCATCGGCAACGCCTTCAGGAAATGGCTTTCCATAGAAAGTGATCCCATACTGATAAGTGCCGAAGCCTTGCAATTCCCAACAGGAAGGTACGCCGATTTTCGTCCATTTGCCGGAATTGCGTCCGTCGGTACAAAAGAAGTCCCATTCAACCATATCGTCGCATCCGTGACCGGAGAGATATTGCCTTTCCGTTTGTGGAAGGTTTTGAGCAGCCAGGGTAGTTGCCAACGCTAAGGTCGATAATAAAGTGGTTACTTTTTTCATTGTTACTTTTATAATTGTGTTAGTTATTTATTACTATCATTGTTTACTACTGATGCGGAGATACAGCGTATGTTCTTTTTTCTCTATGGCATATTTCTTCAATACACCCGGTCCGCAACTACTGTTTCCTAATCCAAGTACGGCAGCATCCATACTAAGAATAACTTCTGCACGTGGTTTTAAATCGCAATCGTGAGTTTCTTCATAGATGTCTTGTACGGTGTAATGCAGGGCAGATGCAGAAAATGCGTTTTCTACCGCGTCAACACGAATGCCTTTATTCTGTTTGTCGGTCAAGGTAAGATAATGCACTTCCTCTTTGTTTCCACTGTCCTGCGGACGTGGATAATGTACGTATTGGTCTGCAACGCTTCCTTTCCAAAGCCCTATCATAGCAGATGTTTTGCGGTCAGGATAGTTATCCTGTGGCCCTCTGCCATACCAGGTAAATGTATCATAAGCAGGCGCCAGACAGAATGCGATTCCTAAACGGGGAATTTCAGGAAGAACTCCTTGTGGCAAGAAAGTTGTTTTCAGATCAATCGTTCCATCTGAAAAGACCGTATAGACAGAAGTAGTCACCACTTTTCCTTCTTTATATAAATTACTTGTTTGAATCCGGACAATGGCCGCCCCGTCTGCACGTTTTTCATGGTGGAAAGATTCCAGATTTATCTGCGGATGATCCATTCCATGCAATTTCCAGTCTTTAGCCAACCAGTTTCCGAAGCTCTTGTCATTATCTGTCGGAGCACGGAAAACTTGAGTGACAGGCTGAACCGGAAAATCATCGGAGTGAGCCAGCATTTCTTTGCCCTTATATATAAGGGAGGTCATACTTCCGTTCACTTTCTTTTCCCACTGAACAGAAAAACTGCGTCCGCTAATCAATAAAGATTTATCATCCTCTTCCACTTGAAGCGTTCCTTTATTAATTAAATCAGCAGAAGCTACATCTCCTTTTTGCAAACAGAATTGTTCCCAGGCCACTTCATGTCCTGCCTTTGCCCAAAGAGCATCCGATTTCAAAACAATGCTTACTTTCAGTTGGCAATCGGAAAGAGGATTCAATGAACGGAAAGTCGGCAAATCTATTGTTCCACTTTCTCCTGGAGCTATTTCCGGCAATGTAATTTCTCCTTGTTCTTTCTGTTTTCCATCCACAGACAATGTCCATAAGCAGCGATAAGATGATAAATCGATATGATGGTTCCGGTTCGTCACTTTCAGCTTCCCATTTTCCATTTTCAGTTCAACTGGTGCATATATCTTTTTTACCTCCCAATATTTAGGCGTAGTTTCACGGTCACTCATCAGTAATCCATTAAAGCAGAAAGCTTTTAAATTCGGCTTATCGCCAAAGTCACCGCCGTAAGCCACCATGGTACGGCCATCGGGTAATGTCTTGTAGATTCCCTGATCTACCCAATCCCATATAAAACCACCCAGCATACGGGGATTGCTATATATCTCATCCCAATATTCCTTGAAATTTCCTAATGCATTCCCCATGGAATGTGCATATTCACTCGTCATTACCGGACGGTCGTCATTGGTACGCTCCGCAATCTCCAGCAACCGCTCCCAACGTGCATTTTCAGCGCGTTCCTTGTCCTCTCCCTCTGCAATGCCGGGATTTAAGTATTCCTGTTTCACCCGGGTATAAAAGCGGCTGATAACATCGACCGTCTTCGGGTCAGGATTTCCGTCCACTCCCTGCGCCCCCTCATAGTGTACAGGACGAGTGGGATCGAAATCATGCAGCCATGCCGAAATAGCAGCGAAGTTCGGTCCGTAACCGCTTTCGTTTCCCATGCTCCACATTACAATACATGGATAATTCTTATCACGTTCCGCCATACGGACCGCACGGTCCATAAATGCTGCATGCCAGTCGGGGGTACTTGCGAGTGTTCCACGCAATCCGTGTTCTTCTATATCCGCTTCGTCCATCACGTACAATCCCAAGCTGTCGCATAGCTCGTACCAACGGCTTACATTCGGGTAATGACTGGTGCGCACAGCATTTATATTTGCCTGCTTCATTAAAAGAATATCCTGAAGCATCCGTTCTTCGCTCATGACACGTGCCGTCCGTGGATCATGTTCGTGGCGGTTCACTCCACGAAAACGAACCGGATTACCGTTCACTAACAGTTGTCCTTTTTTGATTTCTACAGAGCGGAAACCTACGGCCTGTTCTATCTGTTCTACGACTTTCCCTTCTTCATTTTGGAGAGTTAAGTGTAATTTATAAAGACAGGGTGTTTCTGCCGTCCATCTTTCCGGCGATTTTATAATGGCTGACAAACGTCCCATCTTACGCGGGCCACGCTGCGGATACCATTCATTCATCCGGCTTGCTTTATGCTCCAAATCAAGAATATCTTCCACATCGCCTTTCAATGTGGCAACTTCTTTGCCTGAAGCATCCTTTAATACTCCCTGTAAGACATACCCTTTTCCGGTCATCCCTCGATATACACTGAATTGCGGATCAATCTGCAAAATAAAGTCTTCATAATCACCAGCAGATGCGGGAAGAGTGCGTACCGCATAATCACGGACATGAATATCCGGCGTATGTATCAGATGAATACTACGATGAATACCACCAAAACGCCAGAAATCCTGATCTTCCAGATAAGAGCCGTCACTATATCGGTAGACTTCTAGTGAAATCTGATTTTCTCCGGATTTCAGATACTTCGTGACATTAAATTCGCTCGGTTCCATACTGCCTTGGCTATACCCTACCCGTTTGCCATTGATCCAAACATAAAAGGCGCTCATTACGCCCTCAAACCGTAGAAAAGTCTGTCCATTCGCTTCCCATCCGGCCGGCAAGACAAAGGTACGCCGATATTGCCCTACCGGGTTTCGTTCTTTATACGTGGTATAGTCAGTTTTCGGTTCTCCCATCACCCGTGGAGGATCTATTTTAAACGGATAGCCTGCTGAAACATAGATAGGCGTGCCATATCCGTTCACTTCCCAATTGGCGGGAACAGGAAAATCCGTCCAATCTTTATCATTAAAATTTGTTTGATAGAAATTCACGACTCTTTCATTGGGAACGGGAGTCCAACGGAATTTCCAGGTTCCGTCTAAAGAGATTGAACCGTCTCCTTTCTGTACAGAGAAAGGGGTAAAAGCGGCTCTTGCCGGTTCACGATTGATCTGGAGAACATGATGATTCTCCCAATCATGCATTGTTTGTGCCTGTGTAGGACTTACAAACAATGCGCCAAGCAGTAAAGTATATATTTTCATTCGTTCTTTTTTCTTCATATCAAGTAGACGAACGAAAGGGCATTTTGTACCCCTTTCTTTTACAGAAATATTAAAGAACAATAAAAGGAGTAACACTCTATAAAGAAAAGCTTTACCTTGTGGCGTATAATTACTTCTAATATTATGATGATGAAAAAACTACTATTTAGCAGCTTCTTTTTATTAGGCAGTCTCGTTTCACAAGCACAACACGAGTACACAATTAAAGGTGAGGTAAAAGGAGTGAAAGACGGAACTCATATTTCCTTATTTTTGACGGATGGACGTGTAGGAAGCGTAGTTGGCACGGATACGATACGTAATGGAACTTTCTTTTTCAAGCGAAATGCAGGAGAAAGCGGTATGGATCAACTGTCTCTCATGTGTCGCGATACAGATTTCCCTCCAATGTCGTTAGATATTTATGCAACTCCGGGCGCAAAAATAAAAGTAACGGGCACAAACCCTCTGATTTATACATGGAGGGTAGACAGTCCGGTAAAAGAGCAACAAGAACATAATAGATTTATCGAGGATTCTCGTGATTTATGGGACGAATTTCAACGTATAGCAATCAAAGAGAGTGGCATGCGATCGGCTTCCGAAGCGGAACGGGAAGCACTTCAAACAAAGAGTGATAGTATATTAGCTATTATCAGCCAGCGGGAATTGAATTTGATGAAGGAAGTCCCTATTTCCAGTGTCTGGATGGAAAAATTGCTCCGTTTGAGTATGTCATTGAAGTACAATCCAAAGTTTACCAATAAGGAAGAAATACTGGCTTTGTATGACAGATTAAACGAAGAACAGAAAGCTTCCATTGAAGGACAAGAAATCAGGGTTAATCTCTTCCCTCCTAAAACGGTGAAAGAAGGAGATGACATGGCAGATGCCGATCTTTTTGATTTAGATGGAAAGGTGCATCATTTGGCTGATTTCAAAGGAAAATATATGTTACTTGATTTCTGGAGCAGCGGTTGTGGTCCCTGCATCATGGCTTTGCCCGAAATGAAAGAGATTCAAGAGCAATATAAAGACCGACTCACCATCATCAGTTTGAGTTCAGATACGCAAACTAGGTGGAAAGCTGCTTCTGCGCAACATGAAATGACTTGGCAAAACTTAAGCGACTTAAAACAGACTGCAGGACTATATGCTGTATATGACGTCAACGGTATTCCGAATTATGTCCTTATCTCTCCCGAAGGCAAAATCGTGAAAATGTGGTCGGGCTATGGTAAAGGCAGCCTGAAATTAAAGATGCGTAGATATTTGGATGCGCCAAAGCGTGAGATGAGTATCACCGGGGACACCAATAGAAAAGTCGTTAATCATCCGAGTTTTGAATCAACCAATACTGATATTCTTGAAGTGAAGCAGGTAGAATTGACTGACACAGCCACTATCGTTCATTTTTATGCATATTACATACCCAAATACTGGATACAAGTAAGTGTAAATGCCAAACTAGTAGACGAGCAAGGTGCATCATACACATTACAAAAAGCTGACGGCATTACTCCCGGTAAGCATTTCTTTCTGCCTGAAAGCGGAGAAGCCGAATTTTCCCTAACTTTCAAACCATTACCTCTCAAAACTAAATCATTCAATTTCACAGAAGGAACAGCCAAAAACGATTGGCAAATAAATGGGATAAAGCTTACCAGATAAAGAAAGAAATAAAAACGGGACACTGAAAAGCTATGTATACTTCCAAGTGTCCCGTTTTTTATTTATTGAATATCCAATGCATCAAAAGCAATTCCGTCCATATTTTCTGCCGAAAGTAATACTTTGTAATGTCCGGCATTGATAAAGGTTCCGGTAGTGGTGCTCATCATCTTCCATTTATCCGGTGTCTCCGGGAAGTTCAATACGTCCTCTTTCAATACTACTCCTTTTGAATCAATGAATTTCATTAAGACAGGTATTGGCTTTCCGGTAGTGTTCATATATTTAAAGCGAAGGGCGTACACTTGCGCCAACCCGGTAGAAACATTCCATTCAATGCTGTTGCCTTTTCCTTTACCAAAAAACACTCCCATCTGTTTGCGATGTTCTTTCTTTTGGAATTTGCCTTTCAGCACTGCCGTTTCCGCTTCGTATGATATACTGACACGAGCATTTTTGTCTTCCGGAAGTAACTCTTTCGGAGTCTTTTCCATTACTTCTTTATCCGCCTTTTCCCAACTCCAGCCGGACGCAGGGAATACCGTCGGTTTCAGCTCCCGATCTGTGCTGGCAATAGCAATGCCTGAAATCAAGGCTTGTCCTGCTTTCACTTCCGGGAAATGAATTTTCAACATCCCACCTTTCACTATGGCATATACCACTTTCTTACAAACTCCATCGTGACCGCTTTCAGCCCAAATATCCAAGTCATCTAATACAACAGAATCATTCACGGCAACATCGAATATACGCAGCCCTTCACAGTCGGTAGAAGCGCTTCCGCCCGTACCATGCCAAGGCTCTGTGAAATACAGTTCAATACGATATGTTCCGTCTGCCACAGGGAAACGATATTCCAGTTGGTGACGTCCGAAGCGGAAATGTTGGAATAACGTCCAGTCGCGGGTGCCACGAATCGGATCATTGGTGGTACGTTGACTGGCAAGATAAGGATTCAGATCCTTGAAATTCTCCGCCCATGAACGGGAATAATTCGTATTGTCCTGCAACCAGAGCTGTCCGAAGCTATCTGTATAATCATCCCCTCCACAGTTGAGACGATACAGATAATTATATCCTGCCTCTCCTTTCAATATCTTTTTATCATCCTGATAAAGAAGTTCGAAGTTAGGGGCTTGCTCCAGACCATTCAATAGGATCAGGTCTTCTGCTACCGGTTTACCTTTATAATATCCTACAGCACGAAGCACATTATAACGAATATCCCGGTTTTCCCACATAAAATGAGTGCCTGTTCCGTTGTTCTTTTTACGTCCGAGGAAGGTTGCCTTTTCATTTGTCAGATCGTTGTATAGCAATACAGAATCACAATTGCTGTAAGCCTCGATAGTGGCACGGCGACGTCCTTTTTCAAAACGGTTGGCCCATGTATGTGATACCAGGTAAACCATCGGGTCTTTTGCAGCCGGAACATAGTTGGCGCGATACATATAATATACGTCCAACGGTTCTTCCCACGGAGTAACCAATCCTTTATAATTGAACGGACCTACTTTATCTATCTTGCGATACGCTTCATCCGGTTGGCGGCGTCCGGGATTGTCATGACTGCTATATATCCATTGGAATTGTCCGCAAACACTATCTTTAGCCTGTTCTGCCAAACGGATTTTAGTTTCCATCAGTTGACACATACGGTCTTCACTCCACACTCCGTTCACCTGGAAATCTCCCGGCTCCGTATGCAGGTCGATGCTTCTCCACGCTCCATATTCTCCGTTCAACAATTGGTTCGCTTGAGAGAGCTCACGACCGTATTTCGTCACATCTCCTCCATACGTACCACTCCAATTCTGAATCACATTCCAGTCTGTACCTTCACCGCCATTGCAGGTTGTTATGACACGCATTGTCTTGGCAGTCGGGTCCATCTGCCGGATAAGATCACTGCATTCTTGTGCAAACTCACGAGGCAAAGTGCTTTCATTCTGCAATCCCCACATCACCACTGACGGAGAATTACGACGTTCTTTCACCCATTGACGAAGCAACTTTTTAAAGTTCTCACGAAACTCCGGAGTGTCATACCACACATGAGCGGAAAATTGTGTCCAAAACAAGATTCCCTCTTCATCCCAGTACTTCTGATAATCGAGATGATGGGGCTGATGAGCATCCCGGAATGCATTGAAACCGGCTGCACGTATCTGTTTTACCCTTGCGGCGACCTGTTCATTGCTAAACGCATGGCTTTGTCCGAACTGATGCTCATACTCGCATACTCCATTGATAAACACGGGCTTCCCATTCAGGTAAAAACGTCCGTCTCCATCGTTTCGTTTTACCGGCCAGCTAATGGTACGAATGCCGAAAGGTGTCGAAATTTCATCAGTTGTTTTCGTATCACGCTTAATCATGCTGGCCAATTTATAGAGATATGGATTTTCCGTATTCCACAAAACAGGATTCTCAACAGGAGCCTGCTGGCGGATCACTTTCATTTCTCCCGGAGCTAAAGTAACTTTCTCAACCAAACGGAAAACTTGTTTTCCATCGGCATTGCTTAGTTTATTGACTAACTCTACCGTTTCTGTTGTTTTACTATAATTTTTTATCTCTGTTTCAACAAATACATTAGCGGCTTTTTCGTCATTCCAAATATGTACACCGAAAGGTTCTATACGAATCTCATCCGTTACTTCCAATACCACAGGACGGAAGATACCTAACGGTTGGGAACCCTCACTAAATCCCCATTCCGACGAACATCCCCCACATACCCAAGGCATATCGGCAATCATTTCAGGATGCTCGGCTTTCACTTCCAGGCGATTTACTCCCTGTTTCAATTCATCTGTGACATCCAAAGTCAATGTGGTGCGACCTATGGGGTGGCGACCGAAGTCCTTTCCGTTCACTGTAATGGTGGCGTATGTACCTACTCCGTCAAAACGAAGGAAATATTTTTTAAGTTGAGAGTTGAGAGTTGAGAATTGAGAGTTGAAAAATGAAAGTGGGAGATGGAGAGAGGAATAGAGGCGGTTTGTGTGGGATAAAGCGGCGCTTTATGGTTGCTAAACCTATGCTTTACGAACGCTAAAGCGATGCTTTATTAAAATACAAGAAATACACTTTTATCCCCCTCTCCCTAACACACGCACACGTGCGTGCGCGTATAGATGCCTTTATCGTCTGCGTTGGTAAACAATCCTTTTTTAATCAGACGATTTAGCCAGCCGAAAGCAGTGTTAGGTTTGATTTTCATGATTGTAGCCTGCTCCGACAACTGTGCACGGGTGAATTGGTTGCCCATTGCTTCGAAAAGTGCATCCCGGTCGGCATTGGCTCTATGCTTGACTTCTGTGGAGGGAAGAAAAGACAAGATATGCGTGGCATGACGATAAAGTGGAATTACAAGCTCCAGAACCGCTTTAAAATCTTCAGCGGTGATCGTTACATCCCAACGGGTGATAATGCCGTCTTTGATATTATCAGTGGCAATCTCCTTATCAGGAGTAAGCAGATGGATAGAAGAATTTTTGAATTGGTAAGGTTGATCACATTCCAGTGCACGTATCATAGCTACTTCTGCCATGATACGGCACGTGTTGACAGCCAGTCGGGCGATGGAACTGCTCATTTCGTTGTCGTTGGCAAGTCCCGAACGGAAGAACAAATCGGAAAAGAGAGTGTTGAACTCTTGCTTTTGCTCGTCGGTGAGCCGGAGCGTATGGACTCCATGTGTTTTCATCAGGTCGAGTTGCTTTTTCCATTCCAGGCCTATGTCTGTGAAGATAGCTTCCAGATCGGCTTCGCCACTTTCAAACTGATTGATCCATGCCCATATACCATGCATGTAATAAAACAGTTGGCGCGAGAACAAGCCGTTCTCTGTCGAGGGAATAAGTGGTTTCACTTGTGCGGGCGTACCGGAAAGCAGGACGGACAGATAGCTTTTCTTTACTTCCCGGTATTCCTGGTCGGTACGCCGGTTGTACGACAAACGGTCATGGTCGAACGCTTTGCGGAGCGTGTCGCTCCAGTGTCCGTATTCCGAGCCGATGGCAGCAGAAATAGTATCTGCTTCCGTTTCGCAGATAAGTCCTGTGCCGTTGGCATCCATGATATTTTGCAGAATACCTGTTCCGGTGTTATTGCCAGAGATGAGAAACATTCTGTTTTTGGGCATTTGGGGAGCTTCCACTTTGCTACGCTCTTTTCCCATGACGTCGTAGGCGGCTTTCTCTTTTTTGTAAGCCTTGACCTCTGTCGCTACTTGTTGGCGGATCTCGTCATGGATAGGTTCGACGAGCAGACGGATAAGCGAAAGAATTCCCTTACCCGAGGCAGAAGGAGCCACGATAAAACTTTGCAGGCAAGGAGACTGGAGTTTGCCGGCGTATGGACATCTCACATATCGTTCCATGCTGGCACCTATGGCAGTCAATGCTCCAATCAGCATGACATCACGCTGCGTAGGGCTGGTGGCATAGCTCATGATGAGCAAGAGGATTTTCGGCCAGTCCGCTTCGGGGAAAGTGGGCAATGGCTGGTTGGGGTCACTACCGTTCAGCAGCTCTTCGGATTCGTCCGGTTCGTCATTCTCCACCTTATTATATACGTGTGCGTGTGTGAGAACTTTGGATGGTGTATTTTCCGTATTTTCTGTATTTCTACGGTTGTTCATAACTTCCGTATTACAGAGTTTCACATTTGCCATTTCGGCAAGATGGAAAGCCGTACCCAGGTGCACTTCCCCGTGTCGGGTAGTGAGAGCATTGGAGAATATCCGTTCGGCATGTTCACGTTGGTACTTGGCGGACATCCGGCACAAACGGTGGAAAAACTCGCGTCCCGCTTCTCCGCAATCTGTTGCGATGGCAAACGCCAGTTGTACATATTCAGCATAGGTAGGAGCAATATCCGCTCCTGCAGTTTCAACCGCTTCAGTGAGGCGGCGTAAAGATTCAATATCAGTCATTATTTTGATTTATGATTTATAATTTATGATTTATGGTTATTCGTTGGTGGCTCTAAATAATGCTCCCGGGTCATGGCAAAGGAAGCAGGATCTCACAATGTCTTTACCGGAAAAGTCCACGCCTTTTTTCTTTTCTCCGAAAGGAGGAGGTGTTCCTGTACCATAGATCATCACAGTGTATAACATTGCTAACTTCATTTTTTCCGTAATACAGTTTGCGTCATCGGCCATGGGTAAATGATTATAGGGTATGAAGGCTTTTACGCCCCGTCCGCTAGGACTGATAAACGTGAGCACAGGGTGGAGAAGAGGATCATTGAACAACGTCTTACGCATCTCCACTGCTTCCTGATAGGAGGTGAGATAGTCTATATCTACTACTGTTAGGAGGGAAGGATCTATGAGGCATTTGCTGCTGCGACGCGAGAATGTACCACAGGGAGTCACGTATGGTAATAGTGATGCTTTTGCCGTCCGTATATCTTCGGAGTTGCGTACTTGTTCGGTCAGAACTTTGAGATTCTCGTTGCAGGTAATCATTTGAAAGACTTGCTCTACGGAGACTTCGCAGCAGGGAATAAGCGTAGGAGGAGTAACTAGTTGTCCGTGTTCGTCTTTAATGGGCGCAATGGGAGGCATGAAATAAGACATTCTAAAATCGTTTGTCATAACGTATCTAATTATTTGATTATCGCCTTGAATTTTCAAAACGCGGGGCGAAGGTAGGAATAGCTTTTAAATCAACTGTTCTGACATATCAGAACAGTTATAGGTAGAATCATGTATTATTTAATAACTTTAACAATTAACAGAATTACAAAAATGAAAAAGTACTCTCATGTAGCACTCGGTCTTTTCATCGCCGAGCAGTTTAAGAAAGCAGGTGTGAAGATAGCTCCCATGTGCGCTGAAATAGGCTTGGGCAAAGCTGTCTACTATGCAAAGGTTATAAAAGGGGAGACGTTCGTTTAAGCCATTTCACCCGTCTTTTGGCTTACTTCTATGACTGTCATACCAAAGAGGAATTTCGAGCCAAAGCAATTGAATGGGTCGACCGTTATATTGATTATCGTGAGAAACACGGGTGATGGGAAAGAAATTTAATCAGTTGATAATAAAATAATGCAGGAAGTCCAACGTTTCAATAAAGTCCTAAAATCGTTTGTCCTTCTAGGGGACATCATCTTATTGAACTTGCTGTTATGGATGTTTACTTCGATCTGGGAAAACCGGTCTCTATTTGAGTATTCAATGCCTCTTCTCCAGAACATGGCTCTGATGACTTTATGTTATCTGGTTTGCAACATCCGTTCAGGAGTGATCCTTCATCGTCCGGTGGTCCGCCCGGAACAAATTATGCTTCGGGTGGCCCGGAATATGATTCCTTTTGTCTTGATAGTCTTTGGGCTTTCATACATATTCCATTTTGAATGTGTCAATCTGCGTCAGTTGGGGGTATTTTATATAGTTCTCATTATCGTTATCATTTCCTATCGTCTGACGTTCCGATCTATTCTGGAGCTTTATCGCAAAAGTGGGAAGAATGTCCGAAAGGTAGTGCTGGTGGGTAGCCATGAAAATATGCAGGAACTTTATCATTCCATGACGGATGATCCGACATCCGGGTATCGTGTATTGGGATATTTTGAAGATTTTCCGTCAGACCGCTATCCTATGAACATAGCTTATTTGGGACAGCCGTGTGAAGCTGTTGATTATTTGACTCGTAATGCGGGAAAGGTGGATCAGCTTTATTGTAGCCTTCCTTCCGCCCGTAGTGCTGAAATTGTGCCGATTATCAACTATTGTGAGAATCATCTGATTCGTTTCTTTAGCGTTCCCAATGTCCGGAACTATTTGAAACGGAGAATGTATTTTGAAATGTTAGGTAATGTCCCGGTACTTTCTATCCGTCGTGAGCCACTTGAATTATTGGAAAATCGTATGATGAAACGTGGCTTTGATATTATTTGCTCGCTACTGTTTCTTTGTATCCTATTCCCGATTATATATATCATTGTGGGACTGGCTATAAAGATAAGTTCGCCTGGGCCTGTTTTTTTCAAGCAGAAACGAAGCGGGGAGGATGGTCGTGAATTCTGGTGTTATAAGTTTCGTTCAATGCGGGTAAATGCTCAATGTGATACATTACAAGCTACAGAACATGATCCTCGTAAAACCCGAATCGGTGATCTGATTCGTAAGACGAATGTGGATGAACTTCCTCAATTTATTAATGTCCTGAAAGGGGATATGTCTTTAGTGGGTCCCCGTCCGCACATGTTGAAGCACACAGAAGAATATTCTCATTTAATAAATAAATATATGGTTCGTCATTTTGTAAAGCCTGGTATTACAGGTTGGGCACAAGTGACAGGTTTCCGTGGAGAAACGAAGGAGCTTTGGCAGATGGAAGGACGTGTGCAACGTGACATCTGGTATATTGAGCATTGGACGTTTCTTTTGGATTTATATATCATGTATAAGACTGTGTATAACGTAATCCGCGGGGATAAAGAGGCTTATTAGGTGAAGAGTTGGAATTTGAATAAAGATTAAATCAATAGTTGTAAAATTACATGAGTAGGTGGTTATGAGAAAATTGAAACGATTGACTTTGGGTGCGTTACTTGCTTTTTTGCTGGTATCCTGCCAATCATATAAGAAAGTGCCTTATTTGCAGGATACGGCTTTTGTGAATGATACAGAACAGAGTGTTCGTCCGACAGGTGTGAAGGTTATGCCCAAGGATTTGTTGACGATTGCCGTATCTTGTTCTACTCCGGAACTGGCTGCACCTTTCAATCTGGTAAATTCGGGTACTGCTAATGGAACAGAGGGAAAGACGGTAGGACAAAGAACTGCATCATCTGCTCTACAGCAATATTTAGTAGATAATCAGGGGAATATCAACTTTCCGGTGTTGGGCGAGATTCATGTAGGTGGATTGACTAAACTGGAAATAGAAAATCTGATTATAGATAAGTTGAAGGTTTATTTGAAAGAAGCACCGCTTGTAACTGTACGTATTGTTAATTATCGGATTTCGGTATTGGGAGAGGTTACTAAGCCAGGAAGCTTTGTAGTCTCTAACGAGAAGATTAATTTGTTGGAAGCGCTCGCCATGGCAGGTGATTTGACTATTTATGGTATGCGTGATAATGTGAAATTGATCCGGACAGGACAAGATAACAAGCAGGAAATTATTACTATGGACTTGAATAAGGCTGAAACGGTACTGTCTCCTTATTATCAGCTGCAGCAGAATGATATTATTTATGTGACACCTAATAAGACTAAGGCTAAGAATTCGGATATAGGAACCAATATGGGATTATGGTTTTCTGCTACTTCTATCTTGGTTTCACTTGCAAATATATTGG
>ERZ772861.1579-NODE-1579-length-18159-cov-3.417808_pt1 | contig 18159 bp, 16 predicted proteins | sample MGYA00512135_ERZ772861 | MGnify/ENA primary metagenome ERZ772861 (study PRJEB29015, sample SAMEA2737700) | human gut metagenome | biome: human gut; feature: human-associated habitat; material: faeces | place: China | collected 2012 ...
TACTCTTTTTTGAATAATGGGCTGCTGCCTGCAAATCTTGTGAATCTGACTTCAAATATAACTGCGCTGAAAACCATGGCAGGCGTGCGCAAGGAGGAACATACACAGATCTTCACGGAGCTGGAAGCTGTCGCAAAAGTGCAGTCCATCAAAAGCTCCAACGCCATCGAGGGCATTGTGACCAGCGACGAGCGTATCGCCGCCATTGTCAATCAGAACAGCGCCCCGCTGAACCACAACGAGGCGGAGATCGCCGGATACCGTGATGCGCTGAATGAGATCCACTTGGGCTATGAGCATATTGACTTCCGGCAGAGCGATATTCTGCGGCTGCACGAAATGATGATGAGCTTTGCGGGCTATGAGTACGGCGGGCAGTACAAGACGGACGACAATGTGATTTTGGAAATTGACGCAGACGGAAACCGCCGTGTCCGTTTCCGTCCCGCACCTGCAAGCGAAACCCCAAAGGCAATGGAGCAGTTGGAGCTTGCCTATCTGGATGCCCGAAGCGATGCAAATATCAATCAGCTTCTTTTGATCCCCTGCGTGATTCTGGACTTCCTCTGCATCCACCCGTTCCGGGACGGCAACGGCAGAATGTCCCGCCTGCTCTCGCTGCTGCTGTTATATAAAAACGGCTTTGACGCAGGAAAATATGTGTCCTTTGAGGAACAGATCAACAACTACAAAGCATATTATTACGAGGCTCTGCGGCAATCCTCGGTTGGGTGGGAAGCGGGAGAGAACTCCTATTTCCCATTTGTTGAGAATTTCCTGTCCACGCTCTATATGTGCTATAAGGAACTGGACAAGCGGTTTGCAGTGGTACACGGCAAGAAGGTCACGAAGAAGGCTCGTGTGGAAGCGACTGTTCTGAATAACCTTACTCCAATTTCTAAAGCCGAAATTTGCAAGATTCTCCCCGATGTCAGTCCCACAACCGTCGAGGCCGTACTCGGTGCCATGGTCAAAACTGGATCAGTAAAGCGGATCGGTGCGGGGCGGGCGGCACGGTATATTAAGGCGTGAGAGGTAATTTATTATGAGTAAACAAAAAAGTAAAAAGCTAACATTTTGGTCAAAATACAAGATGCCTATTATTGCTATAGTTGCTTTTTCTGCTATCGCCTATGTCATTATTTATTTTGTATTCAAGGGAAATGGTATTTTCCCTGTTGGGACAGGCCTAGAAAAGAGTGATTGGCTCTCATTTTTAGGAGCTTATCTGTCTTTTATTGGTACTGTAATTGTAAGCTTGATTGCGATATTTCAGAGCATTTATTATAGTGAATTGAATGAAAGAAAGGATGCTGAAAATAGGAAGAAAGAGATACAGCCAATTTTCTCTGTTAAAATAGTTTCTATAGATATGCAGTTGGATGGAACGGCTGAGGCATTTAGCTTATATGATAAAGCTACAAACCCCATCCACAAAAATGTGGAAATTAGTGTTGAGAATGTTAATAGATTTCCCATTAAGCATATGATTGTATTTGATAAATACATCACTCCACTTCTGAAGTGCAATGAGATACAATATGTTCACTGCGCATATTACGACTCAGTTGATGCGAAGAAATGGCCAAAGCAGATGGCAGTGTTGACTGACGAATACGAGCGTAATGACCAAGGTGTTCCTACATGGTTCAATGTCAACTACGAAGATGTTGATGGCAATGAGATGTTTCAGCGTTTTGAATTAAAGGATTTCGATGGGAAACTATACTATGCTCTTAACAGCATAAATGATGCGTAAAACTCCCTCTGCTATTTGTCTGAACAATGGTAAAATGAATTTATCAGCTTTGCAACGATCTGCTGCCTAGAAACAAATGGCTGCGCCCAATAGCGTGAGTCCCAGGAATTCTGGGCATTGTCGCCGAGAACGAAATAGCACCCCTCCGGTACGGTCAACACTGTTTCCTCCCATACCGGGATTGGGATAGTCGTCACATACTCCAGCTGTGACAGATCTACCGAATCACCCGGGCAGGCAGCAATTCGCTTTACCAGCAAAACACCATCTTTCTCAAAAATGATGATGTCCCCGACTTTTGGCTCGCCATATAGCCTCAGGCCGAGGATGAAGCTCCCCTCATGCAAAGTGGGTTCCATAGAAGCGGAAGGAACATAGCCAATCAGAAAAACAGAGCGCAGCAGAATATATATTAAGAGGGTCAAGCCCAGTGGTACACACCATGGCTTGGCCCTCTGCCGTATTGATTTTCTCATACGGCCTCCGGGTATCCAAATGCTCGCAGCTCCGGAAGGCTCTTGAGATACTTCCTTGCTCTGGTCATCCACATTCGGACAGTACCGGGATCGGCACCTACGATGGTGCCGATCTCCTTGCTGGTGTATCCCTGAACCGTCAACTCAAGGCACTGGATGCCTCTTGCGGTTCCTCCCTGAGCCTTCGCTTTTGCCTGCCCAATGGTATGACGCAGGTCGAAGATTGTCAAAGGATCTGGATGCGCCGACGCTGCTTCGGAAAGAACGTCGACTGTATCTGTAGACTGCTCGTTCAGAACCAGTCTGGTGTTTCGGATCAATTCATCGCAGATCTCGTTCCAGATCAGTCTATATGCATAGGTCGAGAAGCAACCGCCTTTGTCTGTTATGGCAGCCTCGCACAGACCGATACAACCGGCTTGGAACAGATCCTCATAACTGGGGGTATCGGGCTGACCGAGTCGACGGACCTTCTCCTTGATGACCTTTCCCACCAGACCCATATTCGCTTCCACGATTTTCTGCTGCTCCGGTGTCATGACGCCTGCACATCCCCTTCCTGAGTCTGCTGCAGAGCTGCCATTTTACGCGCATGGTACCAATTGACCTGCTTCTTGGCTTCCCGAATGACCAGATTACAGGACAACAGACTGAGCTGGGCAATGTGTGCCTGCTTCGCGGGAACGCCAAGGATGCCTCCGAGCCACTGGTAGGCATCGTGCTTGCTCATATAGCCATGCTTGTACAGTTTGTCGAACTGGCGGTGCGCTTCCGCCCGCAGCTCCCGGAGTTCCCGGTTCGCTACAGTGCCAAGGGGGATCTTGGTGCCGCGCTGGACACGGACATAGGAGTCGCATGCAGGGTAGTTCTTACACACGTAGAGCATGTCGTTGCGCGCATTTTCCCGGTAGATGCCATCGGCACTTCTCAGAATGGTATGACTGCCGCAGTAGGGACAGCGAGGGGCGGTTCTGTCGATTCCCTTTCGTTTGTTTTTAGGTTTCATTGTAATATACCTCCGTAAAATTAAAAAATACCGGAAGGAAGCAATACTAAAGCACGCTCGATGGGGTCGGATCCGACCGAGGCCTAAAGTAAGCAACCTTCCGGTAATCATGTTTAATTGGCTTGCACCATTGAGGGACCGCTATAACAACGCTAAGTCCGTAACGATTCCGCTACCCACCCGGGTGCGTCAAACGCCGGGAGCTCTTCCGGCGGATCGAAAGCCTGGGTGCAAGCCCCTGCCACACTTGCATTGTAGCACCCGGGTTTCAGATAGTCAATGGTTTGGGAAACGAATGAAAAAAGTTCTACTTATCGCACAATTTCCTGCTTCCCATACCCATTTCAGGCTCAGATTTCGTCATTTTCATCATCGTCCTCAGCGCAGCTACCCTCACGGCGCTTCTGGAAGATATGGATGCCGACAAGGGCAGCAACAGCAACGATCAGACCGCCGCCAAACAGTGCCAGATGTGCGATGGGAATGCCGGAGATGGTGCCATCAGCCATATCTGCTTCGACAGGAGCTGTACTCTCCTCAGGATATGCAGCTGCTTCCGTATCCTCGGTGGGTAAGGTATCAGCTGTATCTTCCACTTCAGAAACTCCCTCTGTATGCTGTACTGTATCAGGCTCGGGTATTTCGACTTCAGAGTTCATGCAGGTGAGAATGTAGCTGGTGCTGCCGCCGATTTCCAGACGCAGGATGCCATCTTCGCCAACGAGAATCACCCCAGGGTACATGCCGGCATCGGTTTTCAGTTCAAACGCAACACCGGCCCAGCTTTCGCCCAGCTGAATCTCCAGCTTTTCAGGCTGAACCACTTCCAGCTCGGTACCGTCAGTACCTTGGGCGGTCGCAGATGCAGGGGTGGGGAAGCACAGAATGCAGGTCATTGCCAGGACAAGCGCCAGACACTTCATAATTTTCGTTTTCATGTGAGTACCTCCGTTATTTATAGTCAGTAAAAAATGTGATGGTTTAACTGTTTTCATCTACCCTTTCACAGATCACAAGATATCGCTGCCTGCCTCCGGATGCGTAAGGGTGGCAGGTCAACAGTGTGACAAGTTCCTGACCGGGCTTGATCAGGATCTGCTCAACTTCGTTTGGCTGAATAATCTGGATTTCGGCCACCCTATACTGGAGCGCTTCCCAAAGGTTCGTAATGATGACCTCGTCGCCGGGCTGCAGCTTATCCACATACCGGAAGTAGGAGGCACCGCCCCATCCCCGATGGCCGGCAATGATACAATTTGTGTTCTTTCCTCCGATGGGGATACTGGTTTGACCTAAAAGAGCAGCACCATCGGCCATGTGACGGTAGTTTGCGCCCAGAAACACCGGCATCTCCAGCTCCAAGGCGGGGATAGAAATCACGGCAAAGACTTCGCTTTCCAGACCGTAGTCAGCCAGAATGAAACTGGGGCCTTCATACGCAAGTTTGCAATCCAGCCCTTTCTGGCCATTGATATAGATTTCTTTATTGTAATCGACCATATCTCGCCATAAGTCAGTATAGGTGTCCGGCTCGGTGGGTTCCGGCGGATCTGAAGGCGTATCCTGATCCAACTGACTTTCAGATGGGTATGGTGAAATCGGCTCAGTTTCAACGCGACTCAGGAATTCCTCGGCGGTCCGTTCGACTTTCCGGTCGACCAGATATCCTCGAATATATGGGTATAGGAGAACCCCTAGACCGGAAAGGAAAACAAGGATCATGAGGGTAAGCACGAGGTATTTAATCTTTTTCATACTTGCCTCGCTTTCTCGGCCGGAGCTGCTCGCGCTGACGTGGTCTTTTACGGCGTCTGCACTTTTGAAAATGGCTGCCCCAGATGCAGAAGACTAAAATTACAGCAACAGTTGCGATGCCAAGCAGGATGCCTTTGATATACTGCTGTTCCCAAGTGGATGCGGGGGCGTCTTCCACCTGCAGCTTCTCTGCTATGATGACTTCGGCCTCCTCGTAGGGGATGCGTGTCCCACGAACGAGCAGACGGTGGGTATTGATGCCAAAGGGGGTACAGGTGACCAGCGTGCAATAGTCCTCACCCTCGGTGATTCCGAGGAAAGAGGTGTCGTAAGGCAGGACGGTATGGATGGCATCTACCCGATAAGCAAGGGTTTCGTCCAATACTTGCAGATAGAACACATCACCCAACTCCAGTTTGTCCAGATCGGAAAACATTTTCTGTGTGGCCGTACCGGAATGCCCCGTCAGGATGGTGTGCGTACCTTTGCCGCCGACCGGCAGAGAACTGCCAAGAAGATGGCCAACGCCGATATCCAGAGTTTTTGAATCAGTACCATGATAGATTGGCAGATTTACCTGAATCATGGGAATTTCAATATAGCCCATGATCCCATCACCTGCCAGATTCAGCAGGTCCTCGTAGTCCTCAGATGCCCACAGCAGCGCCTCTTTGGAGAATGCATCACTGAGTTGTGTGCCGGGAGAGATGGCTGCGTTATACTCATTTGCATAACGTTCGGCCAGAATGATTTCAGAATTGTCGACCTGCCGCAACACTTCCAGATATTGTGTATGGATCTCAGACTGGTGCCGGCCGTTATACCAGTTGCTGATCAGCGGATACAAAGTGATCCCGAGGGCAAACAGGAATACCAGTATGGCGCAGGCGATTGTGAGCATCTTACGCGCTTTGGAAGAGAGACGGATGAATTTCGGAACTTTTTTCGGCATAAAGATGTCAAAATCCTTTCCTTTATAAGTGTAGGGACGGGAAGGAAAAGCCAGTTCATCAGTTATAGCTTATGAACCATAGGACGGAAACGGAGGGGACGCTGGTTCCCCTCCGTTATCTGCGCTTAGTTGGAATTACACTTCTTCCGGAAAACCATCACGATGACAACGGCCGCGCAGGCCATCAGCAGGATGCCGATGATACTGAATGCCATAGTGCCGGAATCGCCGGTCTGCGGCAAATCAAAACCGCGGGTATTGATGACTTTCAGAGGAACGATGGCATTTGCACTGCCGTCATCGTCCAGCATGTTGACATTCTTGCTGTCGACAGTGGCGGATGCGGTCAGCAGGTGGTGCTCCAGATGGGGCTGAGGCATATTCTTGAGGTTGCCAGTGTCTTTGATAATGGCTGCATACCGGGGATCGTTCTGAACCAGCCCCAGCAGGTCGGAGGAGTAGATGTCACACAGTTCCGTGGCTTCGACCTGAGAAATGACGATTTTGATGTTGTCCTTGAGCAGCGTGTAGCCATTATCGGTTCGGATTTCAGTTACAGTATAAGCATCGTCCTCCAAGCCCCTGACAATGACCAGGCCCTCACCGTCAGCGTTCTTGACGGGAATGAAGTGCGTAGCATCTTTCTTATCGGCCACATGACCGACCACATAGTAGACGCCCTCGTCTTTGTTCAGCTCCGCTTTGACATAGTACTTATCGGAATCATTCTGCATGACAAATTCAACGTTGGCATAGTCGCCCTTGGCGTCGGAGAAGAGCTTTACCAGCTCTACGGCGTAGGTGAAAATATGCGCGTCGTCAACCAGCGTGTCATAGTAGTCCTGAGAAGAGCGCTTCCAAAGCATGACAACTTCATTGGGATTACCGGAATCACCGTAAACAACGGAATCATCAGAGTGCATGGTAGCCTTGTAAGTGATACGGACGGTGCAGTCGGAGTAACCGGAGTTTATCATGGAGGCACCGGTGTAAACGCGCTTGTTGGTGTTGATTTCATTCAGGCCCTGAGCGGTCATTTCAATGGTCATAACGGACTCGTTCTTGGAGGTGCTGGAATAGGATACCTTGAAGTAGCCCTTAGACTCATCCCAGCTATCCAGCAAATTGGTGCAGGCGGCATCGGAGAAGAACTCAATGAGAATATCGTTCTTGTTATAGCTCAGACCGGGAGACAATGTATCAATAAACGCCAGCTCGCTGAAGTAGGGACTTTTGCTGGTAATGGAGGCGAGCGTGGAGAGGATCTGGTAGTCGATGACGTCGCCGTCAGAAGCGGTTCCGGTGTTGGCATAGCCATCGGTGACGTCATTGGTGGCGCCCTTGTGTTTGCCGGTGTCGTTCACATTTTCCCGCAGGCTTTTGGTGAGGGTAGGAATGCCGGTCAGGTTTTTCGGATAAATGGTCACATCGTAGAGCCAACGGGTATTGCCATCGGTGGCATTGCTACCGGAAACGGGACTCATTGGGATGCTGAGGAAGAAGGGGGCGCAGGTGGAAGTGACCATTTCAGGACACTTGGTCTCGGCAATGATATAAAGACCCAGATCCAGATTGTTGGCCTGAGACTTACCGTAGGCATCGGTCAGGGGCATTGCGGTACCGCCATTGTTGGCAACGTAGGTTTCCAGTGCATTCTTAACGGTGGTGGAATTGTTCTGCAGAGCCTGTGCCAGAGCGTCAATCAGAACGTCGCTCTGATAGTAGTATTTCGCGTTATCCAGATGGTCAGCATTGGTATAACGATCAGCGCCATTTTCCAGCCCCAAAACAGTCAGCAGGTCTGCACCGACAGCCTTGTCGATGCCATACAGAATTTCAATATGGTTATCGGCATCACCATCGTTGGCGGACTCGGTGTACTGAACAATGTCACCGACGCGCAGGTATGTGAACTCGACGCCCTTCACGGCATAACCGTAGCTAACCTCGCCATTGCCAAGATCAGCGCTGTTATCATTATCGCCGGCACGTTTGGACTCGCCCAGAGTTTTGTTGACGTTCTCGTCGTATACGCCGGTGGAGACGTAGGAGGAATCCCACACACCATCCTTTTCTGATATGGATAGGTAATCCCTTGGGTGATGTATGTGGCGAAGCCACATACATTTCCCTCCGGATTTTCCCCCCATTCACACGGAGCGTGCGACTTTCACCGCACTCCGCGTTCCATCGTTATTGCAATGTTTCTTTTGATTCAATCAACCATCATAGAAATGTAGAAATACTTGTTTTATGTTGCGATTTTCTCAATATTCAGCAGAGTTCTTAGGTAATTCAGCTTCTTGAGCTGTTTTTCACTTAAATCCAGAATTTGCAGATATTTGGAAATGATGCTCGGTTCTGTTGCGTGAATCAGCTTGTGAACAGGTTCCAGAACCAACACCAAATTGCAATACGCATCTGTGCCACCTTTAGACCTTGGGGTTTTATGGTGGCAGTGGATGTCACTTGTACTGCAAAAGGATTTCCCAGTGATTGCACATTTGCCCCATTGGGCAGAGAAAAGCGATATGCGGTTATCCGCAAATTCTGCGCTTTTCCCGTGGAGCGGACTTCGCATCAGTTCCCACATGAGCCGGAGGTTGATTCCGAGTGAGTCGTGAATCTCCTTTCGTCCTTCTGGGGTGTACGGATTGACCGTCCGCTGCTTTGCAATTGGATTTTTGTGCTGGACATATCCTATTGGATATATCGGCTCACCGCTTCCGGCTAAATACCGTATGGATGCGGATTTGCCATATAACCGATATTCAATATCTGTAAGTTTTCTACCGTGGCGAACAAGCCGGGAACCCCTTTGACGATGCAAACGATTTGTAAAGATGGTCATAACAGAACGGTTCAGACCATCACAATCAGTTGCAACCATCGTGGCAATTTTGTAGTAATTTTGCGTTCCCATGACCATGGAATTGTAGAGCTTGATTTCATCAATTTCTTCTTTTCCGGGTCTGGGTTTTGCCACATTCTTGGCTTGCTCTATAAATCTCTGCTTTTGCTTTTTGAGTGCTTTATCGCATATATGGGATTTTACAACCCTTTTATTACCTTTCGGATAGGTCTTGATTTTGAAACCAAGAAATTCCGAATATCTGCGCTTGACATTTACAACCCTCGTTTTCTCCGGGGATACTTCCAGCTTCAGCCGTTCCTGCAACCATTGCGTTATTGCAATCATTGCTTTTTCTGCATCGGTTTTTGTACGGCAGAAGATCCGAAAATCATCTGCATAACGAACGATTCGCATTTCTTTTAAGTTGGTGAGTTTCATTGCGGTATATCCGTTACTCAGGATTTCACAGCCTGCTTTATTCTTTCTTGTGCTGTATTTCCTTGTTACCGGGTGTTTTTGCCATTGGCTGTCAACCCAGTGGTCAAGTTCATTCAGCACGATGTTGGCTAACAGCGGGGAGATAATTCCTCCCTGCGGTGTTCCTTTGTTTGGATATTCCATACTTCCATCCGGCATCTTTATGGGTGCCGTCAGAATTTTTCTCACAACATAAATTAGGTGCGTATCGTGTATGCCCATGGCCCATATCTGGCGAATCAGCTTTGCATGGTTCACATTATCGAAGAAGCCCTTAATATCAAATTCCACGATGTAGTGTAAATTTGACCGCTGAATGAGGCGGTAGGTGCTTTGGATAGCGTGTTCCACACTCCGCTGGGGACGGAAACCATAGCTGTTATCGCTGAATTTCGCTTCACAGATTGGCTCCATTACCTGCTTGATACATTGCTGTATGAGCCTGTCCCAAATACAGGGGATTCCCAGGGGTCTGGTTGTTCCGTTGGGTTTTGGAATGTCTTTGCGTCTTACCGGTTTAGGGCGGTATCCGTGTGGTGTTCCTGCAACGATATATCGGACTTTTCCAATGACCTCATCCGGCTGTAACCGTCCAATGTCCCGAATGTCCAATTTATCCGTTCCCGGTGTCCTGCTGCCATGATTGCTTTTGATGTTGCGATATGCCAACAGGATGTTTTCCCGGCTGAGAATAATATCCATTAAGTCTGTAAAAGTTTCATTTGCCAAGCTTCGGGCATATAAATCGTCAAAAGTATTTTGCATATGGTAGTATTCTGCATGGCGCAGGTCATCCACACACAGAAGTTTTCCTTGTTTCTTTTCTGGCATTAGGCATCACTCCTTCCATTTCTGAATTGAGCGACCCTTTTTGTCTTACTCGTAATCCTAATTGCGATTGAATAAAAGATTGTTGCTATAACGACTTGAGGCCATTCCTCCATTCCCATTACAGGAACTTCATTGGTTCGACCTCTGCTTTTCAGCAATGGTTCGGGTGCTTATTATTCTTCGTCACCCTATACTTTCCATAGGAAAGTACCCATTACCTTTCCTCGTTCCGGTAATCCTATCTGTACATATACCTTTAGGTGCTTGCTCTAAGCCTGTTAGCTTGGATGCGCCTGTAACGCATCATGGTATTTCATACTAACGATTTTTACTCCACCACACTAACTGTGATTCAAACACAGGCATACATTTCTGTATGCTCCACGATATAGACCCGTACATTCGCAAGTTCGTCAGTCCTGTCGGACATTCTCACCATGGGTATTTTATAGACCCCCGGCCTATAGGCTGCATCATCCACCGCTGGACGACTTTCCTCAGCACAGCGTAATGTCACGATGCTTTTCAGCATTTATGCTTCTCTGTTAGGGCAACTCTCAGCCGACTTCACCGGGCTTCTGACATATACAGCTTTCGCTTTTGATATGCCAGCCGGAGGATTAGGGAAGGCGTTTCCGGGCGTTACCCCTTCATTCTACCTTTCGGATTACCAGTTCTCCTAAGAAGAGAACGATTTTTCTCGTTCTTTTATTAGTGCCTAACCTTTTCAGTTAGGAACGAGTCGCACCGTTTGTAAGGTCGTATTTATACAGAGTAAGGCTGCCCTTGGCATCGAGGTCAATGGCTGTGTTGGGGACATCAGCAGCATGGGCGGCGGGGATACAGGAAACGATCATCATGATCGCAAGGCACATGGCCAGGATCTTTTTGACAGACTTCATAATGGTTAATACATCCTTTCAGTGTTGAAAAAGTAGTTTGTCGGTTGGCATCCATTTTGGAAAAAGAAAAGGTGCCGGGGGGACCTCGGCACCAGTAGAAAAAACGCATATCCATTTTCTCCTGTTACTGTTTCTTACGCTTGATTACGAGCAGAATCGCACCACACAGGCCGCAGGCCAGAATCAATGCGATGGGCATGAGTGCCAGAGACTTGGAGCCGGTTTCGGGAAGCTCATAGGTACGTACATTTACGACGGTCAAATCAACGGTGTACTCCTTATCGTCAGGCAGCCCGCCTTCATAGGCGATATCCGCAAGCAGCTGGAAACCATCGGGTGCGGCAGTTTCGGTCAGACGGTAAAGACGTTCCGGATGCAGCCCGGTGAATTCTACCAGACCGGTTTTATCCGAGATGAGGCGGCCATCTGTGAGGCCCTCGCTGGAGCAGGTGCCTTCTTTCGCATAACCGGAGTTGGAATAAACAACGGGCAGCCAAGAGGTACCGTCCACGGACCATTTCAGCAGGAACTCTGCGCCAGCCAGAGGCTCGCCTGTGGTATCGACCTTCCGAATTGCAATCTTGCCGGAGCGGAGAGAATTTGTGAAGCGTACCTCAGCAGTCCTCCCTTGGACGACAGTGACGGATTGGGGATTTTCCGAAACGCAGATGTAAGGACTGTCATCGGGGATTACCTCCTCAACGGTATAAGTACCGGGATAGAGGTTCTCACTGACAATGAGACCGGATGTATCCGTGACGAAGGGCGATCCTTTTATTTCGTCACCGTTGATGTCTCTGACGATGAATGTCCATCCCTCAAGAGAGCCGCTGGAGGGCATGGACTTTATGACTTTGATTTTGCCGTACTGGGTGTTGACAAAGGTGATATCCACATCTTTGTGGGGCAGAATTTCAAACTCTTTAATGGACTCGTCCACAAGCCAGTACTCATTTTCAAAGCGGCCTTCGGTGTCTCCGGTTTCTTTTGCATAATAGATGCCGGGGTCAAAGTATATACCGACCTTGCCGTCAGCATTTGTGGTAGCGGTAGTCACCTTTTGTGTACATTCTTTATCGGAGTAAATGGTGATCTCCCAGCCTTCAAGGGACTCGCCGGTATTGGTAGACTTATGGAACCAGCCCAATCCCTGCTCACGGTTATGCCATGCATCTTCTGTGGCCTTGCCTGCAATGATCGTGACGGAGTGGTATCCCAGCTCGCAGTTCCAGTAGTCGTCACCGTTGGAAAGCTCCAGAACGGTATAGCTGCCGGGCTTGAGTTTGCCGGTGCTGGCATACCCAGTTTCGTCGGTGGTGTAGTCGCCCACGACATTCCCATCTGAATCCTGAACGCGGAAGGTCCAGCCTTCAAGCTGATTGCCAGTGTTCGTCGTCTTACAGAAAACCAGAATGCCAAATTGTTCGTTGGTGTATTCGACTTCGGACTGTGTACCGGCAGTAACTGTAACCTGCTTTTCGACAGCAGCGTCGTATGTCCAGTATGTTTCATCTCTGTCGTGAATCTCAACGACGTAGTATGTGCCGGGTTCGAGCTTACCGGATGCTGCATAGCCGTCCTCGCCGGTTGTAATGGTTTCTACCAGCTCCCGATTGGCATCCAAAATATGGAAATTCCACCCTTCGGGGCTTCCGTCAATGGCATTCTTTTTTACGCGAAGATCGCCATTGTGGGTATTGCTGAAGGTCACAGACACAGTCGCATTTGCTTTGACGGTGATGGCCTTGACAGAAGAATCACAGACCCAGTAGGGATCATCCACTGCGATTTCCTTCGCGTACAGCTTCTGCAGGGTCAGGCCATCTATCACGATGGCGCCGTCTGTGCCTGTCGTAAAGGGGGAGCCTTCAATGGGTTTGGTGCAGGCAACATCCGTATAGATCCCGATTTGCCAGCCGGAGAGGTTCTCTCCCGTATTGGTTTGCTTAATCAGTTTGACGGAACCGGTTTCCAGAGAGTTGTGAAAGCTGACAGAGGCGGTGGTACCGTAGGTGATCGTCACCTTTTGGGGGTTGTCGCTTGCACAGCTGTACATTGCCTCAACATCATCGTCACGGTGTCCAAGCTCCTTGACATAGTAGGTGCCGATTTCCAGACCGGTAACGGATATGGCACCCTTGGAATCCGTTGTATGGGGACCGGACACCAATGTGGTGCAACCGGAATCGGAGTAGATTCCAAATTCCCAGCCTGCCAGATTCAGCCCATCGCTGGTCGTTTTGGTCAGACTGAAGTTTCCGGTTTTGATCTTATTGATGAAGGTAACAGAGGCTGCTGCACCCCCAGTGATGGTTACTTTTTGTGGATTGGTGCCGGAACACACATACTTCTCGTTTATAGAAGAATCCGCGTGGCCGATTTCCTTCACATAGTAGGTACCCGGGGCGATGCCATCGACCGAAATGGTTCCGTTGGCATCCGTTGTATGAGGGCCGGATACCAGAGTCGTGCAGCCGGAATCGGAATAAATGCCGAATCGCCAGCCGGAAAGATTCGACCCGTCATCCGTTTTTTTCGTCAGAGCCAACCTGCCGGTATTGATTTTGTTCACGAAGCTGACCGATGCCGTGCTGCCGTTGACAATCGTAACCTTCTGGGGATTGGTGCTGGAGCATACGTATAGGCTCTCAATACCGGAATTGGTATGCCCCAATTCTTTGACATAATAGGTGCCTGCGGTAAGGCCGGTAACAGAGATCCTGCCGCTGGAATCTGTCGTGTGAGGGCCGGAAACGAGGCTGGTACAGGCAGAGTTGGAATAGATCCCAAACTTCCATCCGGATAAGTTCTTACCATCTTCCGTGGTTTTCGTCAGGCTCAGATTGCCAATCGCCTGACCTTTTAATTTGAAATAGGCGTTCAGCGTACCGGACTCAGGACGGTACAGGTTGATCGTTGTCTGGTAAGAGGAGCCGGACATGTACCAAAGAGAATAGGACGAGTTTTCAGCAGAAGGAATCGTCTTCGTCGCTTTGAAGACAGTAGACTCGGAGATGGTGCCAGTCTGGGAGATATAAAGCGTGTTGCCGGATTTGCGGAACTCTGCGCCATTGCCATTCGTGAAGCTGAACCCGGACAGAACTCCATTGGAGTCATAGACACTGGTTTCATCTCCGGTCAGCGTAATGGTGGGTGCGGAGCTGCTGGAGCTGGAGGTGAAGCTCGGAATCTTCAGGGCAGCCTGAACGCAGCTGACCAGAGTGTTATAGTTCGGAGCAAAGTAAGATACGGAGGCAGCACCGGCGTTGTAGAAAATGTTGCCTGCAGTTCCGCTTTCGTTGGCAGAATTCAGGGCAAATGTTTCCGGATCCCGGAGGCCGCACACAATTTCGTAAATGAGGAACTGCGTTGCGATTCTGAGCGGGACGTTGGGATTGTCGTCTTTGTACGTCGTGGTGACGCTGATGGAGTGATCCCACATTTCGTCGCTGTAAAGAAGAATCAGACCAATGGCCTTTCGCCTTGCTTCCGGCAGGGAATACCATGCGGTTGCACCGGCGGTGCTGCCGCTGCCGGTAAGTGTGACATCCCGGTCGACAGAGTTGCCGGATGTACTTGCGGCATAGTTTTTGTAAGGCTCAATACAGTACAGCGGATCGTCTGCATAGGCAATGTTATTGTACCGGGCGAAATGCCAGCCCAGATTTTTGATATATGCCGTTTTCGCAGAACCGGTTCCGTTGGGCTTATAAGTAACCGAGACCTGACTGTTCAGCACCGTTGTGTAGTTGCCGTGGTCGGCATAGTCAAACAGCAGGACGCCTGCAGATGTGCTGGCGGTTGTCGCAATCCCGTATTCATTGTCGGGCTGGGAATCAGGTGCGCCTGCGGAGCTGTTTCCTGTTTCTTCAGAAGAATCTGACTGGGGCAGTGTGGTCGTGGGGGATTCGGTGGATACAGTTGTTTCCGTGGCTTCCGGTTCTGTGGGGGTACTTTCATCATTGTCGGCTGCATAAACCGACGGGATGAGGCTTAGCACCAGCACAAATACCAGCAGCAACGAAAGCAGCCGCTGACAAGGTGTTTTCATGTGGTTGTCATCCTTTCTCAAGTTGGGGTAGAAAAAGGCCCCAGTCCAAAGAACTGAGGCATTGACTTCAAATGTGGAATTGGTGTCACTGCCTGAGTGACTGCCTTGGCTTGGCGGGCCGGCTTTTCCGCTGAGCGTTCTGTCAGAATCAGTCTGGTGTACGGGCTTTATCTGCGGGAATTCAGGACCCTCTTCACGGAAGGCTGAGGCGCCTGCGGTCGTTTCGGAATCAGTCTGGGATACCGGCAGACGGCCAAAACCAGTATTACGGCAGCGGATAGAGCAGCAATCGCTTTTTTACATGTACATTTCCTCCTGCTTGCATGATCTAATCAAAATTGCAGGGAATTGCAGTGCTCAGTGTGCGAGCTGATAATACCCGCGTACAGCTTCATCGACACACCGGTCAAGAATTTCAAAAAATCTGGTTTTGGTCATCTGAACATCAAGCCAGTGCGTCGCACGATAGTTATAGCAGCTGAAGTTTTCGTTGACGGAATGACTGCCCAGAACGCTGCGCAGATTCATCTCGTTGGAACGATCTGCCAGCATGGCTTTCTCTCCGTCCAGAGGCCGTGCGAGGTAAAAAACCATCAGCGGATGCAGCTCCGAGAAGCTGATCTGGAGGTAAAAGTCACGGTAGGTCGTCATGAGCGAGGTTTCATCCTCGGCAGCAACATCCAGCAAGCTGTAAATCATTTTCCGGGTATTATCAGACAGCTCCTTTCGGCGAACCAATTCCTCTTTCGGCAGTTCGCATTGGGTCATAAGGATACCTTCTTTCAGAGTTATTTGGGAATGGTGACATAGGTGATATTTCCCCAAACAGTCTTCTGCTCCATATCGACACCTGCGATTTTCACGACTACGCGGGCGCCCTTGGGCGGCCTTGCGCGATATGGGAACCTACATCTGCATTCAGCACCCATATCCAGACGCACGAAGATACCGGTGCTGTCCGTCAGCGTAACGGTACCGGCATAGTTGCTGTTCACCTCGATTTTTTCGAGAGCTTTATCCACAGGATTGGCAGCAACTTGTTTTACGGAAGCAGCTACACGGATGTCATCCGGGTCATCCCGATTGAGTTGGGTGACTTTCACCAGTACCCGGTCGCCGGGTTCATAGTAGCCCATGGCATCGGTAAGCCGTACATAGCTCAGCTCCCGCAAGGGAATGTAAACGTCGATACCAAACAGATCCACGAAAATGCCATATGGAATGACGGACATGACTCTCGCTTCGCAGCAGAGTCCTTCGTAGATCCGGTATGTGCCGTCACGGGTCTGATTCAGGTAGTAATGCCGGCGCTTCGTGGCCATAGCATCCTTCCGGCTGCCGACTGCCAGACCGGTATTGCGGTCAATGCCTTTGACAACATAATCGATTTCAGATCCGAGTCGCTTGGTAAGCAGGTAATGGTAGACTTCATAGGGATCCTGTCCCCGTAAATCCTTGGGCAGATCGACGATCATGGAAGCCATAATGATGACCTTATAATCGCCGTGGAAAATCACGGCGCGGGGTTCCCCCAAGCCAGAGTGCTTTTCAACGCCCTGAATCTTATCGGTAAGGTAGCGGCCGGTTTTCAGAGACTCGACCAGATCCAGAAACTTATCTCTGGCCTTATCGATCTCAGTTTGGATGCCGAGCGCGTCATCAATCGCCAAAACTTCCATATTGGGCATGGGAACATTGAGCCGTTGCCTTGCCTGCCGGGGAGATATGGTGGAATGAGGAGCTTCGTTGCTGCCTTCGGGATTTCCGGCGATCTCGCCGGTGGATGCTTGATGCCGGGGCGGAACTTTCAGGACAGAATCGGTCTGGGACGGTTCACTGTTTGGGGTTACGGGCATATCGTCGGGCGGTAGGCTGTTTTCGGTTGTGGACATAGGTTTTCCTCCTTTTGATAAATTAAAACCTGTACATTTAAATCTGCAGCAATTATTTGTTCCTTTAAGCATTGTAAGGTAATTAAATTACTATTTTCATCGGCTGACAATTTCCAAATTATTGATATATTCATCTTAAGACTCCTACTCTTTCTTTGCCGTAGATTTTTTTATTTTCTTCTTCGGCACTTCTTTTTCTCTTTCCTCTATCATTTTTTCATACACCGATGCAATATCATCAATTTCACCAAATGCAATCAATTTTCCATGATCAAGTATCATAGCCTTATTACATATCCGTTTAACCTGATCCAGTGAATGTGATACAAATAAAACTGTCACCCCAGAATCAAACATACTCATAACTTTTTTTTCACTTTTTTTACGAAATTTTGCATCACCTACCGATAGTACTTCATCTAAAATAAGAATTTTAGGAGAAACAATAGTCGCAATTGAAAATCCCAATCTAGACTTCATTCCGGATGAATAATTTTTCACTGGAACATCAATAAACTCGCCCAATTCAGAAAATTCGACAATCTCATCATATTTTTCATCAATAAATTGTTTTGTATACCCAAGCATTGCACCATACAGATAAATATTTTCTTTTCCCGTATATTGTTTTTCAAATCCCGCTCCCAATTCCAACAGCGGCGCAATTTTTCCATGTTTTTCCAACGTTCCCTCCGTTGGCTTAAATACTCCAGCAATTACTTTTAATAGCGTACTTTTCCCAGCACCATTCAATCCGAGGATGCCAACCCTTTCTCCCTTTTTAATTGTAAGGTTAATATCTTTCAATGCCCAAAATTCATTATATTGGATCTGATGGCGTAACGACTGGATTACATAATCCTTCAAACTATCAACTTTTTCTTTGCTTAAATTAAATTTCATCCCTATATTTTTTAATACAATAGCATCTTCTTTGCTCATAGAACACTCCATTCTTATATTTGTAGGATGAAATCATCCTGTTTTTTAACAAACATTATCAATCCTACCACCATTGTCACTACACTAAATCCCAAAGCGTATAAAAAATAGTGAACATTCATCAATCTACCAAAAACAGCATCCCTGAAAATACTGATTATGCTATACAACGGATTAAACTTTAAAATCCATGAAAAACTACTATCAAGGATTTTCTCCGGCTGATAAAAGATCGCACACATATACATAATCAACATCAAAG
>ERZ772861.1585-NODE-1585-length-18083-cov-5.805858_pt1 | contig 18083 bp, 18 predicted proteins | sample MGYA00512135_ERZ772861 | MGnify/ENA primary metagenome ERZ772861 (study PRJEB29015, sample SAMEA2737700) | human gut metagenome | biome: human gut; feature: human-associated habitat; material: faeces | place: China | collected 2012 ...
ATGGAACGCATTGCATCGGAAAGCGCGCGGCGGCGATCCTGCTGGGATTTTTTGCCGCCGCCGCGCTCATGCTGCCGTCTGCGCAGGCGGCAGAACGGACGGTCAGCGAGCTGATCCCCGTGGGACAGGTCATCGGCGTGAAGCTCTTTTCTGACGGCGTGCTCGTCGTCGGCCTTTCCGATGGAGAAAGCCCTGCAAAGGCTTGCGGGCTGAAAGAGGGCGACGTGATCACCGCTGTCGGTGGACAGGAGCTTGATACGATCGAAGAATTTCGTCAGCTTCTGGCAGAAAACGGCGCGGACGCTGCGGCTTTGACCGTCAAGCGCGGCAGCCGCACGCTGGAGCTGTGCGCAGCGCCGGAGAAGGACGAAAGCGGTGATTACCGCCTCGGCGCATGGGTGCGCGACAGCATGGCGGGCATCGGCACGATGACCTTTTACGACCCGGAGAGCGGCATTTTCGGCGCACTGGGACACGGCGTGACAGATGCGGATACGGGAAAGCTCCTGCCGCTTGACCACGGCAGTATCATGGACGCATCGGTCAAGGCGGTGAAACGAGGCGAGCGCGCCGCGCCGGGAGAACTCAAGGGCGATTTTGACCTGACGCGTGACAGCGGTACGCTTTTTGCCAATACCGAGAGCGGCATTTTTGGAAAGCTTTCCGCCGAGGACGCGGAGAAGCTTCGCACGCAGGCGCTGCCCATTGCCGGAAAAAGCGAGCTGAAAACCGGAAAAGCGCAGATCCTTGCAACCGTGGAGGGCAAAGAAACACGCGCATATGACATTGAGATCGAAAAGATCTACTCGTCTTCCGGCAGCACGCGCAACTTTTTGTTGCACGTGACGGATGAGGCGCTGCTTGCGCAGACCGGCGGCATAGTACCGGGAATGAGTGGGAGTGTTGTTTTAAAAGACGGGAAGATCGTCGGCGCAGTGACCCATGTTTTGTTGGACGACCCGACAAGAGGTTATGGCATTTTTATTGAAAATATGCTTGCTGCCGCCGGATTGCAGACGGCATAACCCACCGCTCCGGTAGAGAGACCATTCTGTTAAGGAAGTGTGAAAATAGCTGATTTTAGATGGAAAAATGCAAAAAAGATAGTTATTTTCGACAAAAACTGCTTGAAAACGCTGTCCGAATATGTTAACTTTATGCCATGGCAGAATGAAGACGTCATATTTTGCTGTTTAGCCGACCGGCTTGGCCGGCAATCTAAACTTGTGTAAAAAGGACGGGATGACATGGAGAACAGGATTACAGTCGTATTGGCAGATGCGAACGAGGAGTTTCGCACGGCACTGCAGCAGACATTGGAAAACGCGGAGGGATTCGACGTAGTGGGAAGCGCGGCCGACGGATTGGCGGCCGCTCAGCTTGTGCAGGAGAAGAAACCGCAGCTCCTTGTCATGGATCTGCTGCTGCCGGGACTGGACGGCTTCGGCGTGCTCGAGCAGCTGGAAAAGGCGAAGGTGCAGGTGAAGAGCCTGATTGTCTCGGCGCTCTATCGCGACCAGATTGTTGCGCAGGCAATGAGCCGCGGCGTGTCCTTCTTCATGCCTAAGCCCTGTGAAACGGCTTCGTTGTTGGAGCAGATGCGCCGCGCGATGAACGAAGGGGAAGAGAGCGAGAGCGAATCCCAGTCACTTGAACGCGAGGTCACGGCGGTGATCCACGAAGTCGGCGTACCTGCGCACATCAAGGGTTACCAGTATGTGCGCGAGGCGATCGTCATTGCGGTGCAGGACATGGACGTGATCAATGCGGTGACGAAGGTGCTCTATCCGGAGGTCGCGCGCCGTTACAGCACCACACCTTCGCGCGTCGAGCGCGCCGTGCGTCATGCGATCGAAGTCGCATGGGATCGCGGAGACCTTGAAACGCTCCAGCACTATTTTGGCTACACGGTTTCCAACACAAAAGGAAAGCCGACCAATAGTGAGTTCATTGCCATGATCGCCGACCGCATCCGTTTGCAACGTAAGATCCGAAAAGCATAAGGGAGAGCCTTTCGGATCGTGCCCACAACGAAACGAAGAAGAACCACACCGCGGGACATCCCGCGGTGTGGTTCTTCTTATTTTTCCTGTTTCTTTTTCATGCGCTTTTCGATTCGCCGCAGACCCAGCAGGCACAGCCAGGAGGCGGCGCCGAGCAGCAGGGAACCGAGCGCATAGCCCTGTTTCTTTTTCATAATAGCTCCTTTATGAGATTTACGGCGTGCTTTCGCGCAAAACAATATCTGCGGTGAAGCGTCTGCCGTCGCGCTCGACCAGAAGGCTGAGCGTTTCGCCCGCTTCGTGGCGGCGGCGGACACGGAGAAGGTCGGTGGATTTGGTCAACGCCTCACCGTCTGCCTTCAAAATGAGATCGCCCTTTTGAATGCCGGCTTCGTCGCCGGGGCCGCCGGGCGTGACTTCCATGACGAGCAGCGCAGTCTCGCCGCTGTCGAGCGTGACGGGTGCGATCTGCACCGAGACGCCGATCATCACCTCGCCGTGGATCTCACCGTAGGCGATGAGATCATTGATCATGTAAGCGGTCGACGCGATGGGAATGGCGAAGCCGAGTCCCTCTACGCTTACGGTGGAGGAAGAACCCATCTTCATTGTGTTGATGCCAACGACCTGTCCGTACTCGTTGATGAGCGGGCCGCCGGAGTTGCCGCTGTTGAGCGCGGCATTCGTCTGGATGAGCGTCATTGTGACGCCGTCAACATATACGTCGCGGTTGATGGCCGAAACGATGCCGTCGGTCAGCGTGCCGCGCAGCTCCACGCCGAGCGGGTTGCCGATGGCATACACCGTGTCCCCGACGGTCAGCGCATCGGAATCGCCGAACTCCGCAGCGGGGAGGTCTTTGGCGGCGATCTTGATGACGGCAAGATCCTTTTCTTCGTCCAGTCCCAGAAGGCTGGCGCGGTAGTTCTTGCCTGTGTCGAGTACGACATAACACTCAGCGCCGCCCGCGATGACATGCGCGTTTGTGAGGATATAACCGTCGGACGTGAAAATGACGCCTGTGCCGACCATGGCGCTGCCGTCGTTCATGGAGGCAAACACCGTGACGGTGGATGGATTGACCTTCTGATAGACCTCCTGAATACTCAGCGCCTCGCCGTGCGTTTCGCTGTAGCGGAGCTTGACCTTGTCGGTGTTGGGCAGGCGCTTGATGGTCGTTTCGCCGTGGTTTGAATTGTCGTAGGATTCGGCATCATTGCGATGCTCGAAATGATCGTCAAAATAGGAGTCGTGGCTGTCGAACACACCGCTGAGGCACAGAGCCGTGATGCCGCCGCTGATGAGGAGCAGACCGAGCATGCAGAAAAGAAAGATCCTGAGGCCCTTTCTTTTTCTGCGCGGCGCGGCGGCTTTGGGCTGTCCGGGCAGCGGCGTGGGCTGCACATAGCGCTCCGCGATGGGAGTGATGCGCGCCTCGTAGCGCAGCACGACCTCCTGTGGCTCATTGGTGCTGCCGCTTTGAGGGAGATTCTGCTTTTCCTGATCCATAGTGATTGTTTCTCCTGTCGGGGGACTCACTGGGGGGCGATCTGCCCACCGGCCAGCGTGACGGTAAAGGTGAAGGTGGTCAAGCCGTTTTCACTCGTGACGGCGATGTGCTCCTTATGCTGATCGAGAATGGTTTTGACCACGTAGAGCCCGAGCCCCACGCCGTCCTTATCCTCGGAGCGGGACTTATCGCTCTTGTGGAAGCGCTCAAAGAGCAGCGGGATCTCTTCGGCGGGAATGGTGTCGCCCTCGTTGCGCACGGAAACAAGCGCTTTGCCGTTTGAAGTGGTCACACCGAGGTAGAGCGCGGAGCCTTTGCGGGCAAATTTGGTCGCGTTTTCCAGCAGATTGTAGATGACCTGCGTGATGAGGTCATTGTCGCCGAGCACCATGATGCCGCTGTCGGGAATGTCGGCGTCCACATCAAGCCCGCGGTCGGTGATCTTCTTTTCCATCGAGATGAGCACGCGGCGCATGCTCTCGCACACGTCGAACGGCGCCTTCGTGCGGTTGAGATCGCGCGACTGGAGCTGCGAGACCTCAAGCATGCGGCGCACAAGACGGGACAGGCGCCGCGATTCGTCCGAAATGATGCGCAGATATTCCTTCTCCTGCTCGGGCGGGATCGTGCCGTCGAGAATGCCGTCCGTATAGCCGGCGATGGTCGTCATCGGGGTCTTGAGTTCGTGGGAAACGTTGGCGATGAACTCGCGGCGCTGTCGCTCCGTTTCCTGGAGGGAGTCGGCCATGTTGTTGAAGGCGTCGGCCAGCTCAGTGATCTCCGTCACGCCGGCGTAGTTGTGCATGCGCACATCAAAGTTGCCGTCGGCAAAGCGGCGGGTCGCTTCCGCCATCTCATGAATGGGGTGCGACTGGCGCATACTGACCCACGCGCTCACAACGAAGGAGAGCAGCAGCACCGTCACCGCCGTCATAAAGAAAAGCCCGATGAAAGTGCGCCACATCGTCGTCAGCGCCCGTGCGCCGGTCACAGCCAGTACAAAGCCGACGGTCGCGCCGCCGGATTCAATCGGCACACCGACAACAAAGTGTGTATCCGCATAGATGCTGCCGAGCGTGGTGCGCACCGCGTATGGTTCGCTGCTCATCGCTCCCTCGGAGACATCCTTCGGCACGGTGAGTACGCGATTGGCGAGCGAGGGGTCAGTCGTCAGCAGCAGGTTCCCGTCTACGTTGCAGATGAGAAACTGCGCGTCCGTTACGCTGGAGGCAAAATCAGCCAGTTCGCGCAGTCCTGTGAGCGAGCCGCTTTCCATGTAAGATGAGACCATGTGCGAAACGACGCTCGCCTTGCTCTGCATCTCCTCGCTGCGCTCGTCGATGGCATAGGAATATGTCAGCGCGAAGAATGCACTGCCGAGCAGCGCCAGCGTCAGCATGACGACGCTGGCTGTGAGCAGGAAATTCTGCCAGTAGATCGTGCGGCAGCGCGTTCTGGCCTTCAGGAACCAGCCTTTTTTCTGTTTTTTCTCTTTGTTTTCTTCCGGCATGCTCAATTACTTCACTTCAAATTTGTAGCCCACGCCCCAAACGGTCTTGAGCGCCCACTGATCGCTGACATTTTCGACCTTTTCGCGCAGGCGCTTGACGTGTACGTCCACCGTGCGCGAGTCGCCGAAATAGTCAAAGCCCCAAACCTCGTCGAGCAGCTGATTGCGCGTATAAACGCGGTTCGGCGTGGCGGCGAGATGATAGAGAAGCTCCAGCTCTTTGGGCGGCGTGTCTATTTTTTTACCGTCCACGATCAGCTCATAGGAGTCGAGGTCAATGACGAGCTTGTCGAAAACGAGGCGTTTGTGTGTGTCGTCGGGGATCTCGCTGCGGCGCAGTACCGCGTTGATACGCGCAAGCAGCTCTTTCATCTCAAAGGGCTTGACGACATAGTCGTCCGCGCCCATCTCGAGGCCATGAATGCGGTCGTTGACCTCACCCTTGGCAGTGAGCATGATGATCGGGCACTTGGACGTTTCGCGGATCTTGGCGCATACGCCCCAACCATCGAGCACGGGGAGCATCACGTCAAGCAGCACGAGATCCGGCTCTTTTTCCTTGAATTCTTCTACCGCCTTGCCGCCGTCGGCTGCGATGCGGACTTCAAAGCCCTCTTTGTCGAGATACATTTTGATGAGGTTGGAAATATTGTTATCGTCCTCTACGACAAGAATATTGCGTGCCATGCTCTTATCCCCTTTCACACAACCGTGTGCCTTTCTTCTGTGATGGTCATTGGTATCATTATTATACGCGAAACTGCGGTTTTTTCCTGAACATTCTGTTAAAACGTCACGCTTCTTTTGCGGCGGAAAGCTCGTTGAGTGCAGTGACCGGCCGAGAAGAGGAACACAGGCGGGCGAGCAGTGCGCTCCAGTTTTCCTGAAGGTTGGCATCGCTGCCCAGATAGGCGATGCAGCCGCCGGAGCGGGCCTTGCGGAGAATGTCGCCGGCGACGGGCGGATCAGCACGGTAATCCAGATCGAAAACGATGGGGCAGTAGCCCGCCCTGCGCACGGCGCGCAGCGTTTCGTCCGATGTGTCGGAGAGGTAGACAAGCCGTGTTTTTTCGTTGCATGCCGTCCAGAGGGCATTGTTTGCACGCTCGATCGCGCTGAGCGTGCGCGCGCTGCCGCCGGAGGCATCGATGTACAGCGCGGCGGCGCTGCCGCTGATGACGATGCGGCGCAGCAGATCGCCGAGCGAGGAGAGCTGCTCTTCCGAGAAAAGGAACGTCGCTTTCGCGTTTTCCTTGACAAGCGTGTCAAGCAGCGCGTTCGAAACGTTCTCGTCCGTTACGCGCAGGGTGAGGCAGACAAGATTGCGGTCATTGTCCGTGTCGCTATCCGGTGGAGTATCTGCACTATTGGAGCCATTGTGCGTTTTCATGTAGTCGTTGTAGCGCTGCTCCATGGACATGGCGGCGGCATCGATGAATTTTGCGTCCGAGAGCACGACGGTGTCGTTCTTGAGACGCACAAGGTATCCGTAGGTCACGCGCGTGTAGCTGTAATCAAGCGAGAAAAATTGCGTTAAAAGGTCAAGCGGCAAAAATACCACATCGCCGCGCACGATGGCTGCTCCGCTGTATTGGCGGTCGTTCTGGTCGGTGACGGTGCCGGCGGCAAAGTCAAAGGTCAGCGCGCTGCCCTGCCGGTAAACAACGGCGGTGCTCTTGTCGCGGCTGCGGGAATAGAAGAGTCCCAGGTCTGTGCCGGCGATCGCTGTGTAGGGAACATACAGCCGCCCGCCTGACCAAAAGGGCATCGTTCCGTCGCTGAGATCCGGGAGGAGCTGATCATTGACCGCGGTAAAGTATACGGTCGTTTCCGCCTCCGTCTTGGCGGGCGCAAGCGTAAAAAGCAGCAGCGTTGCAAGCAGCAGACACAAAAACCGTTTTTCCTTCATACGTTTCGCCTCCCGTCATTGAATCTTGTAATTATAACAATTTTTTCTCCGCTTTGCAATATCTGCGCAGTGCTCAGACGCCATAATAGCCGACCGTGGTGTTGGAGAAATAGTGCTGCACGATCTCTTCGGCGGAAAGCCCCTGTTTGGCAAGAATATTCGCTCCGTACTGGCTCATGCCGACGCCGTGGCCGTAGCCCGTGACGTGGAAGGTGAAGGAACCGTCCTTGTATGCCACAGTGAACGAGGGCGAGCGCAGCGAGAGAATGGTGCGCAGATCGTTTCCACGCAGCTTGACACCGCCGACCGTGACGGAGGCGACATAGTCCGAGTCGTTTCGCACGATGTCGCGGATCCACCCATCTGGATTGCCGGAGAGATCGGCATCCGGCTTTGCGGCAAGGAAGAGAGACTTGAATTCCGCCGCCGTAAAGGTCGAAACGGAGTAGTAGTTCGGCACGAGCTCTTCCGTTTCGGGGCTTGAGACTTTCTGGAGGTAGGGGAGGTCATTCAGCCACACGTCGCCCGCACCCTGCGTGCTGCCGTCGGCGGAGGAGAAAAAGACGGCAAGGATCGGCGCGCCGTCATAGAGGATCACCTCACCATCGGTTTCACTCACGGCGCGCGCAAGCTTTTCTTCATAGTAAACGGCCATGCTGCCCCAGTTCGCCGCGGCCTGTTCGGCGCTCAAGTACGCCTTGCAGCAGGTGTGGTCGTCGCAGGCATCGGCATCGGGGTGGTTGGCGCTGCCGCCGCCGCGGATGCGGTAGAGCGTGTAGGTGCGTGCGGCGATGGCCTGCGCCTTGAGCGCCTCTTCTTCAAATGAGGCGGGCATTTCCGCGCGCAGCACGCCGAGAAGATACGTGCCCATGTCCATCTCCTGCACCTCGCCCCGGATCAGAACGTGCAGAAGATCTGCGCTGTCGCGTTCGCCGGGGGCGGCCGGTTCACCGGCCTGAGCGGGTGGTTCACCGTTGCCGGAGGGGGTAGGGGCATCGCCGAAGCGGCCTGCCGCCGCCCAGGCGAGGATCCAGATGAAGCCGATGAGCAGAAGCGTAATGCGAAAGAGCTGTTTCAAAATGTGTTCCTCCTTGCAGACGGTTTGCCGCAGTTGCTCTGGTGAGAGCTTTTTATCACTATATGACAGACTTGTCCGTGAAATGATTCATGGACAAACGGGAATGAGTGTGCTATCATGATGGGACAGATATTTTCCGGCGCCGTGCGCGCCGTATTCCGGAAAAGGAAAGGGTTCGGTTTTGTGAAAATTCTTCATTGGCTTTTGCTGGCGCTGTTTTCTGCGGCAGCGGCGCTGGCGCGTCTCCGTCTGCTCGCCGCGGGCTTTGATGCGAACGGGCTGCCCGTCCCGATGGACCTGAACACCATGGCGCTGCCTGCGGTGCTTATCGTTGCGGCAGTCATCGTGCTCGTTATGGCGCGGCGTTACCCCGCGCAGCGCGAGCTGTGCGGCGGCATGGACTTATACTTTGCCTTTGACCGCTCCACGCTTGCCGTGATGCTGACGGTGCTCGGCTGCTTTGCGCTCATTGGCTCGGCGGTGTACTCGATGGTGTTCTCCCTGCGCACGACCGTCACGATGGCGCTTTCAGTCTTTCTGGCTGTCGGTGCGGCATGCCTGCTGTACGCCGTGGCCGCGCTGCGGCGCAAGGCGGAGTTCCCCGGCGTTGTGCTGCTCGTGCCCGTGTGCGCGATGGTGCTTGCGCTGATCCTCTTTTATCGCGAGCATGCGGCCGACCCCGTGCTGCGCCACTATGATGTCGAAACGCTGGCGCTCGCAGCGCTGACGGTGCTGCTGCTCGAATTTGCTGCCTTTGCCTTCCGCGGCGGTGCGCCGCGGCTGCTGATGCCCGCAAGCTCTCTGAGCGTGATCCTCTGCGCCGCGGCTCTGGCGGCGCGCCCGGCGCTTTCTGAGATCCTCTTCTACGCAGGCGGCGCGTGCATTGCGCTTGCCATCGGTGCGGCGGCGGATTTTGACCCGTGAAGGCACAGAGACACAGAAATGTCGAAAGAAAACGAAAAAGGACGCCTCACGGCGTCCTTTTTCTTATAAGATGGAAGATTGGATGAAAAGAAGCTATTGTCTCTTGCAAGTATTAAGATAAGGGACGCATGTTAACAAAGTTCGGGGAAAAGTGTTACAAAAGTATTAAATGAATGATTTCTTTCGAAGCTTAGCGCAGGGTGCGGAAGAAATCTGCCAGCACGGCCCGGCACTCATCTTTGAGAATGCCGCCCACGAGCGCGGGGCGGAAGGGGAAACGCTCCATAAAAAGGTTCAGCACGCCGCCGCAGGCACCCATCGCCTCATCGCGCGCGCCGTAGAAAACGCGCGGAATACGGGCGTTGATGATCGCGCCCGCGCACATGGGGCAGGGCTCAAGCGTCACATAGAGCGCGCAGCCGTCGAGCCGCCACGACTTCAGCGCTTCGTTTGCCTGCGCGATGGCCTCCATCTCTGCGTGCGAAGAGGTGCGCTGCTTTTCCTCGCGCCGGTTGCGGCCGCGGCCGATGATCTCACTGTCCTTGACGATGACGCAGCCGACGGGCACCTCGCCCTCCGCTGCGGCTTCCCGCGCAAGAAGAAGCGCTTCGCGCATATAGTTTTCGTGCTCCATGGCAGACTCCTTGTTTGAAAAGAGGAATATTTGTCCATACTTTCCATACACTGACTTTGCAAAGGTATGGGAGGGCGGAACAATGCGAAAGGTCAATTTGCTGCGCTGCGACATCGCGCGCGACGCATCCATGCAGGACTTGTTCAGCGAGCTGAGCGACACACGCGTGGCGCTCTCGCAGGCGTATGCCCGCTTCAACGCGGTCTGCGAGCCGGAGCTGGTCGACGCCTGCGTATATGAGATCAACGCCGAGCTTTCGCGTTATGATTATCTGCTGCGGCAGATCAAGGAACGCGGCGGCAGAGCTGTGTGCAAAACGTGCAGCGAGGGGGCGGTGAAATGGGAATAACAGAAAAGGTGCTGCTCGTCCTGCTCGGCGCGTTTGCGCTGCTGGCACTGCTCAAGCTGTTTGCGGCGCCTCTGAAGCTCACAGGCAAGCTGCTCGTCAACACGCTGCTCGGCTTTGCCCTCTTGGGGCTGCTGAACGTGTTGGGCGTGCTGGCAAGGCTCTCACTGGGGCTGAATCTCTTCAACGCGCTTGTGATCGCCATTCTTGGCGTGCCGGGACTGGCGCTGCTTATTTTGCTGCGACTGGTGTTCATTTAGTCTACATATTCTGATATGTGATTGCCGCGTAGGAACGCGGCAATTTTTACATTTCGCGCTCGTCGCCGGTTCCCCAGCCGTAGAGCGGATAGCGCTGCATCGCGCCGAAGAGCTTCTGCTTGAGGTCAGGGTAGCGCATCGAGAGCGACTCGATCAGTTCCTTGACCTCCTGCCGGCGTGTTTCGCCGTTGGCAGGGCAGGGGTTGTGTACGATGGGAAGATCCAGCTTGGCGGCGGCGCTGCGCACCTGCTGCTCTTTGACATAGAGCAGCGGGCGGATCTGGGTCACGTCCGTGCGGCTGAGGTAAGTAACGGGCTGAAAGCAGCCAATGCGCCCTTCGAAGAGAAGATTCATCAAAAGCGTTTCCACTGCGTCGTCATAGTGGTGACCGAGCGCGATCTTCTTGATGCCGTGCTCGTTCATCGCCGTGGAGAGCGCGCCGCGGCGGAGCTTTGCGCACAGTGAGCAGGGATTTTTCTCCTTGCGCTCCAGAAAGACGACCTCGTAGATCGGCACATTCACGCGGATATATTCTACGCCGAGCGTTTCGCAGTAGTCGGCGACCGCGTCAAAGTTCATGCCCGGCACGCCCGTTTCGACCGTGATGGCGGCGACGCGGAATGGCTTCTGGTAGAATTTGGAAAGGCGTGCGAGCGCGGTGAGCGTGACGAGCGAGTCCTTGCCGCCGGAAACGCCGACGGCAACGGTCTCGCCGGATTCGATCATGTCATAGTCCGTGACGCAGCGGCGTACAAGCCCTAAAATTTCCTGCATAGGTGTAACTCCTTGAGAAAAACAAAAGAATTTGATTTTGTGATTTTAGAATTCAAGAGATAATGGGAGAAAAACGAAGCATTTGCGAGCATTGTCTGCGCTAAATTAAAATGGTGTTGACATTTCTGCGCGGGAATGCTATAAATAGACTCGTTCCGATTTTACCAAGGGACAAAGAAAATGTAAAGCACGAGCTTTCATTCATAGATCAAATGGAGGAAACACACCATGTCCACTTTTATGGCGAACAAGGGCAACATCGAGCGTAAGTGGTACGTCATCGATGCTGCCGGCAAGCCCATGGGCAAGACCGCCGTTGCTGCGGCTGATCTGCTCCGCGGCAAGCGCAAAGTCACCTACACCCCGCACGCCGACTGCGGCGACAACGTCATCATCATCAACGCTTCCAAGGCCATCCTCACCGGCAACAAGATGGAGCAGAAGTACTATCGTACGCACTCCGGCTGGGTCGGCGGTCTGAAGGAGACCAAGTATCGCATCCTCATGCAGGAGAAGCCCGAGCTTGCGATGCGCGTGGCCGTGCGCGGCATGATGCCCCGCAACACCGTGACCAAGGACTCCCTGAAGCGTCTGCACATCTATGCTGGTGATACCCACGAGCAGCAGGCTCAGAAGCCCGAAGCTTACGAAGTCTAAGGAGGAAGAGAAGAATGTATCAGTCCAAGAAGCCTTATCTGTACGGCACCGGCCGTAGAAAGTCCTCCGTCGCCCGCGTTCACCTCTTCCAGAACGGCACCGGCGCCATCACCATCAACGGCCGCGACATCGACGAGTATTTCGGCCTCGAGACCCTGAAGATGGTCGTCCGTCAGCCCCTGGCCGCTACCGAGGAACTCGGCAAGGTCGACATTGTTGCCACCGTTGAAGGCGGCGGCGTTTCCGGTCAGGCCGGTGCTCTGCGCCACGGCGTTGCCCGCGCTCTGCTGCTGGTCAACCCCGAGTACCGCACCGTCCTGAAGAAGGCCGGTTTCCTGACCCGCGATCCTCGTATGAAGGAACGCAAGAAGTACGGCCTCAAGGCTGCTCGTCGCGCACCTCAGTTCTCCAAGCGCTAAGCCGCTTCGTTTCGAGAACGGTCTTTTCGATCGAATCGCTCAAAAGCCCCGGAAAACCAGTCGGTTTTCCGGGGCTTTTCTTGACTCTGATGCCGTTTCGCCTCCACTGCCGCGGATACCGCAGGGCACAGAATGCGGAACGAAATATCATAATATTGCGCAAAGCCCTATTGACAAACAAAAAAGATGCGCTATAATGTGAACCAATTTAATCTTTCAAACCGTTGAAGCGGAGATAACGGCAGCGATGCCTTTACAGAGAGCCTGTGGTGCTGAAAATCAGGCAAGAAACACGTTGTCAAATGGGCCGCTGAGGGTGCGGTCAAATGGGGCTTTTCCCAGAGTATTCTGCAACGTGTTGGCATACGTCAGTTGCCGGGATATGTTGGTATCCTGCAAAGCGCACGGGTCGCACCGTGAATCAAGGTGGCACCGCGGATAGTGTTGTTCCTATTCGTCCTTGACAGAGTGTATTGTTCTGTCGAGGGCGTTTTTGCTTTGGTCAAAGCTCCTTTGACATGAAATAAGTCAAGGGAGCTTTTTCCTGTTTTACAAGGAGGTCGATCAAATGAAGATGCAGCGATGGCGGCGTTCCGCACGCCAGATAGATGAAAACAATCAGAATATGATCGTGACCGACACCTCAACCCAAATCTAAATTAAATTGACCGGAGGAACATCAAATGAAGTTTAACAATGTTGATTTTGATATCTATTTCAAGAACTATCCCGACGCCGAGGGCTATTTCGGCAACTATGGCGGCTCCTATATCCCGCCCGAGCTGCAAACCGCCATGAACGAGATCAGCGAAGCCTACCAGACCATCTGCAAATCCCGCAAGTTCATCAGTGAGCTTCGCCGCATCCGCAAGGAGTTTCAGGGCAGACCCACGCCGATCTCCCACCTTGCAAGACTCTCCGACAAGATCGGTACGGGCGTTCAGCTCTATGTCAAGCGCGAGGATCTGAACCACACCGGCGCGCACAAACTCAACCACTGCATGGGCGAGGTGCTGCTTGCGAAGTACATGGGCAAGAAGAAGGTCATCGCCGAGACCGGCGCAGGGCAGCATGGCGTTGCGCTGGCGACCGCCGCCGCTTACTTTGGCCTGGACTGCGACATCTATATGGGCGCGGTGGACGTCAAAAAGCAGGCCCCGAACGTGGCGAGAATGAAGATCCTCGGCGCAAGAGTGATCGAGGTCACGGACGGGCTGCAAACGCTGAAGGAAGCGGTCGACGCGGCCTTTGCAGCCTACTGCAACGAGTACAAGGACGCTATCTACTGCATCGGTTCGGTTGTCGGCCCCCATCCCTTCCCGATGATGGTGCGCGATTTCCAGAGCGTTGTGGGCATTGAGGCAAGAGAGCAGTTCCTCGATATGACGGGCGAGCTTCCCGATGCGGTCGTCGCCTGCGTGGGCGGCGGCTCCAACGCCATGGGCCTGTTCTCCGGATTCCTGAACGATCCCGTCGATCTCTATGGCGTTGAGCCGCTCGGCCGGGGTACCAAGCTCGGCGATCATGCTGCCAGCCTCACCTACGGCGAGGAGGGCATCATGCACGGCTTCAAGAGCATCATGCTAAAGGACGAAAACGGCAATCCGGCTCCCGTTTATTCCGTGGCAAGCGGCCTCGATTACCCGTCCAGCGGCCCCGAGCACGCCTTCCTGCACGACATCGGCAGAGTGAAGTATGACGTTGTGAACGACGATGAGACGCTCGACGCCTTCTTCGAGCTTTCCAGAATGGAGGGCATCATCCCCGCGATCGAAAGCTCCCACGCGGTTGCCTACGGCATGAAGCTCGCAAAGACGATGGGCAAGGGTTCGGTGCTCATCAACCTCTCCGGCAGAGGCGATAAGGATATGGATTACATCATCGAGAAGTACGGTATCCGATAAAACAGCGAAGCTGCTATGGCAATCTGCGCGAAAGCGAAGCATAAGAAACCTGAGGAAATGGCTGACGGTTGAAAAATATGAAAAGACAGGAAGCACATCTCCCGCATTTTCGTGCGAGGGACGTGCTTCCTGCTTTTATTTGGTCAAAAATCAGGCTTTGGAGCTTATGAAGCGGGAACCCGGAGGGTTTTCACCTCTTACTTGAGGCTCTCCGCGACGGCGACGGCGACCGCGACGGTCGCGCCGACCATGGGGTTGTTGCCCATGCCGAGGAAGCCCATCATCTCAACGTGCGCGGGCACGGAGGAGGAGCCGGCAAACTGGGCATCGGAGTGCATACGGCCCATGGTGTCGGTCATGCCGTAGGAAGCGGGGCCGGCAGCCATGTTGTCCGGGTGCAGGGTACGGCCCGTGCCGCCGCCGGAAGCGACGGAGAAATACTTCTTGCCCTGCTCAATGCACTCCTTCTTGTAGGTGCCTGCAACAGGATGCTGGAAGCGGGTGGGGTTGGTGGAGTTGCCGGTGATGGAAACATCCACGCCCTCATGGTGCATGATGGCAACGCCCTCACGGACGTCGTCAGCACCGAAGCAGCGGACAGCAGCCCGCTCGCCATCAGAATACTTGTACTCCTTGACGATTTTCAGCTCGCCGGTGTAGTAGTCGAACTTGGTCTGCACATAGGTGAAGCCGTTGATCCGGGAGATGATCTGAGCAGCGTCCTTGCCCAGGCCGTTCAGGATGACCCGCAGGGGCTCCTTCCGGGCCTTGTTGGCGGACCGGGCGATACCGATAGCGCCCTCAGCGGCAGCGAAGGACTCGTGGCCGGCCAGGAAGGCGAAGCACTTGGTCTCGTCCCGCAGCAGCATGGCGCCCAGATTGCCGTGGCCCAGACCGACCTTGCGGTCCTCGGCGACGGAACCGTCGATGCAGAAAGCCTGCAGGCCGATACCGATGGCCTCGGCGGCCTCAGCGGCGGTCTTGACGTTCTTCTTCAGAGCGATGGCAGCGCCCACGGTGTAAGCCCAGCAGGCGTTCTCAAAGCAGATGGGCTGAATGCCCTTGACGATCTCATAGGGATCGAAGCCCTTCTCCTGGCAGATGGTGCGGCACTCTTCCACGGAGGAAATGCCGTACTGAGCGAGGACGCCGTTGATCTTGTCGATTCTTCTTTCGTAACTTTCAAACAGAGCCATTGTTTCGTCCTCCTCTTATTCCTGACGGGGGTCGATGTACTTAGGCGCGTTGTCAAAACGGCCATAGTGACCCTTTGCCTTGGCATAGGCGGTGTTGGCATCGTCGCCCTTCTTCATGAAGTCCATCATCTTGCCCAGGTTCACAAACTCATAGCCGATGATCAGGTTGTCCTCATCCAGAGCAACGCGGGTGACATAGCCTTCGGCCATCTCCAGGTAGCGGGGGCCCTTGGACTTGGTGGCGAACATGGTACCCACCTGGCTGCGCAGACCCTTGCCCAGGTCCTCCAGGGAAGCGCCCACAACCAGGCCGCCCTCGGAGAATGCGGACTGGCTGCGGCCGTAAACGATCTGCAGGAACAGCTCACGCATAGCGGTATTGATGGCATCGCACACCAGGTCGGTGTTCAGTGCCTCCAGAATGGTCTTGCCGATCAGGATCTCGGAGGCCATGGCGGCGGAGTGGGTCATGCCGGAGCAGCCGATGGTCTCCACCAGCGCTTCCTCGATGACGCCGTTCTTCACGTTCAGCGTCAGCTTGCAGGCACCCTGCTGGGGGGCGCACCAGCCCACACCGTGGGTAAAACCGGAGATGTCGGAGATCTCCTTGGCCTGCACCCACTTGCCCTCCTCAGGAATGGGCGCCGGTCCGTGATAAGCGCCCTTGGCCACGGGACACATATGCTGAACTTCAGTCGTATAGATCATAGCAGCGATCTTCCTTTCTCATATATAGTTACCATCAGTGAAATGACCGATGGCATTATAACAGAGCGCGGCAGAAAAAGCAAGAAACATTCCAAACATTTGGTGTAATTACCAGATGGAGCGCCGCTTTTCACCGGACAGGGGCATTTTATCACAAAATCTCGCGTTCTGCAACAGAACAGCCCCCGTTCTCCTTGACTTTTCCCTTATTTGAAATATAATAAACGGGTATTTTATGAGATTCAGAGGAGGATGTCCCGATGAGCATGGATATGACCTATTTCGACGAGATGGAGGCCCGCATCCCCCGCGGCAAGGTCCGCACCCGTTTCGCCCCCTCGCCCACCGGCTATATGCACGTGGGCAACCTGCGCACGGCGCTGTATACCTGGCTCATCGCCCGCAGCCACGGCGGCACGTTCATCCTCCGTATTGAGGACACGGACCAGGGCCGTCTGGTGGAGGGCGCGGTGGATGTCATCTACCGTACCATGGCCGAGTGCGGCCTGGACCATGACGAGGGCCCCGATGTGGGCGGCCCGGTGGCACCCTACATCCAGTCCCAGCGGCGGGACACCTACGGCAGGTATGCCCAGTTGCTGGCGGAAAAAGGCGGCGCATACTACTGCTTCTGCGAAAAGTGCGCCTCCGAGGAGGACAGCGGCGAGTTTGACCGCGCCGCCGATCCCTGCCGCGATCTGCCGCTGGAGGACGCCCTGCGCCGCGTGGAGGCCGGTGAGCCCTACGTCATCCGGCAGAAGATCCCCCAGACAGGCACCACCACGTTCCACGATGCCATCTTCGGAGACATCACCGTGGAGAACAGCACGCTGGACGATCAGGTGCTGCTGAAGCGGGACGGCCTGCCTACCTACAATTTCGCCAACGTCATCGACGACCATCTGATGGGCATCACCCATGTGGTGCGGGGCAGCGAGTATCTCTCCTCCGCCCCCAAGTACGACCTGCTGTACCATGCCTTCGGCTGGGACGTGCCCACCTATGTCCACTGCTCTCCCGTGATGCGGGACGCCCAGAATAAGATGTCCAAGCGCCATGGCGATCCCTCCTATGAGGATCTGAAGGCGGAGGGCTATCTCACCGAGGCCATTCTGAACTATGTGGCCCTGCTGGGATGGTCCCCCAAGGGCGAGCTGGCAGAACAGGAGATCTTTACCCTGTCGGAGTTGGTGAATGCCTTCGACATCACCGGCATCTCCAAGTCCCCTGCCATCTTTGACCGTGCCAAGCTGGATCACTTCAACGCCGTGTATCTGCGGAGCATGGCCCCCGAGGCGTTTGCCAAGGTGGCGGGGCCCTACATCCGCCAGACGGTGAAGGGTAACTTCGATGTGGCCGCCATCGCGGGCCTGCTTCAGGCCCGCTGCGAGAAGCTGACGGAGATCCCCGAGAAGGTGGATTTCTTCGATACCTGCCCTGACTACGGCGTAGAGTTCTTCACCAATAAGAAATCCAAGACGAACCCCGAGGTCTGCAAGACTATGCTGGAGGCCGCCATTCCCATGCTGGAGGCGCTGCCTCAGTGGACGGACGAGTCCATACACGACGGGTTGGTAGCGCTGGCAGAGACACTGGGTGTCAAGAACGCCACGCTGATGTGGCCGGTGCGCATCGCCGCCGCCGGCAAGCTGGTGACCCCGGGCGGCGCTGTGGAGATCTGCCGCATCCTGGGCCGCGACGAGACGCTGCGCCGTCTCCGCGCCGGTCTGGAGAAGCTGGCATGATCGCCTCCCAGTTCCGTCAGCTGCGGGATTTCTTCCGCAGTCAGGACTTCCGCCATTCCCTGCTCATCACAGGCGGTGCTTTTGCCGCACTGATCGTGCTGGCCTTCGCGGTGGGATTGATCTTCCCTGCCGTGCCTGCGCAGGTGCTGACGCTGTTCAGCCAGCAGATGGCCGATGCCGGTGTGGTCAGCGAGAGCGGCAGCATCAGTGTGCCGGCGCTGCTCTGGAACAACCTGCGGGCCATGGTGCTCAGCGTACTGTACGGATTTATCCCGTTCATCTATCTGCCCGCCCTGTCGCTGGGTGTCAATGCCCTGCTGCTGGGGCTGTTCGCCGCGTACTTCCTCAACAACGGCATCTCTATGCTGGCCTATCTGGGGGGCATCCTGCCCCACGGCATCTTTGAACTGCCGGCGCTGGTCATCAGTCTGGCCTGCGGCATCTACCTATGCAGCCGCATCAACCAGTATGTCCGCAAAAACACCAGGGGCATAATGGCTCCCAC
>ERZ772861.1589-NODE-1589-length-18065-cov-9.914603_pt1 | contig 18065 bp, 8 predicted proteins | sample MGYA00512135_ERZ772861 | MGnify/ENA primary metagenome ERZ772861 (study PRJEB29015, sample SAMEA2737700) | human gut metagenome | biome: human gut; feature: human-associated habitat; material: faeces | place: China | collected 2012 ...
CCCATGCACTTGCTCTCGTTTCATCGGAGGATTGTTTCGGCTGGTTTACTGCTGAGGGTTATTGACTGGATTTTTGAGAATTGCTATAAAACAATGGTTGTAGAACGGGCGCTTCAGGGCGATTTTAATGATTATGACGCGAAACAACGGATTCTGCGCCAGGCAGAGGCCGGGCAGCTTGTTCCTGTGGGAGAGGTAGGCAGAAATGAGCAAACACAATAAATGGCCTAACTCTGCAATATACTTCAGCTAATGTTGATGGATAGACCAACTGCAAAAAAGAAAGGAGTAGCACAATGAAACAGGGCGATCTTTCACAGTGGAATAATATAGAGGCTTGCAAAAATCTTCTCTTTTTCGCACAGCTTGTTAATGAGTTGCTGTTTGACTATTCAATTCCATCAAATAGAATATCTACTTTAAACAGTCACTTTCTCTGCTTAGATGCTATTAATGTGATAAATGGGATTGAAAGATCTGGAGTGAATGAAGGCTCTCTAAAGCCTATTATAGAGGAGCTTTATACTACTTTGGAGAAGGATATTACATTTATCAAGCATGGAGAAAACCCGCTTGACTATTTTATGAAAATGCAACCGAATGGAAGCTATCGAAGAATATCAAAGGCAGAAGAATTAAACCTTCAAGATGCAAAAAATGCAGTTTATGCAATACAGAATAAATACTTCCGTTCTTCATGGTATTCAGATATGTTAGTTGAGGATATATGTGCGTTAGTAAAAAGTAATGATCCGCAAGATCAATTAGACTTGTTTCGCCAAACAAAATCTTTTCTTACTGAATTGGTTAATCAAGGTTACAGTTCCAGATACATTACTTATCAAGCAAATCAGTTTTTCTATCGAAGCAGGGTGTCAATTATTTCACCTGACGTCATTTCGGATTTCCTTTCTATATTTTCGCATCAGAAAAATACATATGAAATCATTCTAGTTGCAGACAAAGGATCACTGCAGTTTTTTAAGACACTCAATAATATAACGATGTTAGACGAATATGCAATGAAAGGTCATACGCATAATGAGGCCATTTTCTTTAAGGCAAAAAAACCAAAGAAGTATATTGTTTTTCACAAAAAATCGAAAGATCCATTTTCAGCGGTTGATTCGATAAAAGATTTTATCATTGATAATGTTTCAATATACAGAATGTTCGATCATAATTACAAGTTTGATTTAGAGAAAATACAATTTGGTGTATACGATGAGTCGCAGAAATTCTTTATTATAAACGAAGAAGTAAGCCCTGTTCAGCGGGCAAAAACGCCAAATAGGCAAACGATAGAAAAGAAAACAGAAGAAGTTGCTCAAGCTTTTGAAAGCATTGTAAAGAGTCAGTCTATTTCTGACTTTAATGCTTTATTCAATGCTATTAGGGCACATGATCTTTCCCTTGACAGCAAAAATGACAAAAATCAATTATTAGATTTATGGTCAATTTTTGAGGTTATACTAGACATAAGCAATAAACATACCAACGATAGGATTCAACAAATATGTGTGCGCTTAGTTCCTATACTAAAACGCAAGTATTTATATAGCCTGTTCCTGCAATTAGAAAGTGATATAAAAAACTATTCAGAAACTAAGTACACAGAAATCATAGGAACTGAACAAGATGAAGGAAAGAGAGTTCAAAAAATATGTGAGTTCTGCCTGCTCGACGAGTATTCTCAGCAACGACAAGAATTTTTAGATTGTTGTACAGCCTTTCCTCTGCTTAAGGAAAGAATTGAATACTATAATAAAGCCTTGAAAACACCATTATCCATATATCAGTTTGTTGAAAAGCATTCTAAAAGAGTGATATGGCAAGTGATGAGAATATATAGAAACAGGAATATGATTGTTCACAATGGCGAGTCTATGCCCTATATGAAGTTGCTAATTGAAAATCTGCATTCATATGTGGATGATTTCTTAGCCTATGTTATACAGGCAAGGAGGCAGGGATTCAATCAAATAACTATGACTCATGAGTTGTATGTAAAAGAATGTGTTTGGCAGACGCATTTTCAAAGTCGTTCTGCTACTCTAACAAAAGAACTTATAACTGAAATGTTGAGTATGTAGGCCATGTTAGAATTGATAAACGAGAGTTATTAGAAGGTGTGCATGATATGAATCCACTATACTATCAGTTGTTCAATCCCCAATATGCTAATCAGGATTATCTTCAGCATCTTCATTGGCAGCAGCACGACACTGAGCAACGCCAGGAGATCATGAATGCAGTGAAAGCGATCCACGATTATTTCGACTCTGCCCGCAAAATCGCTCCAGAATACCAGCAAATGGCTTTTGATGCCTGCATCACGGCTGTCGTAACAGAAATGAACAACGGGAACAGATAACTCTGCCGCTTAGTAACACCCTGTATCGAAAACGAATACTGTAATAAAAGAAGGGATGCTGTATGCTTAAACCTGGCCTCTATGAACAGATCATCAGCCAATCCTTATCCCGGGAGCTGGCGTCTGTTTCGGATGCCTGCAAGCATGTGGAGAAGCTGGACGCAGCGGAAGCGCCGCAGGCATTGGCCGGGTATGTGGCAGAAGCAGTGCGGGCAGCATTGGAAGCGATGCCCGCCGGGACGGAGGAGCAATCGGTCCAGCGGATCGCGCTGGTGAACAAGGTGCTGGATGTGCTGTCTCAACAGCGGGAGGATCTGAGCGAAAAGTCCGTGGATGATCGGGCAGAAAAGCTGCTGCAAATTCTGCAGGAGAACGATCCGAGCCGCATCACCGGCATGACCGCTGCCAAGATGCCCCGGCCTGAAACGCCCATGGCGGTTAGCAGCTTATTCACCGGGGCGGCCCATGAACCGAAAATGTTCACCGAGCTGCAAAAGGAGATTGCCAGCGCCGACCGGATCGACATGCTGGTGTCCTTCGTGAAATGGAGCGGCCTGCGGCTGATCATCGATGCCCTCCAGGCGTTTACTGCCCGGGGCGGGCTGCTGCGGGTCATCACCACTTCTTATATGGGCGCAACGGAAGTGAAGACCATCGACGAGCTGGCTGCGCTGCCCAATACGGAAATCAAAGTCAGCTACGATACCGCCCGCACCCGGCTTCACGCCAAGACCTATGTGTTTTATCGGGATACCGGCTTTACCACCGCCTATGTGGGCTCCTCCAACCTGTCCAACGCCGCCATGAGCAATGGCCTGGAATGGAACCTGAAGCTGACGGCCATGGACCAGCCGGATACCCTGCGGAAGATCAACGCCACCTTCGACAGCTATTGGAACTCGGATGAATTTGAAATCTACACTACCGACGCCCATCCCCGGCTGGCAGAAGCGCTGAAAGGCGAAAAATGGAAGGGTGAGAAGCAGGCGTTTCTGTTTGACATCCGCCCCTATCCCTATCAGCAGGCCATCCTGGATCAGCTGCGGGCGGAGCGGGAAGTGCGCGGGTATTACCGCAATCTGGTGGTAGCGGCCACCGGTACGGGCAAAACGGTGATCGCGGCGTTGGACTATCGCGGCTGGCGTAAAGCCCATCCCCAGGCGCGCAATCGGCTGCTGTTCATCGCCCACCGGGAAGAAATCTTAAAGCAAAGCCTGGCCACCTATCAGGGCGTATTGAAGGACGCCAACTTTGGCGAACTGTGGGTAGGCAGCCATCAGGCGGAAAACCTGGATTATCTCTTTATCTCCGTGCAAACGCTGAACTCTCAGGCGCTGTGGAAGCGGCTACCTGCGGATTATTATGATTATATCGTTATCGACGAAACCCACCACGCTGCAGCGGATTCTTATGCGGAAGCGCTGGAAGCCTTCAAGCCCCAGGTGCTGCTGGGCCTGACCGCTACCCCGGAGCGCATGGACGGCAAGTCCATCCTGCGCTTCTTCGATTACCACATTGCGGCGGAAATCCGCCTGCCGGAAGCCATCGACCGGAAGCTGCTTTGCCCCTTCCAGTATTTCGGCGTGTCCGACACCATCGACCTGAACGAGCTAAAATGGGTGCGGGGTGGATATGACCGAACGGAACTCAGCAACGTTTATACTCTGTCCGGCGCAGCAGCCCAGCGCCGCGCGGATCACGTGATCCAAAGTCTGGTGCGCTATGCCGCCGACATGGACGAGGTGAAGGCCCTGGGGTTTTGCGTATCGGTGCAGCATGCCCATTTCATGGCGGATCATTTCAATGCTGCCGGCATCCCCGCCATGGCGCTGGATAGTCATTCCAGCGATGAGGAGCGCCGCACTGCCCGGGATAAGCTGATCAGCGGCGATGTGCGGGTGATCTTCGCGGTGGATCTGTATAACGAAGGCGTGGACATTCCGGAGATCAACACAGTACTGTTTCTGCGGCCCACGGAATCACTGACCATTTTCCTGCAGCAGCTGGGCCGCGGCCTGCGCCTCAGCGAAGGCAAGGATTGCCTGACGGTGCTGGACTTCATCGGCGCTGCCAACCGGCGTTACAATTTCGAGGAGAAGTTTGCCGCGCTGCTGGGCGATGACCACCACAGCGTCAAGGAAGAAATCGAGCGCGGCTTTACCGGCGCACCCAAGGGCTGCTACATTCAGTTGGAAAAGAAGGCTGCCCACGCGGTCCTGGAGAACATCAGCCGCAGCTTCCGGGGCCACGGCGAACTGGTCAGTCGCATCCGCTCCTTCGCGGAAGACAGCGGAAAGGAACTGACCTTCTCACGCTTCCTGGACTGGTATCATCTGACGCCAGGAGATATCTACAGCAAGGGCGTCACCTTTGCCCGCCTGTGCGTGGAAGCCGGTGTGCGGAAGGACTTCACGGAAGAGATCGAAGCGACTCTCAGCAAGGTGCTCTATCGCTTTTCGGCCTTTGATTCCCGCCGGTGGATTCAGTTCCTGCTGAACATTCTGCCCCGGCTGGACGATGTGGATTTCGCGAAGCTGCCGCCGCTGGGGCAGCGGATGCTGCAAATGTTCTATATGACGGTGTGGGACAGCTATGCCGAGGATTGGAACAATGACGAGGTGCTGGAAAAGCTGTACAGCCTGGCGAACAGCTCAGTGATGCTGGGCGAACTGCAGGAGCTGCTACGGTATCAGTACAACAACATCGACTTTATTGATTCCACCACCGACCTGGGCTTTGAATGTCCACTGGATGTGCATTGCACCTATACCCAACGGCAGTTGTTGGCCGCGCTGGATTATAAGAATTTCAGCGCCATGCGTCAGGGTGTGCTGTATCTGCCGGAGAAGAAAATCGACGTGTTCCTGATCACCCTCAACAAGAGCGACAAGGATTATTCGCCCACCACCATGTATGAGGACTACGCCATCAGTCCCTCCCTGTTCCATTGGCAGAGCCAGTCCACCACCGCGGCCGATTCGCCTACCGGCCGCCGGTACATCCATCACGCCGCGCAAGGCGGAAGGATCCTGCTGTTCGTCCGCGAGTTCAAGCAGGACGCCCTGGGCACCTCGCCCTATACCTTCCTGGGCAAAGCCACCTATGTCAGCCATACCGGCAGCAAGCCCATGAATATCGTCTGGAAACTGGAAAAACCCATCCCAGCGAAGTATCTGAGACGGGTGCAGCAGGTGATGGGATAATTGCATTGGATAATCCTGTAATAGGGAAAGCTCATAGCTATCATATTATTAGGATCCTGCTGAGTATCAGATGCTGGTGAGATCCATATTTTTCCCATAGGCAACTGCGTAGAAGCATCATTCTACTTCAAGTATTATCGAGTATTCTTTGGACAGCATATGGCTTGGCGTACTTTATATATGCATCACTTACGAAAACAGTGTTGGATGCATGAGGTTCAACCCACATCGCTGGATAGATAACGATCTTCTTTTTGCTTCTGTGGCCAATTGCGGTGATCTCACCATCAGTGGAAATTTCACAGCCTGACTGTTTAAGAATATTTGCCAATGGCCTGATCATGCTGATCTGCTTTTCGGGACTGATAGGAGATGCTTTTATTCCTTCAATCCCCCATTCAAGAAGCTGAAGCGCTGCAAAGCGGTCAAGCATACCGTGTACATACTGATTCCTGTAGTGCTTCAGGCATTTTGAGCATGCAGATCCACAATCACAGGAGCTCAACAGTTCCTTCATGTCGGATAGCAGTTCATCAATTACATCAGCTACACTGACAGCATAACCAGCTCCGCTTGACAGACTATCATAAAGATAGATATCAACATAAGATGCTTCAGCTCCCTTTCTGAGTCGATAGCCAGTGACAAGTTCGGTGAACTCAACATCGAGCTTTTTGCTCGCTACCAATCGCAGTGCTTCGGCTAAAGATTGGGCTGCACGGCTAAGCCATGGATTGTCATACCGCCGCGCATCAATGATTTTGTCGTCAATCGTGAATTCAAGTACCAGCATATCCGTAATGAAGTCATAGCCAAGATTCACGTTAAGTGAATTACCATGGCGGCATCTGTTTCGTGCGAACTTGGACTTATATGGCCTGTTAATATCGTTCAGAACCGAAATGTTATCACCAGGCATAGAAGCTCCGCAGTCCTTGCATACCATGAAGCCTTTATCATCTGAACCTTTGTTAAGCATAATAATGCGTTGATTGGTACGAGAAGCAATACGAATGTTCTTACAGCCCGGAGCAAGTTTCATCTCTTCGGCATCCGGAAGCGTTGAATACAGAGGCTGCTGCACGGCGGTATACTCTTCTGACAACTGAACATCTGGTATTGCTTCGGCATTTCTGGGAGCAAAACCCCAAGGGCGCATCATTTCTCTCGAGATTCTTAGATCCTTGTTTCCACAGAATGGACAATGCTTTGTTTTTTCTTCCATCAATCCAAACCATCCACACTCTGCGCAAGAAATGACCTGCTTCACATAATTCGGGTCTTCGGTATAGACACGAGCTGGCGTTAAGGCTTGCCCGTGACGGCGTTCACTTCCGGGGTAATAGAATCCGCCAATCTGATATGTTTGTTTATCCACAACGATTGCCCTGCCAGGCGCATATTCTCCAATAGCAACATCAAGCCCACGGTCAACCTCATAGAGGATTTTCCCATACATATCTGGTATGTAAGTACCTACAACATTCTTTGGGAACGAATATGTCGGGATGATGCCTTCTTCATAAAGAGCATCCAGGAGGACCTTTGCCTCGCCTTCCTTGGCGCCTTCATCCACCCCAAATAGCTCAGGATGAGCCTGACATTTTTCTTTCAGAGTTTCAAAAGCTTCTTTGAGTTCTTTTTCAAATGTTGAATAATGGAAAGCAGCCCCAATAGGCACCAGAAGCTTATCACTATCAGGATTATAAGAAGATAGGTAGTTCTTGAAATCATCAAGATAATCTTGGAGGAAAGCAGCGGCAGGAATCGTATCAAGGCTCATATTTTGCTTAGCCAGGAACCCCTGGAGGATAACCATAGCTAAATGGCGTTGGATAAGCTTTTCGCTTCGAATATCAATCCACGGTTTGCGGGGATCGCCTCGGAACATAGGAACAGGATCATTGAAGTACAATGTATCATGTGGCCCGTCCTCGCAGAAAGTGACAATTGTAGACAAGCTGGATCCACGCCGGCCAGCACGACCTGCTCGCTGTTGATAGTTTTCACGCATTGGCGGAATATTCCGCAATCCAACCGTAACCAAGGAGCCAATATCAATACCGACTTCCATGGTAGTTGTGCTGCTGAGGATATCAACAGGGGTTTCACCTTCCTGAATCAAGTCTTGGAAGCGCAGTTCATATTGTTCGGTTTTGCTCCAAAGATCATCCCGTTGATCTTTATGCGATAGCTGAGCAGTATGCTCTTCTGTATCAATCACATGGATTGGCTCACCCTGAATTGCGTCCTCAACCGGTTTTCTCCAGAAACTGAGCGCTTCGTATTCTTCAGGTTCCATCTTATGGATGCGAGTTGAACCGCAGCTCGGGCATTTGTGTTTCAGAACGAAAGGTGTTAGTTCTGAACACTGTTCACATTTATACCATGCATGCATAGTATCGAAACGCGTCTTAATTCTGGAAAGATCAACGTATAGTTTCCCATTGTCGGGTTGTGCGGCATCGAGGAAGGCTTCTTTCAGCACACGTTTCCACGCCATCTCAGCTTCATTTCCGTCACTCCAACCCATGATTTCACGGATCACCTTGGAAAACTCCCAGTTTTTTTCAAGGCCGTAACCACCATAATTTGGGCGAACCTTCAATCGAACCGTGTCGCTGATGGTATGCCCCAGGGCAGTATACATATCACAAATAGACAGCATCCAAGCATTAAAAACATCGATAAACTCTTTCTCGGTTACCTTTATGTGATTTTCATCAAGAGCATCGACCGCATCGAACAGCGCTTGATCAGTAGGCTCGATCCAGCTTGTGGCAGAGTCATATAAAGTATTATAGCCGCCTGCAAACAATCTAAGGAGGTATTCTTGCATCTGTACAGGTGCATTCGCAATAGTGAATCGTGGAGTATATTCTCTCCCTCGTTTTACACATCGACTGTAATTATTCAACGCAGAAGTACAGTCTTCAGCGAATTTTATGCGTTCATCAGAATGGAACATTTGTACATGGTGCTGACCGGCAGCAAGGCAAAAGAAATCATATAGGGAATTCATGGGTTGCTCAACTGTTTGCTCTTCCATTGTTTTGATTGCAATAGCAAACAACTGTCTTGCTGCAGAAATATCTGAAGCATCAGACATGTCCCTGGCTAATTTCGCTGCGCGCTGGCGACTATCAGAGAACAGCAGCACTTTCCGTCCCTCGTTAGGGAAACGGTCAGGATCTTCGTTTTTCCCTGGCACAGCAGGCTGCAGCTGAAACTGTGATTTTATCAAATTGAAGAAAGATTGATTACCGCGTGTGCTAAATGAAGTTAGTTGTGATGTGGAAAGCTGATGTCTGCAATGCGGACAAGTCGGGAATGTTATAATCTGCGGCCTTCCTTTCGCAGAGTAATTGCAGTAGTACAGTTTTCTAACCCATGGTTTTCCGGCTGAGGAGTCGTCTGTAAAGTTAATAAACCCACTTTTAACGTCAAGATAACACGGTTTGATGGCGTTTTTCCCTTGCTTTACGGGCAGCTCAAAATCTTCAGTCGGAATAAATAGATGCACCTCTTTCATTCGGTGATCCATCAGTTGGCCAGGATAACGCCATAGGTAAACATTGCCATGTAATTCTGCATCATCTTCAAGTACATAGCCCTTGAAAAACAGAGCGCCACAGCGTCTGTCATTGTATAGTTCGTATACAACACTGCCGCAGTGTGGGCAAATCAAATTACCATCCGACAAATATATTTCTCCGAGAGTGAGGCCTCCTTCTGTATGAGAGCAATTACAATCTGCATTAGCACAGGCATAAACGCCGGAAATTCCTTTAAAAAGCATATGCATGCGCGCTGGAAAAAGAACAGATCCTTTGGCATTCTTTGCAAGTGGAGCAATTGCCAAAAGAACGCTAACCGCTTTAAGTGCGTTTTCTTGATCGAGATCTGGGAAAATACCAGTGGCCAGCTCACCTAGGGACACAGCATTCCCTCGGCAATACTTGATGAGTTCATGGAATGGACGGTAATAAACCAGATTGCCATACATCCAATTACAAACAGCTTCCAAGGAGTTAAGGGTACGATCAAAACCATCTAACTGACGCCAGAACGATAAAAGAGCAGACAGTTTCAATTCATCCTTGTCCTCAAATTCACCTGGATCTGCATTCAAGAGAAGCTCGGATGGTATGTCATACTTAAGCTGTCCATCAATAACTTCTCTTTCACCTGTAAGATAGCGGAACTGCGTTTCTGTGTCGGAAGCTGTGAGCTCATTCGCAAACTTCATTACTGAATCATAATCTTGCTGATTCTTATTGGGCATGCTTGCGGTGGTGAGTATGAACTGTACACGATCACGGCTAATGCCGAGTTTATGAAAGAGCCTGCGAATCAATAAAGCAACCTCACCGCCCGATGAGCCACGATACATGTGTGCTTCATCGATTACAAACAACAGTTTATTCTCTTTACACGATGCAAGCCACTCACGGGTATCATCCCAGATTTTCCGCTCTCTGGGTCGCAGTAGCATGTATTCGAGCATGGAATAGTTTGTGATGAGAATATCCGGACAAAACTGCTGCATTTCAAAGCGGGTTATTAATTCTGCATCCTCATCGTTTGGAATGTGCCTGCTCTCGTGAAGTCCCTGAAGGAATTGATTCATATCTGCTTTCGCCGGAATCTTTCCCTCTTTGAGAAGCTGATTGAAAAACTCTTTTTCAGAATCACTTTGGGGAAATGACATTCTCGCTAAAGTTTTTTCAAGTTTTCTGTCTTGTTCTGTAGAAGGCTGAGCTCCAGGATATGGCGTTCTGCCGGTATACATACCAAACTGGGGCCGTCGAACACTATCGCCACAGGTGCTTCGGAAAATTTTGATAAACTTCTTATCGGGGTCTCCAATCATCCTTCTGAGTCTGCTGACCTGATCGGAAACCAGGGCATTCATAGGATACATTATGATTGTGCGAATGCCTCGTTTTGCCCATGATTCCTTTGAGTTCCTAGCTTCGGTGGCCATTTTTGCGAGAAGAGGCCACATAAAACACTCGGTTTTACCGGAACCAGTACCTGTTGATACAAATAGGTTTTCGCCTTTTGTTGCCGCTTCGAGCGCAGAAATCTGATGAGCAAATGGAGATGGAAAGACCCCGATACCAGCCTGCGCCAGCTGTAAGAAGTATTCTTTCATCCAGGGCTCTATAGAAGCTGTATTAATGCCGTTGGGTACAGTGACATATGCAGGAGATGCCTCAATAAACGGTTTTTGATATAGTAAACCTTCATCGTCAATGTGATTGCTTAGGGCTGAAAGAAGAAGAGGGGATTTACCAAAATACTGAGACTTAATGTAATCTTCCAGTTCTGTTCGTAACAGTTTATGAACTGAATTTGCTCCGTTTTGCATCAGATCATCTCTCCTTTAAACTCATATCCCTGATCAGACAAAACCGTTTTCATAGCGGAAAATACTTCTGTTGAGAGCTTTCGCTTGAAATCGCACGGAAGCGATGTACATACCTCAGGCCAGCTATAAAGCTTCACAAATTCGAGTTCATGTGGTGGTAGCAGATAATTCATCCGTATATGAACTAATGCGCCATCTTTGACATATTCTATCGGCGGTAACGCCCCATAACTATGGAGGCAGGCACATGCAAGAGACCTATAATGATGGTTTTCGACCTGCCACTGCGGGAGAGGACTAATCTCCATTGCATTGTCAGAATATCGATAAATATAGTACAACTGTGAACCTTTTATTCCGGTTCGAAGTATCGAAACCAAGCCCGTAGTATCCGGTTTATTTTCCCAGTAACCCCGAGAAAAAGGAGGCTTTAGACGAAGATACTCAGTATTTTGTTCAAGTGACGGGGCTGCTTTCCAGGAAGCAGTGGTCAATGTTGAATTCCACAAGTCCCACAAAGTCTGTTGTTCCAAGCCAAACATTGTTTTAATCCCGTCTGGGTTTGATATACATTCCAGCTTTGAATAGAATCCAATGCCGGACACGCAAGAGATACTATCCAGGCCAATACCTCTTTGAAAAACAATATTGCAATGTGATTCTTCGTGTTTCATGGATGGGGCTATTCGGTTGGGACGGTGATAAACCATTCCAGTGCTTAAGAATAGGCCGGCAATTTCATCTTCAAGCTCTGCAGAAATATACGGTAAGCTGTTGGAGAGCTCTGGATACATCAATTTATAACTTGACAGCATGCTACGGACTTTTCTTTTTAAGTGCACAATGGAAACGGGTTCATCCTCCGTCTCGTCCCAAAGTGATGCATAAGCCATCATTCCGCAGACACTATAAATCAATCGTGTCTTCCAATCGTTTTCAGCTTCTTGCAGGCCTCTGCGGATGTTATACTTTTGAGCCACTGCTGAAAGCAATCCATTATACTTGTTCATCAGAGTTCTCCTAAGATAAACCGCAGATCACGCTTAAGGCTTGCGGATAGTTCAATACCTTTTTGCGGGTCTGCAATCATCTCCGTGAGGTCATTTAGTTCAAGTGTTGCATATGCAATTGGAAGAATAGCGAATATAAACTCCTCATCCGCTGTTGTGGAAGAGTGGATGCCATGCATGGTAGAAATAACGCTATTAATCCGATTTTTCACCAATGTGCTCAACGAAAGTCTTGACAGGATTCTCAATTCTTTGCTTGATGCTGGTTGAGCCGCGTATGGTTTAAAGTCATCTGCAAAGTATCCGCCATAGTACTTACCAGATGCTTTATTGTCCACAAAAAACTCTGTGAACAGTGGCAGCATAAAACCATACAGGCTTTTAGGCTCAACTTGAATATCCTCTGCGTAGGGATGGGTAGCAACATAGAAAATATCCTTTTTCGAAAGGATCTCTGGGAGTCGATTCATCCACCCGCTTGCAAAGAGATTGTTGATAATTACGATATCCTCGCCATCATGCCCCAATTCTTGGAGCACATGGCTGCTATAACTACCCTCACAAGAGAGCATTCCATGCTTATGTCCCGCTATTGCTGCGCAGAGCGCTTTCGAAATATCGATTGAATTCGGTCCGACAAGAAGAATAGGTTGTCTTTCAATGTAGGCAGCGCATAAGAAAGCCGCAAGACCATTTCTGTATCTATCTGCAACGCCTGCTTCGCCTAACTCAAACGAAGCTGTGTTAATGACTTCATTCCAAGAGTGATGGACTTCGAGATCATCGAGTTCCTTCGCTGCCGAATAGGCATGATATTGAGAAGCCACGGGCTGGGCCAAAGTTTCAACTGCTTTAGGCGTTTGTTTTGCTGCAGCCTCATTCGGATGTCTGTCAACGAAAGCCATGTTGGCAATGAAGCCTGCTGCATTTTTACGTGCCATTTCGATTCTATCAGCAACTGCTGCTTCAACATCCTCAGCCAGCTTTTCCTTTTCAGCTATTACGCTTGAAAGTCTTTCTTCTTCCAGCTTGGTTTTATTAAAGGCTTCCTGAGCCTCAGTCAAACTGGTATTGACAGATTCCAGCTTGGCATTAAGCACATCGAGTTCCTTTTGAGCGTCTGCCAGTAAGCCTTTGTTCTCTGCTTCCCAATCCGCACGAATAAGAGCTTTCGTTCTTTCCTGCAGTTCAGAGCTTGCGGAAATAGCCGAGAGGATCACATCGTCTTCCAGACTGTCACCGTCAACATATTTCCAGGCTATGCACAGGAATTCATCCAAGAGTTCTTTTGCCGCGGAATCAGAACAGCGGCATTCAGCTTCTATTCTCTGTATTATATCTTCTACCGGAATCGCACCGAGAAAATCCTTGAAACTTCTATACTCAGCACGAGTATATCCTCTTGTTTTATAGGTTGCCCAAGAAATGGATGAGAAAACAATATTCTTTACAATATCGAGTGGGCTTTTTAACTGATAAAGTTTATTCGGAAGACCGGCAAACGCATTTCTATAAAAAGATAGACCGTTTTCTAAACGCAATATATTGTCACTGTTGAATTCGTAAACTGGTACTTCGATGCAATCTTCAGCAAAGGAGACCTTTCCATTGGTAACATTGAGTTCCTTTATGCTGCACAGAATGCCCATGTATTGCCCTTTGGATGCGTATAAAGAAAACATGATTCTTCTACTATGTGGCTGGTATACAAACCCGTCTTTTAACAGGTGAATCAATTCTTCAAGAGAGGAGGCTTCTGGAATAGTAGCTATTTCAATGGCATCAAGATTAACATTGTATTTTGATATAATATAATCCTTGGAAGGATCCTTTTCGTTTGGAATTGCAGACCACGACCAGATTCCATAAAAGCCGTCAGTGGAAGGGCCGTCCTTATAGAAGATTTTATCCCTATTTGCAAAGTATGGTGGGAGTTCTTCATTTCTATGGAACATGTGATAGTGTCCATTGTGGCTCAAATCAGCAAAACGTATAAGCCATTTCTGTCCGCTGTAGTCAGAAATCACATTGCACAAAGAAATGGTTTCTTCGCTGCCAACCGGGGGCAGAGAAGAAATATCGGTATCGTCGTATTGCGAAAGGTGGCTGCTCTCATCACTTTTGGCAACGGTTAGAGATGTTTGCAATTCTGAAATCTTCTCTTGCGCCGCAGCCAAAGAAGACTCTAAATCCTTCTTCTCTTGTTCTATCTCTTGAATCCTTTGCTCGTATTCAGTCTTTAGCAGACTGGCGCTTTGATGGCAATCTTCTATTTGACAGAGCAACCGTTGTTTCTCTTCCTCTAATGTTTTAATTCGATCGGCGTCCTTTTCTTCTTTAGCACGGTCAGATTCAATACGTTCCATTGTTGTACGAAGCTCAGTTCGGGAGACTTCATCCATTGTAATTCCAGCGAGCTTGAGGTACAAATCAACGTCATGTGAAAAGAAGGAATCCAGCATCGTTGTTGCCAGGGCAATATCATGCGCAGAACCTTCACCTTCAAGTTTTGTTATATTTTCATGTATTTCATCAAGCCAAATCTGTACCCTTGTGTTGACCCATGATGCAATAAAGGGCTTGTCCACATTAGCGATTGCAATTGATAACGCAAGTTCTTCAGTTAAGGATTTAGCCCTGAATCCTTTTCGTATTTTCTGAAATTCTCGTTCGTTGTGTTTGAACAATTCCTTGAAATCTCTTCCCCCCATGATTCCGCAGAGGTTTACCTTTTCTTCCTGAGTGAGGAGTTCAATGTAATTCATAGCGGTTCTCCTTATCCATTCATATTCATGCGGCGATAGGTCTCTTGCAATCTGCGGTATGCCTGCTCATCTATGGCATTATTCTTTATACACATTCGTATCCATCGGCATATTGTTGGATAGGAGCGCATGCCTGCTAATATATTGCGTAAAGAATGCGGGGCTGGGATTGCTACCCCGGATACGTTGGTAATATGCTTTAGCATTTCGACATCTTCGTTGATCCTGATTAACCGTTGCTTTTTAAAGTTAATCTGCCAAATGACATCAAAGCCGATCATAATTTGAATGCTGATACCAAAGGCTAACCCGTCCAGTTCCATGTATTTATCAGCTGTTATCTTTCGCTTATCTACAACATGGCTTTTGTTGGAAATAATAAGTTCTCCGTCAAATGATGATTTGATACGCAGCGTTTTATTGTGAGGTAAGATATTCGCTTCACCAGAAGCAACTGCACCGCCCGTAAGGTCAGTAACCGATACTTCTGGCACCATGCCCATCTGATCAAGCGGCTCTCTCCAAAGGTATGTGTATTGTAATGCCCGTGTTCGACCGGCAGAAATTAACTGCTGCCTTCCGGCACACGATACCTCGTACAGTCTGGTTTGCGATGAATTATGACTCAACTGACGCAAAGCTACAGAAGGGAAGGTTTTGACCGCTGACACGTTGCCTTCGACCAGCATGTACATATTGTTTTGATTGTGTTTAATTACATAATTTCCTTCGATGAATAGCGGCCATACCGGGTGCAGTGAAACAGGATGCTCAGTCAAGCGGCAATGAAAGTCAAGATAGAACCGAGCAGCGGCTTCGTTAAATTCTGCCGCATAAATCTCATATAGGCTCCATGTTTCCCACCCGGTTCGCTTCTGCAGGATTTCTCGTATGGTTATGCCGTTATATGCTTTCACATACAGGTGGCCGCGTTTTAATAGATAGTATTCTTTCCCGATCTCAACATCAGCATCATATGAAAGCTTTTGCCCAGAGCTTTTTTCAAATAATGCTCCTTCCGGATCTATACCATTGATTTCCGCCGGCCAGAATTCACGAATTTGATCATTGCCGTTTTTGAAATTGAGCGCATACTTTTCAAACGGTCTATCACCGATCGGAAGATAGGTTATACTATCAGAATTCAGCCGTTCTTTGGCGAAAACAAAGGATACGTCAGAGGCCCCCTTTGGTTTGATTTCAATGCGAAAGTCTTTGCTAAGAGAACTTATTGGGGCACGAATCAAACCAAGCTCAAACCTGTAAGAAGATGATGATATACTTGTTATGCGGATTGGCAAATCGTGCTCTTGCGAGCTATAAGAGGGAGTGTATCCGGACCCAAATGTACGTTCAGGACAATCTTTACTTTTTTCATACGCACTATGTTTGAAATAGCGTACATTAATGTCGCCATCAGTAAGCGTAACGTATTGTCCGCAGAGTTCACACATAAAAAGCCCGCTGCGAGCAGATATAGTTCCGCCTGGATGTAACCTGGCTGCCTGCTCTGCTGTAATCCGTTTCCAGCCATGATCGGACCACATACAGACATGTGTTAATGATGCCATGTGCGTTACTCCTTAATACTATCTGCTTCAATATCCAACGAATTACCACAGTGTTCACAATACATCTGATTATTGTAGTTTTAAATTTCCCCATTCATTACAGGCGGTTTCTTTCAATCGCCTTTATCATGTATCATATCGGCGTATGTTTTCAATGTCGCATTCCCTAACTGCTTTGCTTTTTCGATACATCCCTTTGTAAATCCAGACTTCGAGAAGAGAAAGAAATGCTTTTTCTGATAAGCGAAAAGGTTGCTGCGCTCTATCAGCGTTTCCAGCACGCCGAGATCAACTTTTTCGTTGGTCCATTTGCATTCGGCAAAGAGGGCGGTATTTTTATCCTGCTCGCCCATAATGTCAATTTCTGCCTGTCGTTTATGGACAGGATCGTTGCCCCACCAGCGGCCCAGGGAAGTGAATTCCACCGGGGACTTTCCGCTCAGCAGCAGCTTCCAAAGGTATTGCTTGCAGATTTCCTCAAACACCTTGCCCATGTAGTCGGAAAGGTACGGTTCGATGCGTTGATATACCAGGTCTGCTGCGCCGCGGGAGATCAGGGAAGCATTCTCCGGCACAAACCGGTACCAGAAGCGGAACATGTTGTCGTCGATGAAATAGATCGCCTTTTTTGACGCTTTCTCTCCGTAAGGCAGCTCCTTTTGCACGATGCCCAGCGTGATCAGGTTTTTCAGGTAGGTGGAGCAGACGTTGGTGTCTTCGCCAACTTTGCCTGAGATCTCCGACATGCGGGATGATCCGGTGGCAATGGCGGTAATGATGGCTGTATAGATGGCCGGCTCCCGGACCTCCTGTTTCAGCAGATTTATGGGCTCCTCATAGATCGAGGAAGTGGCGTCCAGGAAGGTGTTTTTGATATTCTCCTCGATGCTGAGCTTGTCGCTCATCTGTAGAAGGTATTGCGGAGTGCCACCCATGATCCCGTAAGCCAGGGCTTTGTCCTCAGCGGAGAAGTTCTTAAAGTAACCGCAGGTCTCCGCAAAATTAAAGGGCAGCAGCTTGATCTGCGCCGTTCTCCTGCCGTACAAAGGTGCTTTGTAAGCCAGTACATGATCTTCCATATAGGACATGGACGAGCCGCACAGGATCAGCATCAATTTGGAATGATCCTTATATTTGTCGATCAGCAGCTGCAAAGTGGAAGCGAGGCTCTTGGAAGTGCGGGCCACATAGGGGTATTCGTCGATGGCCAGGATCAGGCGCTCCTTCTCGGATAGCCTGAATACCATTTCCAGGGCAGCCTGAAAAGAGAGGAAAGACATATCCCCCTCATATCCGCTGGCATACTCCATGATGCTTTTGCTGAAATTCTCCAGGTTCTGCTTGGCGTTGCTCTCGACGCCCATGAAATAAATCGCGGGCTTGCCGTCGATAAAATGGTTGATCAGTGCGGTTTTTCCCACACGGCGGCGGCCGTAAAGAACCACAAACTCAAACTTGCCGGAATTGTATAATCTGTTCAGGGAAGCAAGTTCCCGCTCTCTGCCGATAAACATGGACAGCACCTCCAATTAAGGCTGTCTCTAATATATCACTCTGACGCAAATTAGTCAAGTGCGATTTGGCAAATCGTGAATAACTATTTTTTTCTTTTCCACCCATTATCAGGAGAATTCTGGCACAACAAAGTCATTTTTCTAATGGGCAGTTGAGCAGTTGAGGAGAACTTATCAGTGAGTATCGGCTATTCATTAGGGATACCCCTTATAATTGCGCCCAAACCATCCACGTCATCCCCGCTGACCAAAAT
>ERZ772861.1597-NODE-1597-length-17939-cov-4.757269_pt1 | contig 17939 bp, 18 predicted proteins | sample MGYA00512135_ERZ772861 | MGnify/ENA primary metagenome ERZ772861 (study PRJEB29015, sample SAMEA2737700) | human gut metagenome | biome: human gut; feature: human-associated habitat; material: faeces | place: China | collected 2012 ...
TCAAGACCCAGATCGGCGTCACCGAGGACTCCTCCTCCACCGTCTATCTGCGGCCTGAGACCGCCCAGGGCATCTTCGTGAACTTCGCCAACATTCAGCGGACCACCCGGAAGAAGCTGCCCTTCGGCGTATGCCAGGTAGGCAAGGCCTTCCGGAACGAGATCACCCCCGGCAACTTCACCTTCCGGACCCGGGAGTTTGAGCAGATGGAGTGCGAGTTCTTCTGCCAGCCCGGCACCGATCTGGAGTGGTTTGCCTACTGGAAGGACTTCTGCAAAAACTGGCTGATCTCCCTGGGCATCAAAGAAGAGAGCCTGCGGCTGCGGGATCATGAGCCCGCCGAGCTGGCCTTCTACTCCCGTGCCACCACCGACATTGAGTACCAGTTCCCCTTCGGCTCCGGCTGGGGTGAGCTGTGGGGCATTGCCGACCGGACCAACTACGACCTGGGCCGCCACCAGGAGGCCTCCGGCAAGAGCCTGGAATACTTCGACCAGGAAAAGGGCGAGCACTACATTCCCTACGTCATTGAGCCCAGCCTGGGCTGTGACCGTGTAGCCCTGGCCTTCCTGTGCGAGGCCTACGACGAGGAAGTCGTTGGTCAGGACAAGAAGGGCAACCCGGATATCCGCACCGTGCTGCACCTGCACCCCGCTCTGGCTCCTTTCAAGGCCGCCGTCCTGCCCCTGAGCAAGAAGCTGAGCCCCAAGGCCGAGGAAATCTACCACATGCTGCAAAAGGACTTCATGGTGGACTTTGACGATGCCGGTTCCATCGGCAAGCGCTACCGCCGGGAAGACGAGATCGGCACCCCTCTGTGCGTCACCGTGGACTTCCAGACCGTAGGCGACGAGAACACCCCCGCCGACAATTGCGTCACCGTCCGTGACCGGGATACCATGGAGCAGGTCCGGATCCCCGTCAGCGAGCTGAAGGATTATATCGCGAAGAAGTGCGCGTTCTAAGAGCCGCATATCAAACGCCGATCCCAAAAACGGGATCGGCGTTGCCTTTTATCGGAAATACCCGGTCTCCAGCAGCCGGGTCAAGGCTTGATTGGCCTCCTCGTCGGAAAAGAGGCCGGTAAACCGCTTGTCCACGGCCAGTGCTTCCAGGCTCAGATCCAGGCGGCCTTTGGTTTCCAGCTGGCCGAAGCCATCACTGCACCGGTTCCCGGTGAGTTGGCGGTGAGCGGAAGCCAGCATGTTCTCCTTTTCTACAGGCCGCAGACGGATGCCCAGGGCCTGGGCCTGCTGCCGGGCGGCAAGCCAGGCGGCGATGAATTTTTCTTCCATAATTTTTTCTCCTTTATCAGTATCTGATGAACCAGAGCTGATCCAGCAGCCTCCTCCACCAGGGGGCTGTTTTCAGCTCCTGGCAGCAGCTCCGGATATAGTTCTGAAAGGGCATCAGGTCCATGGCAGTCATGCGGTGGGCGCTGAATTTGGCCCGCTGGGCCAATTCCAGAAGGCCGCCGGGGATCTCCCGGCCCAGGGCTCCGGATAGATCTTCTGCCCGGCGCCAGTAGAGCAGGGCTCGCTTTTTGGTATCCGCCCGGCGAATGGCCTCCCGGCGAAGCAGCAGGAGCACATACCGGCGGAACAGCAGGAGCAGCACCAGCCCAGGAAAAACCAGCAGCCAAGGGCTCACCGGTTTCCGGGCAGATGGGCCCGGAGCGGGCTCTGCGGGGGTGGTTTCCCCGGCATTGGGGAGGGTTTCCGTTCCCATCCCCGGCTCCCGGAGCTGGGCAGCCCCTTGGGCGGAAGTCCGGGAGGCAGTGGATTCCAGGATTTTCCAGCAGCCCTCTGCCCCGTCGTAGTACTCCGCCCAGGCGTGGGCATCCAGGGTAGTGACCATGGCGGATTTGCCTGCCTGGGCCTCCTTGCAGAAGCCGGTGACATATCTCGCCGGGATCCCCGCCGCCCGGAGAAGCACCGTGGAAGCCGTGGCAAAGTGGACGCAGAAGCCCCGGCCTGATTCCTCCAGGAACCACCGGGCAAAGTCCTGCTCCCCCTCCGGCATTTGCGGGGTAGATAAGTCGTACAGCCCGCTCTCCCGGACCATGTCCCCAATGGTCTGAGGATCCGTTACCCCATTCAGGTATTCCCGGGCCCAATCCCGGGTGCTGTCCGGCAGACGAAGATAGGCTTGCAGCGCCTCGGCAGTCATGGCGCTGCCCCTGGAATAGACGGGGAAGGTATAGGTGGTCACACCGCCGGTATTTTCCAGGACGCCGCCGGTCAGGATGGTCCCTGTCCCCGGGTAATAGGGCAGATAGACCACATTCTGCACCGCGAAGGTCCGCAGGGTGATCTCTCCCTCCTCCTCCCCCCAGCCGTCAAAGTTCTCGGACCGCTCCGGGTCGGAGGTCCAGGTCTTCCCTGTATAGGTGTCAAAATCCTGGCCCCGAAGGTATACGGTGCCGTCCTGAGGGGCGGTGAAGGTAAGGATAGGCAGCCGCTGCTTTTCCCCGCCCTTCAGCGCCGCCAAGTCCGCTTCCATGGAAACCTGGGGCGTAAAGGTGAAGGAGGGGCTGATTTTCAGGGTAAAGTCCGCCTTTTCCATAAGCCGCTCCCGCCAGATGGCGGACCGGTCCCGGTAGCCCTCCTGGGGATTCAGCAGAACCAGCAGCAGGGCCGTCAGCAGCACCGGCACCGCCGCCATAGCCGTCAGCATTCTCCCCTGGATGGCGCTGTTCTTTCGGGTGCCGGAAGTAAGGATCAGCAGGCCCAGGGTCGCCAGAATGGCAAAGACATCCCAGGGGTTGGGCTCCACATTGGGGATCAGCACACAGAGGATCAGCACCGGCACCGTCAGCAGCAGGGGCAGCACCGGCCCCCGGCGCCGGATGACGCACCGGGCAAAGCTCAGCAGCACCGCCGACCCATAGACCGCCACGGGGATCTCCACCGCTGCCGGAGTATGCCCCGGGAAAATGAAGTAGCCCCAGTGGTATACTTCATGCAAGCTGACGCTGGCATAGACCAGCAGGCTTTTCAGCTGGCTCAGGGTCTGGGGCAGCCGCAGCAGATAGCCCAGGACCACAGCACTGAGGCAGAGGACGATCTCCGTCCCCCGCCGGGGCGGCAGCAGGAGTCCCGCCAGCAGGCCTGCCACCAAAAGGCACCGAAGCAGGGTCACCCAGGGGATCTCCATGCCGTAAACGGTGCCGTAGCAGTGGATCACCGCAAGGCTCAGGATCAGCCCTCCGGACACCGCCCAGAGGATATCCCAAATTCGTTTCTTCATGCGCCGCCTCCCAGGCAATAATGCCAGCTGGCCCCTACAGGCTCGGGAAGGGCGGCGCTTTCGCACTGGGGCAGGCACAGAAGGCTCTCCACAGCCTGCTCCAGCTCCTTTTCGCTGTGGGGCTCCAGGCGGACGGCCCCCTCCCCCGTCATGCAGAGGATCAGCGGATCCATGTCCCTTTCCAGAAGGTACGCCCCCAGCCACAGCAGCTGCCCCAGCCTTTTGTCCAGCTCCTGGGGGCTGCCCCAAAGGTTCAGGGTCAGGCAGGCGGTCCGCTTCTGGGGCTCCATGGCCTCCCGGACCGTCAGGGCCCCCATCTTGGCGGAGAGCTTCCAGTGGACGGTGTTCAGGCTGTCCCCAGGCCGGTAGGGCCGAAGCTCGTGATTCTCTCCCAGCCGCTGGGTGCTGGGCTTCCACCGCAGCGGCGGCAGATCCAGCTCCTCCGGCAGCCTATCCGGAGGACACTTGACAGGGGGCACCAGAAGCCGCCCATTGCGTCTCCTCCGGGCAGGGAAGGAGAACAGCCCCAAATAGTCCAGGATCCGGGCCTTTTCGATCTCCACCCCGTAGCCGCCGCAGTTTTTGGGGATGAACCCCGTTTCCTCCTGGTATGGCCGCTTCTCCCCGGTCCGCAGGTCCCGGAGGAAGATCCGCCCCCGGAAGGGAGGCATGGGCATATCGCAGCTGCCCATGAGCAGAAGCTCCGCTTTCTCCCCTACCTTCACCCGGTCCGGCCCCGCTACCCCCAGGCGGATGGAGCGAAGGGCAGGGATGCTCAGCACCAGCGACACCACCGGCAGGGCCAGCAGCCCCAGCAGGAGCAGCCACAGCAGCCACCGGCCAAAGGTCAGATAGCAAAGGCCGCAGCCCACCACCGCGGCCAGATACGCCAGCCGCCGCATCAGCGCAGCCGGGGGGCGGGAGTCCCATCCAGCACAGCCTTCAGGATCTGCTCCGCAGTCTTTCCCTGGCTCTCCGCCCGGCCCGTCAGGATCATCCGGTGGGCCAGGGTGGGGATGAAGACCTCCTTCACATCCCCGGGCACCACATAGTCCCGGCCCCGGAGCTGGGCAATGGACTTGGCCATTGCCGCCACGGAGAGGGTGGCTCTGGGACTGGCTCCCCGGGCCAGCAGCTCCTGCCTCCGGGTGGCATCACTCAGTGCCACAATGTAGTCGATGACGCTGTCACTCAAAAAGGTTTCCTCCACCCTCTGACGCAGCTCCAAGAACTTGGCCCGGGTGAGGACCGGGCGCACATCCTGCAAGGGATTGCCCCCCTGGCGGTTTTTGATCATAGCCGCCTCGTCCTTGGGGGCAGGATAGCCCAGCCGGAGCCGCAGGGCGAACCGGTCCACCTGGCTGTCCGGCAGCAGCTGGGTCCCCGCCGCCCCGGTGGGATTCTGGGTGGCGATGACAATAAAGGGCTGAGGGAGGGGGTGGCTCACCCCGTCCACCGTCACCTGTCCCTCCTCCATGGCTTCCAAAAGGGCGGACTGGGTCCGGGAGGTGGCCCGGTTCAGCTCGTCCGCCAGAAACAGGTTACATAAAATTCCGCCGGGCCGGTAGGTCATATTTCCCCCTCCGTCAGGCACCGAGTAGCCCGTTACATCCGAGGGAAGCACATCCGGCGTAAACTGGACCCGGCCATATTCCAGATCCAGGGCCCTGGCAAAGGACAGCGCCATGGTGGTCTTGCCCACACCGGGCACATCCTCCAATAGGATATGCCCCCCAGAGAGCAGCGCCGCCAATACCCACAGCAGCGCCTCATCCTTTCCGGCCACCACCCGCCGCACCTGATCCAATATCTGATGCACGCTGGCCACAACTTCACTTTCCCGTGTCTGCAACATGCTCGCCTCATTTCCTTTGTATTGGGTTCTTATTATAGCGGGTCACAGGGAGAAAAACAAGTCAGTTTCCGTGAACGGAGATGGGTGCTCAGGAAAAAACCGGGGGATGGAGATTATTGATTGAGCACTGGGGCAGCGGTATTCCGAGAATTATTGGGAAGGTAAAGGCCGCCGGGCTGCGGGAACCGGAGTTCATTGGCGGTGAGGTTGATCTGCGTATCAACATCTATCGAGGTGGAATCAACGGTAGCGACTGCTTGAATCGTGACACGAATGATCCCAACAGTGCCGACAAAGTGCCGGATAGTGCCGATAAAATGCCGGATAGTGAACAGGAACGGCGCATTTATGAATATGTGCTGGAAAATGGTTCCGTAACAACCAATAAAGTGATGGAACTTCTGAATGTAAAGGAGCGCCGGGCACGGATTATTTTGCAGTCGATGATTGAAAAAGAAATGCGGCAAACTCACCCATCTTTTCTTTTGCACCTGTGAATTTCACTGTTTTGCAGATGGTAACAAAAGATTAGCCATTACGCTTTCCGCTCAATTTTTGCTTTTCAACGGCTATATGGCAGTTGCGAAGAATTTCTTTGCCGAGATGGAAAATATCAGTTACCAGGTTGCAGCTGGCAAGATTAACAAAGAACTCCTCCATCGTATTATGACAGCAATAATGGACGGAACCTACAATAGTGATGAAGAGCTGAAACTTGATATTTACAATGCAATCATATGAATCTCTCACCATATAGTCATGCAAACGCCGATAAATGCAGCAAAAAGCCAGGCCGACAGAACCCAATCTACCAGCCTGGTTTTCTCTTATTCCTCATAGCTCGGTCGTAACCTCCCTGCCGCCTTTGAACCGGAACACCACCCGCCTATCGGCATATACCGTCACCCGATCAATGGTGCCGCACCAGAGCTTTTCGTCAAACTCCAGGGGCAGGGCGTCTTTGGGAAAAGGCCGACCTTGCGGATGCCTCGTCCGTGATTTCGATTTTGTTAGGGTACAGGCAGTTGGCGGCGTTGCCGATGCAGTCTGCCGTATATACAATCAATGAGATATTTTGGCCGTACCCGATTCATTACAGCAAATGCCAACGCCTTGGAGGATTACGGCAGAAAAACCAGCATTGCCTTCTGTCAAGCCTGCGGAAAGGCATTCATTAAAAACGGAAATCGTCAGAAATAAATGCAGCTATTTCAGCAAACTTTCTCACATTCTTGCGGCATCTACACCCTTCGTACAAAGTGTTTTCGTGTTACCTATTGCTTTTTGGGAGCATAAACGCTATAATAACTATATACTTTTGCGAAGGAGATGCGATGCATATGGATGTCGGCAATGCAATTAAGGATATTCGAATCAAAAGTTTATTGAGTCAAGCCGATTTTGCAAAAGAACTCGGTGTGTCTTTTTCTACCGTCAACAGATGGGAGAACAGTAAGGCGATTCCCAATTTCAAGGCGCTTAAGAAGATAAAAGATTTTTGTGCCAGAAATGAGATCGATTTTAACATAGATGCATACGTATCAGAATACATAATATCGGAGTGACCGAAAATGGAGAGATACAAAGTAATAGACTTATTTGCCGGAGCAGGCGGTCTGAGTTACGGATTCCAGCAGACGGGTAGATTTCGTATTGTTGCTGCGGCAGAGATAAACAAAAACGCGCAGGCTACATATAGAGCCAATATTGCGAATGCTGTCTCCGGCTTCGTTTTTATTGATAATGTTGTTGAATGCGATTTTTCAAAACTAAATGCTGATTTAGGCGGCGTTGATATTGTAATCGGCGGTCCGCCGTGCCAGGGCTTTTCCAACGCCAACAGACAAAAGAATCACTTGATTAGCATGAATAATAGCTTAGTGAAGGAATATTTCCGAGCTATCAAGGAAATCCGTCCCATTGCTTTTGTAATGGAGAATGTGAGTATGCTCCGTTCTGATACGCATAGATTCTATGATTCATATAAAGATAATGATGAAATCGATACTCTCATTGAATCCGGGCATGCCATTCCAAAAAGGCAGGATTCTGTGGTGGTGGCAAATAGTAGATTTGAAGGCATAGATTATGAGCACATAGCAGAACTCAATATTGCTGATTTATCATTGCCCATCGAACTGCAGCAACTGCTGTCTGTTTTGAATAAAAATAAAAACAACACCCGGCGGTTACCAAATTATCTTGATAAGCACAGCGTGGAAATATGTAGGCGAATCGATGCTTATATTACCGGCATTGCTGATGCAGATATTGCTCACCAAGTTATGATCCAACACCTTCAGGCTATCAGACAGGGAGTTGTGGCATCTAATATTAAAATATGCTCTGATGTATTGGATGAACTCGTAAAAATGCAAAAAATGCTCTCAACTATCCAGGAAATACAAGAAAATAAGCTTATTGGTACATATCGGGTAACGGAGACTGGTTCGCTTATTTTTGATGTAATGTCTTATGCGGTAATTGATTATATCAATGCAATCCTCGGAGATGACTATGTACAGGACGGTTGCACCGTAAATGCTGAGTGGTATGGTGTTCCTCAGGAACGGAGACGCTATATTGTAATAGGAATACGCAGAGATAAGTTTACAAAAGAAAGTCTGCTGATGCCTACTGCGCCGGACACTATTCCTCTTTTGACCGTTGGCGATGCCATTGCAGATTTGCAGAACTATGGTGCAGTTTATGAACCCACCCACGCGGAAATCCCTTACCAAAGTGATGGGCAGATTTCCGAATATGCGGCCGCAATGAGGCTTGATAGCACAGGGGTGAATAACCACATCACAACAAAAACCACTGATGTTGCTATGAAGCGCTTTCAAGCCATTCAGCAAGGGAAGAATTTTCACAGCTTGGATACTACAATGAAGGATACATATTCCAAGCCAGAGCGCACACAAAATACGATTTATCTGCGGTTAGATCCTTCAAAGCCGAGTGGCACTGTGGTAAATGTACGTAAATCTATGTGGATTCACCCTGAACTTGACAGAGCAGTAACTGTAAGAGAGGCCGCCAGGCTTCAGTCATTCCCCGATAGGTTTATATTTGTAGGCTCCAAAGATTCACAATATCAACAGGTGGGCAATGCCGTACCGCCATTACTTGCCGAAGGAATAGCACTAAAAGTTTTGGAAAACCTCGAATAGATTATATATTTGCAAAATACTCACAGAATACAGCATTGTATTCTGTGAGTATTTTGCTGCACTCTGCATAACAATTACTTACGTATATTAAATACTGTTCTGAAATTACTTGTAAATATTTTCAAAATAATATTTACAAGTGTATTCGACTGTGATATGATTATTACGACAAAAAAATCACTGGAGGTGTAATATATGGAAAATACGCAGGAGTCTAAGCGTGAGAAATTTGTTCGGCTGGCTGAAGCGCGCACCAATAAAATCATCGATATGATTCAGCTACTGGGCAATTGCTCGAATCAAAGTCAATATGAGTATACCCCAAAAGATGTCAGCAAAATCTTTAGTGCCATTCAAATGGAATTGGATGCCGCAAAAAAAAGGTATAACAAACAAGATAGCCAAAAGGGAAGCAAATTCAAGTTAGATTAAGGGGGATAGCATCATGTTTACTTGGAAAGACAAGTATAAGCTTATTTTTTCTGATTTAGGAGCGTCCGATAAAGTAGGCGTTAATGATGTAGGAATCGGCGTCTTTAAAAAGAAACCCTATATTGGGCTGACAAAGGAAATCCTTCAGAACTCTACTGATGCCCCCGATTCGTCCTTGCCCGAAGGCACCCCTGTTAAGGTGCGCTTTGAACTTGTATATATCGATAGAGATGATATCCCCGATGTGGATCGCTTGAATGTAGCTATACATAAATGCTATGAATATTACCCCAACGGCGATGATGGCGCCAAGCTAAAACGGATTCAAGATGCAGCGGAGCGTTATTTGGATCACCCTGGAAAAGTTCCGGTTCTAAAAATAAGTGACTACAACACAACAGGCCTTTGCGGTGTGCTAGAGGAAAAAGGTAGCAACTGGAGTGGACTTGTAAGAGAGCGAAGCGCTACCAATAAAACCAGTAGCTCAAGTGGTGCCTTTGGTGTGGGTAAATTTGCTCCCTATACATTTTCTTCTTTACGAACAGTTTTTTACTCCACTAAAACCGTTAAGGGCGAAATTGCATTTCAGGGCAAGGCATTACTTACAACCTTTAAGGAAAATAATATCTTAAAGCATAACATTGGCTTGTTTGCAGACACCACCAGTGATAATTATAATGCTGTGCTGTCCGTTGAGGATATTGCACCTGTATTTCGCAGAGAAGTATGTGGTACAGATATCTTCGTTCTTGGCTTTGAAAAAGAGTCTGATTGGATGGAGCAATCTGCTATCAGTGTGATCGAGTATTTTTTCTATTCCATTTTCAAAGGAAATCTGGAAGTTGAAGTCGCAGAGGGCGATAAGGTTATAAGCATCAATCAAGGAAATCTTGGTGAGATGATTATGTCGTTCAAGGATTACTGTGATAAGCACATGAAGGATGATGTGACATTTCAGTTTACTGCCCCACTGTATTGGAATTTGCTGACTGGGTCTCACAAAGTCATTAAAGAACCTTTTGTTTACAACGGCAAAAGTATGGGCGAGTATCAGCTGTACCTACTGACAGGTGACGATGTCGTTGAGAAAAAAGTGCTTGAAATGCGCCAAGCCGGCATGAAAATTAGGGAGGATACTAGGTTCAGAATTCAGATGAACTTTACAGGTATCTTTATTGCAACGGGTCACGGGGCATCTTCGGATAAACCAAAAGACAATATCAGCAGTTTCCTCAGAAAATGTGAAAACCAAGCCCACGATGATTGGGCTGCAGATGAATTCCCCGAAGAGAAAGAAACCGCAAAGGGCATTATCAACAAAATTCATAGGATTATCCTTGATGCAGTTAAGGCTGAAATGCCGGATTTCGGCAAAGATTCTGTTGATGCTTTTGGACTGAGTGAGTTTTTGCCTAGCGAAGAATCTGATGACGATAAAAAAGAGGAGAAGGCATTCGCTGACTTTAGACCACTTTCGTTCGAAATTCAGAGTGTAAAAAACGGAAAGCACAGACGCCAGGCTGACATCAGTATGAAAAAGAATGGTGGTTCCAAGCATAAGAAAAAAAAGAAAGACAAGGATAAGGATGAAAACAAAGAAAAGAATCATCGCGATAATAAGCGAGGCACTGGTACAGGCAAAGCCTCCGAAGTTTTTATCTCCAAAGTTAAAACACCCCTCGATGGTGTATCCGGTGAATACCAGGTATCCTTCGTTTCTGGCGAAACGGTTGATAACTTGATGCTTGGAATCAAAATTGGTAGTGATGATGATAACCTGTCCCGTGCGGAGATTTCCAGCGCAACGCTCAATGGGAAAGCACTGGTTATAAAAAATGGCATGATTGAGGTCGGAGCTGTGAATAAAGGCGATAAGAGAATTTTGCGCGTAAAACTGTCGGAGACTGGCAGAAAAACACTGGAGGTGCGGGCTTATGCTAAACGCTAATATTAATTACCCATACCCCATTATCCGAGAGTATATGGAGGACTATCAGACCACAGTTTTTAAGGGCGTCCTTGTAGTAAATCTGCAACCGGATGGATATTTGGTACGCCCCAATTTTGAAATTCAGAATGCTGGTATTGGTGGTCTTATTGCGGAAGGGAAAATGACATACGCACTTGAAGTCCAGTCCCCTGCCACATGGTTCAGAAAGCTTTTCTTAGTCAGTGGCAACAAACCCATTCGCCTTGATCCGGCATTTTTACATGAACGGGTAGAACTGACACCATGCATAGTTGCTACAATGCCCATTTCCGGCTATACAAACGAAGATTTTGAAATTGAATATCGCGGGATGTCGTTTGATATCAACGCTGGAGACGTTATTGCTATAGGTGAAAAAAGAAGCTTTGATGCGTTGTACCAGAATGATATTATTAAGAACGGTTCTTCGATAGTCAATATTGCTGGAAGTGATGGTGCCAAAGAGGTTATCTGCGATTTCACAGGTAGCGTTATTAAAATCACATTACCCGCTGAACAATATGATGATTACACAGAGTGCGGGTATCTCAAGGCAAAATATAAAACCTTGAACGCCATATTAACCATCCCGGTATTGGTTGAAGCTATCGGTATCATTGCCAGCGATGAGAACAATCCAGAACAGACCAGCGGTTTTGAATCCAAGGCATGGTATAAGACAATCGTGGTCAACCTTAAAAGAGCAGCAGAAAACAATGAAGCAAAATATCGACAGATGCTGGGGAAACCATTTGCCTCTGCAGAGTTGCTTTTAGGTAACAACTATGCATTTGCTCTGGACTTTGTGAAAAAGGTTGATTAAGGGGGATCTTATGAAAGTATTCTATATGAAACAAAAAATGTTAGATTCTCTGCAGGCAGACATAGCCGATAATCTTGGAAAGTATCAGTCAGAATCCCTGTGGATTGATCAGTACTTCATCAGCAAAGACACGCCCCAATATTATTTCGGCACTGGCATCGAGGTTGATGATTACAACTTGGTTCTCGGCGGCCCTGAAACAGATTTTCAAAACGCAAAAATAGTTTTCGAGGCATTCAAAGATAAGCTAAATCCAGTACAGGCAAGCGATTTGAGACTGTGGGCGTACTTGGCTCATGTTCAGCATTGGGATTATATGGTTTCCCGATGGAAAATTGATGTCCCCGATGAGGATGATGAGGAGGAACTGGATGACAACAAAAGGTCTCCTCGCGAAAAAACGATTGATAGGGTAAAAACACGATACTTCTTTGGCGCATCGAGAGGTAAAGCTTTCGTGCGGCAAGGCATTGCTAGACTATACTGGGGCGCGTATTTAACATATGACGATACCAGCGATAATCCATATGAATACACAGAATTCTTTTTTAACAAACAGGACATCTTTACTTCAATTACAGAGCGTTCCTACGCTCGAAATAAGGTACTGATTTTAGCAACACTAAAGGAACTGAAAAAACATCCTGACCTTTCTCGTGAAGATATTCGATTGTTTTTAGCAAAACTCAATCAGGCTGGCGCGATTACAGTTCTGGATTTTCTGGATTCAGCCCAGGCAGGACAGCTATGTGAGAAATTGATGGATGAAGTTCATCGTGTGCCCTGTATAAAAGAAGGTAGCACCTTCAGAGCATATAATACCATCAGCGGTAAGCCATATGGTGCAACCTTCAAGGTCGTCAACGGGAAGACTACAGCTTTTGGTAGACCTTTTATTGTTAAACCACAATCCCTTATCGGGAAAAAAGAGGGTAGCAAAATTACTATTTCAGGACAATCGTATGTGATCAAGGAAATACAATAATATTTGGGGAAGGGCTCCGCATATATGTGCGGAGTTCTCCTTCCTAACTTGCTGGCAACTTGCTGTGACGAGTAACCCTATGGCGCAAGTGGGCATCCGGCGTAATGGAACCCTCAATTTGCTCCAACAGGCCGACACAGTCGGACACGATACCACTATGGTTTTTTATCAAATGGTGCAACATAGCCCGCCGGGCGGCGGTGCCCAGTCCCCGAGGATTTACCCCTTATCCGGGAAATTGCCACACCGGTGACGTCGGTCACTGGTGTGGCAATGCCGTCTTCTTGGCCATTTTGACCCATTGAGTCCTTAGTGAGGCCCCCCTTTTTATAATCTCACACCTTACCGCTCCCCGCTGCCTTGCTGATGTCCCCTACTCCGTTCAGGATCATGGTGGGCTGATAGGCAAAGGCCTTCGGCGTGTCTCTGTCTGACACGCCGGAGAGGACCAGCACCGTATCGATGCCGCTTTCCGTACCGGCAATGATGTCCGTATCCATCCGGTCGCCGATGACCACCGCCTCCTCGGAGTGGCAGCCCAGCAGCCGCAGACCCGTGCGCATCATCAGCGGGTTGGGTTTGCCGCAGAAATAGGCCTGCTTGCCGGTAGCCATCTCTACCGGGGCAATGAGGGCCCGGCAGGCCGGGGCGATGCCGCACTCAATATTGCCGGACACATCGGAGTTGGCTCCGATGAGCTTGGCACCCCCCAGCACCAGGTTCACTGCCCTGGTCAGGGTATCCAGAGAGTAGGTCCGGCCCTCGCCGATGACCACATACTCCGGGTTCACATCGTTCATGGTGATGCCCGCGTCATACAGGGCATTCAGCAGTCCCGCCTCGCCGATGACGAAGGCGGAGCAGCCCGGAGCCTGGGCTTTCAGAAATTCAGCGGTGGCCAGAGCGCTGGTATAGAAGTGCTCCTCCGGCACCTTCAAGCCCATCCGTTCCAGCTTCTGGCCCAGTTCTCTGGGGGTCATGCCGCTGTTGTTGGTGAGAAACAGATAGTCCTTCTTCTCCTTCTGGAGCCACTGGATGAACTCCACCGCCCCGGGAAGCACCCGGTTTCCATGGTAGAGCACACCGTCCATATCACAGATAAAACCTTTTTTCTTATTAAAATCTATTTTCAATCATCTTTCCCCCTTATTGTTCAGCGCAAAGATCACCCACTCGGCAATGTTGGTGGCATGATCGCCGATGCGCTCCAGATATTTGTTGACTAGCAGCAGGTCCGCGGCGTATTCGCCGTATTCCGGATTCTTCCGGATGACCTCAATGAGGTCCGCTTTTACCTTGACAAAGTAATCGTCCACAATGTCGTCATGGACAATGACGGCGTGGGCCTTTTCAACGTCTTTGTTTACATAACTATCCACAGCATCCACCAGCATGACCATGGTCTCCGCCGCCATCTTCTTGATGTTCTCCCCCGGAAGCCGGCAGGGCACGTTGGCAATGGCAATGGTCAGCTCGGAGATATCCGCGGCGTGGTCGCCGATGCGCTCCATGTCCGTCACCATTTTCATGGCAGCGGTGATGGTCCGCAGGTCCCGGGCCACAGGCTGCTGCTGGATCAGGAGCTGGAAGCAGAGATTTTCGATCTTCTTCTGCTCCTGGTCCACCAGGTCGTCTTCCTTCATGATCCGCTGGGCGGTCTTCACATCGTGATTCAGCAGCGCCTGGACCGCGTCCTGGATGGCCTGCTCGATCATGCTGCCCATGTGGGTCATTTCTTCCCCCAACTGCTTCAGTTGTTCGTCAAATTTCAGTCTCATCAGCCAAATCTCCCCGTGATATAGTCCTCGGTCTTCTTCTGTCTCGGGTAGGAGAAGACCTGTTTTGTTTCGCCGAATTCGATCAGGTCTCCCAGCAGAAAGAAGGCGGTGTAGTCCGAAACACGGGTGGCCTGCTGCATGTTGTGAGTGACCACCACCACCGTGTACTTCTTCTTCAGGGATTCCATCAGGTCCTCGATCTTCGCCGTAGAGATGGGGTCCAGGGCGGATGTGGGCTCGTCCATCAGCAGCACCTCCGGCTGGACCGCCAGAGCCCGGGCAATGCAAAGCCGCTGCTGCTGGCCGCCGGAGAGGCCCAGGGCAGACTTTTTCAGCCGGTCCTTGACTTCCTCCCAGATGGCGGCACCCTGGAGGCTCTCCTCCACAATGTCGTCCAGCCGTTCCTTGCCCCGGATGCCATGGACTCTGGGGCCGTAGGCCACATTGTCGTAGATGCTCATGGGGAAGGGGTTGGGCTGCTGGAAAACCATGCCCACCTTCTGCCGCAGAGCGATGGTATCCACATTGGAACCGTAGATTTCCTGCCCGTCCAGCAGCACCTCTCCCTCGATGCGGACACCGGGCACCAGATCGTTCATCCGGTTCAGGGTCTTCAGGAAGGTGGACTTGCCGCAGCCGGAGGGGCCGATGAAGGCGGTGACGGCTCCGGCAGGGATATCCATATTGATATTTTTCAGGGCGTGATTGGACCCATAGTACAGGTTCAGGCCCCGAACGCAGATTTTTGTTTCATGATCCATCTTATTTTCTCCTTGTTGGGTCCAGTTTGGAGGCCAGCTTCTTCGCCGTCAGATTGATGCACAGCACCAGCACCAGCAGCACCACCGCAATGCCGAAGGCCGTGGTGAAGTCGCCGTCCGCCGTGGCGCTGAGGTAGAGCTGAATGGTCAGGGTGCCGCCGGAATGGAAGATCTTTTCCAGGAGCTTGGCGAAGGTCTTTGGCAGGCCCTTGGCGCTTCCGGCGGTGAAGAGCAGGGCGGCAGACTCCCCTACGATCCGGCCGATGGCCAGAATGGCACCGGTGAGGATGCCGGGGGTGGCGCTGGGAAGCAGGACGGTGCGGATCATGTACCACTTTCCCGCCCCCAGGCCCAAAGCGCCGGACCGGTAGCTGTCCGGCACGGTTTTCAGTGCCTCCTGGGTGTTCCGGGTCAGCAGCGGCAGGACCATGAGGATCAGGGTCAGGGCACCTGTCAGCAGGGAGTAACCCAGACCAAGGGTCTCGCCAAAGAACATAGAGCCAAAGAGTCCGAAGATAATGGAGGGAATGCCGGAGAGGGTCTCCGTAGCAAACTCGATGGCAGACACCAGCTTGCCGGGCCGGGCGTATTCATTCAGATACACCGCCGCGCCTACGCCCAGAGGGGTGGCGATGAGCATGGTCAGCACCACGATCAAAAGCGTGTTCAAAAGGTTGCCCGCAATGCCTACCGTGCCCTTCAGCACCGAGGTCACCCTGGTCAGGAACTGCCAGTTGATCACGCCGATGCCCCGGACCAGCACATAGCCCAGGAGTACCGCCAGAAGGGCCACGGAAAAGAAGGCGCACAGGTAGATGGTTCCGTAAGCCAGGGCGTCCGCCGGGCGGACCCGCTTTGCAGTCAGAGAGTCATTCATTCCTTTTCCGCTCCTTTCCTTCTCAATTTCAGCAGCACCAGATTCACTGCCAGGATGAAGAGATACAATACCAGACCGACGGTAAACAGCACCTGCCGGTGGGTACCCTCGGCGTAGCTCATCTCGCTGACCAGCTGGGTGGTGAGGAACCGAACGGAGTTGAAGGGCAGGGGCAGGTTCACAGAGCCGCCGGCCACCATATTGATGGCCATGGCCTCTCCCAGGGCCCGGCCAATGCCCAGCACCGCGCCGGTGAGGATACCGGATCTGGCTGCGGGGATGGTCACCCGGAACACGGTCTGCATTTTGCTGGCCCCCAGGGCCAGGGAGGCCGCCCGCATAGAGTCCGGCACCGCCCGCAAGGAAGAGGCGCTGACGGAGATCACCGTAGGCAGGATCATAATCGCCAGGACTATGACGGCGCTGAGTACGTTGGCGCCGCCGGTAAACTGATGGGTGCTGCTCCCGGCAAAGATCAGCTTCTCCAGCTTGTACATGGCCGGATTCAGGACCATCATGCCAACCAGTCCGTAGATGACCGAGGGAATGGCCGCCAGCAGCTCCACCGCCGGCTGGACCGCCGCCGCCATCCGTCTCCCGGACACCTCCGTCAGGAATACGGCGGTCATAAGCCCTACAGGCACACCCAGCAGCACGCTGAAGGCCGTACCAACGATGGAGGACAGGATGATGTAGGCAATGCCGAACTGAGGCTCCGCCGCCGTAGGCTTCCACACCGTACCGAAGAGCAGCTCCGTCACGCCCACTTTGCCCAGGGCAGGCAGTCCCTTGGCGAACATATAAAAGGTGATGGCACATACCGCGAATATTGCGGCCACCGCGCATATCAAAAGGAGGGCCCGGGCCACAGCCTCCGCGGTGAAGGCTTTGTGGCCCGGATGGCCCTCGGGTACTCTGTTCATTTACTGGGGCAGGATCAGGCCCAGACCGGTGATGACAGCCTTGCCGGCATCGGACTCCACATAGCCAAACCAGGTCTTCACGGCGTTGCTCTGTGCGTCAACGGTATCCTTGGTGGCCATAACGAAGGGACGGGACAGGGTGTAGGAACCGGCCACAATGTTTTCCTCCGTGGGCGCCACACCGTTCAGAGACAGAGCGGCAACGGTATCGTCCACCACATCCAGGGATACGTAACCGATGGAGCCGGGAGTGGCGGCAACCTTCGCCAGAACACCGCCGGTGGAATCCAGCTCCTGAGCGTAGGCGCACTTATCCTCGATCTTCAGCAGCTCTTCGAAAGCGCCCCGGGTGCCGGAGCCAGCCTCACGGCCAATGACCACGATGGCCTCGTCATCGCCGCCCAGATCCTTCCAGTTGGTGATCTTGCCGGTATAGATGCCGCTCAGCTGCTCGGTGGTCAGATCCAGGACCTTACCGGCCTTGTTGGCAATGACGGCGATCCCGTCGATGGCCACAATGTTCTCCTCCACACCGGCAGCCTTCTCGCTGTCCTTCAGGGCCCGGGAAGAGTTGCCGATGTCGGTCTTTCCGGCAGCCACAGCCTCCAGGCCCGCGCCGGAGCCGGTGTACTCAGCGGTGACGGTGATGTCCGGATACTCCTCGGAGAAGCTCTCGATCATGGCCTCGCAGAGCTTCTGCATGGAAGTGGAGCCAGCCAGAGAGACAGTACCGGAAACGCTCTTGGGAGCCTCGGTGGTCTGTTCAGCGGCAGGCTCGCCGGTGGAGCCGCAGGCGGTCATGGTCAGCAGCGCCGCCACAGAAAGGGCAATCGCAATTGCTTTTTGGAATTTCATTTTCAATTTCCTCCATTGATGTCTTGTTTTTGTTTACGGCCATATCTTACCCCTGCCGTGTAAAGGAGGAAATCGTGAGAAGGTAATTTCTGTGTAAAGAATTCTGTGGGTTTGTAAAGCGCAAAAAGCCCTCTCCTGCTTGGAGAGGGTGGCACGGCGTAGCCGTGACGGGTGTGGAGGGGACACCTGGAACATAAAACCGGGCCCGGTTTTCACTTTTAGGGGTCCCCTCCACATCCGCCGCTGCGGCGGCACC
>ERZ772861.1603-NODE-1603-length-17851-cov-5.790739_pt1 | contig 17851 bp, 13 predicted proteins | sample MGYA00512135_ERZ772861 | MGnify/ENA primary metagenome ERZ772861 (study PRJEB29015, sample SAMEA2737700) | human gut metagenome | biome: human gut; feature: human-associated habitat; material: faeces | place: China | collected 2012 ...
AAAAAAGTCTGAGATAACGAAAACGAGCCACGGCGTTTCGCCGTGGCTCGTTCTGTTTGCTGGACTTAATATTCGCTGGATGCCGGGACGAGGGCGTCGATGACGTCCTGCAGGGCCTGCCAGTTCTCTTCCGAGCAGTCGGGCAGCTCTTTGGCATTCAAACCGGCATCCTCGATGCGGCCGGTCATGCTGGACGTGTCGGTCAGCAGGGCGTTGGCGTCCTCCTTGATGAGGGGCCAGGCGTCTGCAAAGCTGTCCTGCTCATCGGTGGAGAGGCTGTCGTACCACTCGGTATAGGCGTCTTCGATGACATCGGTGGTCTGCATGGCCAGATTGCCGTTCTCGGCCCAGCTCAGCAGGGAATCCGCCGCGATGACCGACTTCAGCGAGCAGCCCGAAACGCCGGGGCCCCAGCCCAGGCAGGGCGCAAAGGCGTCCTGCGTGGAGGCGGGGGAGAAGATGGAGTTGTCGCTCTCATCCAGATTCGGGGTCAGCTTGCCGGTGTTGGCCTGCGTCGTGGAAGAAGGGATGCTCTCGCTGGAAGCAGCGGAGCTGGACGACGAAGCGGCATCGCCGCCGTCGGTTCCGGACGAAGTGCTGCATCCGGCCAGCAGGCAGGCGAGCAGGGCTGCACACACCAGCAGGGAAAGGATACGGTTGCGGATCATAGCGTGTTCCTCCTTTTATCGGTTCCCGGCCAAAGCCGGGGGAGTCTCTGGGTACAGCTCTAGTATACTGTTCCGCTGCGCGGTTGTCAATTGTCGTGTGCAGGACGAATTTCAACCCGTCCTGTGCAAATTGTACAAACTTTGACAGTAATTTTTGCCTTCGGGCAGGATTGACAATTTTTGCGCTGTCTCGTATAATTCATTCGTAAAATAAAATGAGCTGGCCGGTGCGCCATGCCGGAAAGGAGGACAAACAAGTGCAGAAATTCCTGCAAAAGCTCGAAGGAGTCTCGCAGGCGCTTCTGGACCCGCTGTCTTATCTGACGGCGGCGGGCCTGCTGCTGGTGGTGGGGGCACTGCTCACCAGCAGCCCGCTGCGCCAGCTGCTCCCGGTGCTGAACTGGACGCCGATCCGCCTTGCGGGCGGGCTGCTGTACAACAGCATGATGGTGATCGTCAACAACCTCAGCATCTTCCTCTGCGTGGGCATCGCCGCTGCGCGTACCCGCACCGAAAAGCAGGAGGCCGCACTGCTGGCCCTCATGGCCTATCTCGTCTTCCTGACGGCCAACCACACGACGCTGGAGCTCCTGGGCCGCCTGGCCGAGGCCGACGGCCTGACCGGCCTTGCCGCCACGGGTCAGACGAGCATCCTGGGCATCCAGGTCATGGACACCGGTGTGACGGGCGGCATCCTGCTGGGTTTTGCCGCCGCGAAGATCTTTGACCGCACCTGCGAAACGCAGTTCACCGGGCTTGTCACGCAGGTGTATTCGGGTCTGCGGTGGTCGTTCCTGTGCATTGCGGCTTTTGCGGCGGCGTTCGGGATGGCGGTCTGCTTTGTCTGGCCGCCTCTGCAGGAGGGCATCCGCGCCATGACGGGCTGGATCGCAGCTTCGGGCCATATGGGCATTTTTCTGTATGGCTTCCTCGAACGGCTGCTCATCCCCACCGGCCTGCACCATCTCATCTATATGCCGTTCCAGTTCTCGGCGCTGGGCGGTTCCATGACGGTGGGCTCGGTGACCTACACGGGGGCCTATATGGTCACGATGGCGGAATACTCCTACGGCCTGCCCCTGACCGATGACATCGTCTGGATGTACACCGGCTTCACCAAAACGTTCGGCTATCTGGGCATCGCGGCGGCGTTCATCCTCACTGCCAAAAAGGAGCGCCGGAAGCGCACGGCTGCGGCCATCCTGCCGCTGGCGGTCACAGCGTCGCTGGCGTCCATCACCGAACCGGTCGATTTCCTGTTCTGCTTCGTCTCGCCGGTGCTGTGGGTGCTCCATGCGGCCCTTGCAGGCGGCTTCATGGTCCTGCTGAATGCGCTGCAGGTCCGGGCGTTCACCTCCAACCTGCTGGGTTCGCTGGTGTTCAACCTGAGTGCCGCCCCGCAGCAGATGCATCGCGTCCCGCTGCTCTACCTGCTGGGCGTTCTGGAAATCCTGACCTATGCGGTGGTCTTTTCGGTCATCATCCGTGTGTTCGACCTGCCCACGCCCGGCCGGGCACCGGAGCGGGAAACAGCCGCGCGGCAGATCGACCCGGAAGGCATCCGGCGGCTTTTGGCGGCGCTGGGCGGGCCGGGGAACATCTGCACGGTGGACAACTGCTTCACCCGGCTGCGCATCACCGTGAAAGATCCCGACCGGCTGGATACGGCGGCGCTGCTGGCCATGCCCCATAAAGGGCTGGTGCAGGACGGCCCCTATTTGCAGCTGGTCTGCGGCTTGCAGGCAGCACAGGTGCGCCGGGCCGTGGACCGGGAGCTGGAACAGTGTGCGGCGGTCTGAGTTGCTTTTTGGAAATGCAAGGGATATAATTGGAGCGAACCTCTCCGTCATCGCTGCGCGATGCCACCTCCCCTGATAGGGGAGGCATTGGCAGTCGGATGAAACTTGCTGGATACGCCAGAGGCTCCCCTATTAGGGGAGCTGGCGGGCCGAAGGCTCGGCTGAGAGGTTGAGAATAAAATAAACAGAAGGAGAACCCAAGATGCAGAAGTTTGAACTAGAGGGTCTGTTTGATTTTTTGAACAAAGGCGTCAGCGCCTTTCACTCTGCCGCCGCAGCAGCGGCCATTCTGGAGGCCAACGGCTATGAGGAGCGCCCCGAAAGCGCAGCCTGGGAGCTGGTGCCCGGCGGAAAATACTACACCACCCGCAACGGTTCGGCAGTGCTGGCCTGGCGGATGCCCAAAGGGGAGCTGACCGGCTGGCATGTCACGGCCAGCCACAGCGATTCCCCCACCTGGAAGATCAAGGAGCTGGACGGCGGCAAGGATGCCGTGTTTGCCCGCGCCGAGACCGAGGGCTACGGCGGCATGATCATGCCCACCTGGCTGGACCGTCCCCTGAGCGTGGCGGGCCGCATCCTTGTCCGGACGGAGAACGGCGTGAAGAGCATTCTCGTCCATCCGGACCGTGCGCTGGCCTGCATCCCGAACCTTTGCATCCACTTTGACCACGAGGTCAACAAGGGGAAGAACTACAACCCGCAGGTCGATCTGCAGCCCATCTTCGGTGCGGCGGGCACCACCCTGCGGCAGGTGCTGGCCGAGGAGGCCGGCGTCCGGGCCGAAGACATCCTCGACAGCGACCTCATGCTCTGCACCTGCGAGCAGGCCGTGCGCGTGGGCCTGAAGGGCGAGTATTTCATGTCCGGCCGCATCGACGACCTGGAGTGTGCCTACACCACTCTGTGGGGCTTTTTGCAGGGCCGCGGCGAAGAGGAAGGCCGCGGCGACATCTGGGTCATGTTCGACAACGAAGAGGTCGGTTCTTCCAGCCGTCAGGGCGCACAGGGCACCCTCATGGCCGACGTGTTGGCCCGCATCGAAGAAAAGCTGGGCGTCACCCGTGAGCAGAGCATCCGTGCCTGCACCAACAGCCTGCTGCTGAGCGCCGACAACGGCCACGCCACCCATCCCAACCACCCCGAAAAGAGCGACCCGGCCCATCCGGCCACGCTGGGCGGCGGCGTCCTGCTGAAATCCAACGCCCGCCAGACCTACACCACCAGCGGCCTGACCGGTGCGGCCTTCAGCGCCATCTGCCAGAAGGCCGGTGTGCCGGTGCAGTTCGCGTCCAACCGCGCCGATGTTCCCGGCGGCTCCACGCTGGGCAACCTGCTGGGCCACCAGATTTTGATCCCGATGGTGGACATCGGTCTGGCCCAGCTGGCGATGCACTCTTCCATGGAGACCGCCAGCTGCATCGACGCCGAGTACATGGCCAAGGCCGTGGCCGAATTCTATAACACCCCCATCTCTCAGCCGAAGGATGGCGAGTGGAAGCTGGGCCTGTGAGCCCGGTCGTCGGGCGGTTTGCCCCCAGCCCCAGCGGGCGGCTGCATCTGGGCAACCTTGCGTGCAGCCTGCTGGCCTGGCTGAGCGCCAGACATGCGGGCGGGCGCATCGTCCTCCGCATCGAGGATCTGGACGCAGAGCGCTGCCCCCGGAAATACGCAGACCTGCTGGAAGAAGACTTGGCCTGGCTGGGCCTCGTCTGGGACGAGGGCGGGAGCCGGGGCGGCCCCCACGGCCCCTATTACCAGAGCGAATGCGCAGAGATCTACACCCGCGCGTATCAGATGCTCGAAGCGCAGGGGCTGGTCTACCCCTGCTTCTGCTCCCGCGCACAGCTCCATGCGGCCAGTGCGCCCCACACCTCGGACGGCAATGTCGTCTATCCCGGCACCTGCCGGGATCTGACGCCTGCCCAGATCGCGGAAAAGCGCCGGGTCAAGGCACCGGCCTACCGGCTCAGAGTGCCCGATGAGGTCATCACCTTCCGGGATGGCTGCATGGGCCTCCACAGCGAGAACCTGCTGCGGGACTGCGGCGACTTCTACCTTCGCCGGGCAGACGGCGTCTTCGCCTACCAGCTGGCCGTCGTCGTGGACGATGCCCGGATGGGCATCACCGAAGTCGTGCGCGGGGCAGACCTGCTCTCCTCCACGGCGCGGCAGCTCTATCTGTACCGTCTGCTGGGCCTGACGGCCCCGCGGTTTGCCCACTGCCCGCTGCTGCTGGCCCCGGATGGGCGGCGGCTGTCCAAGCGGGACGGCGACCAGAGCCTGGAGAACCTCCGGGCAAAATACACCGCCGAAGAGATCGTGGGAAAACTGGCCTACGCCTACGGCTTGCAGGAAGAACCAGCACCCCGCACACCGGAGAGCCTCGTGGCAGACTTTTCATGGGAAAAAGTCCCCCGGCACGACATCTGCCTGCCGGAAGGATTGTTTTAAGCAGCAAAAAAGCACCTGCGCCGCAGGTGCTTTTTTTGCTGTATGAAGCTCAGGGATTCTGCAAGATGCGGTACTCGCTCCGCTCCAGCGAGGAGGCGGCGCTGTCCACTGCCATGGCCAGCAGGATGCCCATGACCACATCAATGCAGCTGTGCTGTTTGAGCAGTACGGTGGAGGCGATGATGGACAGGCACAGCACCGCAGACGCCGGGCGCATCCAGCGGCGGCGGGGCTCTTCAAAGATGCGGCTGCGGTAGTAGGCCATCATCAGAGTGACCGAGTTGAAGACATGGATGGACGGGCAGACATTGGTGGCAGTGTCGGTGGAGTAGAGCTGACGGACGATCCGGGCGAAGATGTCCGAACCGTAGACGCGGTAGGGGCGGAGGTCCAGCCCGTTGGGGAGGATGACATAGACCGCCAGCGCGATGGTCATGCCCGCAAAGAGCGGCAGGCAGAGCCGCCAGAAGTCCGCGCGCGGGGCCTTCCACAGCAGATAGAACAGGGTGAACGGGATCCAGATGAACCACGCCAGATAGGGGATGACGGCATACTTGCAGAAGGGAATGAGGTCATCCAGATGGCAGTGGACCCAGACTTCCGGCACGGTGATGTTGACTTCGAGCCAGTGGAACACCGAGAGATAAAACACAAGATAGAACGCCATGAACCAGATGGGATGGCGGGAAAACCAGTTTCGCATGGAACACACTTCCTTTGTTTGGAGTTGGAAGGCAGAGCCTTCTTAAAGTTCTTAGCAGCGTCTCATTATACGCCGGTCATCGTGCAAAAACAAGCCCTAAACAGGACAACTTCTCTAAAATATCTGTGAAAAATTTGTGCGACATGGGAAATTCGAGGGAAAGAGAACGGCTCCGGAACCGCCCTCTCTGAAAGGAATACGATCCAGAACCGGATTTTCCTGCAAAAGGGTACAAAAAAACCAGCCGCTTGCGCGGCTGGCCGGGAAAACAGATATTACCAGGGGATGGCAACGACTTCGGTCTCGGCGGGGTCGAACCCGATATCGCTGGCGTGGGAAATGAAGAAAGAGCTTTCCTTTCCGGATGGAATGGGAGTCGTAAGCAGGACAAAGTCAGAAGAAACGACTTTGCCGTTCTTTTTCAGAATGACCGATACACGGGTGCGGTTGCAGGTGTATTTGCTCAGATTGCGCACCGTGCCGGAAATGACCGTATAATTCAGCCCGGAAGTCGTGGAATGGCCCGTTACGACAGCATGAAGGTCGGAAGAACGGACATTCTCCGCAGAAGGCTGGAAGCTGGAAGCGGTCGTGCTGGGCTGTGTGCATATCGCGCTGGCCGGAACACCCTTCTTGCATTTGTAGGTATAGGCAAAGCGGACCGTATCGCCCGGTGCGATGGTCTGAAGCATGAAATACGTGGTCTCCTGCACATTTCCGGCAGCATCCTTCAGGGTGAGGTCGACACGTGCACGGGAAACGCTGTATGCCGTATTGGGGTTGGTCGCCCGGAAAACACAACGCGCAACGTCCTCACCGGCTGCATCGTGATAGGCACGGAACGATTCCATCACAATGGACGGCTGCAATTTCGGGGCGGAGACTCCGCCGCTGTTTGAGTCATCGGGTTCGGTGCCGGAGTTGGTGCTGCCCGAAGAAGAGCCGTTGCTGCCTTCGCTGCCGCCCGGAACATCGGGCGTCGGGCCGCAGCCGGTCAGCAGGCAGCAGAACAGTGCCAGCGTGAGCAAAAGTGCGGTCAGAGAGTGTTTCATCAGAGCGCCTCCTTTTCATCCAATCGTTTCCTGCTTTCTATTCTACACGTTTTCGGGCAGGAAAGCAATCCGGAAGCACAGGCTCAGATGACTTTCTTTTCCAGCCAGCTCCCCTTGAAGAAGCGGATGGCAAAGAAGAGGGAACGGAACAGCCAGTCCAGGAACATGCCGCCCCAGATGCTGAGCAGATTGCCCTGATGCAGGCCCAGGACCATCAGGTAGCAGAAGCCCACCCGGAACACCCACATGGAGAAGACGCTGACCGTCATCGTGAAGGTGGCGTCGCCGGCGGCGCGGAGGATGTTGGGCAGGGTGAAGCTGGACGGCCAGATGAACAGCGAGATGATATTGAACCAGACCATCACCTGCAGCGCCATGGCGTTGGACTCCGGGGAGAGGTTGAACCAGGACAGAGTGATGCGGTTCAGGAAGAAGAAGGCCGACAGGTTCATGATCCAGGCGCCTGCATAGGCCACCAGCAGGAAGCGGCGGGCGTAGTGTTTGGCCTGCTCTTTTTCGCCTGCACCCAGGCACTGGCCGATGACGGTGAGCACCGCCATGCCGACCGCGTTGGCCGGAACATTCAGGAAGGTGGTGATGTTGCCCGCCACGGCGTTGGCCGCAATGGCCGAGGTGCCGAGGGTGGACGTCAGGCTGGAGACCGACAACTTGCCGATCTGGAACATGCCGTTCTCGATGCCGGCAGGGATGCCCACCCGCAGGATGCGGCGGATGAGGGGCAGGTCGGGCTTCAGATCGGTCAGGTGCTCGATGCGGAGCAGGCAGCCGGGCTTTTCCAGCAGGTAGATGACCGCAAAGCAGGCGATCATCCGGGAGACAAGGCTGGCCAGCGCGGCACCCATGACGCCCATCTTAAAGTAGAAGATGAGCACGGCGTTGCCGCCGATGTTCACCACGTTCATCACCAGACTGGACAGCATGCTGATCTTGCTGTTGCCCTGTGCGCGGAAGAGCGCAGCACCGGCGTTGTACACACCGATGAAGGGATAGCTCAGCGCCGAGAGCAGGAAATACGTCTCGGCGTAGCGCATGACGTCGGCGTCAATGGAGCCGAAGATGCCCCGCAGGATGCCGTGCCGCCACACCGCCACCACGGCGGCGACCACGACGCTGAGCGAGATCATGATGAACAGGATCTGGGCGGCGGCGGCCTTGGCGTTCTTCGGCTCCCGGTGGCCGATGTACTGGCTGGCAACGACGGCACCGCCGGTGGCAAGCGCGCTGAGCAGCTGGATCATCAGCACGTTGAACGAGTCCACCAGGCTGACGCCCGACACGGCCGCTTCGCCGACCGAAGAGACCATCAGGGTATCGGCCAGACCGATGGTCACGCTGAGCGCCTGCTCGGCGATCAGCGGCAGCAGCAGGGCAATGAGCTGTTTGCGGGTAAACAGCGGCTTGGTTGTTGTGGTTGTCATAGTTCCTCCTCTTGCTCTGGGGTGTCGTAGAACTAAGCATAACGCGGAATCGCAGGAAAATCAAGATGTTGTATCCAAGAACCTCGCAAAATTTTAAGAAACAAAGTGCCGTCGGTTCCCTTTACCCCTGCGGTGGGATGTGATAGAATGAAACCGGACTTCTGTGTGCAGCACAGAAGAAGGTAAATGAAGGAACGATTCCATAGAGAGAGGAAAGATTATGCCAAAGGCAGCCCATAAAGTCGTGGTCATCGGGCACCGCAACCCGGACACCGACTCCATCTGCTCCGCCATTGCGTATGCGGAACTGAAAAACAAGACCAGCGACCTTGTCTGCGAGGCGCGCCGCGCGGGCCGGATGAACCAGGAGACCGAGTTCGTCCTGAAAAAGTTCGGTGTGACCCCGCCCCGCATGTGTACGGACGTCAATCCGAAGATCCGGGATGTGGATTACCGCGAGATGCCCGGCATCCCCGGTGCCACCAGCCTGCGCCGTGCGTGGGAGATCATGCGCGACCAGAAGATCGACACCCTGCCCATCACCAGCGCAGAAAACGATCTGGAGGGCATCATCACGGTCAAGGACATCGCGACCGCCAACATGGACATCTTCGACACCGGCGTTCTGGCCAAGAGCCGGACCAGCTTCCGGAACATCCTCGAAACGCTGGGCGGCACCATGGTGGTGGGCGACGAGAACGCCGTCTGTACCACTGGCCACATCAAGATCGGCACCGCCACCCCCGAAATGCTGGAAAGCAATGTGGAAAAGGGCGACATCGTCATCCTGACCAACCGGTACGAGAGCCAGCTGTGCGCCATTGAGAAGGAGGCCTCCCTCCTCATCATCTGCAACGGCTCCAAGGTGGGCCACACCATCCAGCGCATCGCCGACGAAATGGGCGTCGCCATCATGACGACCCCCTACGATACCTACGCGGCCGGCAAGCTCATCAGCCAGTGCGCCCCCATCTCCTATTATATGACCCGCGAAGATATCCTGAAGTTCACCCTCGTCACGCCGGTGGCGGATGTCATGCGCGTCATGGCCAAGGTGCGCCACCGCTATTTCCCCATCCTCGATGAAGAGGGCAAATACTGCGGCATGGTCAGCCGCCGCAACATCATCGCCCTGCGCAAGCGCCGCATCATCCTGGTGGACCACAACGAGGCCACCCAGGCCGTGGAGGGCTTCGACCAGGCGGAGATCCTGGAGATCATCGACCACCACCGCATCGGCAGCCTGGAGACCAGCGGCCCGGTCTACTTCCGCAATCAGCCGGTGGGCTGCACCGCAACCATCATCACCCAGATGTACGACGAGAACGGCGTGGAGATCCCGGCCCAGATCGCCGGTCTGCTGCTGGCGGCCATCCTGTCGGATACGCTGGTCTTCCGCAGCCCCACCTGCACCCCGGTGGATGTGGCGGCGGCCAAGCGTCTGGCCCAGATCGCCGGTGTGGACATCGACGAGTTTTCCACCGAAATGTTCGAAGCCGGTGAAAAACTGGACGGCAAGACCCCCGAAGAGGTCTTTTTGCAGGACTTCAAGGTCTTCATGTGCGGCGATATCCGCTTTGGCGTGGCGCAGGGCAGCTACATGACCCGCAAGAACCTGCTGGCCGCCGAAAAATTGCTCAAACCCTACCTCGAAGAGGCCCGCAACAAGCAGAATGTGGAGGATATCTATATGCTGCTGACCGATGTGCCCAAGGAGGAGAGCGTCGTCATCTGCGAAGGCCGCTATGCCGCCGAGGTGCTGTCGGACGGTTTTGAGACCCAGCCCGCCGAAGACGGCAGCTGGACCCTGCCCGGCGTCGTCAGCCGCAAAAAGCAGTTCATCCCCGCCATGATGAGCGCATATCAGGAACTGTAAAGCCCCGAATAAACACGAAGCCCCCCGGAAGCCTGCATTCCGGGGGGCATTGTGTTGAGTGGGAGTTCAGCCTGCGATGCCTTTTCCATTTCTTTATAAGAAGCATAACACAAAATCGTGGTGAAATTGTGTAAATTCGGGATGAATTTTCACAGCCTGCGGCGGCTCGTGCGCAGATCGTTCCGGAAGATGCGCCCGGCCACCGGTTGAGAGGGCCTGTTTTTTGTGGTACAATAGAGGCGGAAATTTGCGAAAGAAAGGATCTTTTGATGCAGCTGTTTGAACTGGTCTCCCCGCGTCTGTTCCGCCCGCTGGCGGGGCCGAACCGGGCGTTTTATGCCGAGCTGCTCCTGCTGCTGTGGGAGGAGTGCCGCCACACGGCGGATTACAGCATCTCCCGCGCCGAAGCCGTCTCCCGCGCGGAGGATTACTTTGCGGCGCTGGCAAAGCCGCTGGCGCTGGACGCCGACGACGCCGGAGACGAGGCCGAGCAGCCCACCCGCGACCCGCATCTGCTGGCGCTGGGCTTTCTGCTGCGGCTGCGGCGCACCGGCTGGCTGGAAGAGCAGCCCGGCAGCTACGAGGAAGAACCTTCGCTGGCCTTTGTGTCGGAGGTGACGCCTCTGCTGGAAGCGCTGGAAGAGATCCTGAACCCGCGTGTCGTCACCTATACCGGCAAGCTGTACAAGGCCTGGCAGCTGCTGCGGGGCATCGGGGAGGAGAAGAGCCCCTACGAGAACGTCCTGCGGGAGGTCGCGTCCGACCTCGAAGCGCTGAACAAGTCGCTCCGTGCGCTCAATGCGTCCATCGGCCACTACATCGACCGGCTCACCCGCAACCGCACCCCGCAGGAGGTGCTGGAACTGTTCGACCAGTACGAGGAAAAGGTCGTTGCAGCAGCGTACCACCGGTTCAAGACCAGCGACAACCTGTTCAACTACCGCGCCTACCTCGAAGAGGGGCTGGACGACTGCGAGGCAAACTATCTGCCGCAGCTGGCGCTGGACTATGCCCGCGTGGAGCGCTGTGCGCCGAACGAGGCCGCCCCGGCGGTGCGGGCCCTCATCCAGAAGCAGCGGGATGCGCTGGAAGAGATGAGCGGCCTGATGAAGCAGATCGACGCCAGCCACATCCGCTACCGTAAGCGGGCCGTGCAGCGGGCGCAGTTTCTGCTGCTGAGCGACCGCTCGGCGCAGGGCAGCGTCACGGCGCTGCTCCGCCGCTATGCCGAGGAGATCAAGACGCCGGACCAGCTGTTCGAACCGGATGACGGCCCGGTGGCAAAGCATCTGCACCTTTACCCGGTGCAGGTCTTCGGCGAAAAGCCGCTCTACCCGCCCGCGGCGCCTCGCAGCGAGGTGCCGCTCAGGCCGGTGGAGACCGGAACGCTGGACCCGGAACAGCTGCAAAAGGAGCAGCAGCTCCTGCTGGAATACGCCCGGATGGCCGTGACCGAAGAGAACGTGGCCCTGCTGGCGCAGCAGGCCCTTGCCGCCCGCAGGCAGGTGGCGGCGTCCACGCTGGCCGACGAATATCCCAGCGACTTTGCCCGCATCATCGGCCTGCACACCTACTCGCAGTCGCCGCGGCGGGACTATGACATCGAACGGACCGGGAAGTGGGTCGAGCGGGGCGGCTTCCGGTTCGAAGAATTTATCCTGATGCCCCGCAAGGAGGAACCCCATGGCCGAAACGAATAAACTGCTGGAAGAGACCGCAAACTATCTGCTCAGCCACTGCTTTCTGCTGGGCGGCGTGGAGGACCAGCGGTCGAAGTATCTCTATGTGCAGGACCACCTGAACGAGGTGCGGGCCGTGTTCGCGCCGCTGGGCTATGCGGTCCTGCTCTACCCGGCCCCGCTGCAGGCGGCGGCGCTCGTCAACGAGCACGAGGGCAGCCAGGCCCGGCTGCTGAAATACGAGAGCATCCTGCTGCTGGTGCTGCGCCTGCTCTACCTGCAAAAGCGGGAGAGCCTCTCGGCCAGTGCAGACCAGGTTCTGGTCACGGTGGAAGAAGTGCAGGCCGAACTGCAAAAAATGAACCTGCCCCGGCGGCTGGACCAGCTCACGCTGGAAAAGCTGCTGCGCACCCTGCGCCGGTACAATCTGGCCCGGCCCGTGGGCCGTCTGACCGGGCTGGACAGCCGCATCGAGGTCTTCCCGACCGTGCTGCTGGCGCTGCCGGATGCCGACCTCGCCGATGCCGCTGCCGAGAGCAGCCGCACCCGGAACGAGCTGGCCCTGTACGAACGCCCGGAGGGCGAATCCAGTGCGGAGGATGAAGAATGATCGAATTAAAACGCCTGAAACTCATCAACTGGCACAACTTTGAGAACGTCACCTTCGACTGTGCCCGCCTGACCTATATGATCGGCGTCAATGCCGTGGGCAAGACCACCATCCTGGACGCCATCCGCTACTGCCTGACCACCAACCGCAATTTCAATGCCCTGGGCAATAAAAAGAGCGGCCGCACCCTGCAAGGCTCCGTCCACGCCAAGCAGCGCGGCGAGAACGCCTACCGCCGCCCCGGCCGGACGGTGGCCTATATCGGTGCCGAGTTCTGGGACAGCGCCAAGCGGACGCCCTTCGTCATCGCGGTGCGCGTCGAGTCCGAGGGCCCCATGCAGGAGCTCCACCCCGGCGACCAGACCTGGTACATCTCCGAGGACGGCATCACGCTGGAAAAGCTGCCCTTCCTCGATCCGCGCACCGGGGCCCCCAGCGCCAGAGAAGATTTCAAGCCCGCTGTGGGCCGGCTCTCCTATACCCGCAGCCCCAGCGAGGCGCGGGACCGCATCTGCCGTGCGCTGGGCATCGGCCGCGCATCCAGCCCGCTGGGCAAAAAGTTCAATGAGGTGTTCCAGATGGGCACCAGCATGGACGAGATCCCGAACTTCCGGGAATTTCTGTATCAATACATCCTGCCCCAGCCGGAACTGGATCTGGATGCGCTGCAGGGCGACCGGGTGGAGTTGGAAAACCTCCACGCCGTGCTGGCCGAGGCGCAGACCCGCGCCGCCGCGCTGGAACAGATCGTGGAATACGGCCGGGAAGCCGCATCCAGAGAGACAGACGCCCTGGTCAACCGGGGCGCGGCCCTGCTGGCCCGCGCCGAGGCCGACGCCGGAGAAGACGCCGTCTGGCAGGGGCATCTTGACGCCGGACGCCGCCAGCTGGCCGAGCGGAACGCCGCCTATGAAGCGGCCAAGAACGCCGAGGCCGAAGCCCGCCGGGCCTATCTGGCCGCCCATGGGGCAGCTTCGGCCAGCGGCGAGGGCCGTGCGCTGGACGCCATGACCGAGGAACTGGCCCGCAGGAAGACCGCACTGGATGCCGCCGCCCGGAAGGTGGCGGCGCTGGAACAGACGGCGGATGCCGTCACGAACCTGCTGACGGTGCTGGCCCGCAGCGGCTTCGGGGTCGAAAAGGCGCTCTGGCCGACCGCTCTGACCGCGGAACAGCTGCCCGCGCTGACCGAAGCGCTGGATCGGCTCGAAAAGCCGCTGGAAGAGCAGTATTTTGCCGCGCGGCAGAACGCCGCCAACCTGGCCCGCGCGCAGGAAGAAAAGCGCGCCGAGCTGGACGCGGTTTCGGGCGGCAAGTGGGTCTACCCCCACGGCGATGCCGCCACCAGAGTCCGCGATGCCGTCAACGCCGAGCTGAAGAGCCGGGGCATGACGCCGGACGCAAAGATCTTCTGTGAGCTGCTGAACGTGGCCGACGAGAGCTGGCAGGACTGCGTGGAAGCCTGCCTCGGCGACCGCCGGTTCGATATCCTCGTCCCGCCCAACCACTACGCCGCCGCCAAGAGCGCCTTTGTGGCGCTGGGCGAAACGGTCGGGCCCATCAGCCTGCTGGATACGCCGGGCATCCGCACCGCCAACCGCCGCGCGGAGACCCGCCCGGCCGACAGCCTTGCCGCTCAGGTGGAGAGCGAGAACCCGCTGGCCGCACAGTATGCGGACACCATCCTCCGCCGCATTGTCTGCTGCGAGACGCCGGACACGCTGGAACACTTCCCGGACAGCGCCACCCGCGACCTGCTGCGCCACCATCCGTTCCGGCTGGAACGCCTGCGCCGGCCCCAGCGGTACATCGGTCTGGACGCCCGCCGCGCCCGCGCCGGTGCGCTGGAAGAGGAGCTGACGGCCCTCGGTGAACGCCGCCGCGAGGCCGTGCAGGCCGAACGGTCGCTAAAAACGGCCTACGACCAGTACCAGAACATCCTGCGCGGCCGCGCACTGGAAACGCTGGCCGGGCTGTGGGAAGGGCGGGACGCCCTTGCTGCCGCCAAAGCCGACTATGCGGCACAGGCCCAGAAGCTGGCCGACTGCCGGGAGAACCCGCTGTTGCAGGAGCTGTATCGGGAAGAGGAGACCCGCGAAGCTGCCTGGGAAGCGGCCCGCAAGGCAGTGGAACAGGCAGGCGGCGATATCCGCGTCTGCGAAAAGCAGCTGGCTTCCTGCGCGGCAGAGCAGGGCCGGGCCGTGGCCGCAGCGCAGCAGAGCGCCGGGGTGGCCCAGACCTTCTTTGAAAAATACCCACTGCTGGAGCCGCTGGCGCAGGAGCGCAAAAAGGGCCTCATGACCGGGGACCGCACAGCCCGCACCGCTGCCCAGGCGGCCGAAAAAGCGCAGACCAAGCTGGACGACACCCTGCAAAGCTACCTCACCGCCACGCTGGAACCGGCCCAGAAGGCGTACAACGAGCGGTACGTCTGCGATTATCCGCTGGGCCTTGCGGGCATCGAGCAGTACCGCGCCCAGCACGAGAGCCTCGTCCGCATCGACCTGGAACGCTACGCCGCCCGCCTGGACCAGGCCCAGCGCGACTGCAAGGACCGCTTCCGGAAAGACATCCTCTTCCGGATGAAAGACGACATCTTCAACGCCCGCCGCCAGTTCCGGGAGCTGAACAAGGTGATGGAGCAGCTGACCTACGGCGAAGAGGTCTACCGCTTCGAGCTGGAACCCAGCCGCGACCCGCAGCTGGCCGCGTTCTATCAGGTCATCGTGGATAAGGGCAACCAGCAGATGACGGAGGGCGACTCGCTGGACAACCTTGCCGCCACCGCCGACCCGGCCTACGAGCGGCAGGTGGATGCGCTGATGGAAAAGATCATGGCCGATGTGGACGAGAACACCCGCGCCCGGCAGGAGGGCCGCACCGGCGGTGCCACCCTCTCGGATTACGTGGATTACCGCACCTATCTGGACTACGACATCAAGGTGACCAACCGCGTCACCGGCCAGCAGGCATACCTTTCCCGGGTCAGCCGCGACTCCTCCGGCGGCGAGAATCAGGCACCCTTCTATGTGGCCATCTGCGCGTCTCTGCTGCAGATCTACGAAAAGAGCGAGAACAGCATCCGTCTGGTGCTGCTGGACGAGGCCTTCAGCAAGATGACCAGCGACCGCATCCGCCCCATGATGGAGCTGTTCCGCCGCCTGCAGCTGCAGGTGATCCTCATTTCCACCGTGGAAAAGAGCACCGCCATCCAGCCCTACTGCGATATCACTTATTCCATCGTGCGCCACGGCGACGCCAATGCCATTGCACCGTTTATCCGCCTTGCGGCGGAATGATGTGCGCATTGTATGCGCAATGATGTCTGCCTGCGGCAGATGATGTGCTGCGCAATGATGTTCCGGCTGCGCCGGAAATGATGTGCCCTGCGGGGCATAGGAAAGGAGTACCGATGCGGGAAGATAAACTGGCAGAACGCTCCATGGAGTTTGCGGTACAGATCATTGAATTGACAAAAGAACTGCGAACGAAAAAAGAATATATTATAGCAAACCAGGTCGGAAGATCGGGTACATCGATTGGTGCAAATATTCGGGAAGCACATTATGCACAAAGCCGGGATGATTTTATTTCAAAGCTGGAAATAGCGCTGAAAGAAGCAAATGAAACTGGGTACTGGCTGGAACTGTTGGTTCGGACAAAATACATTTCCGAACAGCAATACCGAAGATTGGATGCCCAGTGCGCAGAACTGAGGGTTCTGCTGGTTGCCTCCTGCAGAACCGCCAAACAGAAGCCGCATAGTTGACCGTACTTTGAATGTGCGCCAGCACACATCATTTTGCGCGCAGCGCAAACATCATTGCGCAGCAACCTCATTTCTGCGCAGCAGAACATCATATAAAAAAGAAGCACGCTTTTGCGTGCTTCTTTTTTATTGCTACCGCAGTGGCAGCACATCTTCATCTTCATTGATCTCCTCCATGGTGCCGTCCGCGAAGTACCATGCTTTGCCGTACAGCGCCTCGCTGCCGTCGGCGCACAGGATGTAGGAGCCGTCCGGCAGGGCGAGGAAGTGCCGCTTTTTGCTGTCGGCAAGGGCAATATCCTCCACCTTCTGCCCGTCGAGCACATGCTCCCGGATGAACTGGTAGTGGGGCAGGATGCGGGTCTCGGTCAGGCCCAGACCGTTCAGCCAGCGGGAATAGTGCGGGTCGGCGGCTTCGCCCGGTTCTTCCGGTGCGGCATAGACGATGCGGGCCGCATTCATGCTGCCGGCGCTCACGCCCATCACGATGCCGTGGTAGCTGTGGAACAGCCCGGCCAGCCCGATGCGGGCAAAGAAGTGGTTCTGGGTGGGCACATGCCCGCCGCACAGCATCACAAAGCCGCTCTGGGGCAAAAGGGTGCCGATCTCGTCCTGATTGCGGGCGTCGCAGGGGATAAGGTCGGTCAGCGGCAGGTGAGCGTCTGCGAAGCTCTGCAAAAACACCCGGCACATTTCGTCGTTTTCTTCATAGGCGTGGGGGTCTGCCGCAATGGCAAGGCCCAGCACCGCGTGGTCCGGCCAGACGGCCCGCAGGTTTGCCACAAGGTGGTTGCGGGTATGCTTTATATCATTATCCGGATCTATATTATCTCCAGCACCGGGATGTCTGGTCCCGGCTCAAAGGGGCAGCCGCTGGGGCTGCTGGTCAAAAACAATGTCATAATGGTTCCTCATAAATGGTGTGCATCAAAGCTGTGTCCATTCTAGCACGATTTGCCGTCCAGCGGCAGAGCCAGAATTACCAAAAAAATCCCCCGCTTTTCGCCGTTTCGCAAAAAGCAGGGGAGAAACTTATGCCTTGCGGTAATGGAACACCTTATCCTTGGTGATAAACATGGTCACGCTCACGGCCAGAGCCGCCAGCTCAGCGGCGGTAATGGCCAGCCAGATGCCGTCGATGTCAAGGAGCATCGGCAGGACGATGATGGCGATCACCTGGAACAGCATCGTGCGCAGGAAGGAGATCAGCGCACTGGTCACGCCGTCGCCCAGCGCCGTGAAGAAGGAGGACGCGTACACATTGAAGCCCATGATGAGGAAACTCAGCGCATACAGCCGGAAGGCCCGGTTGGTCAGCGCCAGAAGGCTGGCGTCGTAGCCCACGAAGATGCGGGAAACATAGGGGATGAACACCATGGAAATGCCGGTCATGACCACAGCCACCACGCCGATGAGCCGCAGGCTCTTGGAGTAAAGGTTATGCACCTCGGCGTGGTTGCGGGCACCGTAGTGGAAGCTGACGATGGGCGCACTGCCCACGGCGTAGCCCACGAACACGGCCACGAACAGGAAGGCAGCGTACATGATGACGCCGTAAGCGGCCACGCCGTCCTCGCCGCCCAGACGCAGCAGCTGGTAATTATAAAGGATGTTCACCAGCGACATGGAAAGGTTGGTCATCAGCTCGGAAGAACCGTTGATGCAGGCATCCCGCAGCACACTGCCGTAAACTTTGGTTTTGCACAGGTGTAGGCGGCTCGTGTTGCTGTGGTCGATGAAGTAGAACACCGGCAGCACGCCGCCCACCAGCTGGCTGATAAAGGTGGCAATGGCAGCAACCT
>ERZ772861.1605-NODE-1605-length-17795-cov-5.459470_pt1 | contig 17795 bp, 18 predicted proteins | sample MGYA00512135_ERZ772861 | MGnify/ENA primary metagenome ERZ772861 (study PRJEB29015, sample SAMEA2737700) | human gut metagenome | biome: human gut; feature: human-associated habitat; material: faeces | place: China | collected 2012 ...
GCAGCTCGCCCACGCAGCGCAGGCGGCGGTTGCCCAGGTGGTCGATGTCATCGGGCGTGCCGATGCCCATGGCCACGCAGTTGAGGTAGTTGATGGAGGCCATGATGTCATCCACAATGATGTGGTTGGGAATCAGGTCATTCATCCGTTCCTCGATGGCTTCCTTCCAGCCGTCGGCGGGGACAGTGTCCAGCATTTCCCGCAGGACGGAGAAACGCACCTTCTCTTTGATGCCGTACTGCTTGGGGTCGAAGTCCACGAAGCCCGCCATGTCCACCATGTTGTTGGAGAACACCTTCACCTTGCTGTCACCGATGCGGACAACAGCCTCGTTCACGCCCTTGGCGCTGAGCTCATGGGCCTGGGTGCGGGAGATGAAGTCGCCGGGCATCACCAGGATTTCGCCGGTGATGGGGTCAACAATGGGCTCCGCCGCTTCCTGACCGGACAGGCGGCTCCAGATATCCATCTTCTTGTTGAACTTGTAGCGGCCAACCTTGGAAACATCGTAGCGGTGGGCATCAAACAGCAGCCCTTCCAGGTGGGCAGTAGCAGTCTCCACCGTGGGAGGCTCACCGGGACGCAGACGGCGGTAGATTTCCAAGAGGGAATCTTCCTTGGTCTTGCAGGGGTCTTTTTCCAGGGTAGCAATAATACGCTCGTCCTCACCGAACATTTCCTTGATCTGCTCGTCGGTGGTCACGCCCAAAGCCCGAATCAGGCTGGTGATGGGCAGCTTGCGATTCTTATCGATACGCACCCAGAAGACGTTGGCGTTGTCGGTCTCGTATTCCAGCCAAGCGCCGCGATAAGGGATGACGGTGGCGGTGTAGGTATGCTGGTCGGCCTTGTCAACCTCGTGACCGTAGTACATACCGGGGCTGCGGACAATCTGAGAAATGATGACGCGCTCTGCACCGTTAATCACAAAGGTGCCGCCATTGGTCATCACAGGGAAATCGCCCATGAAGATTTCCTGCTCTTTGATTTCGCCGGTTTCGGTATTGCGCAGACGAATGCGCACCTTGATGGGCTTTGCGTAGGTGGTATCCCGCTCCTTGCACTCCTCGATGGTGTACTTGGGCTTGTCCTCCATGGTGTAATCCAGGAAGCTCAGCTCCAGCTTGCCGGAGAAGTCGGTGATGGTGCCCACATCCTTGAACACCTCGCGCAGACCTTCGTCCAGGAACCACTGGTAGGAGTCCTTCTGGATTTTCAGCATATTGGGGATTTCCAGAATTTCATCGTACTTTGCGTAGGACTTACGCATGGTCTTACCGAACATTACGTCCTTGACCATTGCCATATGGATCATCACAGCCTTTCTTAACGAAATGTGTTGCTTACTTGATACGCCGGGAGCCGTTGTCGTTTGTTGTGAACTTCCCACTTGACAGCTGACCCGCCCTGTGATAGAATGCTCTTGCTAGGATAGCCACAGAAGGGCATGGTATCACACTATGGATTACCATTTTATCCTATTTCCATTGATTTGTCAATTAGTTTTTCTGCTGTTTCGAGGACGATTTCGCCCTCGGTTTTTTGTTTTTATGACGAACCTTTCAGTACAGCCATCCCCACTCGGGATAACTGCCATACAACTGCGACCCAGGAAGAAATGCTGCCGTTACAGCACATTCTTTCCTGGGTCGTTTTTGTTTTCCCTGGTATTATGCTTTTTGCACCTGCGAAGAACAATTTTGAGGTTCGGATACGTCCAAATCGTCACTCAAACATTGTACAAATCATAAAAAGGCACATACGCATACACCTATTGAATCTGAAATTCCACATAATAGGTCTGCTGGTCGTGGAAATCCCTTGAAAGCGGCGGAATGTTCTCAGGAGTAAATCGGTCAGCAACAAGAAGGCTGAGGCAATATTCTCCCTTTTCTAATTGACCGCAAATTTCATCCCAGCGAAGTTGCACCTCATTGGTTCCGCCCATGCACAATTCAAATTGCGGATTGAGAGACACATTCCCAATGACTTTCCAATCCCCAGCGGAATAAATATGATAGTTCGTGATAACAAGCTGACCAAACTGCTGCCCACCGGATTGCTCAATTTCCACAGTCAACCCTGCATTATCTGTGGACAGCACCCGAAAATCCAGCCCCCAATCTTCCCTGTCAAGGAAGTAGTGATATGGCGTGGTCATATCAAAGATTGCCGTGCTCATTTGTACAGGTTCTCCGGGAGCAGCGACCTGAAAAAGGCGAATAAGGTATTCCTTGCCGTTTGGTGCCTCCAAGACATCATTACAAAAGACCAGATTCATCTCAGGGTAGCAATATGTAAATTGCGTCAGTCCGTTTTTCGTCTGAGTGGTCTCCTGGCAGATTCCGGCGCAGACATCCCGGCGTACCTCAGCCAGAATTTCCTCCACTGTGAGCATTCCTTGGGAAATCGCTTCCTCCAGCTTCATCCGCTTTCCCTGCACCTCCACAGTCACGTTTTCAACGAAATGATATGAAATCTCATATTCCATTTCCTGGAAATTCCGAAAAAAACGCTCATTCAACTCTGGGTACTTATCCCCCAGCTGACCGGAAAGAGCCAGGGAATTGTACAGTTCATCCGTTCGGTCAGCTTGAATCGTGCAGTGCCATGCTGCTTCTGCATAGGAAATTGAGCAAAAACACAGCAAAATCGCAAGAAATAGATTCAATAATAAGGTTGAAAATTTCATATCAAAATGCTCCTCAATGGAATTTATTTATCAAAAGAGAATGTGTACGTCGTGCAGTCATCTTCCTCAACAACGATCAAATCCTCTATTGGTACAACCTGGTTCTGATTTTTGTTCTGAATCGACGCTACGGTCAAAATCGATGCAATCACAGCCGCCACAATTGCATCAACCACAAATAACAATAACATCATCGATTTTCGTGTTTTCGGCGTATGATTCTTACTCACTGAAATCGGTGCCCGTTCTTCATGGATTTGAACCGTACCATCATTCAGCTCATTCAGCAAGTAATCAACGGTAACGCCGTACAGTTCGCTCAAAACCTTCAGGTTATCCGTGCTTGGTACAGCCGTGCCAACCTCCCACCTGGATATTGCCTGGCGGGACACATTCAGCTTTTCTGCCAAATCCATTTGTGTGAGTCCCTTTTGCTTTCTCAGGGATGTCAGCTTTGCCGATAAATTCATTTGGATGTCAGTGCCCATTTTAATTTATCCCTCCCAAATGTAAACCACTTTCTCTTTACATTCTGGCAATCTACAGTTGCATGAATGTTTTTTCTTACAAAAAGGATTATATCACGTCTCCGAATTTCGTACAATCAGTTTTATATTTTATTTGATCGCTTATAGAAAACACACCCTAAAGTTTCTTTTGGAGTGTATTTTTAATTGATACACACGTCAAAACAGCACTCCCCCATCATACGACAGTCAAGGGCAGTAGTCACGACACCGCTTGGACGGTGCGCAACCGTTCGGCGGCACTACCACAAAAAACGCGACCCGGGCGATGAGCGCTTATTTTCAGCACCGCCTGGGTCGTGTTATTTTTTATTTTCTCTCGCTTTCGCTGACAATGCGATAGTAGGCATGGGCAGTAAACCGATAAATCACCACATAGAACACGCAGAATATCAGAAATGCGCCGATGTTGGTGAATATCGCCAGCCGCTTATTGGTCAGGCTGAACATGGTCAGCAGCTGCCATACCAGAGGGAACGCAAAGGCCAGATGCACCCCCGCCATCAAAAGCGGAATGAAGAACACCGTGAGAATCTGGGAATTGATACTCTTTTTGATGTCCTGCCGGGTCATGCCCACCTTGCGCATAATGGCAAAGCGGGACTGGTCTTCGTACCCCTCGCTGACCTGCTTATAATAGATAATCAGCGCCGCAGCAGCAATGAACATTGCGCTGAGTATCATGCCGATGAAGAACAGGCCGCCGAAGGTAATGTAGAAATCCTGCCGCTCCACAATGGGGCACTCCACACGGCAGTGAATCTTCTGTTCCGAAGCCAGCGCCTTCACGGCTGCCTCCAGCGCCCGATGGGCTTCCAGCGTTTCCTCCTCCGGCAGTCCGAAATCGTAACCGCAGGAGAATATCATATTGCACTCCTCCGGCACAGAAGCCTGCTGCAAGTCGGAAACCACCAGCACCAGGCTGGGTACTAAGGTCATATCCTCCATTTCCAGCCCGCAGGGCAGCTGCCCCACTACATCCAGTTCCAGCGCTCCCACCTGAATGTGGCTGCCATTCCAGCTGCCGTTATATACCTGCACCATGGCCTGCCCCGGCTGCAACGCAATGTCCGTGCCATACATCCGGTTATAATCCGCCTGGGACAGCAGATACAGGCTGTACACCTGATTGTAATTCATCACCGCATTGACTTCCGTGTAGTCTGTCACCAGCCGGTCTTCCAGGAGCGCACCGGAAACAGTCACATACCGGCAGATTTTTTCTGCGGTGGGCGTTACCTTCTGCGCTTCCAGCGCCTGATCCATGGTGCGCTGTATTTTCTCCACATTCCGGTCATCCAGTTCGTCCAGCCGACCAAAATACAGCTTCACGGTACTGTCATAGGGATAGCGGACAGCAATGGCATCCTCCGCGCCAATATACAGGCTGCCGGTGGAGGAAATCATTACCAGCACCATGGTGGCAAGAATGCAGATGGAGGCAAGCCCGGCACCGTTGCGCTTCATCCGGTAGGCCATGGAGGAAACCGAGACGAAATGCTGCTTTTTATAATAATAGCCCTTCCATTTTTGCAGCAGACGGCACAGCACCACGCTGCCGGAAATCATCACAAGATAGGTTCCGGCAATGACCATCAGCACCGCCACAAAGAACCAGGTGAAGGCGCTCAGGGCATTGGAAATGGTTACCGCCATATAGTACGCACCACCCAGCAGCCCCAGCCCCAGCAATCCCAGCAGATAGTTTGCCCTGGGGGGCTTTTCCCCTGCCGACTCGCTGCGCAGCAGCTCCAGCGGGCGGGTATGGCGCACCTGGATGAGGGAGCGTATCATGATAAGGGCGAAGATAACCGCAAAAATAACCAGGGTAAATTTCAGGCTCTCCGGCTCCACCATGAAGGAATCGTCCACCTGTCCCTGCACCATGTTCACAAGCCCCAGCTCCGCCAGTTTATACAGCAGCGTGCCCAGCGCCAGCCCCACTGCCAGGCCAATGACCGCCACAATCAGATTTTCCCAAAAGGCCACCCGGCACAGGGCGTTTTTGTCCATGCCCAGCACATTGTACAGGCCGAACTCCCGATAGCGGCGGCGAATGAGGAAGGAATTGGTATACAGCAGAAAAATCCCCGCAAACACCGCAATTACCAGTTTTCCCAGAGAAAGAATCGCTTCCAGATTGCTGCCGCCCTTCATGGCGTGCAGCGCCGGTGCATAGCTGAGAGCCTGCATGATGTAGCTCATCATCACCATGCCAATGATGGTCAGACAATAGGGCAGGTACAGCTTCCGGTTCTTCTGGATGCCGGACCAGGCCAAACGGATGGAAAGCAGACCTTTCATGCTTCCTCCCCTCCTGTCTGGAGCATGGTCAGGGTATCGGCAATTTTCTGGTACATCTGCTCATTGGAGCATTCGCCCCGGTAAAGCTGATGGAAGACCTGTCCGTCCTTGATGAACAGCACCCGGTCGGCACAGCTGGCAGCCTTGACCGAATGGGTGACCATGAGAATGGTCTGCCCGCCCTTGTGAATCTGGCTGAACAGCCGCAGCAGCTCATCCGTGGCCTTGGAGTCCAGCGCACCGGTGGGCTCATCCGCCAGAATGATTTTGGGCTTCATCATCAGCGCCCGTGCCACGGCGGCACGCTGCTTCTGCCCGCCGGACACCTCATAGGGGTATTTCTTGAGCAGATGCTCAATGCCCAGCTGCCGGGCAATGGGGATAAGTACCTCCTTCATCTGGGGATAGGGCACTCCCGCCAGCACCATGGGCAAATAGATGTTGTCCTCCAAATTAAAGGTATCCAGCAGGTTAAACTCCTGGAACACAAAACCCAGATTGTCCCGCCGGAAGGCTGCCACATCCTTTTCCTTGATGGCACTCAGGTTCTTCCCTTCCAGCAGCACCGTGCCGGAGGTAGGCTTATCCAGGGCTGCCAGGATATTCAGCAGCGTGGTCTTGCCGGAGCCGGACTCGCCCATGATGGCGGTATACTCTCCCTGCTCCACGGAAAAATTCACATCCCGCAGCGCCTCCACCCGGTTGCCGCCGAAGCGGGTGGTGTAGACTTTCTTCAAGTGTTCCACTGTCAGCAGGCTCATTACTGCTCCTCCCCTTCCTCTGCGTCGAAAACGGCGGTCACTGCCAGATAGGCAATCAGGCATATGGTTCGATTCATTGTTTTCATTGTTGCTCGCTTCCTTTCGTTTGTGGCAACATGATACCATACGCTGCCCGGTTGCCGCCCTCGATTTTTCTTACATCCCCGGCTCCAAAACGAACAGTTCTGTCACATTTGGGCGGCAGTGCCGCCTTTCCAGTGACGCTACGGACGCAGTACGGATACGCCAGTTCCCTAACCCGCCCGGTAACGAGGCTGCACGCCAAACCGCAAACATCGCAGTAGCGCCTTTCCAGTGACGCTACGGACACGGTACGGATACGGCAGTTCCCTCACCCGCCCGGTGACGATACTGCACGCCAAACCGGGGGATTTTATGGGGTGGTTGGTTAATTTACAATGCCCACTGTAGGGGTCGACTAGCAGTCGACCCGAAGCCCACGGAAGTGAGCCGTCTGTTGAATGGTAAAAGCGTAAGTCTTCCACCCCTTGGCTTCCCCCGAGGGGAAGCTGGCAGACTTGACGGCTCTTCGGAACCGGCAAGGCTGACTGATGAGGGGCAGCGAACGGTTAGTTGGTGAATGCAGTCGGATAAGTGGCATATGTTCCGGTTTTTACCATTTAACCTTGATATTTGAAACTTTTAGCTATCGCCGCCCCTCATCAGTCACGCGAATTGGTTCCGAAGTGCCAATTCACGCGACAGCTTCCCCCCGGGGGAAGCCAAGAACGGTAACCGGGAGCTGGTTCCATTCAACGAACCATTCTGTCCCGGAAGCGGGCAGGTCGACTACTAGTCGACCCCTACAAAGCGCCCCCACAACTACAACTGTTTTCTTTTGGGTTTGTGATTGGGTATGGGTTTGTGTTTGTTGTTGGGTTTGGGTATGAGTATGGATACGGGCCGTAACGGCTCGTTGCCGTCCGTTGTCCCCCGCTATGGAAAGCGCCGGGGAATTCTCCCCGGCAGCCCTTATTCATACACCCTGTCCTGATTCTGAAAGCCCAGCCGGACGGTGGTTCCCTTCCCCGGCACAGAGGCAACACAAATCTCATGCCCCAGATTTTTACAAATCCGCTTGCACAGAAACAGCCCCACGCCGGAAGATCGCCGGTCGCTGCGCCCGGTGCTGCCGGTATATCCCCGGTCGAAAATCCGGGGCAAATCCTCCGGCGCAATGCCGATACCGGTATCCCGGATGCACAGCTGCCCCTGCTCCCAGATAATTGCCACCGTGCCGCTGGGGGTATACTTCAGGGCATTGGACAGCAGCTGCTCTATCACAAAGGACAGCCATTTTTCGTCCGTGACCACCTGCACCTCCATGGGGGTGTATTCCAGCTTGATGCCCTTGCGGATGAACTGAGCGGCAAAGCGGCGAATGGCCCCCCGCACCAGCCTGTCCAGGTCACAGCTGCGGAACACATAGTCCGTATCCACGCTGTCCATCCGCTGATAGGTCAGCGCCATTTCAGCATACTGCTCTATGCGTTGCAGCTCCTCGCCCACACTGCGCCCGAAGGGGGAATCCTCATTTTCCAGCAGCAGGTGCATGGAGGCAATGGGGGTTTTAATCTGATGCACCCAGGTGGTGTAGTAGTCCTTCTGCTCCTGCTCCCGCTGCCGGGTTTGGCTGCGAAACTCCACAGACTCCTGCACCAGATTGTGAATAATTTCCCGATAAGCTTCATCCGGCTGACCTTCAAAAGCCTCCAGCCGTTCCGTCAAATCATCGGGCAGACTCGCAAGCGCCGCCAGCTTCTTCCGCTTCTGCCGCTGGGCGCAGAATTCCCCAATCCCCGCCCCCAGCAGTACCAGGGCGCACAGGGCGCAAGGGTACGCCACCGCCCCCAGCGGGAGATGGTACAGCGCAAAGCAGCTTCCAAAAATTCCGCCGCACACTGCCAGCAGCACCAGTGCCCTTCCTTGCCGCAGCCACAGTTTTTTCATGACTCCCCCCGTCCAACCAGATAGCCCACACCGAATTTCGTCTCCACAAAGTCATGCAGCCCCGCCGCTTCCAGCTTTTTCCGCAGCCGTCCCACATTCACCGTCAAGGCGTTTTCATCCACGAAGCAATCCGTCTGCCACAGCGCTTCCATCAGCTTTTCCCGGCTGACCACCTTGCCCTTGTTTTTCATCAGCTCCAGGAGAATCCGATACTCGTTTTTGCTCAGGCTGATGTTCCGCCCCCGGTAGCACAGGGAATTGTCCCCGGTGTTCAGCATGGCTCCCCGATGCTCCAGCACAGGGCTGCTCTCCCCGAAGGAGTAGGTACGCCGCAGCAGCGCCTGGATTTTTGCAATCAGCACATTGCCGTCAAAAGGCTTGGGGATAAAGTCATCCGCCCCCATGTTCATTGCCATAATGATGTTCATATTGTCCGAGGCGGAGGACAGGAAGATAATGGGCACCTGGGACACCCGGCGGATTTCACTGCACCAGTGATAGCCGTTCATAAAGGGCAGGCCAATGTCCATCAGTACCAGCTGGGGATTGGTTTCAGCAAATTCCCCCACCACATTCTGGAAGTTCTGAACAACCACCGCTTCCATCCCCCAGGCGGTAATCAGCTGACTGACCCCCCGGGCAATGCCCTCGTCATCTTCTACAATCATAATGCGGTACATATCGGTTCATCTCTTTTCGTTTCAGTATGTTCTGTAGAGGTCGCCAACTTGGCGACCCCTACAGGGTGCGGCGGAAACCATTGGCTTGCAGCAACCAACGTAGGACACTCCCTCAGTCAGCCCGTTCGGGCTGACAGCTCCCTCAGAGAGGGAGCCAAGGCGGCTGCGCCGCAGCGGGAGGCTACGAGCCTCCCTCTACGGTTGACGGTGCAAGGTGATTACCGTCCGGTGGTACTGTCACCCAAAAGCGCCTCCACCATTTTCAGCTTCTCCCGGATTTCCAGGTGCTGGGGGCATTTTGCTTCGCACTTGCCGCAGTTCAGACAGCTGTCTGACAGCTTTCCGCCCTTTTCCAGATATTTTTCCATCAGCTTCTGGGCGTGATCCTTCAGGTCATACACATGATAATAGGTATAGGCGTTAAAGATTTCGGGAATCACAATCCCCGCCGGGCAGGGCTGGCAATACTTGCAGCCGGTGCAATACAGGTCACTGAATTTTTTCAGGTTCTCCATGGCCTGCCCAAGCTTTTCCCACTCCTCTTTGGAGAAGAACGCTTCCCGGGAGGCCAGCGCCGCATTTTCTTCCACCATTTTGGTGTTCTCCATACCGGACAGGGCGCAGCACAGGCTGGGATTTCCCAGCACGAATTTGAACGCCAGCTCATAGGTGGGAATGGCAGCGCCGCCGGTGAGCCGGGTGCCCAGCGCCGTGGTGGGGGCTGCCAGCCGTCCGCCGCCCACCGGCCCCATGGCAACGGTGCCCAGTCCCTTGGAGCGGACATAAGCCATCATTTCCTCGTTGCTTCTGTCCAGCAGATTATACTGGCAGAGCATACTCTCCATGGGCACGCCCCGGGCTTCCGCCGTGTCCACAATGTACTTGATTGCGCTGGGGTCATCATGGAAGGAGAAGGAAATATGGCGAATCAGCCCCTCCTCCTTGGCACGGGCAGCATCCTCCAATAGATTCTGCTTCAGGATGATTTCGTCAAAGTCCTCCCGGTCAATGCCCCAGAAATGGTAAAAATCGATGTAATCCGTGCCCAGGTTTTCCAGGCTCTTTTCCAGCTGCCGCCGGTAGTCCCCCGGCTTTTTGGCAAGCTCCAGGGGGAACTTGGTGGAAATCAGCACCTTCTCCCGGAAGGGACGCAAGCCATGCCCCAGGGCAGCCTCGCTATGGTGATTGCAATAATAGGGGGCGGTGTCAAAATAGTTCACGCCCCGCTCATAGGCGGTGCGGAGCATTTCATCCACCCGCTGACCGTCCACCTGCTTTTTTCCGTCCACCTCGATTTCCGGAAACCGCATACATCCAAAGCCCAGCGCAGATATGTTCTCGCCGGTATTGCCAAACTGACGATAATTCATTCTTTTTCCATCCTTTCCTGCCGGGCAATCAGGGCTTCCTTTTCCGCCCGGCTGAGTTTCTTCACTTCCAGCTCCCGCCGCAGGGCAGCGGGGTGGCTGTCGCATTGCTCCACATACACCATTTTAAGGGGGCCTCTGCCCCGGGTATACTTTGCCCCCTTGCCGCTGCGATGCATTTCCAGCCGCTTGCGGGCATCCACCGCTATGCCGGTGTACAGCGTCCCGTCCCCACAGCGCAGCAGATACAGCTGCCAGAATCTTTCCTTCACTGCTTTCTCCCGCGCCGCACCCGGAGGGTCAGCACCTTATCCAGCAGGAAGAAGGTGACATTGCCCAGCACCAGCATCAGGGCAAGCAACACCGTGCCCATCTCCGCAAACTCCGCCCCCAATTCTGCCATGCCGAACAGGTTCAGCAGCAGATAGTACATCACTCCAATGCTGCCGTTGAATAGCAGCAGCTTCCACAGCCAGCGCAGCCGCAGCCTATCCAGCTTGGGCTTGACAATGGGGTAATATCCCAAAAACACAAACACCGCCGCGGCCTCCTTGTCCGGCGACAGCAGCACCCCCAGCAGCGCTACCGCGCCATACCACGCCCACGCCACCTGTACGCCGCAGTTGAGCAGCACAATCTGTAAAATAACAGCACCCACCATGGGGCTGACGTAAGTAAAAATGGGAATCAGACCGCCCAGGCTCATCAGCACCACTGCCAGTGCCGCCAGAACGCCGCCCAGTGCCATGCGGGAAGCAGGGGTATTTCGTTTTTGATTCATGTTAATCTCCGTTTCTTTGGTAATGATGCACAGTTTATCTTCATTTTTTCTTCAAAAATTATTGACTTTCTATCAAGCCAAGACTATAGTAATATTATAAAAGGGAATCAGGCGGATGCTGTCCGCCCAACACAACCCAAGGAGGAATACACATGGAAGATTATGGTGCAATCATCCGCAGAACCTTTGAGCAGGGCAGTGTGCTGGATGCCCAGACACTTTTTGAAGCCTTCCTGCACAATGCCTTCCCCACCTTCCATTTCCGCCGCCCGGAGGTCATCACCTTCAGCCGGGGGGAGCAGGCACGCATGGAGGGGCGCAGCTGGAACCATGTTTTTGAAATCACCAAGGTGGATTTGGAGGGCAGCCCCGCCTGGAAGGTGGAATGCCGCCGGGTCACCATGGGCAAAACCCCGGACAAACACGTTTACCTGGACTACCTTACCCTTGGCTTTATCCAATATGAAGAAGGCTAAGCGAAAGTCCCTTGCAAAAAAATGTGGCTCTTTCGAGCCGCATTTTTTAATGACGCTACAAGCCCTGTACCAATACATAAGTTCCCTGACCCGCCCGGTGACGCTGTCGCTCAAAACCGCCAGCGGGTAAAGGCTGTGTTGGTCTTTTACCCGCCCGGTGAGACGACCACCCAGAAATCAGCTTACTTCGCTGCATTATCCTGCTGGATAATCCGCTTCATGGCCTCGATGCCCACCCGGACAGCGCCGGAGGTATCCTCGGTCATCTTCATGAACAAGCCGGCCTTCTCACGCTCCTGGTTCCAGATGACATGGAAGCAGCTGCCGCAGCGGACATGGAGCGCCGAAGCCACCACAAACAGTGCTGCCGACTCCATCTCGCTGGCCTTGACCCCCAGCCGCTTCCAGCTCTCCCACTTTTGCAGCAGGTCATAGGATACCGGGCTCTTTTCCGGGCTGTGCTGGCCATAGAAAGAATCCTTGCACTGCACCACGCCCACATGAGTGCGGTAGCCCAGCGTCTCGGCGGCTTCCTTCAATGCAGCGGTCACCCCGAAATCCGGTACTGCCGGAAATTCGATGGGGGCATATTCCAAAGAAGTATGCTCATAGCGAATGGCACCACTGGCAACCACCACATCCCCCGGCTCTACATCCAGGTCGATGCCGCCACAGGTGCCCACCCGAATGAAAGTGTCTGCACCGATGTTGTGCAGTTCCTCCATGGCAATGGCAGCAGAGGGGCCGCCGATGCCGGTAGAGCAGACGGAAACCTTCTGCCCGCACAGGAAGCCTGTGTAGATATTATATTCCCGGTTCATGCCCACATGGACAGGATGCTCAAAGTGAGCAGCGATTGATTCGCAGCGCCCCGGGTCGCCGGGTAAGAAGACATAACGCCCCACATCCCCCTCGACACACCGAATGTGAAACTGCTTGCCAATATCCTGCATTTGCCATCGCTCCTTTTGAATTGATGGCTTTATTTTAGCATATTTCTATAATCTTTGCAATAGTTCAGCCGTATTCCCGGAAGAATTGACGAAGGGCGGACTCGTACCCCTCCCGGTCGTAAAAATAGCTCATGCCGTGGTTTGCTCCGGGGACGATGAGCAGCCGCTTTTGCCCCTGACAGGCAGCGTAATTTTCCATGGTCATTCGGACAGGCACAAAGGTGTCATCCGCCCCATGAATAAAAAGAACGGGGACATGGCATTTTTTCATGGCATCCAGGGTGGAATAGTCATCGGATTTCAGCTTAATTTTTTTGCGGCAGAGTTTATCCACATGGCTGCTGCGCCTTTTGTAGCCCACCCGGAGGTTCTTCTCCGATACATATTGCCACTCCGCCTTGGCCGAGGTGAAGCCGCAGTCGGCAATGACCCCCGCCACGTTGGCAGGCAGGTGTTCATCTCCCGCCGCCATCAGCACTGTGGACGCCCCCATGGAAATGCCCGCCAGATAAATGGGCAGTCCGGCAAATCCAGCCCCATTGAGCCAGTCCAGCCACGCCCGGCAGTCGAAGCGCTCCATCATGCCGAAGCCCATGTAATCCCCGCCGCTTCTCCCCTGCCCCCGCTGCTCGGCATAGAGAACGGTACACCCGGCGCTTTGAAGAAACTCCGCCACCGCTCCAAAATCCCTGGCCCAGCAGGAGCGCCAGCCGTGCATGGCCAGCACCACCCGCTTTTGCTGCACCGCCAAAAACAGATGCCCCACCAGGGTGGTGCCATCCTTGCCCTGAATATGGATTACCCTGTGGGGTTTCTGTTCCAATTCCCGCTGCTTTATGCGGCAATAGGCCATGATTTTCCCATCCGGGCCATTCTCCCCTTGCAGATTCTTTTTGCGTATCAGCTCCGGCTCCTGCCTGTCCAGCGCCGCCCCCACCATCCGGCGGTCAAAGGCATCGGATACGCCCTGGGATACCAGCAGCGCCGTGGCAGCCGCCCCGCAAGCACTGAGCAGTAAATTTCTTGCCGTAACTTTCATAAAACACACCCCTTTCATAAAAGGAAGGATGCCCAATTTGGAGAACAGCCATACAGGCAGGTGCATATGTCATTCAACGGAACGCCAATAAAATCCTGCGGTTTGGTGTGCAGCATCGTCACCGAGCGGGTTCGGAAACCACCGGGCCCGTACAGGCTTCACAGCGCCATTAAAAATCTATTGCCAAGCGGGACATTACATGATATGATATTCTAGAATGTGGCCTGAAACAGACAGAATGGAGCGTTGCCGGTATGCAGGAATGGAACGATATTTATGATGAATACCGGAATTGCACCGGCAGGGTACATCTGCGGGGCACCCCCTGGAAGCCGGGGGAATACGGCCTGACGGTGTGTGTGTGGGTCTACGATGGCTCCGGTCACTTTCTCCTTACCCGCCGGGCAAAGGGAAAAAGCTTTCAGGGCACCTGGGAAAATACGGGCGGCGCTGCCCAGGCCGGGGAAACCAGCCGCCAGGCCATTGCCCGGGAGCTATTTGAGGAAACCGGCATCCGGGCAGAAGAATCGGAGTTTGAATTTCTCGGCTCTGACCGGGATAAATGCACCTTTTATGACTTCTACTGTCTGAAACGCCGGATTTCTCTGAAACGGATTGTGCTGCTGCCCGGAGAGACCGATGCCGTTATGTGGGCCGGGTACGGAAAAATTCACTGGATGATTCGCACCAAAAAGATTTGCCGCATCATTGCCTCTCAGTTCCGCCGACAGGAATCCGAACTGAAAAAGCGCAATTTGTCCAAATAGGGCTGTACAATTTTGTCAATTGTTCTTGTTTATTTCTTCTTGTTTTTGTGCATCTTCTATGCTATTATAAAAGAAAGCGTTTTTGGCAGCGTGCCTTAAAATGCTTTCTTTTTGTTTTATATTAGAAAATGGAGGCATAACCATGATTACTTTGATGCACCTGCCCATCCGCCACGGCAACGCTCCCCTGCGCATTGCCCACGGTCACTTTGCCACCAACCACTCTCACATCAACTACTATGTGGACATCACCTATCAAAAAACCCGGCTCAGTGAGGCCAAAGACAGCGCCCAGCAGTTGGTTGCAAACTTTGTCAACGACACCCCGGTGGACACCATTTTGTGCCTGGACGGCACCAGCGTGCTGGGCACCTGTCTTGCCGAGGAGCTGACCAAAAGCGGCTTCCGCACCGTCAACGCCCACCAGACCATCTATATTCTTGACCCGGAATACAACTCCAACTCCCAGATTATCTTCCGGGACAATAACCTGGGCATGATCAAGGGCAAAAATGTGCTGGTGCTGATGGCCTCCGTCACCACCGGCTTCACTGCCAAGCAGGCGCTGCAAGCCATCAACTACTACGGCGGCAACGTGGCCGGTCTGGCCGCCATCTATTCCGCCGTGGACAGCATCGAGGGTTACCCCGTCCGCGCCGTGTACACCGTCAAGGATCTGCCCGGCTACGCCAGCTACGACTACTGGAACTGCCCCTACTGCAAGGAGGGCAAGCGCCTGGATGCCCTGGTCAACAGCTACGGCTATTCCCAGCTGTAAGGGCGGCAATGTCCATTTGACATTGAAACGGCGCGAAGCGCCCTCGGCGCCCCCTTTGGGGGAGCTGCTGAGCGAATGCGAAGCTGAGGGGGTGCGCAACGAAATATGGGGACACTGCAAAATACGAACGACACCCTCTCAGTCAGCCCGTTCGGGCTGCCAGCTCTCCCAGAGGGAGAGCCAAGGGCGCTTCGCGCCAAAGCAAAGTTCCCAATTTATGGATGTTTTAACCAAAAACCAGAATAAGAATTAACCGGGTGTACCAATTACGGCACGCCCGGTTTTTCTTATTGTTTTTCCTCTTTTTTCCGCGCCGCATCATAGATGCAGCCGGTACCCTGGTGTGCCATCAGGCCGCCCAGGCACTTCTTGTTGCAGCGGACACAGCGATGGATGCTCTTTTCCTGCCCGGCGCTCAGCTTGTTCACCCAATCCGGGTCAGCCAGCAGCTGACGGCTCATGGCTGCGCACTGGATGCGCCCGCCGGCAAGCTGCTGCTCCACAAAATCCGGGTCATTCAGGCCGCCCACACCGCACAGGGGCAGGGCAGTATATTTCCGCACTTCATCGCAGAATTTCAGGAAGCAGCCCGGCTCGCTGAAATAGGGATGCTTGGCAGAGGGAATGGTGTTTTCCAGCGCGGAATGGTTGGCTAACGTCACATGGAAGCTGGTCACGCCTGCCTGTTCCAGCAGCGGCACGAACACAGGCAGCTCCTCCACCAGCACACCGGCGTTGCCGTAATGGGGGTTCTCCTGACGGACTGCCAACTTATAGTCAATGGGCATCTCCGGCACGGCTGCACGAACCGCCTTCACCGCCTCCACCGCGAAGCGGGCACGGTTTTCCGCACTGCCGCCATATTCATCGGTGCGGTGGTTAAACACGCTGGAGCTGAAGCTGCCGCACATCCGGTCGCCGTGCACCTGCACCATGTCAAAGCCTGCCTGCTTTGCCAGCAAAGCCGCCTTGCCGAACCCGGCAATAATCTTCTGAATCTTCTCCTGAGACAGCCCGGTGATGTAGGGCGCGACCTCCTCGTTCAGCTTTTCCCGCAGCTGATCGGGGGTCATTTTCTTCATCAGCACACCGGGAATATACTTAAGCATTGCCATCATGTTGGAATCGGTCTGGTGCAGCTGGGCGCAAATCTTGCAGTCTGCATCATGGGCAATTTTCGTCAGCTCCTGGTAGAAGGCAAAGCCCTTGTGGTCAAACAGGGACTTTTCAAATTTGCTCTTGCCCACCGGCACGTCGCCAATAATAATCATGGCGCAGCCACCCTGGGCAATGGAACGGATTTTTGCAAAATAATCCTCGTCCGACAGGCCAAAGGTGGTAGGCGAAAAAATAATGCGGTTTTTCAGCTGCATTCCGCCATAATCAACCGGGCTCAAAATTGTTTCGTACATTGTTTACACCCTTTCTATCGCCGCCGCTTTTCGCAGCAAATTCAACAGTTGCATTTTTTCCTCATCATTCAGCCCTTGCAGGTGCTGCGTATCCCAGTCAAACAGCACCTGATGGCAAACCGCAAAGGCTGCATCCCCTTTTTCCGTCAGGTGCAGATGATAGCTGCGCCCCTGCTTTTCCCTGGTCAGGAAGCCGTCCTCCGCCAGCTTACTCAGGCTGCGGTGGCTGTGCCCCCAATCGAGATGCAGGTCGCCGGTCAGCACCGCGGGAGAACAATCAGGATGCTTGCCCACATAGATGATGAAATAAATCTGCCCAAAGTTCAGGCCAAGCTCCTGCAGCCGCCGGGCTGCATAGTCCGAAAAATCCCTGTCCAGCGACAGGATGCACGCTGAGATGGTCAACGCCTCCATAAAATCGGCTCCTCACTTCAATTCATCCACAGTATAGCGCCGTTACTTGACTTTGTCAAGTAACAAACCGGTATTCATAAAAAATTCACAACCGGAACTTCCCCGAATCGGCGGATTCATGGTACAATGTCCGCAACAATCTCTTAACCTGGAGGATTTGCACCATGAATGACGAAGAATTCATGCTCCGCCTGCTGGAAGGAAAACCGGTCTGCCCCTTTCTTGTCGCCATTGATGGCCGCTGTACCGCCGGGAAGACAACCCTCGCCGGGCTTTTGCAAGGGAAGCGAAGCTGCAATGTTGTCCACATGGATGACTTCTATCTTCCCTTTACCAAGCGGACACCGGAGAGAATGGCGCAGCCCGGCGGAAACATGGACTTTGAGCGGCTGCTTTCGGAAGTACTGCTTCCGCTGAAAAGCGGCGCAGAGGCACTGTACCGTCCCTACAACTGCCATGCAGATTATTTCCTGCCCACGCAACCCCTCAGCGCCGCCATTCCCACCGTCATCGAGGGGTCGTACAGCTGCCATCCCCTGCTGCGGGAACATTACAGTCTGCGGGTTTTCCTGGACATCTCCCCGGAGCTGCAGGCAGAGCGCCTGATGGCGCGGAATCCCGCCGCCTTTGAATCATTCCAGACAATGTGGATTCCCCGGGAGGAAGCTTATTTTTCCGCCTGCCAGGTGCGGGAATATTGCGATCTTGTCCTCAATGGCAGTGCCGCCGAATAATGCGCAACGCCCCGCCCAGAAACGGGCGGGGCGTTTGATACTGTTCCCTAATTAAAATAGCGATTTTAATTAGGGAGGCATCGTTTCGCAGCGCTGCCAGTTTTGCGATTTATAAGGAAAGAAATCGCAAAACACGTCT
>ERZ772861.1614-NODE-1614-length-17704-cov-11.419174_pt1 | contig 17704 bp, 17 predicted proteins | sample MGYA00512135_ERZ772861 | MGnify/ENA primary metagenome ERZ772861 (study PRJEB29015, sample SAMEA2737700) | human gut metagenome | biome: human gut; feature: human-associated habitat; material: faeces | place: China | collected 2012 ...
TGGAATACCGCAGGACGGGCAGCACCCGCCGCTACCACCCCGGCTATGAGTGCAAATGGGCGACGAACACCGTCGTTCATATCCTCGAAAACCGGGAGTACACCGGCTGTCTGGTAAACTTCAAGACGGAGAAGCCCTCTTACAAGGTCAAGCACAGTGTAGAGAACCCCGTGGAGAAGCAGGCCATTTTTGAGAACCACCATGAGCCTATCATAGACCGGGAAACATGGGAGCGCGTGCAGGAGTTACGCAAGCAGCGCAAACGCCCGAACCGCTATGATGAAGTGGGGCTGTTCTCCGGTATGCTGTTCTGCGCCGACTGCGGCCATGTGATGTACCAGCAGCGGTATCAGAACAAAACCCGCAAGCAGGACTGTTACATCTGCGGCAGCTACAAGAAGCGCACCCGCGACTGTACGGCGCACTTTATCCGCACCGACCTGTTGACCGCCGGTGTCCTCTCCAATCTCCGGCAAGTGACCGAATATGCCGCCAAGCATGAGAGCCGCTTTGTGAAGCTGCTTATCCAGCAGAACGAGATCGGCGGCAAGAGAAAGACCGCCGCAGCCACGAAGCAGCTTGAACAGGCGCAGGAGCGCATTTCCGAAGTGAGCCGCATTATCAAGCGGCTGTATGAGGACAATGTGAACGGCAAAATCAGCGACGAGCGTTTCATGGAACTGTCGGCAGACTATGAGCAGGAGCAGCGGGAACTGAAAGACCGCGCCGCCGCTTTGCAGGCCGAACTGGACAAGTCGCAGGCTGCCACCGTCAACGCGGAAAAGTTTATGGGTATCGTCCGAAAGCACCTTGCCTTTGAGGAACTTACCCCCACCCTCTTGCGGGAAATGATTGAGAAAATCGTCGTGCATGAGTGCAGCTATGACGAGAACGGCACCCGCAGGCAGGACATTGAGATTTATTACAGCTTTGTCGGCAAGATTGACTTGCCCGAAGCCTAACGCCCGACCTATCCGACACAATGGCCAAGTGCCGGATAGGAACGGCAAAATTTTTTACACTTCTATTGCTTCTTTATCGCACATTAGTAAACGCTCAGGGCTTTTTGTATTGGAAAAATCGTTATCTCATTCGAATCTTGAGTAGTCGGATTATCAAATCAAGTGCAATATATTTCACAAAGAGTAATTGCTTTTGTCGATTTATCTATAAACGGTAAACAGGTAATTGTACCTATTGAGGTAGATGCAGAAATCTCCCAAGGCTCTGATTCTATAGATGCTAATCTCATTGTCAGTTATTACGACAAAAACAATATAAGCAATATGCTGAGTAAAGCCTTAGCTTTAGAAGCTAACAATCAAGTTGGTTTTTATTATTTGGATAAAAAAAGAGCCCAATCATTATTGGTGCCGCTGGGGCTCCAATTGCCCCCCAACCCAATAACGTTGGCTCTAATATCATTATACGTCATATCTCCTTTAATGTCAATAGGAAAATTGATACAGTTTTAAAATCAAGACAGTTTATTCGTTGGTTCGGGGATTGGCAGAATTCTCCCGAAACAGCAAGCAAGGTTGTAAATGATGATGGTACTCCTAGATTGATGTATCATCAGACAGGGGCACGTTTTACTGTATTTAACACTGATAATGAGGTGGCAGGAAAGTTTGATAGCGATACACCTGTTGGAATGTTTTTCAAGTCAACCGAAAAAGATATAGGCGTTTCCGGCAATAAGCAGATGAACATATGCCTTAATAATAAACGTTTATGACAAACTTGACCCCTCCGTTTTCACGGAGGGGTCTGATGTTATTACTCTCAAAACCGTTTATCAGAATGCTTTCTTGTAGATTTCGAGAATCTCGTCGGAGTTGGTTTCTCTGGGATTACCGCCTGTGCATACATCGTTGAATGCGGCTACAGACAGATCCTTGAGGTCTTCTTCCTTGACATTGATCTCGTGGAGTTTCTGAGGAATATTTATCGACAGTGACAGCTTGCGTACAGCTTCAACTGCAGCCTTTACGCCTTCTTCATCTGTCATATTCTCTGTACCCTGTACGCCCATAGCCTTTGCTATAGCCTTGTACTTGGGCTTTGCGGGGCTTTCTGCGTTATATTCCATAACGTAGGGGAGCAGAAGTGCGTTTGCAACACCGTGGGGTGTATCGTAGAATGCACCAAGAGGGTGAGCCATTGAGTGAACGATACCAAGACCTACATTCGAGAAGCCCATACCTGCTATGTACTGTGCAAGCGCCATAGTTTCTCTTGCCTTGGGGTCGCCCTGAACGCTGTCGTACAGTGAGCCTGCGATAAGCTCGATAGCACGAAGCTCAACCATATCGGACAGCTCCCACGCACCCTTTGTGATATATCCTTCGATAGCGTGTGTCAGTGCGTCCATACCTGTAGACGCACACAGGCCCTTAGGCATACCCATCATAAGATCGCTGTCTACGATAGCTACTACGGGAATATCCTTGGGATCTACGCAAACCATCTTCTTCTTGTTTGCTTCGTCTGTGATAACGTAGTTGATAGTAACCTCTGCCGCTGTACCCGATGTTGTGGGAAGTGCAATCAGCGGAACACTCTTGTTCTTTGTGTCTGCAACGCCTTCAAGAGATACAACATCCGCAAAGTCGGGGTTAGCTATAATGATGCCTACAGCCTTAGCTGTATCCATAACTGAGCCGCCGCCTACAGCTACGAGTGAGTCAGCGCCCATCTCCTTGAACTTTGCAACACCTGTCTGAACATTTGCAACTGTGGGGTTTGCCTTAACGTCACTGTATATTTCATAGGCGATTCCTGCCTTGTCAAGCTCTGCCGTAACCTTTGTAGCTACTCCGCATTCAAGCAGTACCTTATCGGTAACGAACATTACCTTTTTAAGTCCTCTGCCTGTAAGCTCGGGAACGAGGTTTTCTCTTGCGCCTGCGCCGAAATATGAAGTTTCGTTAAGTATAAAACGATTAGCCATTGGTCTTTACCATCCTGTTCTTTTAATTTAAAGCACGGAATATATATATTTCCGTTTGCTGTATTCATTATACTACCTTTGGTCAAAAAATGCAACACTTTTCACAAAAGTTTTACATTTCGAGAGGCAAATATATGTAAAAGTTACATTAAAGGTATTTCTTGTAACCCGGATGCTTGCCTGTAACGCCGTATTGCTCTCTCATACCGATAAGTCTGTCGATATTGTCGGGAGTAATATCCTTTACACCGCCGAGCAGACGTGCAACAAGAGAAATGTGAGCCTGAAGCTCCATTGTTTCCATTCTGTAGTATGCTGTGATAAGGTCGGCGCCTACTGTCAGAGCACCGTGGTTTTCAAGAAGCATACAATCGTGATCCTTTAAGTAAGGTGCGATCGCTTCAGGTACTTCATAGGTAGAGGGCGTGCCGTAGGGAGTGAGCGGTATTGAGCCAACTCCGATAACAGTTTCTATCATGCAGTAATCATCCATAGGGAGATGAGCGCAGGCAAAGCCTGTTGAAACGGGAGGATGAGCGTGAACTACTGCACCTACGTCGGGACGCTCCTTGTAGCATCTCAGGTGCATCTTTACCTCTGAAGAGGGACGGAAGCCCTCAGCGGCTTCAAGTATGTTGAAGTCATCATCAATAAGACCTATCTTTTCGGGAGTGATGAATGCCTTGCTGACACCTGTCTGTGTCGCAAGATATTTACCCTCGCCAACCTTTACGGTTACGTTGCCGTCATTTGCGGCAACCCAGCCCTTCTGCCAGAGCTTGTGGCAGATGTCTACCATTTGTTCTTTAATTTCTTCGTACATATTTATATCCTTTCAAGTTGCTACTGTATGCTTAAACAACGCCCTTCTGGAGCATTATGTTTGCGTATACGGCTTTTTCGCCTGTTGCGATTATTGCATAGGCTGTTTTTGCCTGTTCATAGAATTCAAAACGTTCTATCTGACCGATAGCGTTGTTTCCTCTTTCGTCGTGCTTTGCGACTATTGCTTTGTATTCGTCCCATATAGGAGTTTTTGCTGTGTCACCCGGCATTACCTGCATAAGATTTACAGGCTTTTCAACGTAAGTATCAAGAGGGAACAGCGTCAATATCGCATCAAGCAGTTCGGGTACACCGTGACCGTCTGCACGGATAACCTTGCAGTTTTTACCCATACTCTCGGCAGGGAAGTTGCCGTCTGCTATTATTATTCTGTCGCTGTGACCCATTTCACAAAGGGTCTTGAGCAGTTCGGGCGATAATATCGCAGGAATATTCTTAAGCATTATTTCACCTTCTCAAGATAGATTTTGTAGTATTTGTTCCATTCGGCTGTATTTTCGGGAGCGAATGTACAGAGCTTTTCCGAAGCGGCTATAATTTTTCTTGCCGTTTCTATATCCCTTATCTCCCCGTCAGCTATAAGCTGAATTGCTATATTGCCGTAGGAGGTCGCCTCGACAGGTCCGCTTGAAACCTCTATGCCGAGCGAATCTGCGGTAAGTTCCGACAGGAATTTATCCTTTGTTCCGCCGCCGACCATATAGAGCTTTGAAAACTTCTTGTTTGTGCAGTCCTCAAGCTCGTTCACGGCTGTGCGGTACTTCATCGCAAGGCTCTCATAGATACAGCGCATAACCTCGCCGTCATTTTCGGGAACATACTGTCCTGTTTTTTTGCAATATTCCTTTATTCTTTCGGGAATGTTTCCGGCAGGGGTAAATTCGGGAGCGTCAACATCTATAAAGCACCTGAACGGCTCGGCTTTTCTCGCCATATCCTCAAGTTCAGCAAAGCTGTACTGCTTACCCTCTCTTATCCATTGACGGCGGCTCTCCTGAATGAGCCACAGACCGATGATATTTTTAAGGAAAGAAGTTTTTGCACCGTAGCCGGTTTCGTTTGAAACGTTGAGCTTTGCGGATGTTTCGTTTATTACGGGAGCGTCAAGCTCTGTGCCGAGAAGCGACCACGTTCCGCACGACAGGAAAGCAAAGTCCTTTTCGACTGCTGGTACTGCGACCATCGCACTTTGCGTATCGTGGCCGCAGGCGGCGATTATCTTTGCGGGCTTTATATCAAGCTCCTTGCAGATTTCATCGGACAGTGTGCCGACTACCGTTCCGCCGGCTACTATTTCGGGCAGAAGCGAATGCTTAATTTTAAGACGTTCACAGCATTCTTCCGACCACGTTTTCGTATTTGCGTCAAAAAGCTGTGTGGTTGACGCAATTGACATTTCCGCAACAGGCTTTGCACCGAGATAATATGCGAACAAATCGGGCATCATAAGCATCTTGTCGGCTCTGTCAAGCAGTTCGGAGCGATCTCTTATTATGCTTAAAAGCTGGAATGCCGTGTTTATTTCCATTATCTGAATGCCTGTCTTTTCGTACAGCCTGTTATGGTCAATAAAACGCTTGCTGTAGTCAGAAGTGCCTGCTGTTCTGCTGTCACGGTAATGCACAGGGTTTTCGAGCAGTCTTCCCGATTTGTCGATAAGACCGAAGTCAACACCCCATGTATCTATCGCAATGCTGTCTATCTCGCCGTATTCCTTTGATTTTATAAGTGACTGCTTTATCTCGTGAAACAGGCGGAGAAAATCCCAGTACATTGTCTTTCCGAGTATCACGGGATCGTTTGAAAAGCGGTGGATCTCTGTGAGTTTTATTACAGTGCCGTCAAAAGAGCCAATAACGGCTCTTCCGCTTGACGCACCGAAGTCAATGGCAAGTACGTTTTTCATACTGCCGCCTTATCTTATGTTGCGGTACATAGGACCGTAAGCGTTGCAAGCTCTGAAGTCCTGACCTTCCTTATCCATACCGAATGCGTTCCAGGCGGCAGGACGGAATATATCCTTTTCGGGTACGTTGTGCATAGCAACGGGTATTCTCAGCATAGAGCAGAGTGTGATAAGGTCTGCGCCTATGTGACCGTAGCTTATAGCGCCGTGGTTTGCGCCCCAGTTGTTCATTACATCGTAGGCTGTTTTGAATGCGCCCTCGCCTGTTGTTCTCGGAGCGAACCATGTGCAAGGCCATGTGTAGTCTGTACGCTTCCACAGCTTGTCTGTAACTTCATCGGGAAGATGAACCGTCCAGCCTTCTGCAATCTGTAATACGGGGCCAAGACCTTTTACGAGGTTCAGTCTTATCATTGTGCAGGGCATTTCAGCTTCTGTTACAAATCTTGAAGAATATCCGCCGCCTCTGAAATAGCCGAGATCGGCATAGTTCCATGTAGTAGCGTCAAGAATATTGTCAATATCCTTGTCTGTAACGTCATACCACGGCTTCATAACACCGTTGCCGTTTTCATCTGTAGCCTTACCGCAGGCATCAAGGCAGGCGGCACCTGAGTTTATAAGGTGGATAAATCCGCCGCTCTGCTTTGCAACGCCCTCAAGCTCATAGCCTGTGGCTTTCTTTACGGCTTCGGGACTCCAGTATGTACGCACATCGGCAAATATCTGAGCACGGTTTGTGAGCAGCTTCATAAACAGCATTCCAAGACCGTTGAGAACATCGTTTTCGGTAGCGAGAATGTAAGGCTCTCTTGCACCGTTCCAGTCAAACGATGTGTTCAGCATAGCCTCGGGGAAGTCGCAGTTGGGGTAGAAGTCTGTCCACTGACGCTGACCCTGGAAGCCTGCGGCGATAGCGTTATGACCTACCGATTCTTCCTCACAGCCTGCGGGGAGGTTCTTGTTGCCGTTCATCAGATCCTTTATAATGCACATCATCTTAACGACAAATTCCCAGTCCTGTTCTTTCTGCTCGTCTGTGCGGCGGAACTGCTCGGGGTTCTTGTCAAAGCCTTCCTTGCACTTTTCACGGGTCCATTTAAGAGCCTTCTGATATTCAGCTTCATCATAAATACCCTCTGTCATTCGGCGGATTATTTCTACCTCATCGACAGACTCAACACGCATACCGAGATATTCTTCTATAAATGCGGGGTCGATGATAGAGCCGCCGATACCCATTGTGATAGAGCCTATCTGTAAGTATGACTTGCCTCTCATCGTAGCGCAGGCAACAGCCGCTCTGCCGAAACGCAGGAGCTTTTCCTTTACATCCTCAGGGATAGATGTGTCGTCTGCTTCGCATACATCGTGACCGTAGATGCCGAATGCGGGTAAACCCTTCTGTGCGTGTGTCGCAAGTACAGATGCAAGGTATACCGCACCGGGACGCTCTGTGCCGTTGAAGCCCCATACACCCTTTATCGTCATAGGATCCATATCCATTGTTTCTGCGCCGTAGCACCAGCAGGGAGTAACTGTGAGCGTTATGTCAACGCCGCACTTCTTGAACTTATCCGCACAGGCTGCCGCCTCGGCAACTCTGCCTATAGTAGTGTCGGCAATAACAACCTTTACGGGTTCGCCGTTTGAATATCTGATATTTTCCTCGAACAGTTTTGCGGCTGATTTCGCCATGTTCATAGTCTGCTCTTCAAGAGATTCTCTTACCTTGAGAACACCTCTTCTGCCGTCAATCGTGGGACGTATGCCTATTACGGGATAATCGCCTATAAGTCTGTTTTCGCTCATGATAAAATATTTCCTTTCTGTAAAATACAAAACGTTTCCGGTGCTTTGCACCATTGCCTTTATTTTAGCACCTCTGTTACCTTTTTGTCTTGTTTTATTCTCGGAAATTGTATGACGATATTAACATTTTTGATAGGCGGACTAAAATTTTATAAAATCGCTTTAATTACTTCTCTGTTTGTGCTATAATAAGTACATACTACATAAGGAGTAATAAAGTATGAGAATGTTCTTAGCGATACTTGCTTGCAAAGTGTCGAAGTGTTTACTTAAACTTATCGGCAGAGGCAGCAGTCTGCCGGGCGATATAGCACTTAAAATCTGCCCCGATGTACTGTCAAGGGTGAAGCTGCCTCAGCAGGTCATTGCGGTTACGGGAAGCAACGGAAAGACCTCGACCGTTGAGATGATTGCACAGGTAATGCGTAAATCGGGAAAAAAGGTTATTTGGAATAAGGAAGGCTCAAATCAGATAGCGGGAGTTACAGCGATAATATTATCCAACTGCACATTCGGCGGAAAGGTAAAGGGCGATGTGCTTTTACTTGAATCCGATGAGAGATACGCAAAGTATTCATTTAAATTCTTTGCACCTACGCACTATATAATTACAAATCTTTACCGTGACCAGCTTACAAGAAACGGTCATCCCGAATGGGTCTATGAATCGGTAAAGGAGAGTATCAGACCAGAATCACAGCTTATTCTCAATGCCGATGATCCGCTTGTTTCGAGATACGGCAAGGACAGGGATAATGTGATATGGTTCGGTATGGATAAGCAGGATTTCAGCACAGACCACGCTACAGGCGTATATAATGACGGTGCGTTCTGCCCCGAATGCAAGCACAGGATGAGCTATGACTACTATCACTATGCACATATCGGAAGCTATCACTGCGACAACTGCGGACACAAAAAACACGATACGCAGTACACCGTAACGAATGTCGATTATGACAGCGGTATTGTTACGATAAACGGCAAATATAAGATAAAACTGCTGTTCAAGAGCGTTTACAACGTATATAACATTCTTGCCTGCTTTGCGGCTTGCTCTATTGTCGGAATTGACGGTGATGTCATAGCAGACGAACTGTCACACTATTTCCTCAAGAGCGGACGTATTTTGCAGTTCAAACTTGGTATGAACAAAGGCACATTCCTTATTGCAAAGCACGAAAACTCCGTTGCAAGCGACCGTGTATATGATTATATCATAAGAAAAAATCAACCCTGCTCGGTAATCATAATAATAGATTCGGTAAGCCGTCGTTATTCGACAGGTGAAACAAGCTGGCTGTGGGATATTGACTATGGTGTGCTTAAGGCTGATTGCATACAGCACCTTTATCTGCTCGGCAGACACGCAAAGGATCTTGAAACAAGGCTTTCGTATACGGATATTGATATAGCTAAGGTGACTGTGAACGAGGATATTCCTGCGGCACTTGATGAAATTGCAACTAAACCGCTCGGCAAGCTGTATACTGTCACTTGCTTTTCTGATAAGGAGAAGTTCTTGTCAAAAGTAGAGCTTACGCAGGCAGAGGAGGACGTATGAGAATAATTCATTTATTTGCGGATCTGTGCAACCTTTACGGCGATTACGGCAATGTATGCGGCTTGAAAAGAGCACTTGAAAATAAAGGGCAGAACGTTGAAGTTGAATATCAGTCGATAGATGATGAGATAGATGTTTCGGGTGCGGATCTTGTGTTTATCGGCTCTGCTACCGAGAGGAATCAGAAAGTAGCACTCGATTATCTGCAAGGCTATAAGGAAAATATAAAATCCGCTCTTGATAACGGTACGGTAATTCTTGCAACGGGCAATTCGTTTGAGATGTTCGGACAGAGCGTTACCGATTGTGACGGTACAAAGCACGAAGGACTTTCGTTCTTTCCTTACGAAACGGTTGAAGGAAAAGAGAGGATTGTTACCGACAGCCTTTGCGACACATCGCTGTGTGGCGGAGATATAATAGGCTTTGTGAATAAGGCAAGCCTTACAACCGGAGCCACCTCACCGCTGTTTGATGTAAAGCAGGGAAGCGGAAACGGCAAGGATGACAACAAAGAGGGTGTTCATTACGGTAATTTCTACGGCACTCATCTTATAGGTCCTGTGCTGATAAGAAACCCTCAGCTGTGCGAATACTTTGCGGATATGCTTATAAAGAAACAGTAAGCTGAGATATGCTTTTACAGCCGTGCAATGTGCGTATTAAGTGAAAAAGGTTCATTGATATTACAATTAAGCCGGGAAAGCCGTATAATGTGAATTATGTGGCAGTAATATGCGAAAGAACGGTGGAGTCACCTTGACTAATTCTAATAAATCTGAGTATATCACAATAATAAGCAAGCGGCAGAAAGTAGTGATTTCCGTCAGCTCTATACTATACATAATAATGGAAGGCAAATCAGCCGAGATACACCTGTCGGACGGAAAGATATATAGTACAAGAATGACCTTTGCGGCTCTTGAAGAAATGCTGGGTGACGGCTTTATCAAGGCACACAGAGGATGTATAGTATCGGCTATGGCTATTCACGAAATATCCGATATGATAGACCTTGTAAACGGCGAAAAGCTCGAATACGCACGCCGCAGGAAGAATACCATAATCGAAAGTCTGCAGACGAGCAGAAAGTGGATAATAAAAGGCTTTGATCATGACGGTGTGCCGGATACCGAAGAGCAGTATCACGACTATTACCGCTCTTTTGATGAGATGCCGTTTGCGTTTACCGATATTGAGATGGTGTTCAACGAGGAGTGTAAAGCGGTTGACTGGATATTCCGCTATGCAAATGAAGCACTTGCAAGGCTGGAAAAGCTCCCGCTCGAAAAGCTGATCGGACAATCTTTCGGTACGCTGTTCAAGCAATATGGACGCTAAGTGGCTGAAAGGATATGAGCGTTCAACGCTTTACGGCGAAACGCTTGAGCTTATGGACTACAGCCCCGAGATAGATACGCATCTTAAGGTAATATGCTTTCCGACGTTCAAGGGACACTGCGGATGTATCTTGTTTGATGTTGATAAGATATGGTTTGTACAGCACAGCGAGGATTCTGCAAAGACATTGGCGAGATATTACGCAAAGTTACCGAATAGCAAGTAAAGTAAATAATAAACTAAGACCCCGCTCAAATGAGTGGGGTCAGCTTTATGTTGGTTTTATCTGTCTTTTTTGAGCATTGATACGCCGATAGCAACTGTTGCTATGCCGGAAATGATGTATCCGATGACAAGATCTCTGATAAAAGAACCTGTCATTGAGTCAAGACCTTCAAGCCCTGCATAAAGGTCAACCTCTTTCATAAGGTCAAAAAGTCCGAAGAACACGCCGAAGAAGCCTTCGTAACCAAGCAGGGAAAGGGCTTCTTCCATTCCCGGTTCGCTGACTATCTGCCATGCGTAGATGAACATATTGCTTACAAAAACCATTATTAACACTATTACAATACTGATTATAAGTCCCAGTGTATCAAACCTCTTGCCGAACAGGTGATAACCGAATATTGTCGAGAATGCCATTGCAATGCCGCCGAGATATGAAATATATCCGAGCTTACCTATAAGTATCCATACCGCACAGCCTATAAGTGAGAAGATGATAGCGCCGAGTATTCCCATAACGGGATTTGCAGGCTGTGATATAGCGGTTGGTCTTCCTGCAACGAAGCGTCCGTCATTGCCGAAGCTGTTCATCGGCCGTTGAACAAATCCTCCGTTATTCATAGGCTGCTGAACAAAGCCGCCGTTATTATTCATCGGTGAATATGCGGGCTGCGAAAAGCCACCATTGATAGGAGGGAGATTGCCGTTTGTCGGGGGCTTTAGCTCTGCAAGTGACTGAGCGGTTGAATATCCCGTGCTTTCGGGTGCTGTTGCAGGGTCGACAGAGTCCATTGAGTTGTTGCTCGTCGCAGGGGGAAGAACCGTTGTCGGCGTAACTACAGCCTGATCATCGGCAGTCGGCTGAGCCACAGGAACGGGTATTCCGTAAAGCCCTACGGCGCTGTTTGCTGTTTGCTGTGCCTGATTTACAGCAGGCTGCTGCATAGGCTGCTGCACAGGCTGAGAATCGACAGGCTTTGCACTCTGCGTCACAGCCGCTTTTTCTGCGGCGTCTTCTTCGTTTTGAACGCACATTTTACAAAGCTGTTTAACATTGCCGTCAGACGCCTTTGCAAAGCTAAGACCGATCGAAGAATTGCAATTAGCACAGGCGTTGCTGTAGTAGTTTGCAGAATAATACTTTACCATATCGGTAATGAAACGCTTTATGTCAAGCACTGCCTGAGCGTCATCGTTTCCTGTGAAAAGTACAGCCGATATATTCGGCTCGCCTGCCTTGTATGCCTTTACAAAGCTGTTCTCGGGCTTTGACATATATTCCTTGAAAAAGTCATCGGCAGTTTTTGTTGTGAGGGCGCTTTTTCTTGCCCACGAGTTGAAAATAATACAGTTTTTATCATTGAGTGCCAGAAGTGTAAACCCGTAGCCTACATAAGTACCGCAGGCGTGGTTGTCTGCGTCAAGGGTCAGCGCCAGTTCGGGTTTTAAACGTAATAGTACGTCGCTTACCATTATATTTCCTCCAAAATTGCTTTAGTGTGATTATAAGGTGAAACCTTACTAACTAATTTTACTATAATTTAGCTTTCTTGTCAATAGAAAATGCACAGCGGACAAGCAAAAAAACGATAATAAAAATGCTCCCGTATAACAGGGAGCAATCTTTATTGCAGCTTTAGCTATAATCAGTTAGCACGCTCAACCTTACCTGAACGAAGGCAACGAGAGCAAGCGTGTACTCTGCAAGGAGTACCGTTTACGATAGCCTTAACCTTCTGAACGTTGGGCTTAAAAGCTCTGTTTGTACGTCTGTGTGAGTGAGAAACCTTGATGCCGAAAGAAACGCCCTTTCCGCAGATATCACATTTTGCCATGGGGTTTGCACCTCCTTCAATACTTGCTTTTATCTTGCGGCGGATAACGAGTCCGCCATTCACTATTTAACATATAGCGATACAACATTAATATTTTAACAGAAACCACAGCAAATTGCAAGTGTTTTTTTATAATTTCTCGAAAAAATTTTACTTATCAACAACTTGTACAATTATATCTGATGTTTTCTGTGGCTTTTGTGCAATCAGAACACAAAAGTATATACGCTGTCGGGCAGTGTTTCAAAGGAAACTATGCCGTCATTTGATAACATAGGTACTGATTTTCCGTCGCAGAGGATAGCCTCACAGCTTGACTTGATGCGGCAGACACCGCCTACGGTCGACTTTATTGTTACCGCTGTGGGATTGAAGTTTTCCCACTTTGCATCGATTACAAATCCGTGCCTTGCACAAAGTCCCGTGAACGCACCGTTTCTCCATGCGTCAGGTGCCGCAGGAAGAAGCTCTATATAACCCTCGTGGCTCTGTATCAGCATTTCCGCAATTCCTGCGCTTCCGCCGAAGTTTCCGTCAAGCTGGAACGGAGGATGGAAATCAAACAGATTGTCAAACGTACAGCCTCTCAGCAATCCCTGTAAGATAGAGTAGGCACGGTTGCCGTCCTTTACTCTTGCCCAGAGGTTGAGTTTATATGCTCTTGCCCAGCCTGTAGATTCATCGCCCCTGTCGTTGAGCGTGTTTATTGCCGCAGTCATAAGCTCGGGTGTATTAGAGTTTATCGCCTTGCCGGGATAAAGACCGAGCAGGTGCGAGATGTGACGGTGATTCTTCTGCGTCTTGCTGTGGTCGAAGTTATCATCGTCCTCCTCAAACCATTCCTTGAGAAGTCCTGTTTTCTTGCTTACGCTGTAAGGCTTGAGCTGAACTACCTGATTCTTCACGATATTACGCAGTTCTTCGTCAGTACCGAGTGCCTCACTCGCCGTAATAAAGTCGTTATAAAGCTGTTCTATAAGGCTCTGCTCATAGGTATTACCTATTGTCACAGGTCCGTGTTCGGGTGAGTATGTCGGTGATGAAACAAGACGCTTCTGCTTATCGTCATATATAAGCCACTGCGTATAGAAACGAACGCTTTCACGCATTATCGGATAGATATGCTCCGCAAAATATTCCTTGTCGCCTGTAAATTCAAAATACTCGTAGATATTCTGCATAAGCCATGCGACAGCCGCTGTAGACCAGCCCCAGTAGAAATCCCAGCCGGGAGCTGTCCAGCCGAACGGAGTGCTTTGCGTATGAGCGCACCAGCCGTTTTCGGGATGTTCTTCGTCCGACTTTATACCGTAATATGCTTCGGCGGACTTTCTGCCGGACGGACGCATACTGTCAAGAAAATCAACCAGAGGAGGAACAGTTTCACTGAGATTTGTATTATATGCTCCCCAGTAGTTCATCTGAAGGTTAACGTTTATATGATAGTCACAGCACCACGGAGGACAGTTGCTCTCGTTCCATACGCCCTGAAGGTTTGCAGGGAGCGAGCCTGCTCTTGACGAACTTATAAGCATATATCTGCCGAACTGGAAGTACAGCGTTTCAAGACGGTTCGCAATGCTCCGTGAGCCGTTTTCCTTATACTCTCTTATCAGCTTGTCGCAGGGGATAATATCGTCCGTGTCCTCGTTTATTTTCAGTGTAACTCTGTCAAAAAGTGCCTTGTAGTCTGCGAGGTGTTCCTCGTAAAGTGCGTCAAAGCCCTTGCTTACGGCATTTTCGATACGCTGATTTACTGCGGCTGAAGGGTTTACGCCTGTTCTGAACGTCGGATATTTATTTGAATAGTCGGTTGACGCTGTGAGATAGATATAAACCTTGTCTGCGTGTTCGACCATTATGCTGTCTTTTGCGTCGATAAGCTCTCCGCCCTTGTTTACCACCTTGAAAACGGTACAGTAGCGAAGCCCGTTATCCCATAACGCACCCTCATATGTGAGCGTATCGCCGTTTGCTGTAACGCTTCCGCACTGGAGATTGTCAAGCGACAGCTTTACGCATATCCTGCGAGGTTTGTCAGAGCTTAGTTTAAGGCATATAACATTTGAAGGGTAATTTGCAAAAGCCTCTCTCTTATGAACTGCACCCTGATATGTAAACTGTGTTGTGAATATAGAATTGTCAAGGTCGAGCGTTCTTGTATAATCGGTCGCCTGAGTTTCGTCTATATTGGAGAAGGTGAGCATCATATCACATAAAAGCTGATAAGCACCGAATCCGTCTGTTGCGCCTGTCAGATGTGGGAGAAGCGCAACCGCCTCGTCATACTTTCCGTCATAGAGAAGCTGCTGTACCTGCTTCACATACTCATAGCTGCCGTCTATAATACCGCTGTTGTAATCCGGACGGCTTTCCGAAGGACCGCCTGCCCACAGCGTTTTTTCATTCAGCACTATTTTTTCCTTTGAAATGCCGCCGAAGAAACTTGCTCCCATATAGCCGTTTCCGATAGGCTGACATTGCTGCTCCCACTTGTCGAATTCTCCGGGAGCTGTAAACAGTATTTTGTTTTGCATAAGATTTCTACCTTTCTATAAGCGTTTTTAACGCTTAAAACCGCATAGGCAGAAGCCATGCGGTTTATAATACCACTATTATACCTTAACCTGACGCAAATGTCAACAACACATTGCCGATCGGTGTGAGTTAATCGAGTAAATATCTTGTTTCAAGCATTTTTGTGAGAAGCCCGAAATAATCCGTTCCTGCAGCCTCAGCCGCCATAAGCGTAAGGCTGTTAAGGTCCGGTCGGTGCGGACGTGAAGCGCCCGTAAGATTAGGCTTCGGATTAAAATCGAACATCTTGAAATTTCCGTTTTTATCAGCCCTGCAATCAATACGGACAACAGCTTTCAGTCCGAGCAGCCATACCGCAAGCTCACAGCTTTTTCTGAGTGCGGTAAGCTGTGGTGTATCTTCGATAACACGACTGTTTTTTACTACCGGAACATCTCCGTTATACGGCGCTATGCCGTTTTTCTGATCAAACCGTTCTATAAACGGCAGGGAAGTGCCGTCGGGGAAAACGGTAAGAGTGACCTCCGTACCGCCGAGATATTCCTCCGCCATCATAGTGTCGCCGTATCTGCCTGAAGCAAAGGCGGTATCACGGGCTTTGATAAATTCTTCGGGGGTATCGCACTTTACAACACCCTGACTTCCTCTGCCCCTTATCGGCTTTAGTACACAAGGATATTCCCCGTTGTAGACAGTATCGGCAGTGACAAGAAAGTCCGTTACGGCAGGCAGTTCATTTTGCAAAAGCAGAGTGTTAGTGCTGAATTTGTCATCGTACATTTCAACGTCTTTTGTTCTGTGTCCGACAACATATATTCCGCTGAAATCATCTATCGGATGTCCGTTATAAAGTACGGTGTTGAGCCACAGCGTGTCCGCACCCTTGTCGATCGCCTGCTGTATTCCCTCGTGGGTATCTGGAAAGCACCAGTCTGTGTCTTTATGTACATCGGGATTTCCTGCAGGTGTTATAACGTCAGTACCGCCGTTTCTCAGGCAGTATGCCATATCGGCACAGCCGTCACTGTATCCGCCGGGCTTCATCGGCTTTTTGATGCCGTTTATTACCGGCGGTTCTTTTGCCTGATATATAAAAGCTACTTTCATGCGTTTATCCTTTCCTGATAAAATTATCCCACTCGTGATGTGGGATAACTGTATTTCTACCGTATAAGTCTGTGTACCTTTCTCCTCAGCCATTTTTCGTAAACGTAGGAAAGCTGGCTCAGACATACGTCATAGCAGACAAATGTAAAGTTTCCGATAAGCCAGAAAGCAAGCACCGCAAACTGTCCGAATCCTGCGAAATCTTCAATAAGCTGTCCCATACCAAGCACATTCAGAAGCAGTGCGTATATCGCAACAACGGGGATATTGAAACAAATAAAACGCAGAAGGAATGACAACACAGCAGGCTTTACTTTGGTGAGCAGGTCACGGATAACGGGATAATATCCGAAGAATCCTGTGAACAGCAGCTTTGACTCTATATCCGGTGTCAGAAGCAGTGCAAGTAAAGCCACAGCCGCATAGCAAAGAAGCGCCCATTTTCTGCTTATTTCACGGTATATTATCCATACGACAAGACCTGCCACCGCAGGCAGTATATATACGCCTATCGGGATAAAGCCTGTGCAGAACATAAGCACGATACATATAGCACTCAGTATTCCGCTCAGCGCAATGGCATAGCTTCTTGTCTTTTTCGTTGAAGGCATATTATACTTTTCTCCTTGCGTGTTCTGCGTAAAGCTCATTGCTCTTTTCTTTACGCTCTCTGCCGTCACGGAGTATATCACGAAGTCTTTCGGTATCATCGTCGCCGATAGCGTCCCTGTACTCGCACAGATTGTCAATGATGGTGTTCAGCTCGAACAGCAGTGCTTCCTTATTGCAAAGGAACAGACTGCTCCACATATATTCGTTCAGCTTTGCAACACGGGTAAGATCCATAAAACTGCCTGCCGAGAAACCGTCTGCATTGAATAGCGACGGGCTTTTGACATAAGCGTTTGAAACAACGTGCGCCAGCTGTGAAGTAAAGGCTATGTTTATATCGTGCTGTTTCGGTGTTGCGGTAACGACCTTGCCGAAGCCCATACAGCAGGCAAGCGTTGACAAGAGGTCGATAGCCATTTTAGGTGTGTTTTCCGAGGGTGTGATTATATAGCTTGCACCTTTGAACAGATCGTCGGTCGAATAGTCAAAACCGGAAAACTCACGGCCTGCCATAGGGTGACTACCGACAAATATAACTCCGAGCGGTTCAAGCACCTCGGTACAGCGTGTAACCACATATTCCTTTACACCGCAGGAGTCTGTGACGATAGAGCCGGGCTTGAACCTGTCCTTGTGCTGTTTTACGAATTCAACGATAGTTTCGGGATAAAGGCAGAGCATAGTCATATCAGCGTCATTAAGTCCGTCCGCTGTTATTATCTCGTCTATTGCGCCGCTGTCGAGTGCCTTTCTGCATACCTCGCCGTCAGCGTCAAGTCCCATTATATGATGAAATGTATTTTTCTTCAGTGCCTTGCAGACAGAGCCGCCTATCAGACCAAGACCTACTATTGCTATTTTCATTTTTGTCCTTCTTTCAGTGCGTTAAACAATTATATCAGGCTGTTGATAAACCTGTAAATTTTTATTAGAAATGGGGTTTGGGGCGTAGCCCCAAGCGGGGT
>ERZ772861.1616-NODE-1616-length-17686-cov-8.989224_pt1 | contig 17686 bp, 17 predicted proteins | sample MGYA00512135_ERZ772861 | MGnify/ENA primary metagenome ERZ772861 (study PRJEB29015, sample SAMEA2737700) | human gut metagenome | biome: human gut; feature: human-associated habitat; material: faeces | place: China | collected 2012 ...
GGAGGACCGGCTTGCGGCAGCCGGTCATTTCATACACCAGACGGAAGATCAGCTCTCCCTCACGTCCGGCGTCACAGGCATTGACGATGGTATCCACATCGGGGCGGTCCATCAGGACGCGGAGATTTTCAAAAGCGTCCTCCTTGCCCGGCGCCAACACATAGCGGAAAGGCTCCGGCAGGATGGGGAGGTCGTCATAGCGCCACTTTTTGAAACGCTCGTCATAGCCCGCCGCATCCATGGGGGAAACAAGGTGCCCTACACACCAGGAAACGATCAGGGCGTTCCCCTGAAAATAACCATCGGCCCCGGATTTAGCACCTAGGGCCGACGCGATAGATTTTGCTACACTTGGTTTTTCTGTGATTATTAGCTTCATATTTTCTCCTTTTGTGGTACAATAATTACATGGGGTGATTGATTTGGTTCTGATGAATATGTATGGTAAGATACCGGAAACGATAATTTCTAAAAAATTAGGAATTGGTATTTGTAATCCTGCACCAGATTGGGTAGAAGGATTACAAGATGATTTTGAAGAAGAACTCTTAATTCATGAACATGAGATATCTTCATTCAAAAAATCAGGATATGATACTGCCTGGGCCTCTGACCGTTATAATTTAGAAAAGATAGTGTTCCAATTAGGTTGGCAAGAAGAAGGAAAAACTTCCATGCAGATTATTGCTGAACACTTAATTGAAATCCAAGTCTTAGACTTTGATAATTCGTTATTGCAGATGAAAAACGATCATTTAGATAGCCCGACATGCGAGCCTCAATATCCAAGAAAGTTTTTGAATTTATGTTGTAAAATACAGTCGTCACAATCGGCTCAAACAGTTATTCCAAATCAAATACCTTTCTCAACTTATAACTCCGATGATTTTCAGCAAAAGCCTTTGATACTTAATTTTTTAGGAGCAATGCTACATCCGCATCCTAATTATCCGATTTCAATACCTGACTATACAGCAGGAGGGATAAAGTCTCTAGAATATATAGGTAGTCTAATTGACAATTTCTTAGTCACAGATAAAGATTTTTGGCTGTTTGATTACATAGTCAATGCCGTGTTCAACGACGAATCTCATGATGCCTATCATATATTCAAAGTGATGTCCCTTATTGAAATGCTTATTATCACTCCTAAAGGAAACGGAAAAACTGTAGGAGAACTCGAACGTAAACTTCCGCAGTTCCTTCCAGATAGAATACCTGTCGAAGAACGCGCATTGTTCTCTGAAATTGTGCGTAAACTTAGAAATAAAATTGGACATGGTGATTTTGAGGCCGTACAGCAACTATTAGACCAGTATCGCAACTCTTTTATGCAAAACTTCTGGTACGATGAATTTGAATATAGCATTGAGAACTGGACATACGGCAACATATGTATTAATCTTGATTCGGCGTTAAATGAGATTTTATGGCTAATGTTATCTGATAGGGCGCAACTAGCATCAGTTCAAATGAGTTAATAATAGGCTCTCACCGCTAATGTTTGACGGTGAGAGCTATATTTTTTAACTATTTCGTTTCCTCGTCCTCGGTTAGGTATTCTTCTTCATCCTCCAGGTCGAAATCATCCAGATCAGCGGGAACTTTCTTGCCCTGCTTCGGTTTCAGCACCAGGAAATAGACCGCCGCGCCGCCTCCGGCTGCAAGGATCAGCAGCACCGCCAGGATCGCCCCGGTATTGCTTTTCTTTTCGGGTTCCGGATTCTCCGGCTCGGTGGGCTCCGCAGCTTTCTGTTCTGTGCCAACACATTCACTAAGGTTTTTTACGCAGACCGGGCAAGTGGTATTGACCGCTCCGGCCTGGCACTTCTCCGTACAGGTGCAGACAATAGGTGTTTCCGCCTTTTCTCCATCCTCCGTAAGCGCCATGAGGTCGGCTTCATCTACCTGGTTCAGAAAATGCACGGTTTCCTCGCCCTCATCGTCACGGTCGATAATGAGATAGAACACATTGCCGTTTTTTGTTTCTACTGTAATAAACTGCTTGCCGCTGGTGGTTGGGCTACCGATATCATCAATCAGCGAAAGGTTCCCGTCCGGCGTCAAAGCGGCACCGCCATTCAGACCGCCGCCCAGCATCCCCAGCAGATTTTCCAGCGTTTCCGCGTCCAGAGAGAAAGAACCTTCCCCGGAACCAGCCTCGCCGTCACTTACCGTCATGTAGCCGGAATAGACATAGCCGACTTTCTCCGGCAGGATGACCTTCAGCCAGTCGCCGTCCGTGCCGATCACCTTCACGGTCGTTCCGTTGGGAAGCTGGGTGAAGGCGGTGTAGTCCATTCCCGCACCCGTGCGGACATTCAGATTGCCGCCGCCCGTGGTGACGGTGCCGGTCTGCCCGGAGTCATTTTCGCCGGAACTGAACTGGATACCATCCTCGGTGACGGATACCGTGACCTGGCTGCCTGCCAGAGCGGAAAGCAGATCAGAAACATCTCCAGCCGTTTCCTGTTCAGCCACGGACTCCGTGCTTTCCTCGCCGCCGCTGGCAAAGGCGGTGACAGAAAAAGCGGCAGTGCTGAGCACCACCGCCAAAAGAGCCGATACCATTTTTGTCATAAAGTTATGCTTCATCCTCGTATCCCTCCGTTTCCTCATTCTCGGTGTTGCCCTCCTGCAGCATACCTTCCGGCAGGGAGATCATACCGCTGGCATAGGCTTTCAGGAAGGCGGTCAGTTCCTTGTTATCCATCTTCACGGCTTTCACCATGCGGACGATTTCCAGATTTTCTTCCTCCGCAAGCTGGGCCTCCAGCGCACGAAGGCGTTTCTGCTGCTCCGCGATCTTTTCTTTGGTTTTCGCAATGTCATTGCGGATCTTCTGTGTCGTTGCCATAAATCAAATTACCTCCATATCGTTTTTTAGTTGTAGGGCGGTCGCCCGAAAGCGTAAAAGTGGGATTGCCAGTAGCTTGTGTTGATATCTGCATACTGAATGGGGTCGCCGCAGTGCAGCATTTTTCCACCGCCCACATAGATACCCACATGGGAAACGCCCGGTGTATCGTAAGTGCCGACGAAAAAGATCAGGTCGCCGGGTCTTGCGTTGGCAGAGGATACCGGGGTGGAAATGTTGTAGAGCCCCTGGGCTCCCAGCCTGCCCGTATTGCAGACGCCGCTTTGCGTCAGCGCCCAGGATACGAAGCCGGAGCAATCAAAAGAAGTGTTCGGATTGCTGCCGCCCCAGACATAAGGATAGCCGATGTACTTCTCCGCCTCGGTAATGAGCGCTGCAAAGGTTTCATCTTCCAGTGCGGAAGGCGGAATATCATAGGTGGTGGGTGGTTTGGTGTACTTGTCTACATAGCCGGAGCCTGGGAACAAATCTTCCCGGTTCCCCAGCGTTGCCATATAGACCGCATACAGGGAAAGCGTTTCTTCGTCCATGATGTAGACCGGCACATGGGAAAGGTCGAAGTTTTCCAGCTTCACCTTGCAGATATAGTAGTTGTACGGTACTTCCACGTCATAGTCGTTTCCTTCGCTGTCTGTCCGTGTCTCCGTCCGATAGCGTACCTCCACTTCCACGGTCTGCGTCAGGATGTACTGCTTTTCAAAGAGCATTTGCAGCTCCGCCTGAACCTCGTCGATGGTGAACACCCCTTCATGGAACGCCGTGAGAATGGAGATCAGCACATAAGGGTCATGCTCGATCTCATCCAGATCAAAACGGTATTCGTCATATCCGGGGTGCAGAGCCTCATAGTGGTCCAGCTCATATTGAAGCTCCTGCTCCAGTTCGCAGTAGGCCGCCTCCGCAGCCAGCATATCCGCATCCTCGGAGAGATAAGAGGAAGTAAATACACCGCCCACACCGGAGCCCGCCATCATGGAACAGGAAGATACCCCGCCAAACAGCAGAGCAACACAGGCGCCAATGCCGATCACCAACAGAACCGCCCGGCTATGATGCTTGATGTAGAGAAAGGTTTCCTTGAATGCGTCCTTTGCTTTCTGTGCCGCACTTTTCGCCGTGGCCGCTGTGTTCTTTGCGGTTTTCTCTGCCTGTCGCAGCTCCTTTGCATAGTTCCGCTTGATCCGCTGTTTCTGCAGAAAGCGGGATACCGGGTTAGAAGCTGCCAATGCAGGATCATCATGCAGTGCCTTTTGGTAAAGGTAGTCGGCGTTTGCCTTAAAAGAAGCCTGCTCTGCCTTCGCCGCGTCACGCCAGGGCTTTGTGCGGTGATGGTGGACGGCGGCACGGACTTTGCCTTTTCCGTAGGCAAGCCCGCGTTCCGTCAGCACCTCGCCCTTGTGTCCAGCCTCAACACCCACATTTTCCTGTTCCACCTCATGCACCTTCGCATGGGCGGCGTGGGCGATCTCATGGACCGGTCGGGAAAGTGGATTGTACCGCAGGCGTCCGTTGGGGCGTTTCTCCACTTCTTCAAAGTGAAGCTGCGTTTTGCCTTTTCCGGCTGTCTCGTCAAAAACACGCTCGGTACGGAGAACTTTCTTTGTGGGGATAGCGGCCTTTGCCGCGTCCAGCCTGTCCGCCGCACGGTCGGAACGGTCGATGTACTTTCCAAGTGCGGGATCGGCACGTTCTTCCTCGGTAAATTGCAGACGGGAGGACGGGCGCTGCCTTGCGGCAGAACCATCCCGCACCGCCTGGGTGTCAGCCTTTTCCGCCTTTCGTGCGCTTTTCTTCTCATGGTGCTCCGCCGCACGCAGGGCAAGGTCAGCCGCAGCGCCAGCGGATTCTTCCGAAGAAGCGGACAGTTCCGTTTCCGGCTCCCGGCTGCTGATATGTTCCACCTCGCCCGTGGCAAGGTTTTCCGATACCGCACCGTCACGGGTCATTTTCTGCGTGATCTTATCGGTCGCTTTCAGTTCCCTCATAGGCAGTCACCTTCCTTTCCATAGGGGCAAAAGTCGCCGCAGGTGCCATTCTCGATCATGGCGATATAGCGGAAAATGGGATAGGCCTGGGGCGGGCAGACCGCATTTCCCAATGTTTTCAGCCGCAGCGCCCGGTCATCCATGCGCTCGGTCATGCGGGGGATTCCTTCTGGCTCGGCGGCCCAGAGGATACGTCCGTCCATCCTTTCGGGAAGCCCATGAGCCATTCCACCCAATCCGGGTTCAGTGCTGCCGTTTCGGACACCGGCTGTTCCTGGGAGATGATCTGCGCCGACAGGTTCCCGTCCTTCTTCGCCGGATCGAAGGCCGACGGCTTCAAGGTCGAGCGGAAACCGTCCGACGCCACCGGGGTCAGATAGAATACCGCCGCCGACAGGCTGAGGCTCCAGATCGCCCCGTTTCGGTTCCTCTTGCGGAATATCCCATTGTCCGACAGGAACACATCCAGGCTTGCCGCGTCCCTGGCGGTGTTGTTGTCGGAGGCAAGGGGTGTGGGAAACATCAGCCGCGACGATAAAAGTTCGCTGGCGCTCATGCCATGCGCCGACACCGCAAGCCGGAAATACGAATGGGAGAACAGCGTATCCCGCTTTTGCCAGGTCAAAGATCGTTTTGTCGAGCCCCATATTGATGAAGCCAGCAACATTTTCCCCAAGCACCCAACGGGGCCGCAGCTCGGTAATAACGCGGCACATTTCCGGCCACAGGTAGCGTTCATCCGCAAAGCCCTTCCGTTTTCCGGCGGTGGAGAAGGGCTGACAGGGAAAGCCGCCTGAGATAACGGTAACTGTTTCAAGTCCTGTTTTTTCAAAAAACGCCTCCTTCGTAAAAGTAGTAATATCCCGGAACCTGGGAACATCCGGCCATCGTGCGGAGAGGACGGAGTGCGGAAAATCCGCCCACTCACACTGGCAGACGGTTTCAAACCCGGCAGCCTCCGCCGCCAGGTCCAGACCGCCAATGCCGGAAAACAGGCTCACATGGGTCATTTTTGTTTCAATCTTTTCGTTCACCTCCTGCTTTTGGGCATAAGAAACCCCGCTTCGTTTGTGAAGCGGGGTTTCTCCTTACCATATATTTAAGTTGTTCTTTGCTTGTACAATGCTCTTTAAGTAAGTAATTTGTGCCGTTTTAATTTCATCAAATGTCTTTGTGGAATCAGTTGCCAGCACCTGCTCGATAACACTTATATATTTCTTAGTTGCTTTTCTCACGAGATTTCGCAATTCATCCACCGATGTACGTGTAATTTGTGTTACGCTTCCTTCGTGAACTGCCTCACTCCGATCATGATAATGATTTTTTACATCATCATAGATAGATTTCATTTCGGCATCGGAACTACCAAGAAACACTGCCATACGTTTAGATAACATTACTTTTTTATCGCCATAATCATTATGCAAAAACATTACTTCCAGAGGTGTCATCATGTTTTTATAGTTAGTTGCATCGTCCAGAGTGTGATATGTGTATTCTAATTCATCAATCACTACTGGCTTCAGCATTTGACACGCTTGTTCATGATTATAAAGCAAATCATTTAGTAACAGCACCTCAGCGGGTGTAATAATCATAGGGTATCGAATAAGAGTTATGATATCCTCAACATAAGTGTCAATTACACGATTCATTTTACATATTCCTGCCTGGGTATTGTAGGTGTAAAACGAATGTTTTCGTGCAATCTCACCTTCTTTGAACAAATGTAGCAACGAGAAAAAACGGAACACTTTTGACTCGATTTCATCATGTATGGGAGCTATTATTTCATCGAAGTCAGACCCATTCAGAAATGCGACTGCATTTGCAGGTTTATCATGCTCAACAACCCGAGATGAGTTTTGCTCTAAGCAGACGATGTAAGGTTTCTCTCCAGTTTTAATTGCACCCATGTATTCAGATAATACTTGACCACGGCTATTTGTAATTCTGTCCTTGTGTACATAATCCTCTAAATAGATTTCTCTAAACGAGAAGTTCTCCGGCGGTTGGACCAGCATAATAGACTGGTCGCCAATAATGGGAATAGACACAGATATGTTGATTGTTATATTAAAAGATGGTGTATTCACAAAATCACCTCAAACATTTTATTTTATATTTTATCACATCCCTACTTGTAATAATAGACACATTCTGCAAATTATTTGGCTTTATGGTGGAAAGGCTCAAAGGCGCTGTCCAGCTCCGCAAGGACCGCCTCCATATCCGCCGTGACCGCCTTGTTTCTGGCGATCAGCCGGTTCATCACATCAAAGAAGGTTTCACCTTCCTGTTTTTCTTCTGTATGCAAATAGCGGGGATCATTCATGTTCGTTTTCTCCTTTCCCGGTTTCACCAAGTTTTGTCGTCATAATGCTGTAAAGTTCATTGTCCTTCGGGAAGTCATCCACAAAAGGCAGGATCACATTGCCGAAGAAGATCAGCCCCTCGCCGGGGCCTGCGTTGCTGATATGCGCCGCCTGCTGGTTGGAGATATTCAGGCGCTCGCAGAGGATTTTCCTGTCTCCGCTGGCCTGGTTCAGAAGGTACACAAAATCGCTGTTTTCAAAGATGTTCTCGATCTCCGGGGAGGAAAGCAGGTCCTTGATGTTCTGCGTGATCCCCGTGGGGATACCGCCCCATTTGCGAAAGCGTTTCCAAATCTCCACGCTCCAGGAACCAACTTCACCGCGCAGAAGAAGGTGGAACTCGTCCACGAAGTACCAGGTGGATTTGCCCTGATCCCGGTTTTGGGAAACACGGTTCCACACCTGGTCCTGGATCACCAGCATACCCAGGCTTTTGAGCTGCTTTCCCAGCTCCTTGATATCAAAGCAGACAATACGGTTGTTGATATCCACATTGGTACGGTGGTTAAAAACATTCAGGCTGCCATGCACATACAGTTCCAGTGCCGCCGCGATCCGCTGCGCCTCCGGCTCCGGCTGCCGTTTGATCTCGTCATACAAATCTTCCAGCAGCGGCATATTCTCCGGGCGGGGGTCTGCGATATAGGGGCGGTACACGATCCGCACAGCACGGTCAATGACCGTCTTTTCCACCGGCTCCAGACCGTTCCGTCCGCCTGCCGCCAGTTCGCAGAACGACAGGATAAAGTCAGATTTCAACGCCAGCGGGTTATCGTCCTCGCTGTAATTGAGGTTGATATCCATAGGGTTCACATACTGCGTGCTGGTAGGCGAGATTTTGATGACCTGTCCTTCCAGACGGTTCACCAACGGAAAATATTCAGCCTCCGGGTCGCAGATCAAGATATCGTCCTTTGTATTCAGGAACACACCCACGATGGAACGCTTTGCGGAAAAACTCTTGCCGCTGCCGGGCGTACCTAAGATCATGCCGTTGGGCGTTTTCAGCTTTTTGCGGTCAGCAAGGATCATGTTGCCGGAAGTGGCATTGAGCCCGTAGTAGAGGGCTTCGCCGCCGTGGAAAATCTCCTGTGTGGTGAAGGGAACGAACACCGCCACCGCCGAAGTGGTAAGTCCGCGCTGTATCTTAATGCGGTTGACACCCAGGGGCAGAGCCGACACGAAGCCGTCCTCCTGCTGAAAGTCCAGCCGCACCAGGGAGCAGTTATATTTCTGCGCCACGCTTGCCGCACGGAGAAGGTCATTCTCCAGCTTTTGCTTGCTGTCTGCAAAGTTCACCACCAGGAAGGTCATCAGGAACATTCGCTCATTTCTGCTTTGCAGGTCACGGAGGATATTCTTTGCCTCGCCTGCGTAGGTGGCAAGATCGGTGGGGATGATATCCATATCGAAACCTTCCCGCACTGCCTTTTTCTGTGCGTCGATCTTCATACTGTCAATGTCAGTGATCTTCCGCTTGACCGTTTTGATTGCCTCGTTCTGGTCCATGCTGCGGATATGGAGGCTGACAAGCAGCCCGCTGTCCGTATCCAGCAGCTCGGTGAGCATACGGTCATCCATTTCCGGTGCGCTGATCTGCAGAAAGGACACGGCACAGAATTTATCCGCCATCGTGAACTTCCGTGCTTCACCGAAGCGGAAGGAAGATGGTGCGATAAAATCCTGAACCGACAGGCCGGAAGGGGCAAGCCAGCTCCATTCAAAGGCAAACCGTTCCCCGTCCGGGTGCAGGATGCCGTGGAGCGTTTCCAGCCACTCCTTGCCGCCAAGCTCCTTTGCCAGAGCACCCATGACCTTGAAATGGTTGAGGGCATCCATGACGATCCGGGAAAATCGTGCCCGTGCGGTTTTGCTGTCCCGTGCCTCGATGGTGAGGGTCAGATACTTTGTTTTGATAAGACCGTTGTTGCCCCGTTCAAGCTGCTTGCGGAGCATTTGCGTGTAAAGCTCACGGATATGGTCGAAGTGATCTCCCTGCGCCGCGATCTCGATACGCTTCACAAAATCCTCCCGGTTCATGCGGCGGCTCACAAGGGAGAGCTGCATCCCGATAGAAGCGTCATGGGCGTTATACATATCGCAGAGGGCTTCAAAGATCGCCGTCTGGTCGTCAGGCTTTGCAAGCTGATAATTCACATCCTCGAACTCGATACACTTCGACCAGGTGTGGTCGTCCAGCTTGCACAGACCGTCCGGGTACATCTGGCGGAACGGTAAGGTGTCCTGTGCGGAATGTACCTTGCCGTCGCCTCTGGCGGTTTCCAGGATACGGCTGATCTCACGCTTTTCTGCGGCGGTGAGCTTTACCGCTGGTTTTGCCGCCTGCCGTGCCTGCGGCTCTGGCTTTCGCTTTCTGAACAATGGCTTTCACCTCCTTTTCCGCCTGGGCCTGCCGCTCCAGGGCTGCGTAGAAATTGTTTGTCTGGTAAGGCCGTTCCTTCGTCCGCAGGAACATACAGCGGATGACCTGTCCGGCCACCACCTCCAGGGGTTGACCATGCCGCTCATACATGGCAAGTAGAAAGAACGGGAGCATGACGATAATCATGCAGAACGCGGCGGCGCTGTTGCTGGCCGTGCGTCTGAGCAAAAAGAAAAGCGGTACTCCGATGAGTGCCGCCGCTCCGAAACATATAAGCTGCCGTTTGGTAAGCCCAAACAGCACTTTGGATTTTACTTTCGTCAAATCCTTTGGAATGGTTACATACGCCAATTTATCAAGCCTCCTTAATGCGCTCCGAACAGGCTCTTAGAGAGGCTGCCGGTCTTGAACAGGGCGAAGCACAGCAGGACCGTGTAGCCCATGCAGGCCCATATCGCGCCTGAGATATTTCCGTCCGTGGCGATACTCTGTACCAAAACAGAGTAGATTCCCACGCACACCATGATTAGAAATGCCTGGAACGCCAATGCAAACAGGGATTTCAAGTAGTTCTGTCCTGTATGGCTCCAATCCCGGTTTGTCATAGTGGCAAGCGGAATCGGTCCAACGGAAGTTGTCAAATACACCTCGATCATGCGGCCGTAGATGACAAGCATGATACAGATGGAAAGGGCGTTCATGGTAAGCCCCACGAAAAGGGACTGGAACCACAGCCCGAACAGTTCTCCCGTGCCCAGGGCTTCAAGCTGCGCCTCCATATCCGTGATGACGCTGCTGATATCAATGGAGGTATTCCCGATGATGACGCCTGCGCTACTGTTTACAACGCTTTGCCCCACATCGAAGATACCCATGACGATGTTCCATGTGTTCGTCACAATGAGAACGGCACAGAAGGTTTTGAAAATCCACTTGAAGAACATCCAGGTATCTACATCCGATGAATATTGTCAAGACGGTTTTTCAAATGAAACTGTAAATACTTTGCGAACGATACGGATTCACAGGGATTTTCGGGCAGGAATATCTTGAAATCAGGGGGGGAAAATCAATGCCTGCCGGATTCGTGAAGTATATGCCGTCTGCGCGTATGGATTGCACCGTTCCGCGATTCGCGGTGTCGTGCCGCTGGTACGCGGTTTCGCGTGATCTTTTGCGGTTTGGCTGATTATCGTCCGATTCCACGAAATACAAAGGTGCGTCCTGCGTACAGGGCATCGAATGTGTTGCTCAAAATCGCCAGAAACGGAAAAAGCCCTGTGCCGCGCTCAATACGCAGCACAGGGCTAAAGTTGATTTGGAGATGTCAAAGTGAGTGGAGTTGTTCACAACGCTTAACTTTTGCCGCAATACCTTTTCCCAATTTTCAAGCTGTCGGATTTTCTTCTTCCCGTCCTCAATCTCGGCAGTCAATTCCTCGCGGGTTTTCTCTCTCGGTTTCGTCATAGCTGGCCGCTCCTTTCTGCCTGTCGGCATAGAAAAAGGACAGTCGATTTTCTCGGCTGCCCTTTCGATATGAGATAGATTATTCAGTTTGCGGCGGGGTCTTGTTCTGATACTTCTTCATCAGAAGTCTGGCTGTCAGGAAGCGGGTCATATCCGTCTGGGTTTCCGTCAAGCTTCATACCTGTTTCGTCACTAAAAGAAGTTAAGTCCAAATTCCCGTTTTCTGTCAGCTTCTGGATAACTTCTGCCAACTGATTTTTTATTGTTTCGCTATCATCTTTCATGCCGCCATTTTCCAGATATACCTTGCAATCGCCAATCTCAAAGGTCGCATAGTAAATAGCATTTTGCTCGCCTCGGCTGTTCGGGTCTGTTACAAAATATCCTGCGACTATGGTTATACCGTTGATTTCAGAGACTTTCTCCGTTCCAACAATTACAGTATCAAGCAACTGCACATCTGATGTTGAAATGATTACTTTCACATTTCCGACTTGTCCCTCAAATCCAATCAGTTCTTGTGAACCGCCTGCGTCTATATCGCTATTTAGAAAAATTGCATTGGCTGTAACAGGTAAATCCGAAAATAAAGCTAAGGTTTCATCTTCTGTAAGTGGCTTTGTAGTTACATCTACATCTAAAGCCAAAGAACCGCCAACATTATCAGACTTCACAAAAACAATTTTTTCCCCGTTATTCAATGTGGCTATATCGGTATGACTGCCAAATAATCCACTTTGAAACAATCCCACACCTAAGACGGTTACAGCTACAAAACAGGCTGCAATAGCTCCCCATTTAGCCCAAACTGGCTTTTTTGCTTTCTTCTTGTAGCTGATAGCTTCATCAACATACTTGCTGTCAAGCTCGCTCATGGCTTCGGAAAACTTCTTTGAGTTCATACGAATACCTCTCTTTCTGCTAAATAGCTTTTCATTTTTTGTCGGATACGGGTCAGCCGGACGGAGATATTTTTCTCCGAAAGCCCTACAAACTCGGCTATGTCTTTACAGCTATCGGAAAACCAATAGCGGCGCATGAAGATAACGCGGTTCTCGACGGTCAGCGTGTCCAGAAAACTTTCAATGATACGGGCTAACTCTCTGGCTTCAATCTCGGCTTCCACTGTGTTCGGGTCTGCTATACAGGCTTCGATTTCCTCCATAGCAATCGTGTAAGTGCTGTTTCGCTTGGCTGCTTCCTTTCTGTAATAGATTTTCAGTGAAATGTTCCGAACGATTTTACAGATATAGGTCAGAAGTGGGTGGGGGTTCGCCGGGGGGATTGCGTTCCATGCTCCTAAGTAAGCGTCGTTGACACATTCCTCCGCGTCCTGCCTGCTGTTAACAATGTTATACGATAACTTGTGGCAGACTTTACCGTATTTTATATCCAGCTCTCGTATGCCCTGCTCTGAACGCTCAAAGAATAATTCGATGATTCCTGCATCTTCCATCACTTGTACCGCCTCCTTTCCGGCTTCACCTGTATATTACGGCTTTGACCGCAAATACTACATGATTTTCAAGGCTTTTCCAAAAATTATAGCAGAATTTTGAGAGCGCTTCTACCCATGCCGCTTACGTTGCTTTTCCGCCGCTTCGCTTGCCGAATTGCGGCGTCTGCCGTTTGGCGGTGCGGCTGCTCCGACGAGCGGGGCTTCGTACAAAAAAGAGACGAGGCGGCCGGATGGCTGCTTCGTCTCCTGACGTTTTGTCGGGGCGCGATGGCGCCTGTATTGCCGCCGCTCCTCCCAAACATACTCCGTCCCTGAATACAAGCTCTGCGCCGCAGGCTACGGCTCCGAGAACCGCTCGTTCTCCGGCTCCGCCGCGTCGGCAGCGCGGCGCTCCGTCTCCGCAAGGGCGGCGCGGTGACCGGTGAGCGCCGCAAAGGGCGCGAACTGCGCCGCGCGGTCGCGCATGGGCATCCGCGGATGCGTCTGCGGCTCGGGATGCGGCAGGTCGATGATATCGTCGTATTTTCCGCTCATGCCTTGTGTCCTCCGATCTGGCGGTTCCGCTCGCGTGCGGTCGCCCCGTCAAGGTAGCTGCCGCCGCTGAGGATGGCATTTTTGCCGTACTTCTTCTTGATGCCCAGCATGGCCTCCTGGATCCGGCGCTCCCGCTCCTGCTTGACTTCCTCCTCCCGAAGCTGCCGCTCCTGCGCCGCGGGATCGTCAAAGAGGCTGAACTGTACCGGCTGCTCCGGCTCGCGCAGGATATCCTCCTCGCGCATGAGCCGGTTGGCGGTGACGGTCAGACGGCGGACCGTCAGCTTCGGGTCGGCCTTTTCGTCATAGATGCCGAGCACGGCGTCCACGATGCGGCGCACCGAGGATGTTTTCTGCCCCAGCGTCGCTGTGCCGTGCGCGTGCTTCGGAATTTTTCGGCCGTAAGGGTCGAGCACCGTCTCGCCGCGGTAGCTGCCGCTTGCCGTGTTTTCAATGTCGTATCCGACCGTCAGCGTGAGCTGGTCGGTCACGATCCGCTTTTCCAGCAGCTCCAGCGCGACCGCCTCGGCCATCTCCCGCACGACGAGCCGCGCCTTGTCATAGGGATAGGGGCATTGCAGCACCTGACCGGAGCTGATGCTGTTCGTTTCCGGCCGGTAGGCCTTGATGTCCGCCATGCGGCACGGCTCCCAGCCCCAGGCGTGGTCGATGAGCAGCTCGGCATTGACGCCGAATAGCTTATAGAGGAGTCCCTCGTTATAATACTCGTTCGGCTTCCCGATGGAGCAGCGCGCGACGTCGCCCATCGTATACAGCCCGTGCTCCTCCAGCTTTTTCGCATAGCCGCGGCCCACGCGCCAGAAGTCCGTCAGCGGACGGTGCTCCCAAAGCAGCGCGCGGTAGCTCCGTTCGTCGAGCTGCGCGATGCGCACGCCGTTCTCGTCCGGCGGAACGCGCTTGGCCATCATGTCCATGGCCACCTTGCAGAGATAGAGGTTGCTGCCGATGCCCGCCGTCGCCGTGATGCCCGTCGTGTGCAGCACGTCGAGAATCATGGCCCTCGCCAGCTCGCGAGCGGTCGTGCGGTAGGTCTCCAGATAGCCGGTAACGTCCATCAGCACCTCGTCGATGGAGTAGGTGTGGATATCCTCGGGCGAAATATACTTTAGGTAGATGCCGTAGATCTGCATACTGACCTCGATGTATTTCGCCATGCGCGGCGGCGCCACCAGATAGTCGACCGCGAGGGACGCGTCGGCCTTCAGCGCGAGGTCGTCCGCGCTCTTTCCGGTCAGCCGTCCGCCCGGCGCGCGGCGCTGCCGTTCGGCGTTGACCTGCCGCACACGCTCGACCACCTCAAAGAGCCGCGCACGGCCCGGGATGCCGTAAGCCTTCAGCGCCGGCGATACCGCGAGGCAGATGGTCTTTTCCGTGCGGCTCGGGTCTGCCACCACAAGGTTCGTCTGCATCGGGTCCAGGCCGCGCTCCATGCACTCCACGGACGCGTAATACGACTTGAGATCAATGGCGATATAGGTCCGCTCGTTTTGCGGCATGGCGCAGCCCTCCCCTCTGTCGGACAGTATACCACAACGTTTAAATTAGAACAAGAGTTTTATTTTGTAATATTTTAGCGCCGGAAGTATCGTTCAGCGGGTGAGGGCGTCGAGCTCATCGACCAGCTCGCCGAACATGGCGAGCGCGGCGTCGACCGGCGCGGGGGTGCTCATATCCACGCCCGCGAGCTTCAGAAGCGAGATAGGGTCGGTGCTGCTGCCGCCGGAAAGGAAGCGCTTGTAGTCCGCAACGGCAGGCTCGCCCTCGCGCAGGATGCGATCAGCCAGAGCGACCGCGGCGGAGAAGCCGGTGGCGTACTGGAACACATAGTAATTGTAATAGAAGTGCGGGATGCGCGCCCACTCGAGCGCGATCTGCGCGTCGCTGATCATGTCGGGGCCGAAGTAGAGGCGGTTGAGCGCGAGGTATTTTTCGTCCAGCGCGTCAGCGGTCAGCGTCTCGCCGCGCTCTGCCATGCGTCCCAGCTCGCGCTCGAACTCAGCAAACATCGTCTGGCGGTAGACCGTGCCCTTGAACTGGTCAAGGAAATGATTGATGAGGTAGGCCCGCTCGCGCTTATCGGTGCTTTTGTTCAGCAGATGACGCATGAGCAGCACCTCGTTGCAGGTCGAGGCGACCTCGGCGACGAAGATGACGTAGTCGCTCGTGCAGACGGGCTGATGCTTGCAGCTCAGATAGCTGTGCATGGCGTGGCCCATCTCGTGCGCGATGGTGAACTGGCTGTCGAGGTCGTCGGTCTGATTGAGCAGAACATAGGGGTGCGGGCGCGCGATGCCGGAGGAGTACGCGCCGCCGCGCTTGCCGACGTTGGGATACACGTCGAGCCAGCGATGGTCGAAGCCCTCGCGCAGCATGGCGGTATAATCCTCGCCGAGCACGGCGAGCGCGTCGAGCACGGTGGCCTTCGCCTGCTCAAAGGGGATCTCCTCCGCCACGTCGGGGACGATGGGCGTATAGACGTCGTACATATGCAGCTCGTCCACGCCGAGCAGACGGCGGCGCAGGGCGACATAGCGGTACATCTTGTCGAGGTTCGCGTGGACGCTCTCGATGAGGCTGTCGTAAACGCTCACCGGCACCTCGGTCGCGTCGAGCGCGGCGTCGAGCGTGGAGGGGTACCTGCGCGCGTTCGCAAAAAAGCGGAGCTGCTTGAACTGTGCGTCAAGCGTCGCGGCGAGCGTATTGCGATAGCCGCCGAGCGTGGCGTAGTAGGTCTCAAACGCATTGCGGCGCAGTGTGCGGTCGCCGCTCTGGAGCAGGGGAACAAAGGTCGCATCGGTCAGCGGCTGCTCCGCGCCCGCGCCGTCGGTCACGGCGGGAAAGCGGAGGTCGGCATTGTGGAACACGCCGAAGATGGCGTCGGGGCTGTCGGCCATCTCGCCGGCACTCGCCAGCAGCGCCTCGCACTCCGGGGAGAGGATGTGCGCCCTGCGGCGGCGGACCCGCTCGATGGGGCGGCGATAGGTCGTCAGCTCCGGCTGCTCGGCGTAGAAGCGCGTGAGCGTTTCATCGCTGAGTGCAAGCAGCTCGCTCGCGGCGAACGCGCCCGCGCCGGAGAGCGTGACGGAAAGGCTCAGCGCCTTGCCGCGCAGGTCCTGATAAAAGCCGTTCGAGGTATCCTCGTCCGCCTTGCAGTTGGCGTAGCCGTAGAGCCGGCCGACGCGGACATTCAGCTCATCGTCGAGCCGGAAATAGGCCAGCAGCGTCTCCGCGCTCTCACCGAGGCGGCCCCGATAGGCAGCGACTGCTTCGGCATAGGGCTTGAGCGCCTCGTACTCGGCCCTCCACGCCTCGTCCGAGGGGAAAATGTCGGTGAGATCCCAGGTAAACTCGGCAGCGACCTCGCTGCGCTTGCGAATCGGCTTAGACATAAAATAACCTCCGTCGGGGAAAATTTCTTGTCCCTATTATGTGCAAAAAAGGCGCGGCACGCAAGCCTTTTTTGGCGCACGCCGCGGCAAATTTCGTTTTTGCTTGCCGCAGCCTGGCGGTAAATTGGATCTCGTCGCCGCGATCCGGATGCGTTTTCCGGAAAACGCTTGACTTTTACGCATCAAAGCTTTAGAATAACAAAGTCCTGACCGCTGCGGGTCGGGGCTTTGCTATGATTACGGAAGGAAGCGGGCCGCCTCGCCGGGATACGGACGGCCCAAGGGGAGAACACCATGAAGCACGCGAAAAACACAAAGAGCTTTGCCAGCCGCTGGGGCTTTATTCTGGCCTCGGTCGGCTCGGCGGTCGGTATGGCAAACGTATGGGGCTTTCCCAACAAGCTGGGCAGCAACGGCGGCGGGGCCTTTTTGCTGATCTACCTGCTGTTCGTGTTCATTTTCAGCTACGTCGGCCTGCCGGCGGAGTTTGCGATGGGCCGCCGCGCGGCGACCGGCACGCTGGGTGCCTATGAAAATGCCTGGGCCACGCGCGGCAGGAGCGCGGGCAAGGCCGGCGGACTGCTCGGCTGGCTGCCGCTGGCGGGCTCCATGTGCATCGCCATCGGCTACGCTGTCATCGTGACCTACATTCTCAAGGCGCTGGTGGACTCCCTCCTCGGTACGCTCATGACCGCAGACACCGCCGCGTGGTTCGGAGCCTTCTCCGGCACGCCCTACTCGGTCATTCCCTATCACATCGTCGTGGTCGTCGGCACGCTGCTGACGCTCTTCCTCGGCGCACACAGCATCGAAAAGACCAACAAGGTCATGATGCCGCTCTTTTTCCTCATCTTCCTCGTTCTGGCGGTGCGCGTGGCGCTGCTGCCGAACGCGGCAGAGGGTTACCTTTTCATGTTCACCCCGCGCTGGGAGGCTCTGACCGACCCGATGATCTGGATCTGGGCGATGGGGCAGGCGTTCTTCTCGCTGTCCGTCACCGGCAGCGGTATGATCGTCTACGGCGCATACCTCTCCAAGGACGAGGACGTGGTGGACGTCGCGCAGCATACGGCGCTCTTTGACACCATTGCCGCCGTGGTCGCGGCACTGGTCATTATCCCCGCCTGCTTCTCCTACGGACTGGACGTCGGCGCGGGCCCGAGCCTGCTGTTCGTTACGTTGCCGACCATTTTAC
>ERZ772861.1619-NODE-1619-length-17681-cov-6.754000_pt1 | contig 17681 bp, 22 predicted proteins | sample MGYA00512135_ERZ772861 | MGnify/ENA primary metagenome ERZ772861 (study PRJEB29015, sample SAMEA2737700) | human gut metagenome | biome: human gut; feature: human-associated habitat; material: faeces | place: China | collected 2012 ...
ATGCTTTGTGTTGGAATAAGTCTGCGACCTCTTTCTTAGCATTTGGAGCGGCAAACGCTATGACAGAAAATCATTTCTATCTGCCACTCGCTAACATATCAAAAATAGGCACCTATACTTACTTTCCGGGTGGCGGCTTATCTATCACGGACAATCACGGAAAAGTATATAAATTTTCGTTCAAGAAAAGAAAAGAGTTCAATGCTTTTTATTCGTATTTGCAAAAATACATGGAGATTATATAAAATGATTATTGCGATCATAACACCGATATCGTTAGCGTCACTGCGGGTGCCAAATTGGATAAAAACGATATAATAAAGCGAGAGGAGAGTTTTTATGCTGACTTTTGTGATTATATGCTGTATCATCGGGCTTGTAATCTTAGGGGACGGGGTTGCAGTTCTTATCGCACTCGCCGCCGTTGGTATTTTGCTTTTTGTTGTTATCGTTTTGGTCAATAACGATCTTGCCAAAAGGGGAAAGGAAGTTAGGAAAATAACACATTACAAAACGAGAACCTATGATGACGGCTTCGGTAAATATACCGTCGATATCAAAGAGGAAGAGTATGTGGTCGTGCCCAAAGACGAGGGAAATGATAAAAAATAATTCGGCACATACAACAGGGTGTGTGTAAACAGTCAACAGGGACTATCTCAGCGGAGGTAGTCCCTTTCTTTTTGGAGGTAGAAATGAACAAGGATTTAGTCAAAAATATTTTCTCAAAAATAAAAAAGACCCCTGCGGATATTACCGCCTATGAGGATTTGTTCTCGCTTTGTCGGAATATCGAGCGGGAGGACTTTTCGCTTGCCCATTCAACCAACGAGAGATTGAGAAGAGAAATTTCGGAAGCGATAAAGCGCCGTGAGAATGTCGAGGGGTTCTTTGAACTCTACAAAAAGACATTACTCTTTGACGCACCGCACTCTTTCGATTCGTATCTTCTCTATCTCGAAATAAACCGTGTTCCGAAAGAACGGTTCTATCAGCCTCGGCGGAAGGTCTTGAAGAACGTGGTAGATGCTTTGCAGGATTTGGTTAACGATAAGTTAGACGAGCTCTTTTTGTCCGAGCCTCCGCGTGTCGGGAAAACGACACTTCTCATGTTCTTTGTTACATGGCTGATCGGTCGCAACAGTGAATCTTCCAATCTGTATTCCGCATACTCGGACACTATCACCAAAGCTTTCTACAACGGCGTGTTGGAGACAATACAAGACCCCGCTACATATCTGTGGAAAGATGTTTTCCCGAAAGCAAAGATCGTTCAAACCAACGCACAGGATGAGACTCTGAATATTGACCGAAAAAAGAGATACCCTTCTCTGATCTGCCGCTCCCTCTACGGAACATTGAACGGCGCGTGTGACTGTAACGGTGTGCTGATATCGGATGACCTTATCGGCGGTATCGAAGAAGCTCTGAACAAAGATCGTTTGGTTGCCGCGTGGAGCAAGGTGGACAACAACCTCCTGACCCGTGCAAAGGAGAAAGCGAAAATACTGTGGTGCGGTACGCGCTGGTCGATGGTTGACCCCGCGGGAATCCGCATGGATCTTCTCGAAAACGACGAGCGCTTTCGCGGGCGGCGCTATCGGATCATCAACCTTCCCGCGCTCAACGAAAACGATGAGAGCAATTTTGATTATGCCTACGGTGTTGGATTCAACACTGATTATTACTTACAACGGCGTGCTTCTTTCGAGCGTAATAATGACATGGCATCGTGGCAGGCGCAGTATATGGGCGAGCCGATAGAGCGTGACGGTGCATTGTTCTCCCCCGGAGAGTTTCGATATTATAACGGAGTTCTGCCGGACGAAGAGCCTGATAGAATATTTATGGCGGTTGACCCTGCTTTCGGCGGGGGAGATTTTGTTGCGTCTCCCGTGTGCTTTCAGTACGGTGATGATATTTATGTGCACGATGTTGTTTATGACAATGGGGATAAAAAGATAACGCAGCCGCTCCTCGCACAGGCTGTAATCAAATACAATGTCGCGGCGATGCAGATCGAAGCGAACAAATCCACAGAAGCTTACAAAGAGGGGGTGCAGGAAGAACTGCGAAAGCAAGAGCGTCGAATTAATCTCACAACGAAAGCGGCACCCTCCGATAAAGCAAAGTATCAGCGTATTTTTGATAAAGCCCCGGATATTCGGGAAATGATGATTTTCCGAGAGTCCGGCAAGCGTAGCAAGGCATACAGTTTATTTATGCAGAATGTTTTTTCTTATAAAATGTTCGCAAAGAATAAAAATGACGATGCTCCGGACAGTCTTGCTATGGCTATCGCCATGGTGCGTAATACTTCGGGACATGCAAAAGTTTTCAAAAGAATTTTTTAATTCTCCTATGCTGTTTTAATGTAAAACCTCTTGACAAGCATTGGGGAATGGTGTATAATGAGATATGGAGAAGTATAAGTATAGGGAGGTGCTGAAATGGATAGGGCTTTGTACGGCAGAGAAGTTATTTATACCGATTTCGAGGAAATTAACCCCGATAATGTACTGCAAGTTCTCGAGCGTGCTATGACGATTCATATCCGCAACCGTGCGGATATTCAGTATCTCTATGATTATTATAAAGGCAGGCAGCCCATACTCGACCGCACGAAAGAATTTCGTCAGGAAATCTGCAATCGAATTGTAGAGAATCGGGCGAACGAAATTGTTTCTTTCAAGGTCGGTTATCTTATGGGTGAGCCTGTACAGTATGTCAGCCGGGCGAGTGACGATAATGTTTCCACCGATGCGATCAATCTTCTCAACGACTTTGTTTTCGCGGAAGATAAGGCAGCAAAGGACAAGGAACTCGCCGATTGGTTCACTATCTGCGGCACATCCTACCGTATGGTTCTTCCCGACCCGGAAGGCGAAACGGACGAATCGCCCTTTGAGATTTATACGCTCGACCCCCGTAATGCTTTTGTGGTGTATCACAGCGGTCTCGGCAACAAGCCGATGATGGGCGTAAAGTATGTAACCCGAGAAGACGATTCTGTGATTTTCTCGATCTACACTGATAAGTATTACTTTGAGGTGCTTCACCCGGGAGCCCTGAATTTGGTCAACTACTCTACGAAATCCATCATAAAGAGCGAAGGGCATATCCTCGGTGATATCCCCATAATCGAGTATCCTGCAAATTCTGCCCGTCTCGGAGCATTTGAAATAGTGCTGCCGCTGCTTGATGCCCTTAATAGTGTATCATCCAACAGACTTGACGGTGTTGAGCAGTTTATTCAGTCGCTTCTGATCTTAAAGGGTGTAGATATTGAATCTGACGAGTATAAGGCTCTGAAAGAAAACGGCGGTCTGCAAGTTCCTACCGAAGGTGATGCGTATTATCTCACACAGGAACTCAATCAGACTCAGACTCAAACGCTCGTAGATTATATGTATCAAACTATTCTCGTTATCTGTGGTATGCCCAACAGAAACGGCGGCAGTTCGACAAGTGATACCGGCTCTGCGGTCATTATGCGTGACGGTTGGTCTGATGCGGAAGCAAGAGCAAAAGACACCGAGTTAATGTTCAAGATGTCTGAAAAGAAGTTCCTTCGCTTGGCTATCCGAATTGCGAATACCCTGCGGGATATGGATTTGAAACTCTCTTCGATTGAAATTCGTTTTACCCGCCGTAACTACGAGAACATTCAAGCCAAAGCACAGGTACTCACCACGCTTCTTGCGAATGACAAAATTCATCCCCGTTTGGCGTTTGAACACTGCGGTCTATTCGTCGATCCCGATCTTGCCTATACTCAGAGTAAAGAGTATGAGGAAGAGCGCAAGGAGGAAGCGCAGAAGGAGCTTGAAATGTTTGCTCAGACTCAAACGCAGCAGGCAAAGGCGAGCGCCGAAGGGGACGATGAGAATAATGCCCCTGCCTCGGAGGGTGATGACTAATGACATACGAGTACACGGACAAAACAATTACCTATATTGACAAGCAGTTGATCAAGCGGTATTCTCGGCTTAAAAGCTTGGTATCATTCGATGAGCTGAATGTACTGAACGAGGTGAATTCTCTTTACCGTGAGCTTTATGTTATAATCAAAAAGTCGTTTCTCATATTGGCTAATCAGGTGTATGCTGACAGTTTGCGTGAAGAATCTGAGCGAAGTCTCGATGAGGAATGGGTGGACAGGCTTCTTGAGGGTTATGATCCTGTAAGTAAATATGTATTCTCCCATGAGATGGACAGAAAATGCGCGAGACTGATTGAATCGATTATTGCAAGCGACAACAAGGCACAGGAAATCGATACGGCTCTTCGTGCAATGTCTTTTATGTGCCGGATGTACGCAGACCGAGTTACCGACGAAGCGGTAATGCGGGCGTACAATGATGACGGCGAAGAATATGTAAAATGGGTCGCTGAAAAGGATGAGAGAACATGTTTCGTCTGTAAAAGAAGAGACGGTCGTATTTATGAAATCGGCTTTGTTCCCAACGACCCACATCCAAACTGTCGATGTCGGAGAGAAAGGGTGTAAATGTGGACGAAAACCTCGTGTTTACCCCGGAGGTTATTGACCTCATAATGCGGATTGTGCGAAGAGGTAATTCCGCAGAAATAAAAAAAGAGAATAACAAACTCGTCATCGTGGAAATCGAACGGCGAGTACGAAACAAGACCTCTATAATCGGGTAGAGGGAGACAGTCAACAGGGACTATGAGTATTACACTCGTAGTCCCTGTTTTTATGGTTGTATGTGGCAATATGCCACTTGATATAACACAGAGAGAACTGTAAACGCAAATCTCAGAGAAGAGAGAATAAAACGCAGAATTAAATGTGCAGAGAAGCATTACAAAAACGCAGGAGGTAATTCTTATGGCAAAAATTGATACAACTCGAATCGAAGGTTTTTCCGAAATGACGGCTGAACAAAAACTCGCCGCTCTCGAAGCCTATGAGATTCCCGCACCCGACTATTCAGGGTATGTGAAAAAGGATGTTTACGACAAGGCAACTTCCGATCTCGCCGAATGGAAGAGGAAGCATAATGCTCTCTTGTCCGAAGAGGACAAAAAGAAGCAGGAGAACGAAGAAGAGCTTACCACTCTTCGCAAAAAGGTTGAGGAAATGGAGAAAGAAAAGCTCATATCCGGGCATAAGGCTCGTTTCCTTGCTCTCGGCTACGAAGAGAATCTTGCCGATGAGACCGCAAAGGCTATGGCAAACGGCGAAACTGACAAAGTTTTTGCCAATCAGAAGAAATTCCTTGAAACTCACGATAAGGCTTATAAAGCTCAGCTTATGGGACAGACCTCGTCTCCTCCCGCCGGAAGCGGTTCGGATTCGATGACTCTCGATAAATTGAGAAAGATGTCCCCTCAAGAGCGTTATAAGTATTCCGAGAAAAATCCCGACGAATACAAAAAACTTTATGGAGGAAATGAATAATGGCAAACACCGTATACAGTAATTTCTATCTCTCGAACGAGGTAGAGGATCAGTTCAATTCACATCTCGATTTGCAGCAGTTCTGCACGATCGATGACAGTCTTGCCGGAACTCCCGGTATGATTCGCAAGATCAATGTCTATAAGGCAACCGACGGCACGGAAAAGCTCGCCATGGGCAACGGAAATACGAAGTCCATTGAGGTTGGCTACACTCAGAAGCAGTACGAAATTCTGCTCGCTCAGAACAGATTCAAGTACTACGACGAGCAGGTGATGACCGACCCGATGCTCGTTCCCGTCGGCACCAAGCACATGGGCACCGATATGTTCAACACCGTCAATGCCGACATCTATTCCGAGTACAAAAAGGCTACGCAGGTCGTTGTCGGAACGAAGTTCAATTTTGACATGTTCGCTGATGCACAGTCCGTGCTCGGTCTCGAGAATCTCGAAAATGTTTCTATTTTTGCTTTTGTTTCTCCTGCCGACGTTGCCGATATCCGCAAGGAACTGAAAGATACCCTTCAGTATGTTGAAGCGTTCGCAAAGAACGGTTACATAGGCACCGTAGCGGGCGTGAACATCTACACGAAGAAAGACGCGACTTCCGGCTCTGTTTACATGGGCACGAAAGAAGCGGTTACTCTCTTCGTCAAGAAAGGCACCGAGATCGAGCAGGAGCGAGATGCAAATGTCCGTGAGAACACAATATTCTCCCGCAAGTACTACCTCTCGGCTCTTACAGACGAGACTAAGGTTGTCAAACTTTTCAAGGGTACGGCAACCGCGGCTACCGCTACTACAGCCGCAGCAGGTACGACCTACTATGCGAAGGTCGGTAACGGCTATGTTGCGGTTACTCCCGTAACGGGCGATAGTCCGAAAGATAAGGGTTGGTTTACCATTGCGTAAATGAAAGAGAGGTGAGCAGTAATGACAGAGGAAGTAATGAAAGCGAGACTTTCAGCTTTAACGGGTGAGACCGATGACAACATTCTGCTCACCTTTCTCGACATTGCGGCAGAAAAAGTTTTGGCGAAATGCTATCCGTATCATCATGATAAGCGAGATGTTCCTACCCGATATCACTATACACAGTTGGAAATTGCCGTGTATCTGCTGAACAAGCGCGGAGCGGAAGGAGAAACTGCACACAGCGAGAACGGGATAAATCGTTCTTACGAAAGCGCGAGCGTCCCTGATTCGATGCTGAAAGGAATTGTGCCGTTTGTCTCCGTATTTCCTCGAGACGAAAGTTAGGTGAGGGTATGAGGTGTATGGAGCGAAACAAGACTCCCTTCTATTACTGCCTATATAAAGGCAAAGAAAGCGTCGTTGACGAAAGCGGGGACGAGACAGGAGAACCACAGATCGTGTATTCCGATCCTATCTCGTTTATGGCAAACATCTCCCCGGCAACGGGTAATACATCAGTCGAGCAATTCGGAAATTCATTGCAATACGACAAGGTTATTGTGGTTGATGATACGTCTTGCCCGATAGACGAATATACTGCTCTTTTCATAGACAAGTCTCCCGCTTTTGATAGTGATGGCGTTCCTCTTTTCGATTACATCGTAAAGAAGGTTGCACGTTCACTCAACAGTGTTTCAATCGCTATCAGCAAGGTGGAGGTATCTTAATGGAAATTAAGGTAACAGGGTTAGACAGGTTGATAAACAAATTAAAAGCCTATCAGAAATCCCTCGAAGAAAAGCAGCATCGCCTGTTGGAAGAACTCGTTAAGGTGGGCATTGATGTCGCAAGTGCAAAGTTTCAAACGGCGCAATATGACGGCGATAACGATGTGATTGTAAACCGACAACCCGAATGGGTGGGAGATAACAAACTTTTTCTTACGGCAACAGGTAACGCCATAACTTTCATTGAGTTTGGTACGGGAATACATTACGCAGAGCAGCACCCGAAAGCCGCTACCCTCGGTGCTATCCGAGGGGCATACGGTCAAGGAAAAGGCTCTCGTGACAGTTGGGGGTACTATGGTACACCCGGCACGGACGGACGCGTGGTTAAGGAAACCGAGAAAGGAACGGTAGTCCTTACGCATGGTAATCCTCCCGCCCGTGCAATGTATGACTCTGCGAAAGAAATGCGCAATCAAGTCGTGAATATCGCAAAGGAGGTGTTCGGAAAGTGATAGACGTTGAAAATTCAGTCTTTACGGCAGTCAAAGCAGCGTTGACTAAGCAATTTCCGAATATCACGGTTGAAAGTGTCAAGACATACAGTCCCTCGAAATTCCCCTTTGTGTGTATCGAGGAAGCAGATAACTATTCGTATCTTCCCACAAGGGATACGAGCAGTAACGAAAACCACGCAACAGTGGTGTTCGAGGTGAACGCTTACTCGAACAAGGCTACAAAAAAGAAAAGCGAGTGCAAGGCTATTGCTGCCGCAGTAGATGAAGTTATGATCGGGTTAGGGTTTACCCGAAATACGAAAACCCCAATCAACTTAGACGAAGCCACTAAGTACCGCATATTTGCGAGGTACACAGCGGTTGTCTCAAAAACAAATACGATTTATAGGAGGTAAAGAAATGGCGATCTCAACGTATAAGGTTTTTCTTATGAAGAAAGCAGTGAGCGGAGGAACATACACAAAACTCGTTGACATCAAAGACTTTCCCGATCTCGGCGGTGCGCCTGAGATGCTCGAAACTACTACGCTCTCTGACGGTGCATCGACATATATTCCGGGTATTCAGTCGCAGGACGCGCTTGAATTCACCGCGAATTACACGAAAACGGATTACGATACGCTTAAGGCGCTCGAGGATCAGGAACTCGAGCTTGCGGTATGGCTCGGAGGCACTGTTTCCGGTGGTGTTGCAACTCCGACAGGTTCTGACGGCAAGTTCGAATTTAAGGGCAGACTTTCCGTGTTCGTTGTCGGCGGCGGCGTGAATGAAGTCGTTGACATGACAATTTCCATCGCCCCGTCTACGGTTATCACCGTGGCATCGGGCGATTAAATCAGATAGGAGGGTTCTGTTATGGCAAAAACATTTACTATTGAGCACGAAGGAATCGAATACACCTTGGAGTTTACAAGAAAGTCTGTTGAGGCCATGGAACGACAGGGGTTTGTCATAAGCGACATCGGGGACAAGCCGATGTCTACCCTCCCCGCTCTCTTCGCAGGCGCGTTCTTGGCTAATCACAAATTTGTCAAGAGAGAGGTCATTGACGCTATCTTTGCGGGACTCCCCAACAAGCAGGAGTTCATCCCGAAGCTTGCCGAAATGTACGCTGAACCGCTTGAGGCTCTTATGGACGAGCCGGAAGAGTCGGAGGGAAACGTGACTTGGGTAGCAAATTGGTAAGTGATTTGTTGCCCCTTGCCGGGGGCGAGTCGGGTAACGGCTCTGCCCCCTTCTCTATGACTGAGCAATTCTATGATCACTTACCGTTTTACCTTTCCATAGGAATGACACTTGACCAATATTGGAACGACGATTGCCTTTTGGCGAGGTATTACAGAAAAGCTCATCAAATGAAGCAGCGAAGGCGAAATCAGGAACTGTGGTTACAGGGTGCATATTTTTACGAAGCACTCTCGGACGTTGCTCCGGTTCTCCACGCTTTTGCGAAAAAAGGTACAAAGATTACTCCTTATGTTTCAGAGCCTTTTGCACTTACTGATAAGGAGGTGCAGGAGCGCAAAAAGCGTGAGGAAAGGTTGAGGTACGATAAGCAGAAAGCAAAGATTGCAGCGTGGGCTGCGAAAACAAATATGCAGATAGCGGGACAGGAGGTGAAGCGTAATGGATGACAATATTATTGACACTCTAAAGATAGAAGTAGTTGCCGATTCCGGAAAAGCCGTTGACGGGATAGGAAAACTGATTTCCGTATTAGAGAAAATCAAAAATGCAACAAGCGGGGGCAGCAAAGGATTAAACTCCGTTTCAAAGAATCTATCGAAGATATCCGATGCGGTATCTAAGATAAACTCCGGCAGCACTTCCAAGCTGCGCGATCTCGCAGACGGGTTAAAGAGCTTGAGCGGGGTCGGCAATATCAAAATGGGTAAGACGGCAGACCGCATTGCAGACCTCGGCGCGGCGGTAGATTTACTGAAAGACGTTGATTTTTCCAAATTAACCGAACTCTCGAACGGTTTACGGGCACTCGAGAACGCCGGGAATGTTAAAGTTCCACGTTTTAATAATGCTTCTTCTCCTGTTTCCGCTCCTCCCACGCCCGCTTCTTCGGCGTATGATGGCAATGAGGTTATTCCACCTACCGTCGTAACAGGTGCTGCAGAAAGTTTCGCGGAGTATAATGAGCAACTTGATAAAGCGATATCTCGTTCCGAGAATCTCAAAAAAGCAGCGAGCGCGGCATCTACCAAGATTTCAAAACAAAAGTCTCTTGCTCAATCTCTCGGGAGCGTTGCCGAGAAATCTTTGAAAAAAGTCAGCAACCTTCTTACCATGATGTCAAAACGTGCAATGTATCGTTTGCTGAATGCAGGTATCACTGCGGTCACTTCATCCTTCAAAGCTGGAGTGGATGCTGTTTATCAATACAGTAAAGCTCTTAATGGAATTCTTGCGAAATCCCTTGATTCCATTGCGACGAGCATTGATTATCTGAAACGGTCACTCGGAGCTATGAGCGCTCCTCTTATAAACATGTTTGCTCCGGCTATCGACGAGATTGTAGATAAATTTGTTGATTTGCTCAACATAGCAAATCAGGTGTTTGCTCGTTTTTCCGGCGCGACAACGTGGACAAGGGCAACTAAGGTTGCTACAGAATATGCGGAAGCGACCGACGCTGCCACTGCTGCGAATAAGGCGCTCAAGAAGTCTATTTTGGGAATAGACGAGTTAAATGTTCTCGCCGACAATTCAAGCAATGATAACAGTGGCGCAGGTGCATCCGGGGTTTCTAATTTTGCTTTTGAAGAAGTTCCCTTGGATACGACATACATTGACGGAGTTATTGATAAACTAAAAGATATTCTGTGGTATGTGGGTGCAATTACTCTCGGTTTTAAGAGTTGGGACATCAGCCACGCTCTGTCACAATTTAAGGCGTTGAGCGGTATAAAGTCGTTTGCTCTTACGGCGGGGCTAATGTTGTCAGTTACCGGGTTAGTGATTATGGTAAAGGGTATGATTGATATCGTCGCTAACGGTATCAATGTTCAAAACTTTATGGAATCATTGGGTGGTGGCGGCGCAATTGTCGCAGGCGGTGCGCTTATTGGCGCAGCTTTTGGTAACGCGATATTGGGAGCGGCTATCGGTGCGATCATAGCGGGCATTCCTATGTATATTGTCGGTATTTGGGATGCTATACAAAATGGTCTCAATTGGCTCAACGCCGCTTTAATCGGGGCAGGCGCGACTCTCACAGGCGCAGGCATTGGCGCGATTATAGGAATGGTCGGTGGTCCGATTGGCGCAGGAATAGGAGCGTTAATAGGGCTTGCAGTAGGTGCATTGACCGATCTCACTATTCTGATAGCGCAAAATTGGGACTCAATTGTTGAACGGTGTTCACAAGCACTGTCAGATATAGGACAATTTTTCGTTGATATATGGGATGATATCTGCGAAATTTGGTCAGTGTGCGCGGAATGGTTCGACACGCATGTCATTCAACCCGTGGCGGGCTTTTTCTCAGGACTATGGGCGGGGATTTCCTCGGCGGCATCGACTTGTTGGGAGGCTATTGTGGGGTTCTTCGCTCCCGCAATTGAGTGGTTCTCCGAGCTTTTCGGCAGCATTTATCAAACCGTGTCCGACGTCTTCTATAATATCGGTGTAATTATAGGCGGATGTTGTGAGATTATTAAAAAGCTTTGGGAGCCGATCGGACGCTTTTTCTCAGGACTCTGGGCTGATGTAACGGAGTTTGCCGTTGGTGCGTGGGAATCTATAAAATCCGTTTTTCTCACAATAGGAAGTTGGATCACGAAAAACGTAATTAATCCTATCGGCAAGTTATTCTCAGATGTATGGAAAAAGCTTATTGGTGGGGCAGCCAAGGCATGGGCAGGAGTAAAAAAGGTTTTCGGCACTGTAGCTTCGTTCTTTTCTAAAACGTTCAGTGCGGCGTGGGAAGGGATTGTAAAAATATTCTCAGTCGCGGGTGACATATTTGTTGACATAAAAGACGGTATTGTTACCGCATTCAAAGCCATAGTGAATGGTTTGATCAAGGGAATAAACAAGGTTGTCTCCATTCCGTTCGAAGGTATTAACGCTGCCCTTGAGAAAATCAGAGATATTGAAATCTTGAATATATCACCGTTCTCCGGATTAAAAACCATCAACATCCCGCAGATACCGTTGCTTGCGGGTGGCGGCATGGTGAATGCCGGAACTGCATTTATAGCAGGAGAAGCGGGCGCGGAGGTCGTAGCAAATATCGGCAATCGCACAGGCGTTATGAACACCGACGAGATGCAGGAAAGCGTTGCACGGGGCGTTGCGGATGCCAACGCCGAACAGAATGCTCTTCTTCGTGAGGAGATAAGTATTCTGCGTAAACTGCTCGATAAGGACACCAATGTTACGGCGTATGTCGGCACGGGAAGTCTTATCAGTGGATTGGAACGAAAAAACAGACGGGACGGAAAGACTGTCGTTCCTGTCGGAGTGTAAAGGAGGGGATTTGAATGGCTGCATATTCGGACTTAAACCCTATCAGATCAGTTGATGACAAGGCTATCAAATGCCCCTCGTCTTACCTTTGGAAGTTGGAAGATGTGTCTGCCTCGGATGCGGGACGAACGGAGGATACTGTCATGTACAAGAAGCGTGTCGGTCAGCTTGTCGGGCTTGAACTTTCGTGGCAGAACATTCCGACAAAAGATGTGTCCGATATCCTGCAAGCGTTTAACCCCGAATACATAACTGTATGCTATCTCGATGCGATGCAAGGTAAATATGTCACTTCCGAATTCTATGTAGGCAATCGTTCTGCTCCGATGTACAATGCAACAAAGGGACTTTGGTCGAATCTTTCATTCAATATCATAGAAAGGTCGGGTGCGTAAAATGGCATATCCTATTTCAAAAGAAGCTCTCGATCTTTTTACAAAGCCGTATAGACAAATCGTTGATATCACTTTTAACGGTCTCAGCGACGAACTCAAGCTGACAGAAAAAGACATTGTTCTCGGCGGTTTATCCGTCAATCGTTATAGCGTTTCCGGCAGCAAGATCGAGATAGGCTCTGTTGTCGCGGCGGAAATAGAGCTAAAGCTCAACAACTCGGACGGACGTTTTAACAGTGTTCAGTTTGAGGGAGCGGAAATGTATGTTCGGGTGGGGACGAAAAAGTGGGACGCACACGAATGGGAAAATGCTGCTTATCATTATGTCCCGTTCGGGTACTTCACAATAGATGAGGCTCCCCGAAAGCTTGAGGTCATTACGCTTACCGCTCTTGACCGCATGGTACTGTTTGATAAACATGTGGATAGGGCGCTGCTCACGTTCCCGATAACCGTAGCCGATTTGTTCGCAAGAATATGCGATATCTGCAATGTTATCTCGGATACAGACATCTCCCTCCTTCCGAATTATGATTATGTAATACAGAGCGCTCCTGCGACTGAGGATTTGACCTATCGGCAGTTGCTTTCGTGGATTGCAGAAATTACAGGCTCCTGCGGGTTTATTGATTGGAACGGGCGCTTGATTTTGAAATGGTACTCCTCTACAGATACAGTGCTCGATTTGACAAATCGATTCGTCTCGGATTTAGAGGAGAACGCAATCGAGATTACAGGTGTACAGGTCGTTGCGGATGAGGAAACCTATCTCGTCGGAGACGACGGTTATGCACTTAATATCGAAGGGAACGAACTCATTCAGCACGATCACCGTGAAGTTGCGCAGGCTCTCTATGATGTCCTCGGGGGCTTCACCTATACACCTTTCTCGGCAACGATTAAACCCATGCCGCATTTATATCCGCTCGATACGATTAAATTCGTTGACAAGACGGGCGCGGAACATACGACCGTAATTACCGATTATACCTTTGCGCTTAACGTAAGTACTACAGTTGAGGGCAAGGGTGAGACCGCGACAAAGAACGGCTACGCTTCCGCGAATCCCCTTACGAAAAAAGAGGCGGCGATCATCAAGGGTATTCAGAAAGAGCAAAACGAAGCCCTGAACGACAGAGTACAAACGGTGCTTGCGTTCAATGAGCTTATCTGCAATGCTATGGGATTGTTCGAAACGCCCGTAAAACAGAATGACGGATCGGTTATCTATTATCTCCATAACAAACCTTCTCTTGAAGAAAGCGAAACAATCTTCACGATGACTGCGACAGGTATTGCATGGACTACAACGGGTTGGAATAACGGAAATCCCATTTGGTCTTACGGTGTGACAGCCGCCGGAGATGCGCTTTTCCGGATGCTTTCTGCGGAAGGCATTGAGGTAAGCAAGGTCGGCGAAGATTACAATATCGAAATAACCCCGAAAGCGTTTCGTATCTACTATCGTGACATGCTTGTTACGAACATTGAAGCGGACGAGATGAATATTCCGAAGGCATTTTTCACGACATATGCTCAATGCGGAAAAGTACGTCTCATTCCATATGAAGATATCGGAACAAACTTAGTTTTTCTTGATTGACGGAGGGTAAAATGGCTGATTTGGCAACAGTATTAATAACCGTAAGTGACATTACCCCGAATTCTTTGAGTATTACCGCAAAGGCTTCGGAGACAATGACGCAGTGGTCGTATGCTATCAACAAAGGCGGGCAAGTATGGTATACATATCCTCTTTCTGATACCGTGGGGAAAGAAATAACCGCTACTGTCACGGGGCTGACCGCCGATACATCGTATAAAATCAAAGTAATAGCGAAAAAACAATCGGACGGTTTATCGGTGTCGTCGGCTGAAAAAGCTGTGCTGACTCTCGATTCGACCGTGATAAACTTTGTAAGCCCCGTAACAATTGATACTTATCCGTGGATAAACATTAATTGGACTGTCTGCGATAAGAGTTATACGCATTCTCTTACCATTAAGAGCGGATCGCTGATAATTCTATCGATATCGGGGCTCACAGGTAGTGCCGGGACGAACACTAAAACCATCAGTTTGACAGCGTCTCAGAAAGCAGTCATTCTCGGATTTATGGCAAACGACAAATACATCGATGCAACCTATGTGTTGACAACGTATAAAAATTCGGAAAAAGTCGGTGTTACCTCATCCGCCGTAAATCAGATAATCACTTCCCCGAGCAAGTCCGCCCCCGCATTTACTTCTTTTACATATGGAGATAGCAACAGTACGACCTCTGCCGTTACGGGAAACAATCAGATTTTGATTCAATCGAAATCTTCATTGACGATAACGTGTACTCCCGCTACCCCCAAGAATGGAGCAAGCATAGCCAAATATCGCGCAGTAATCGGCAATAAGAGCAAGGATTCTTCCGATGGGACTATATTTTTCGGTGCGGTGACGAGTAGCGGTAATCTTACTCTGACTGTTACGGCGATAGACAGCCGAGGCTACGAAACCTCGGTAACTCAAACAATCACCGTGCTTGAATATACAGGCATAACAATTAATTCGTACAGTGTTCGGCGTTTGAATAACGTAGAGGATACGATACAAATTCAATTTGCAGGAACGCTATCCCCGGTTTTCCTTGGTGGAACAGCGAAAAACAATTTCGTAAAAGCTGAATATCGTTATAAGCTGTCCGATGCTACGGGGTGGGGAGAATATACAACAATGAGCGGAATAACAGCGGAAACATCGGGTTTCTCCTATGAGAACAACACATGGATTACCCTTCCTGCGGACAATGCATATTACGTTCAGATCAGGGTTTCCGACAAAATCACGCATAATGTCATTTTACTGTATATCAACAAAGGACAACCACTCGTCGCGTATCGCTCCGGGAAAGTCGGTGTAAACACTAACACGCCGCAATCCGCACTCGATGTCAACGGAGACATTATGATGAACGGAATTAATGTGCAAGGATTTGTAAGCACGTTGGGTGAAAACAAAATGCTCAACGATATAGTTACGCCGGGAATCTACTATGCGACATGGACGAATGCATTGCGCGCCGTAAGCAATTACCCGAGTTCAAAGGTCGGGATTCTTGAAGTTGTTGGTAACGGCACCGATTTGATCGTTCAGAGATACACTGACAGTGCCGGTGGGACTTGTGTCAGAACGAAATTTGGCGGTGCGTGGAGTTCATGGAAACAGATATCGGCAACGTAACGGAAAGGGGAGGTAACTCATGGTTCAAATTGTCAAAGAGATAACGGTCGACGTTGCTGCGAGAAATGTGCTCCAAGCAATCGTGGCAAAGCAGAATGACAGCAATTCCCGTTTTCTCAAGGTAACGCTCTGCAATGAGGGTACTAAAATTGAAGTCCCGTCAACTGCGACGGTATCAATTAACGCAAAACGGGCAGACGGCAACTCCAACGCATTCAACGGAACTGTTAATTCGGACGGGACAGTTGAGGTTCCCATAACAACTTGGATGCTTGAACTCGACGATGTAGTACGGTGCAGTATTTCGGTAAATGCGGAAAATTCAAAGCTGACTTCCACTGCTTTTTCGATTGACGTTGAGAGCGCCGAATATACGAGTACGACAGAGGGGTGAGTAAATGGGAATATCGGAAATTATCACTCTTGTAAGCGAGATGGTTGCTCTCCTCGGAGTCCTTGTCGGGTGTATAGTGAGCATTGGTAAAGTGATGAGCGGGACGAAATGCCTGCTTCGCAGCGAGATGCTGCGGATATATTACCGCCATCAGGACACGGGAGAGATCAGGCAGTACGAATACGAGAATTTCGTATACCTGTATGAAGCGTACAAAAAACTCAAAGGTAACTCCTTCATAGATAAGGTCTATGCGGAAGTTAAAAAATTTAAGGTCATTACATAAGGAGGAACGAAGGATGAAGCTTAATTGGTCAAGGATAGCAAGGACGGCGGTACAGAGCGCGAGCGGCGCGGGGATCGCGCTTATCACGGCGGTCAGTGCCGATTGGAGGCGCGAGGCGGTCGCGGCGGCGTGCGTGCAGTTTGCGTGCACGGTGGCGATCGCGGTTCTGATGAACATCAACAAGCAGGCGAAGGAGGGCGGCGAAGATGAAAGCAATGCTTAGCCAGCCGATGGCGGGAAAGTCCGAAGAAGAGATCATCTCCGCAAGAAATCATGCGATATCGGCATTGGAAAATGCGGGATACGAAGTGGTAAACACGCTGTTCACCGACGAGTGGTACGGCAAAGAGTCCATGCAAAAGCGCGGCGTCGCAAATCCGCCGCTTTGCTTCTTGGCGAAATCCTTGGAGAACATGAGTCTTTGCCATGCCGCGTACTTCTGCAAAGGTTGGGAGAACGCACGCGGATGCAAAATCGAACACGAGGCTGCGAAAGCATACGGTCTCGAAATTATTTACGAGGAGGGCGGCGAAGATGGCGAAGAATAAGATTTACAAGGGTATCGACATTTCTCTCTTTCAGCCGGGGGCGGACTTCCCGGCGATAAAGGCGGCGGGGATCGATTTCGTGATGCTGAAGGCGGGACAGGGGCGCATTCCGGGCGAGTGGAACGCGCCTTTCACCGATCCGTATTTCGAGCGCTACATCAAGGCTGCGGATGCGGCGGGGCTGTATGCGGGGTCATATTGGTACTTTATGGCGAACACGGAGGCTCAGGTGCGCGAGGAGGCGGCGTACTACATTGCGCTGCTCAGAAAGTACAAGTTCAATCATCAGCTGTGGGCGGCGGTCGATGTTGAGGACTCGCACCTCACGGGAGACCGTGCGGCGCTGACGGCGAGAGTGAAGCTCTTCTGCGATCTTGTACGCGCGGCGGGCTTTCGTCCGATGGTGTATGCGAATTCGTGGTGGCTTGAGAGCCGCTTTGAATCCCCTGCGGGTGTTCCGATATGGGAGGCGAATTGGAGCGCGTCCGCGCGTCCCTCGCGTGCGAGAATGTGGCAGTACACCTCGACGGGCAGAGTCGGCGGCATAAACGGAAATGTCGATATGAACGTGGCGTACTCGATCATCGGGGATGCGGACGGCGACGGCAATGTTGACATGGCGGACGTGATCCGCATGATGCGCGCGGCGGCGGGATGGAAGGTCGGTATTGACGAAGGACAGGCCGATCTCGACAAGGACGGCAAGGTAAGCGTGAAGGACGTGATCCTTCTCACGCGTGCGCTGTCATGAGCACGG
>ERZ772861.1620-NODE-1620-length-17676-cov-4.249929_pt1 | contig 17676 bp, 15 predicted proteins | sample MGYA00512135_ERZ772861 | MGnify/ENA primary metagenome ERZ772861 (study PRJEB29015, sample SAMEA2737700) | human gut metagenome | biome: human gut; feature: human-associated habitat; material: faeces | place: China | collected 2012 ...
CTCGACGATTTCCAGCCCGTCTCCATCAAGATGGCCAAGACGCAGAACCTCAGTCTGAACCCCACCAAGATCTCCGGCACCTGCGGGCGGCTCATGTGCTGCCTCAAGTACGAGCAGGACACCTATGAGGCATTGATCCGCACCAGCCCCAAGCCGGAGTCCTTTGTAGATACCCCCGACGGACGGGGCACCGTCATGGAGGTGGATATCCTCCGCCAGCGGGTAAAGGTCCGGATGGAGAAGGATCCGGACACGGTGAATATTTATGAGAACGAGGATGTAGCCGTTCTGCGCAGCGGCAAGGCCAAGAAGAACGATGCCCCCATCCCTGCGGACCTGGCCCCCATCTCCGGCAGCGGACCCAGAAAGAAAAAAGAGGCACCCCAGGAGGATGCCATGGTTCTGGAGCCCATCCGGTTCCGCTACTCCACCGAGTCCGTGGTAGACGAGGCCCCCAAGGCCGCCGAAGCCCTCCAGGCCGGGGAGCAGAAGGCCGGGGAGAAGGCCGAAGAGCCGAAGCCTCCCCGCCCGCGCCGTCAGGACCGGCCCCGTCGGCCCAGACCTCCCAGAGAGGACCAGGAAAAACCCGCCGGAACCTCCGCCGAAAAGCGGGAATACCGGGACAACCGTCCTCCTCGCCAGCGCCGCCAGGACCGGCCCAAGGAGGAGCCCAACGCCAACGGCGGGCCTCAGCAGGCCAGCCGTCCCCCTCGCCGCCGGAACAACTACCGGGGGTATCGGAAACCAAATAAGCCTCAGGAATAAAAATACCGCCGATCCCAAGAAAATGGGACCGGCGGTATTTTTCAGCCCTGGTCTTCCTCTGCCGCGGCGTTGGCGGCCTTCATGGCTTCCAGGGTCTTGGCGGCGCTGAGGGGCCGCAGGACGCTGTATTTGTCAAACCGGGTGTCGTTGGTGGTGGCCAGGAATACGACCTGGGCCTCCTTGTCCGGCACGGTGGTCTGCTCTACGGCGGCGTCTACATTGGAGGCATCGATGTTCTGCAGGTAGATCCGGGACCGGGCCCCCTCCGGCAGAGTCAATGTGGGGTCCGAGGTGCCGAAGGACAGGGTGAAGGTGCCCTTGTCGGAAGCGGTGCTGGTCAGAAGGTTGGTCATGGCGTTTTGCAGGGCCTCTGTCCGGTCCTTGTCGTAGACGATCTTATCCGTGTTGGGGAACTGGAAGTTGCTGAGGACCACCTCGTGGAAGCCCATGTTCTTCAGTTCCAACACGGCGGAGGTGATCCAGCTCTGGACACCGGCAGAGGCCGGGTCCAGCCAGAAGCAGCCCTCGCCGTCCAGCCAAAGGCCTGCCCGGCTGGTCATGTAGATGCCGCTGGTCACGTTGGCGTTGCCGTACATATAGTCCTGGAAGGCGGAGACCCGGGCGATCATATAGTAGCCCTTGCTCTTGAGCTTCTGGACGAATTCATCCACCTGCTGGATGGGGGCGGAAGCGGACTTCACGGCGCCGGAAATGGAAGTGGAGTAGAAGAAGGTGCCGTAGCCCCCCTTCATATCCACCAGGATGGGGGTGCCCGCCGGTACCACCGCCAGGTTGTCCATGGCCCCCGCCATGTCCTTGACCATGGTGGCGTAGTCTAAGTAGTAGCCGTTGATGGCCGTCAGGTCCTTGCTGATCTCCACGGCATCCAGGCCTTCGTTGTAGAAGATGGATACGCCGCCCTGGGCCGCGGGCTTTACGGCCTCTACCCCGGCAAAGCCTGCTGGGTCCGAGCCCATTTCCAGCCGGGCTCCATCGGAGCTGTAGACGATGTAGCGCTCCAGCCACACCACGCAGCAGAACCAGGCCACCAGAGTCACGGCCAGCACCGTCAGGAAGAAGGTGCCGAAAAACCGCAGACGGCGCTTGGTGCGAAAGGTCATTTTCATTTGCTGTCCCTCCGGGCGGTGACGCACCGCCATTCCTCCTTCTCCCGGATGGAGGCCACGGTGAGCCCCGCCGCCTCCAAAGCGGCAAGAACGTCTCCCAACCGGCTGTCCAGAATGCCGGAGAGGATCAGAAGGGTGTCATCCCCCAGAAAGTCCGGCAGAATGGGGGCTAGACCTATGATCACGTCGGCTACAATGTTTACAAGGACAACATCGTAGGTCTTCTCGGAGAGCCGCTCCATCAGAGCCCTGTCCTCGGTGACGTTGCCGGTGAGGGCGGTGAAGCCGGGGGCCCGGAAACCGTTGTAGGCGGCGTTTTCCCGGGCGATGTCCTCGGCCTTGGGGTCGATGTCCACCCCGGTGGCCTCCGCCGCTCCAAGGCGCAGAGCGGTGATGGAGAGGATGCCGCTGCCGCTGCCCAGGTCCAGGCAGCGGGCGCCGGGAGTCAGCTGCTCCTCCATAGCCTCCATGACCATCTGGGTAGAGGGGTGGGCCCCGGTGCCGAAGGTCAGGCCCGGATCCAGGATCACCTGTTTCCGGTCCGTTTCATAGCTGTCCGCCAGCCAGTAGGGGAGGACCACCAGAGTTTTGCCCACCTCCTGGGGGGGATAGTTGTCCTTCCAGCTTTCCTCCCAGTCGGTCTCCGGCAAGGGGGCCACGGTGATGGGCAGATGCTTTTCCTGGGCGAAGGCCTTCAGCACCGCCAGCCGGTCCTCCTGGCTGTCCTCCAGGTAGAGCTTCACACGGCTGAGGCCCTGGAGCTTCTTTTCCAGGTCCTCGTCGATATAGTCCCAATACTCCCGGTTCTCCTCCAGGAAGGTCTCAAACTCCTGCTGATCCTCAATGCACAGATCCGCAAACCCCAGCCCCGTCAGGGCCGTCGCCAGGGAGTCTACGCTTCCCTGGGGCGTATTCAGGGTAATTTCCAGCCACGCCATGGCGGAATCCTCCTTTTCACAATACTTTTTGCCTATTTTACAACAAACTGTGGAAAAATACAACCCAAAGGGGATGAACTTTTTGAAAATGCCGGTGGAGTGATTTACATAATTCCTGTTTTCACAGCCTGTCCCCCGGTTTTTCACAGGAGTTATCCACATTGTCCACAGGTTTTTCCACAGCCTGTTTGAAAAAAACAAGGGCCCATTTGCAGGAAAAACCGATTTTTGGGCAAAAAACCTCCACAGCCCGGAAGGGGGCTGTGGAAAAGTAGCCGTTGACAGAACACGTTATTCAAACTGCATCCGGGCGGAAAAGACCCGGTGGTCCTCCCCCTGGTCCTGGCGGTAGGCGTCTACCTGGACACAGGCATTCTCCTGGACATCGTAGCGCAGGTCCAGGGTCTGGCCCTCCCGGCTCTCGGCCAGATAGCACACCAGCAGCTCTTTCAGGCGGTGCTCCCGGTGGAAGGCGCTGGGGAACAGGTCGTCCACCCACTCCATGTAGCGGGTATTGTTCATGTGGCCGTTCCGGTCAATGTCCGTGTAGCACACCCGCCGGGGGCTGGAATTGACCATGTTTCTGGGAACCAGGCCCTTGGGGGAGGACAGCTCCAGGCCCCGGGTAATACCGGCTACCTGGATGCCGCTTTTGCTGGGGGACAGCATCTTCCGGGTGTCCAGGGTCATGATGACCCACAGGGTGATGGAGCGGAAGCACTCCTTGCCCTTCTCGTCGTAGGCCACCACGCTTCTGGGGTAGGCCGCGGCGGTGGCGGGCATGGCCCAGGTCTCTACCCGGATGGTCTCCCCGGACATGGGCAGCCGGGTGATCTGGACCCGGTGCCGGGAGACGGCCCAGAAGAGCCCTCTGGCCGCCATGTCGTCGTAGCTCAGGGTCAGCTCCTTGCAGTGCCGCCCGCCCATGTCCTGGGCGATGAAGAGGATCTGAGAGGGCTTCAGATAGCCCTGGCAGTCCACCATGTTGTCTTTGATGTCATAGGTTTGGGTAAATACGGATTCCATGTTCATTTTCCTCGATTTTCAAAAAACTCTGACCCTCTCCCGGGAGAGGGTTTTTATTAACCCTTGTTTTCCGTCAGTGTTACGGTGACGGTGGCCTGGCCCTGGGCCCGGTAGATCACCAGGCTCAGGCTGTCCCCTACCTGGTGGGCGTAGAGCAAATTGTTCAGGGCCTCCATGGTGCTGACGGATTCTCCGTCTATGCGGGTCAGGATATCCCCGGCCACAATGCCCGCCTCCGCTGCCGGACTGCCGGGCTGGACCTCGGTGATATACAGCCCTGCCGGGACCCGGTAGAACCGCTGGTAGAAGGAGGAGAAATTCTCGCCCTTGATCCCCAGCCAGGGACGGCCGGACACATAGCCCTGGCTGATGAGCTGGTTGACGATCTCCATCACCGTGGCGCTGGGAATGGCAAAGCCCAAGCCCTCTACCCCGGATTTGTCGGTAAAGGCTCCGATCTTCATGGTGTTGATCCCCACCACCTGGCCGTAGCTGTTGATCAAGGGCCCGCCGGAGTTGCCGGAATTCAGGGCGGCGTTGGTCTGGATCAGGTTCATGGTCCGGCCGTTGACGGACACGTCCCGGTTGATGGCAGAGACGATGCCGTTGGTCATGGTGCCCCGAAGCTCCACCCCCAGGGGGTCTCCGATGGCCACCACCGTATCCCCTACCCGCAGGGCGTCGGAGTCACCAAACTGTGCGGCGGTCAGGTTTTCGGCCCGGATATAGAGCACCGCCAGATCCGAAACCGGGTCTGCGCCCACTACGGCGGCTTCCAGCTCCCGCTCGTCCGTCAGCCGGACGGTGAGGCGCTGGGCGTCCTCGATCACGTGATAATTGGTCACCAGATAGCCCTTCCCCGAAAGGACCACACCGGTGCCGGTAGCCGTGGTTCCCAGGGTACTGGCGGTGATGGAGACCACGCTGGGAATGTTCTGCTCATAGATTTCCTGGAGGCTCAGGCCCTCCTCCTGGCTCTCCGGTTTTTCCGGAGCCTCATGGATGGCCACTGTGGTCTGCTCCTCCCGCAGGGGCGCCGTGGGGACCGATGCCTGGACGGCCCGGCTGTCTGCCGAGGCGTAGGCAATGGCGGTAGCCTCCTGCTCGTTGAGCTTCTGGAACATTTTGATGTTCAGCACGCTGAGGGCGGTGGATATCCCCCCCAGGAAGATCACCGCTACCAGCAGCAGTGCGACGATGGCCCGATGGCTCTTAGGCGGCTCGGTGCAGCCGGTGCCATAAACGCCGTCGTCGAAGCCGCTGTCAAAGGGGAACCGATTGTCTTCCATTTATGACACCTCCTGTCAGTTTACCAGGGGCAGGGTGAAGGTGAACTCCGTCTTGCCGTCCCGGCTGGTCACGCTGATGTTTTCTCCGTGGCTGCAAACGATGGTTTTTACGATGTAGAGCCCCAGGCCCCAGCCGTCCCGGTTCTGGGACCGGGATTTGTCCAGCTTGTGGAACCGGTCGAAGACCAGAGGCAGCTCCTCCGGTGGGATGGTGTCTCCCTCGTTGGATACGGACACATAGACCTTGGCCCCGCCCTCCCGGATCTTCAGCCCCAGGGTCTTCCCTGTTGGGCAGAACTTCACGGCGTTGTCAATGAGGTTGTAAATAACCTGGGTGATGTAGTCCTCGTTGGCAAAGGTGTATACCGGGTGCTCCGGCATATCCACCTCCACATTCAGCCCCTTGTCCTCGATCTTCTTTTCGAAGGTGATGAGCACAGAGCCGCAGCAGTCCTCCAGGTCGAAGTGGATCTTCTTCTCGTCGGGAATGCCGCCCTCGCTCTGGAGCTGGGAGATATCCAGCATACTCCGGACCAGGCGGCTCAGGCGCTTGGTCTCGTCGGAGACGATCTGCAGGTAGTGGGGCCACTTGTCCTCAGGGATGGTCTTGTCCAGCATGCCGTCCACATAGCCGGAGATGGTGGTCATGGGGGTCTTCAGCTCGTGGGACACATTGGCCACAAACTCCTGGCGGCGATACTCGCTCTTTTGCAAGGAGCAGGCCATGTTGTTGAAGGCCAGGGCCAGCTCCTCCATCTCCTCGCTGTTGCCCTCCTCGATCTTGACCCGGGCCTCCAGGTCCCCGTGGCCGAAGGCATTGGCGGCCTTGGCCATGTCCTGCAGGGGCTTGCTCTCCCGCCGGGCGAAGAAGCTCACCGCGGCAACGGACACCAGGATAACGCACACCGCCGTGGTCAGAAAGATGTTGGAGATTTTGGTCAGCACCTGGTTGACGGAGGCCGAGGGAGAGGAGACGATGATAATGCCCGTGTCCCCGTCCGCCGCGGTCACCGGCAGGGCCACCAGGAACCGCTCCTCGGAGTAGAGCCCCTTGATGAGTCCCGTAGCCCGGTCCGACCCCTGGGAGAGGACCTTCTGGAGGTATTCTTCGTTGACATAAAGCCCCATATGCTTGCAGCCGAAGAGGCTGTCGGAGCAGATGGTGACCTTTCCGTCACTGTTGCAGATCACAGCGTCGGACCCGGAAACCTTGGAGGCAATGTCCAGATTCATCAGAAATTCCCGGCCGGAAAGACTGTCGTCTTCCATATAGCTGGCCGCCAGATCGGCAATGATCTGGGCATCCTGCTCCAGGGAATCAAAGGTGGTATCCGTCAGGAAGTCCTGAACCATCATCTGAAAGGACCCGCCCAATACGGTCAACGCCACCAGCAGTATCCCGGCGAATACGGAAAAGCTGCGGCCAAAGGTAGATTTCACGGCTCACGGCACCTCGTCTCATTTTTTCTTTACCGTAAAATTATAGCACAGAATCCGCTTTTTTCAATGAAAGCAGAAAAAAGTTTACAACTTCCAGGGGCCATTCTTCCTCCCGGCGGGGGCTGACATACAAAAGTACCGCAAACCGGCTTTTGCCGGTTTGCGGTGTCCAATCAGAATTTACTTCGTGCCAAAGATCCGGTCGCCGGCGTCGCCCAGGCCGGGGACGATGTAGGCGTGCTCGTTGAGCTTCTCGTCCAGGGCGGCCAGGTAGATCTCTACGTCGGGATGGGCCTGCTGGACGGCGGCCACGCCCTCGGGAGCGCCGATGATGTTCATCATGATGATGTTCTTGCAGCCGTGCTTCTTCAGGAAGTCAATGGCAGCCACGGCGCTGCCGCCGGTGGCCAGCATGGGGTCCACCACGAACACCTGACGGTTGGCGATGTCCTCCGGCAGCTTGCAGTAATATTCCACAGGCTTGTGGGTCTCAGGGTCCCGGTACAGGCCGATGTGGCCGATCTTCGCGGAGGGGATCAGGGCGACCATCTGGTCCACCATGCCCAGGCCTGCCCGCAGCACGGGAACAATGGCCAGCTTCTTGCCGGAGAGCATCCGGCACTTGGCGGTGGCCACAGGGGTCTCCACTTCTACATCTTTCAGGGGCAGCTTCCGGGTAGCCTCATAGCACATGAGGCCTGCGATCTCGCCGACCAGCTCCCGGAATTCCTTGACGGGGGTGTCCTTGCTGCGCAGGATCGCCAGCTTGTGCTGAATAAGGGGATGCTCCAATACGTGTACTTCTGCCATAACCATTCGACTCCTTTTTCTATCTTCGGCTCACTGAGCCTGTGTTTGCCGTTCCAGCCGCTCCCGCTCCGCCTGACTCAGGCGCAGGTAGTTGGGCACCAGCTCGGCTCCCGAGACGGTGTCCCCCTCCTTTGCCATGCGCCAGCCCTCCAGGGCCACGCCTTCGGCGCGCTGGTGCATCCGGTGCTCCGGGGGAAGAACCAGACCCGGCAGGGTTTCCAACAACGTATTATAGCACAGAATGCTACCATCTCCAACTAAAAAAATCGGTTCTTCCAGATTTTTTAGCTCCTGGCCCAGATCCGCCAGGGAAATGGCCCGGTCCTCCCGGATCCTTTGGCAATTTCCCTGGGAGACGTGGAAGAGGGCGTTGTAGACCTGGCTGCGCCGGGCATCCATGGCGCACACGATGACCCGCCCCTCCAGGTGGGCCAAAGGCCAGGCCATGGACTCCAGGGTGGAGCAGGGGGCGCAGTCCTTGTCCCCCTGCCAGCCCCCCAGCCCCGCCGCCATAGCGGCCAGGGTGCTGACGGCGCAGCATGGGATCTCCCGGCCCCAGGCAAAGCCCTTGGCGGCAGCCACGCCGATGCGGACCCCTGTAAAGGAGCCGGGGCCTGCGGCCACGGCCAGGATATCCACATCTGCCGGTGTCAGGGACAGCTGGCTCAGCAGGTCCTGAGCCATGACCATCAGGGTCTGGCTGTGGGTGAGTCCTGTGTTCTGGTAGACGGAGCCCAGGAGCTTTCCCTCCTCCAGCAGCGCCACGGAGGCCGCCTTGGCGGAGGTCTCAAAGGCTAAGATCTTCATATTCCTGCCCTCCTTCTATGGTAATGCGCCGGGAGGTATCCCCCAGCTTCTCAATGGTCACGGTCAGGGCCCCGGCCATGGCTTCCGGCACATGTTCGCTCCACTCCACGGCACAGACACCGCCCCGGTCCAGATAGTCCTCCCAGCCGATGTCCCACAGGTCATCGTCGCTTTGAAGCCGGTACATATCGAAGTGGAACAGGGGAAGACGGCCTCCCAGATACTCGTTGACGATGGTGTAGGTAGGACTGGTCACAGGCTCCCGGTAGCCCAGGCCCCGGGCCAATCCCCGGGTGAAGGCGGTCTTTCCGGCACCCAGGTCCCCCCGATAGGCGAGGACCGTGCCGGGAGTCAATTTCTGAGCCAGTCTTTCCCCAATTTTTTCGGTTTCTTCCGGGGAATTTGTAATGAATTCCATAAAATAATCTCCCTGCCTTCTCCTGGGAGAAGGTGCCGCCGCAGCGGCGGATGTGGGGCGGTACCAGGTCGGTTCTGCCTCCGCCCCTCATCCGTCACGGCTTCGCCGTGCCACTTTCCCCCAGGGGAAGGTTTTTTACTTCGCCATTTTCAGCTTCTCCGCCTGGTCGGCGGTGGCAAGGGCATCGATGATCTCGTCCAGGCCTCCGTCCATGACGGCGTCGAGCTTGTAGAGGGTCAGCCCAATCCGGTGGTCGGTGACCCGGCCCTGGGGGAAATTGTAGGTGCGGATGCGCTCGTTGCGCATGCCGGTGCCTACCTGGCTGCGGCGCATTCCCGTGACCTGGCTGTCCAGGCGGGCCTGCTCCTGCTCATAGAGCTTGGAGGCCAGCATCCGCATACATTTTTCCCGGTTCTGAATCTGGCTTCGCTCCTCCTGGCAGGCCACCACAATGCCTGAGGGCTTGTGGATCAGCCGGACGGCGGAGCTGGTCTTGTTGACGTGCTGGCCGCCGGCACCGGAGGCCCGGTAGACCTGCATCTCAATGTCCGCCGGGTTCAGCTGAACGTCTACCTCCTCCATTTCCGGCAGTACCGCTACGGTGGCGGTGGAGGTGTGGACCCGGCCGCCGGATTCCGTCTCCGGCACCCGCTGGACCCGATGGACACCGGACTCATACTTCATCCGGGAGTAGGCCCCCCGGCCGTTGATGACGAAGTCCGCCTCCTTGACGCCTCCCAGCTCCGTTTCGCTGTAGTTCATGAGCTCAACGCTCCAGCCCTTGGCCGCGGCATACATGGAGTACATCCGGAAGAGGCTGTGGGCGAACAGGGCGCTTTCCTCGCCGCCTACACCGCCCCGGATCTCCACAATGACGCTTTTTTCGTCATTGGGGTCCTTGGGCAGCAGCAGGATCTGGAGCTGCCTGTAAAGCGCTTCCTTTTCCTCTTTGGCGCTTGCGAAGGTCTGCTGGCACAGCTCCTTCATTTCGGGGTCCGACATGAGCTCCTGGGCCTCTTCCATTTCCTGGACCGCCCGACGATAGGCACGGTAGGCATCCACGATGGGCTCTAATTCGGTTTTTTCCCGCAGAAGCTTGGAGGCCTTCTGGGGATCGCTGTAGAAATCCGGCTGCTCCGACTTGGCGCAGAGCTCTTCGTAGCGGCTCGCCACCGCGTTCAGCTTTTCCAGCATGCAAGTTCTCCTTCGTCATATTTTTCAAAAAACCGGGTATCTTATTTCCGGTACACATTGAGCACGCAGCTGGCCCGGTCCTCAAGGGTCTGGGCCTGGGCCAGACGGGCCGCGCCCGCCTTCCCGATGCGGAACAGGTGAGGGGTCATGGCAAAAAGCCAGGGGATCTGCTCCTTGGTCAGGATGAAATCAAAGGATATCTGTTGGGAATGGAGACGGGTCAATCCGGGCAGTTCCTGGGTGGTGTGCTTTTCCTTGTGGGTCAGCCGGTCGTAGATGATGCGTTTCAGCCCCAGCAGATGGTCCTCCGCGGCCACCACCTGGATGTAGAGCCCCCCGGGGCGCAGGACCCGGAGAAATTCCTCAGGCAGGGTCAGGGCAAACAGGCTGGTGAGCAGCCCCACACGTTCGTCCCCTACCGGCAGATGGGCCGCCGTGGCGCAGAGCCAGTCGGGCCCCTTGTACCGGGCCGCCGCCGCCCGGACCGCCTCCTTGGAGATGTCCACCCCCGTCAGGGGCAGGCCCAGAGCCTGGGAGAGACCGGCGCAGTAGTACCCTTCTCCGCAGCCTACGTCCAGAAGCTCTCCGGAGGCTCCGTATTCCCTGGCCGCCTCAATGAGGGCCTCCAGAATGGGGGCATAGGTGCCGGTGTCCAGAAAGGCCCGCCGGGACAGGACCTGCTCCCGGGTGTCCCCCGGGTCCTGAGAGTGCTTCTGCTGGACAGGCAGCAGGTTCACATACCCCTGCCGGGCAATGTCAAAGCTGTGGTGACTGGGGCAAACCAGGGCCCGCTCCCTTTTTGCCAAGGGCGCCCCGCAGATGGGACAAAGCAAATCCATAAGCCGTCTCTCCTTTTCAGTTTGATATCATACCCTATTTTCGGTTGGGAGTCAATGCCATGAAAAAACTACTTTCCTTGCTTTTGCTGCTATCGGCCCTGGTCCTCCCGGTTTCCGCCCAGCAGCCCTCCCTGGCCCTGACCTTCGATGACGGTCCCTCCGGACGGTTCACCCGGCGGCTGCTGGATGGCCTGGAGGCCCGGAACGTAAAGGCTACTTTTTTCCTCTGCGGCTACCGGGTCAGGCAGTATCCGGATTTGGCGGCCCGGATGGTGGAGGCGGGCCACGAGATCGGCTGCCATGGGTTCAGCCACGACTCCATGGAGACCATGAGCCGCCGGGACATCGCGGAGGAGATTTCCGCCACCCTGGCCCTGCTTCCGGAGGGGACCAGAGTCCGGTTTCTCCGTCCCCCCGGCGGCTGCTCCGGAGCCGCTGTCAGTCAGGTGGCCCGGGCAAAGCAAATGCCCATCCTCTGCTGGTCCGTAGACCCAAAGGACTGGGCAGTGCATGACGCGGCGGTGGTGAAAAGCCGGGTGGTCCAGGAGGCGAAGGACGGGGACGTGATCCTCCTGCACGATATGTCCGACAGCTCGGTTTCCGCGGCCCTGGCCATCATCGATGCCCTTACCTCCAAGGGCTTCCGGTTCTGTACCGCCTCCCAGCTGGCCGGTGGAAGAAACCTGAAGCCCGGGGAGGTGTACCGGTGCTTCCCGGAGGAGTAAGACCCTCTCCTGGGAGAGGGTGGACCGGCGAAGCCGGGACGGGTGTGGGGCGGTACGCAGAACCGGGTCTGTACCGCCCCTCTTCCGCCGCCGCTGCGGCACCTTCCCCCAGGGGAAGGTCAGGATTTTCTCCCCCAGCTCCACAGATAGCCGGAGGCCAGGATAAAGAGGTCCCCAAGGTGGTTGGTGTGGAACAAAAACGGCTCCATAAAGCCGATGGGGAGCATACACAGCACCCACAGGGCCACAACCAGCCGGGCCCTGTTCCTGCAGAACAGGAAGGTCCGGGCCAGGGCAATGAGAATTTCCGCCGTCAGCACCAGGGACAGCACAAGCCCCGGAATACCCAGGGACACCAGCATATCCAGCCAGGAGTTGTGGGCGTGGGAAATGTCCTTGCGGATGTTTTTCCGGAACTGGCTGGTGCCGAAGATCTGCAGCTCCCGGCTTTGGCGGAAGGCAGTCAGGATCTTTTTCCAGGTTTCCGTCCGGCCGTTCAGGGATCCGGCGTCCTCCTTCAGAGAGCCCTGGTTGGTGACACCGTCGGTGATGACCCCTTGGTCGTTGAGCCGGAATTCTACGCCCTGGGACTCCATCTGCCGGATCAGCCGCCGGTTGTTGGCTTCATACAGGGCATCGGAGGCGAAAAGCAGGGCGATTGCCGCCAGAACACCCATCAGGCCCCAGAACATGCGCTTTTTCACGCTGCCCTGGCCCAGGGTCAGGAAGAACACCCCTACTGCAAAGGCGCAGATCATCAAAAGAACGGTCCGGGAGTGGGTCAGGCTGATGAAGAGGAACTGCACCAGGGCGAAAAGCAGCAGAGCCGCCTTCTGCCAGGGTTTCTTTGCCAGGAAGCATCCGGCGATGCTGAGGGCGAGCCCCATAAAGAGGATCACGGCGAAGATAATGGGGTTCCACAGGGTGTTCATCCGGGCACCGGACCAGTTTACATAAGGCTGCATTCCCGCCGGGACCAGGTCCAGCAGCAGAAGAAGGGACCAGAGGCACATCCACCCGCAGACCAGAAGGGTCAGGATCCCGGCACCCTTCAGCCCGGCGCAGGTTTCCTCGTCCCGGCACAGAGCGGCGTAGGGCAGCAGCACCAGATAGCGGCTGAGCAGGAAGCCCACATATTCCTTGGGCTCCCCAAAGAGGGCGTGGAAGTGCTTGGTGACCATGACCCAGCAGATCAGGCCGATGCCGTAGACCAGGTGCCACCTGGCGGTGCCGGAGAGGGGGCGGCGGAAGGCCAGGGCCAGAAAGGCGGCAGTGGCCGCGATCTGAATGCCGGAGGTCACGGGGAGGATCCGGCTGTACACATTCATGCCCACCATCAGGTGGAGGTCCGTGCAGAAGGAGCAGAGCATGGCAAGATAAAAGCAGAGCTTTTCCCTGCGTTCCGGGGATATGGTTCGTAAATTCATAGTTTCCCGTCCTTTGATGGCTTCGTTGGGACTATTCTACTCTATTTGGGGCCCAAAGTCAAACCTTGCCCCGAAGATTCTTTCACAGGAATCCCCGAAAAATATTGACTTTCCCCCTGGGACATACTATACTGTCCCCGTGAGACCTGTTGCGTCAGCAACAAAACGAGGTGAGAGAATGAACCAGAGGCAGCGTTCCGTGGTCCACGGGGCGGGACTGTTTGCCGGCATAGAGCCGGAGCAGATCGACGGGATGCTGGGCTGCCTGAATGCCCGGCAGGAGCACTACGAAAAGAACACCGTAGTATGGAACATGGGCGACACCGTCCACGCCTGCGCCCTGGTCCTCTCCGGCTCCTTGCGGGCGGAGTCCGTCAACGCCGCGGGAGAGCACCTGCTGATGGCGACCCACCGGCCCGGGGCCCTGGTGGGGGATGTGCTCATGGCCACCCCGGGGAGCAAAAGCCCTGTGTATGTGGTGGCATCGGAGGACACGGAGCTTCTGTTTCTGCCCTTCCACAGGATCATGTCCGGCTGCGAGAACTGCTGCGCCTGGCATACAAAGCTCCGGGAGAATCTGGTGTCCGAGATCGCCATGAAGTTCTGGGCCCAGCGGCGCAGGACCCTGTATCTCTGCGCCAAGTCCCTGCGCCAGCGCATTGCCATGCGGCTCTACGACGAGTACCGGAAAAACGGCAGCCTGACCTTCTCCCTGGGGGGCACCCGGGAGGATCTGGCGGATTACCTGGGGGCCAACCGCAGCGCCCTGTCCCGGGAGATCGGCCGGATGAAGGAGGAGGGCATCCTGGACTTTTATAAGGATACCTTCCGGATACTGTCTCTGGAAAAGCTGACGAAAGATGTCGGATAAAAAGCCCTGCCACCCTCTCCCAGGAGAGGGTCATAAATAAGAAAAGAGGAGAAACAACATGAAATACGATTTCACATCGATCATTGACCGCCACGGTATGGACGCTCAGGCGGTGGACTTCGAGGACTCCGACCTGGGGCCCCGGCACCCCACCCGTGAGGGCTTCGATCTGATCCCCATGTGGGTGGCGGACATGAATTTCCCCACGGTGCCTACGGTGATGGAGCGCATGGCCCAGCGGCTGAAGCACCCGCTGTTCGGCTATTTCAGCCCCCGGCAGGAATACTTCGACAGCATCATTTCCTGGCAGAGCCGCCGCAACGGGGTAGAGGGGCTGAAGCCGGAGAACATCGGCTATGTCAACGGAGTCCTGGGCGGCGTGGTGTCCATGGCCAATGTCCTCTGCTCCAAGGGGGACAAGATCCTGGTCCATGCCCCTACCTACGTGGGCTTCACCCATGCCCTGGTCAACAACGGCTACGAGCTGGTACATACCTACCTGCAAAAGGATGAGGCGGGGATCTGGCGGATGGACTACGCCGATATGGAGAAAAAGCTCCGGGAGCAGCACATCCACTGTGCCATCCTCTGCTCCCCCCACAACCCCTGCGGCCGGGTCTGGGAGCGCTGGGAGCTGGAAAAGGCCATGGAGCTCTTCAAGAAATACAATGTGTACGTCATCTCCGATGAGATCTGGTCCGATCTGACCCTGTCAGGCTACAAGCACATTCCTACCCAGTCCGTCTCCGAGGACGCGAAGATGCGCACTGCCGCCATGTACGCCCCCAGCAAGACCTTCAATCTGGCAGGGCTGGTGGGCAGCTATACCATTATCTATAATCCCTGGCTCCGGGACCGGTTCGAGAAGGAGCAGTCCCTGTCCCACTTCAACGAAATGAACCTGATGAGTATGTATGCCCTCCTGGGGGCCTATCAGCCTGAGGGCTACGAATGGCTGGAAGAGCTGCGGCAGGTGCTTACGGAGAATGTGGACTACGCCTGCTCGTTTATCGCCGGTCACTTCCCCGGAGTCACCGTCCAGAAGCCCCAGGGCACCTATATGCTCTTCATCGACTGCACCGGCTGGTGCCAGGCTCACGGCGCTACCCTGGACGAAATTCTGGAGCGCTGCTGGAGCGTGGGCGTGGCAGTGCAGGACGGCCGGCCCTTCCACGGGGCAAACGCCATCCGCATCAACCTGGCCCTGCCCAAGGCAAGGGTAGAAGAGGCCTTCCGCCGGATGGAACAGTACGCGTTCATCTAAAAAGCCTTCCCCTGGGGGAAGGTGGCACGGCGCAGCCGTGACGGATGAGGGGCCCACCCAATTTTAAGGAGGACTTCATGTTATTCAGTTCCTATTCCTTTCTTTTCTTTTTCCCCCTGGTGCTGATCCTGGTGGGGGTGCTGCCGGTGAAGTGGCGAAACCCGCTGCTGCTTCTGGCCAGCTACTTCTTCTATAGCTGCTGGAGCCGCCGGTATTGCCTGCTGCTTCTGGGCTGCACGGCGGTGGCATACTTTGCCGGCCGGCTGCTGGAAAAGAGAAAATGGACCTTTTGGGCAGGCCTTGTCACCGTGCTGGGACTCCTGGCGGTGTTTAAGTACACGGACTTTCTTCTCTATACCCTGGAGAAGCTGGTTTCCCGGCCTCTGCCCAGGCTCAGCTGGGTGCTGCCCGTGGGCATCTCCTTCTTCACCTTCCAGGCGGCGGGCTATCTCATAGATGTCTATCAGGGCAAATACAAGGCAGAGACCAATTTTGTGAACTTCGCCCTGTTTGTCAGCTTCTTCCCCCAGCTGCTCTCCGGCCCCATCGGCCGGGGCGAGGAATTGCTCCCTCAGTACCGGGAGCCGAAAAAGCCCGGCTTCCATGACCTGAGAAAGGGACTTTGCACCATGACCTGGGGCTATTTTCTGAAGCTGGTCATTGCGGACCGGGCGGCTATGCTGGTGGACAGCGTCTACGGCGCTTACGCCAGTCTTCCGGGCATTTGCCTGGTGTTCGCCACGGCGGTCTACGCCTTGCAGATCTATTGTGACTTTGCCGGATACTCCGCCATGGCCATTGGGGCGGGGCAGATGCTGGGCATCCGTCTGCCCGTCAACTTCCGGACTCCCTATTTCGCCCAGTCCGTTCAGGAGTTCTGGCGGCGGTGGCACATCTCTTTGAGCACTTGGTTCCGGGATTATGTCTACTTCCCCTTGGGGGGCAGCCGCTGCGCCAAGTGGAAGAACTACCGCAATATCCTCATCGTCTTTCTCCTCAGCGGCCTGTGGCACGGGGCCAGCTGGTCCTTTGCCCTGTGGGGGCTCCTCCACGGGGCCTACCAGATCCTTGGCAAGCAGACGAAGGGGCTGCGGGAGGCTGCCGTCCGGGGCCTTGGCATCCGCACCGAGGCCGGGTCCTGGAAGGTGCTGCGCATGGCGGTGACCTTCCTGCTGGTGGATTTCGCCTGGCTCTTCTTCCGGGCCGACGGCCTGGGCACGGCGCTGGATATGCTCCGGCACATTGGCACCGATCTGCGGCCCCTGGAGCTGCTGGATGCCCTCAGGCAGGGGACCATGGGCCTGGACCTTCCGGACCTGTGGGTGCTGCTGCTGTCCACGGCCCTGCTGACCGGGGCGGACATTGCCCGGTACCGGGGGGCAGACCTGCGGGGCTGGTTCGCGGAGCAGAACTTTCTCCTTCGGGAGCTGCTGCTGTCCGGGTTCATGCTGCTGATCATCATTTTGGGAATTTGGGGGAACGGCTTCCATGCGTCCAGCTTTATCTATTTTCAGTTTTAAGCGCGTTGTCAGCGTGGCGCTGCTGCTGGCCCTGGTTTTGTCCGGGGTGGCGTTCTGGTCCAATGCCCTGCGGATGAACGACGGCTACTACAAAAATACGCCCTTTATCCGGGAGGACCGGCAGTACGATGTGCTGTTTTTCGGCACCAGCCATGTGGTGAACAGCGTGTTTCCCATGCAGCTGTGGCGTGACTACGGGATCACCTCCTACAATCTGGCCATCCACGGAGGCTCCATTGCCAGCAGCTACTGGATGCTGGAAACGGCTCTGGACTACCAGAAGCCCAAGGTGGCCGTCATGGATGTGCTTCTCACCAAATCCAACTATATGCAGACGGACCTGCCCATGGCCCACGCCGCCATGGACCCCTTCCCCCTGAGCGTGACCAAGCTGCGGGCCATCTGGGACATCTACGACAGCCCAAAGGACCGGGCGGAGCTCCTGTTCCCCCTGGATGTGTTCCACAACCGGTGGAAGGACCTGGATACGGAAATGCTGAAGCGGGGCTTTGGGGAAACCAAGGTCTCCCCGGAAAAGGGAGGCGAAAGCCGCATCCGGGTGTACCCCCTGGAGGAGCCCCTGGTGGTGGATGCCTCCGACGTTGCCGATGAGTGGACCGAGGGCCTGGGGTATCTGGAAAAATTTATTCTGTTGTGCCAGCAGGAGGGCATTGCGCCGGTGATCACCTACCTTCCCTATCGGGGGGCCGGGGATGCCGAGGAGCAGCGCTACTCCAACGCCGCCATCCGCCTGGCCCAGTCTCTGGGAGCGGAGACCATCGATTTGCAGCACAGTGACCTCCTAGACGACGACACCGACTGGTACGATGACGGCGGCCACACCAACCCTCTGGGGGCAAAAAAGATCACCGGGGCCCTGGGAGAATACCTGACGGCGGCCCATGACCTGCCGGACCACCGGGACAGTGGGGACTGGGCGGCGGATTATGAGGCCTACTATGCCTATCAGGCGGACCATCTCCAAAAAACCGAGGACCTGTGGTCCCTGCTCGCCCTGCTCAGTGTGGAGGACTTCACAGCCGCTGTGGAGATCGCTCCGGACTACGACATGGATCCTGTGACCCAGAAGCTTCTGGATGCCCAGGGGGATCGGCTGACGGAAGGGGCGGGGGAGACCTCCGGCCGGCTGACTCTGACGGTTTACGGAAAAGACGGAGAGCAGCTCCTGCGCAGAACCTACCGGGAGGCCCATACC